>OFHN01001688.1_pt1 | contig 14680 bp, 14 predicted proteins | sample 1521321 | NCBI WGS metagenome assembly OFHN01 (sample SAMEA3504130, study PRJEB24116) | mouse gut metagenome | biome: mouse gut; feature: mouse-associated habitat; material: faeces | place: Denmark | collected 2011
CTAAGTCAGAGGGGACCGCGGAGATCACCGCCTCCAACAGCGCCGGGGAGCGCGGGAGCATGACTCTGATGGTCGGCTTCGCCGTCCCCGCCGCGCTGGAAGCCCCCGACAGCGGGGACAGCGCCGGACTGACAGACAACCTGGAGATACGGCAGGAGATGATCCGCCTCATCAACCAGACCAGAAAGGCCAATGGAGTGTCAGAGTTGCCGGTCAATGAGGCTCTGATGAACGCCGCGCAAGTCTGCTCCAACCAACGCTACACCTGGCACCACTCCCCGGAGGAGGGTCAGGCCGCTGCCGAGGCCGGATATCCCTACGGCTTCGGTGATAACCTCACTGTGTTCACTGGTACAGACAACGCCGCTCAGCGCGCTGTCGACAATTGGATCAACTCGGAGTGACATAGTTAAAGATACTAATCAATCTTGCCAACAAAGCGGTAAACAATCTCGATTTCCTGTACCCTGTTGCCGTCCTCGTCCTTGGTGGCCTCATGGACAAGGATTTTTTCAATCAGGGTGTTAAGCATATCGGCGGTTAACTCCGTGGGGCTGGAAAACTGCTTGATTAACTCCACCCACTTGTTTATGCCGTCCTCCTGCTCCTTGGTGCTGGCAAGCTGGGCCGTCAACGCTTCAATCTTCTTCTCAAGCTTTCCCTGTTCCTGCTGGTACTTCTGGGACAGCATGGAGAAATTGCGCTCCGTGATTTTCTCGTTTACCCTGTCCTCGTAAATCTTGGCTAACAGGTTGTCAAGCTCGGTCAACCGCTTTTCTGCCCGTCTCTTTTCCTGTGCGGCCCGTTTGCTTGCGGCGGCTTGCTCCGTCATGGTGGACTTGGAAAGCCTGTCCAATATGGCTTGCTCGTCCTGATGAACGGCGTTAATCCAGTATTGCAGACGGGAGAGGACATAGGCATAAAGCACATCATACCGGACGTAGTGTATGGTGCATTGGTGAAGGCCCTGTCCATATTTCGTGCATTGAAAGTAGGAGAACGGAGCTTTGCCGCCCTTATGCACACCGTAACTCATTGACCACCCGCAATCAGCGCACTTGACAAGCCCGGCGAAAATCTGCGTTGTGCCGTTCTTCCTCTGTCTGCGGCGGCTGGCGATCTGCTTTTGTACCCGGTCAAAGTCGGCCTTGCTGATTATGGCTTCGTGGGTATTCTCTACCGTGAACCATTCTTCCTTGGGCCTGTGAATCAATTTCTTGCATTTGAAGGATACATTAGCCCGCTTATTATGTACGCTGTTGCCGATGTAGGTTTCATCCCGCAAAATACTTTGCACCTGGCAAATGCTCCAGGCATACCGCTTTTCCTCTGCCTGTCCTTCGTGGATACGGGAAAATGTGCCGTATCTCTGAAAGTTTAACCATGACGGGGTGGGTATCTGTTCCGCCGCTAGAATGTGGGTGATTTTTGAAGCTCCCGCACCTTGAACAGCCAGAGCATAGATTTTTTCGACAATCCATTTTGTTTCATCATCCACCAGCAGATGCCCTACTTGCTCCGGGTCCTTGCGGTAGCCTAGCGGAGCATGAGCCGCATAGTGAGCACCGTTTTCAAACCGGGTCCGCATAGCTTTTGTAACCTTGCGGGAAATGTCCCTTGCGTACCATTCGTTTATGACGTTCAAAAATGGGGTGAACTCGGTTGATTGCTGGTTGTTGCTGTCTACTCCGCTATCCACGGCGATAAAGCGGACACCCAACTCCGGGAATCGCATTTCTGTGTACATTCCCATTTCAAGGTAATTCCGACCAAACCGGGAAAGGTCTGCTTGTGATAGTGAGAGACTAAAAAAATATGCACTTTGGAAAGAGCATCCCGCAGTAATCAACTGCGGGATATTTCTTATCATGTTGTACCCAATAGCTCCGCAATGTCCTTGAACTTCCAGACGATCTCCCTCCGGCCATCCGAGAAAACGTGAATTGCTTCAATGAAAGCATGAGCCATCTCGTAAGTTAATTTTTTCTCGTTTGCGAATGCGTCCGCTGCCCTGTCAATATCTGAATTACAACCACGGAACTGTTCAGTCTGGAGAAGTTGATTTTCCAGCAGTGCAATTTGCTCCTCAGTAGCAGATAACCGCTCATTCAACGCTTTCTTTTGAGCCAGGTAATCAGACTTGGAAACGGCCCCATTGGAATACCGCTCATATACGCTCAATCTCTGTTCCCTGTATTTTCTTACCTGCTTCTGTAAACCGGAAAGCACCCTCATTTTCTGTTGTCTGACTTTCGCATTTTTACTATCAAATGAGAGATTCTTTTTCTTCCTCTCATCGACGAGTTGAATCAACAGCTGTATAGCATGAAAAGCAATTTCTTCAAGGTCTGCTTCCTTATATCTCATAGTGGAATCGCATTTTCCATTATTCTGATATATCCCATACTGGCAGTAAAATGTGCTGTTCCGATTATGGCTCATCACCCTGCCGCAATCCCCGCATCGAATGAGGGAACGGAGCGGATACATCTTGCATTTGCTTTCCCCTTTTGTCATATTGTGAATGACCGACTGGGCAAGCTCGAAGTCCTCCCGGCTTACAATCGTCTCATGTGCCCCTTCAACAACGATGACATCCTTACTGCTCTGCTTAAAGGTCTGCCTGGATAAAGGGGCAATAATCTTCCGCTGGTGTCCGACGGCTGCGCCGGTGTATGCCCGTTTTCTGAGGATGGAGTGGACCATTTCATGTGTCCACGCAATTTGCTTTGACATATTACGAAACTTTTTTGTATCGGGGTGTCTTGCGGTAAAATACTGCCCCGGAGTGGGAATACCGTCTGCGTTCAGGATTTTGGCGATCTTGCCCGCGTTGTTGCCCCCGATAGCCAGCGCAAATATTCGCCGGACTACCTCTGCGGCCTCTGGGTCAGCCACCAGCTTGTTCCGCTCTGTCGGATGGAATGCGAAGCCGTAGGGGGCAAACCCGCCCATATACTCGCCCTGCTTCATACGCTGGATTTTCGCTGAGGTGGTTTTCATGGATAAATCCTTGCTGTATGCGGCGTATGCGATATTTCGCATCGCTACATCCATACCGCCCGTCGTACCCACAAAATCCGCACTGTCATAGTGGTCGTTGATGGAGATAAAGCGTACTCTCAGGAATGGGAACAGACATTCAAGGCAATCGCCAATTTCGATATAGTCTCTAGAAAAGCGGGAAAAGTCCTTAACGCATACAAGGTTGAACTCTCCCACTTTTACCCGCTGCATCATCTCCGCAAACGCAGGCCGGTCCATATTTGTTCCGGTGAATCCATCATCACAAAACTCTGACCGCTGGCATTGAGACAGTTCACTGTGGCAGTCCAGAAAGCGGTTGATAAGGCTCCTCTGGTTTGTAACGCTGTCACTTTCCGCTTTTCTTTTGCCAGTATCCTCGTCCGCCGTGGACAGGCGGATATAGACCGCAATGTTATATTCGCTCATATGCTCTCCCCTCCCTCTGTCAGCCGGTCAATACAGGCTTTTGTCAAATTGAAGATATCGTGGTATTTGAAGCACAGTTCAATATCTCCGTTTACATGGACCAGAACCTGAGTAATTGCATGGTCTACAAGCTCCTGTGAAAGCCTTTCCGCCGTCTGAATCCCTTTCATCATCCGAATCCATCTGTTGTTGGGAGACATGACCTCAACATAGGTGCTACGCCGTTCCGTTAGCTCGTCAAGCTGGGTGTTGAGTTGTTCCCACTGTTTGTCGTATGCTGCCTTGGCAAAGATGTATTCTTGTTCATCCAACGTCCCATCGGCATAATCATCATAGAGCTTGCTGCGCTTTTCCGACACACCACGCAATTTCATAGACACACTTTTCACAGCATTGTTGAGTTGACTGCGAAGATTTTTCTCTCTGGCAGTTGATTGAAGTTTTTCAATCAGAACTTCATAGTCCAGCGCAACCTGATTATGGAGTTTTATGGCATTGAGAACTTTCCCCTCCAGGGTATCCTGGCGGATATAATGTGAAGTGCAAGTCACAGTCCGTCTTGTGGCGGCGGTACTGCACTCATAAAAGGCATACCATCTGTTCCTCTTGTCTTTGTCAATCTTCTTACGGTGGAAGTACATTCGTTTGCCGCAGTCAGCGCAGAAAATCTTATCCTCAAACAGATTGACAAGAGTGGACCGTACTTCCCGGGACTGGCCCATTTTCGCCCTGCGGGCGTCAGACGCAGTTTTCATGATTGCTTGAACACGGTCAAAAGCCTCGCGGCTGATGATAGGCTTATGAGCGTCACGGGTAACGTACCACTCGTCCTGGCCTGTCCTCTTTCTTTCGTACATCCCGGCGTAGATTGCTTTTCTTGTACGGCCAACCATAAAATCACCGCAGTACGCAGGGTTTTTCAAAAGTCCATGAATCGTGCTGGCAGACCAGCACATGGTATTGACACCCTCCATACTGTTTACTCGCTGCAAGGTCTCAGGAATGGGGGCATGTGCTTCTTCCAGCCGGTCAAGAATGGCTGTAACAGACAGGCCCTCAAGTTTCCACTGGAAAATATTTCGTACATAGCCTGCGGTTCTCTCGTCAGGAACAATGTTCGATCTGCTTTCATCCCATTTGTAGCCGTAGGGAATTTTCCTCCAACGAAAACTGCCATTTTCCATTTGAGTACGGACAGAGGCAGATACTTTGCGAGAAATATCCTTGGAATAAAGACTGTTTATCATATTTTGAAGCGGTATCATCAGTGATTCATTACTTCCATCTGTAGCATGGGAATCATAATTCTCTTTGACCGAGATAAAGCGAACGCCGAACTGCGGGAAGATATGTTCCAGATATGTACCCGTCTCCACATAGTCACGCCCAAAGCGGCTCAGATCACGGACAACAATGCAGGTAATCCGCCCGGATCGAATATCATCCATCAGCCGGTTGAACGCTGGCCGGTCAAAGACGGTTCCAGTTCGCCCGTTATCAGCATAGATGTCGGTCTGGCGCAGATACGGGCAAGTCCTGACGTATTCCTCACATACAGCAATCTGTGTTTCCAACGCCGCTCCATCGTCATCCTTGCCGCTGTTCTCCACGGAAAGACGGGCATATATCGCCGTGGCGTAAATTCGTGTGTTTTCGGATTGTCTGCCAGATTCCAATGCCTCTGACAGTCTTCTGCTTTTCCTTGCCATATGTTCATCTCCTTAAACAGCTTTCGCCATATCTTCCCGGTACATGGAAACATACTGCGTTGCCTGCTCATATTCGTCACGGTATTTGTACTCGATCTCGACCACATGATTCTCATAGACGATAATCCGGTCCACAAGAGCCATCATAGCACGCCGGTTCAGTTCCTCAATATTTTCATACTCACGAAAGAGTGACACCCAGGCCCGTTCTGTCACACCGCAGGCGACGGCTTCCCTGCGCTCTTTCTGAATCCTCGCCAAAGCGTTCTTTTTTTGAGAAATGATTTGAGAGTAGTTGTCCCGAAACTCCATATACTCAGCCTTGTCGATCATTCCGTCAGCTAAATCCTCGTACAAGCGGAGTTTTCTGGCTTTTACTTTCTCAATTTCTTCCTCAATATGGACAATCTGTGAGTCAAAATTAAATATTTGGCGGTCGGCGGAGGGCAGCCTGTCAATGAACGCTAACGCCTCGTCCAGATTTAAGACAAGAGTGATCTGGTCCTGCATAGCATGTAATACGACACGCTCCAACTCCTTTTCGCTGATGCTGTGTTGGCTGCATTGTCCATGCTTGGAGCCGGAGCAGACATAGTAGACGTATTTTTTCTTTTTGGATGGGATGACTTTTCGCACCATAGTCATATTGCAGTCCCCACAAAACAGAAAGCCGGAAAACAGACAAATATTATCTTTATCAGCACAGGAGCGCCGGTCACGCCCCAGCATTGCCTTAACTGCCATAAAGTCAGCGTGAGAAATGAGCGAATCATGTGCGTCCTCGATCACTACCCACTCATGTTCCTCCTTGGACTGTACTTTCCGCACCTTATAATTTGGTCTCCCTCTCTTTCCCTGTACCAGTACGCCAAGATAAACCTCGTTAGTAAGGATTCGGTGTACAGCCGGGTATGACCACTTAGCCGCGCTGTGTGTTTTAAACAATGTCTTATAGCTGTCGCCCAGAAAGAGACGGTATTCCAAAGGCGAGAGTACGCCCATGCTGTTGAGCCGGTCAGCGATTGCGCTGATGCTCATTCCCTCTTTATACATACCGAAGATGGACTGGACAACCCCACCCGCATATTCGTCAATAACAAGCCGGTGTTTGTCATCAGGGGCCTTTCGGTAGCCATAGGGGGCGAATGAGCCGACGTACTCCCCCTTGCGGCGCTTTACATCCAGATGTGACCGTATCTTCACGGAAAGGTCTTTGCAGTAGGTTTCGTTCATAAGATTTTTGAACGGAATGATAAAAGAATCAGACTGCGGGTTACCGGTTAGGCTGTCATAAGCGTCGTTGATGGCAATGAAGCGGATGCCAAGCTGCGGAAAAATCTTCTCCAAGTAGCGCCCCCCCTCAATATAGTTTCTCGAAAATCGTGAGAGATCTTTACAAATGATGCAGTCTATTAGTCCATCACGAATATCCTGTTCCAGGAGCTTGAAATTCGGGCGGTCAAAGTTAACTCCACTCCATCCGTCATCAACAAAAGTCTTTACCAGTTCCAGATCGGAGTGGTTTTTAATATACTCCTCACATAGAACTCGCTGGCTGACAATACTGTTCGATTCCGCCTTGTCCCCGTCCTCGCAGGACAAACGGGTATAAATGGCTGTACGATATACCTTGTTCGGCATAGAAAGCACCTCCGGCTGTCAAATTCACCAAATCAGAGGAACGGCAAACCCGGTCAGTCCGAAATGATGTATACCCATTTTTACGGATAAATCAAAATCCGGCAAGTGTGCGATTTACACGCCGCCGAGGTAATCGCAGTAGCAGTCGGTAATGCTGACATCAGTCTTTGCGAAACGGCTGATAACAACAGTACTGCCGTCCAGATAACAGTAAGGATTGATCTGTTCAAATAGCTGCCGCACCTTTTCCTGCTGAGAGGCTTTGGGGTCGATCTTTACGCCGCTTCTCTGCCGGAGACTGCTGCGGTCAATGTTTCGAGGGTCAATATCCCTCATGGCTTCCAGATTCATAAATATCCCCCTTTGACCTGATCTGTGTTGTCCACAGCTTGCGGTTAATATTGGTCGTCGCCCATACGCTTCTTTCTGTGAATAATACGATAGTCATAGCCTCCCCGGACATTACAATACATGCAGGTCTCTTTGGCTTGATGGCGGCTCACCCTTTTGACAATATGTTCATGTGAATTGATAAACTGGCTGAGACAGACGGGGCAGAGCGTCAGCAGCAGTTCTTCCGGAGAGTCAGCCGGTTTTTTCTCCTGCTGGCTGTTTTGGGGAGAGGCCATCCGCCTGTTGAGCCCCACACTGATACCCAGAGCCTCGTCGATATAGTCCATCACGTCATCATTCAGGCAGCCTACGTACTCCTTCAGACGGCTCTTATCAATCGTCCTGATCTGCTCCAGCATCGCCATAGATTCTTTTGGCAGGCCGAAGAACGGAGGAATACCGATATGAGTGGGCTGACGCATTTTCTTGATCTCTGTGGTAATGGGAGCAACGATGATAGTCGGGCTGAAACAGTTCCCCACGTTGTTCTGGATGACAAGGACAGGACGAACCCCGCCCTGCTCAGAACCAACAATCGGGTTTAGGTCAGCAAAGTACATTTGGCCCCGCAATACCTGGTCTGGCATTTCTCTTTTCACAGTAAGACACCTCACTCAAAATGTGATTGTCCCCATAACCGAACTCCCAGTTTCCCAGATAGTGTGCTGAAACATACCTGACCGCCATGATTTTCAGGCGGCTGTATTTCAATGGTGATTGGCCGTTCTTTCCGGTGACGGTCAGATATGTAGCACACTATTTGTCCTCGACACCCCGTGTGTTCGGGCCGAAGCCCTGGGAAGTCGTCAAGCGGTGGTCTGCTCACCACCTCACGGGAGTTCCACCCCAACTGCCGTTCTGACAGAGCCGCCCCCATTGCGTGATCCTGCATAGCAGGGCTGTGGCTGGGCGGGAGTACCATTATCATTCCGACTGTCATCGCCATGCCGGGAGCAACCCGGCACTTACAGAGAGGGGTTCTCGCTCGGCCCGATTGCTTGGAGAATCAACAGCTTTTTTCAGCGGGTCGTTGTTTCCAAACATTTCGGGCTTCTTCGCGTACCTTTCTGTGGTGGCTCGTGCTTTCACACATCGGAACTGATGTACTTGACGAATGGGTATTCGGTTTTCAAGGAGCATTGAGGGGCCTGTGGCCCTCTCACCCCCCTACCACGACTTTCAATGTTCAAAACGGAACTTATTTTTTCAAAAAATCTAAAACAAATTTTTCAAACGTCTCCTTGCGCTTTCTCACTGCCCGATCACTGAGTTGGTACTTCTCACACAACCCGTTTGTGCAGGAACGCTTTGAGCCAGATAAATATAGTTCCAGCAATTCCTCTGCCCAAGGCTTCCATGTCCGCAAAGCCTGTTTCAATTCTCCCATGAGAACCTGATCCATTACAAGGCGCTCCAGATTGACGCCACATGGAACGCGTTCATGCAACGATTCAATGTCGGTGTCTGGAACTCCGGCGTCCAGGGATAGGTGAGTATAGAGCATACCAATTTTACGTTTCCGTTGCCGGACAGAGTTTTTATTGTTCCAATCCCGGTGTTCCGAAGTGGATACTTCAATATACATACAATCCAGATCACCCCCGTCCTCGAAACAGTCCTTCATAAAACGGCGGCGTTCTGACAAAGGCAAAAGCCTGTTTTCCTTCAAAATAGCGTCCCACTCCTCCTGCGTTGCAACGACAAGCTGCCGGACGCCATCGACCTGTTTATAGATTAAATATGTAGTTTTCATTATGTGATCTCCTCGAATTTTTGGATTTTTTGAGGGACAAAAATCCAAGGGATCACGGATAGCGGCAAAGCGCCGCCTGCCAAACAAACAGGTTCATTCCCTACTCCATTTCTGGAGCGGCAACAAAAAAAGACCGGGCATTAGGAATAGGAGGGGTTTAACCTCTCACTTTCCTAATGTCCGGCCATTTGGTGACTATCAGCCTTCCGGCACGATGACCCGTTGCTCGGTACTCTTAGACCTTATTCTGTTGTCACTTCTTCCTATGTAATATTTGAAGCTAACCGACCCGCCAGCATGATGCCCTCCGGCGCAGGGCCAGATCAACCGCCACAATCTTATGACAATGAGGGCACTTGATTTCAATTTTTCCCGTGGTGGGTGATACCTTGTCCATCACGCGCCACTTACATTCCGGGCACCTGACAGCAATATTTATAGATTGTGCCATCAATCATCATCCTCCTTCTCAACATCGGCCAGTGTATAGGGATTTTGCAAATAATCCTTTTTCATCAGGCCGAGCCTTTTCAGCCTGATTGCCAAAGCCTGTTTCGAGACACCAAGAAACCTCGCCATTTCGCAGAACCGCCCATACTCCTTTGGCCGGTATATTCTGTTCAATAGGTCAATGCCGCGCTCCAGGTCAAACCTGCGGAGTGCCCCATGTACGATTTCAAGGGGGAGCAGGAGTGCAGATGCCAGATTGTCCGCCTGCCACTCGCCCCAATCATGGACGGGATATTGTGGACTGTGGCCCCGGTAATAGATGATACGGTTTTGGATCACCCGATCAGTTGGATATAGGTTAGCTAAAATCTGATGTGCCGTTTCATGTGCCGTAGTGAAGTGATACCTTCCACACTGAGCCGGATCGTCCTTTAGGTCTGTTTCTATCAAAAGGGTTCTCCCATCAAGATAGTAGAGGAAGGGTTGTCCACTATCGGTATAGACCTCAACTTCAACTTCTTTAAAGGCGGTCATTCCCAAGGTCAACTTGTCTTGTGACAGATGGAAATGGTCAATATGGAGGCCGCAAAGCCCGCAGGCCAGGATTTCCGGGTCAACATAATCGACCTGCTGGTCTGCAAACTGGGGTAAGTGTTTATAATCATTGAAAACGCGTGTTGCTATTCTTTCAAGATCGTTCCGAGACAAATAGCTCATTTTTTGGTCGCCTCCTATTCCATATCCATAGACAGGTTTCTACTGTTTGCCACAAAAAACGATTTTCGACAAAAAAAGCATCGCCCCCTTGACATTGTGTGCAGCTTAGTGTAGTATATATGCAGGTTGTTGCACTATATTATAGACGAGTATGCTGCATGTGTCAAGAGGAAATGTGAAGTAAGTCGCATATTGATGGAGGTGGTATGGTGAAGTTCGCAGAGAAGGTAAAGTCCGCAAGGCAAAATATAGGCTATTCTCAAAAGCAGCTTGCAGAAGCTGCTCACCTTTCGCTCCGCACAATTGTCAGCTACGAAAAAGGTGATAGTTGTCCCAGGAAAGGAGAAACATATACTGCTTTGGCAAAGGCGCTCAATGTTTCTGCAAGCTACCTCTTGACAGAAGATGAAGCGTTTGTTGTTGCTGCGGCTGAAAAGTATGGATCACGCGGAGCATCCCAGGCCCAGGCTGTGATCGAGGGCTTTTCCGGCCTGTGCGCTGGCGGCACACTGTCTGAGGAAGACAAAGATGCTGTGATGAAAGCGTTGCAGGATATTTATTGGGAATCCAAAGCAAGGAACACACAAAAGTACACACCCAAGAAATTCAAAAAGCCCTGATAATGGGACAGTAACCTATGTATAATTTGTAGTAAGAGGGTGCGCTACACTTTTGGAGGTGGAATATCTATGCTGCAAAGAGCGGAAACGATCTATCAAAAGGCCAACGACCTTGTGAAACGTTGCGGAACATGCGATACCCTTCGGATAGCTGGCGAGATTGGTATTTACATACATCACATTGATGATTTTAGGGAATTGCTGGGGATGTATTGCTACCGGCACAAAGAGAGACACATTCTGTTGAACTCCAACATGGACAGCATTACAACGCAAATGGTCTGCGGCCACGAGATCGGCCACGACGCTCTCCATAGGGAGCAGGCCAAGGTCGGGATGGGCCTCCAGGAGTTTACCCTTTTTGATATGCGGAATGAGATGGAGTACGAAGCCAATGCCTTTTCATCCCATTTGCGGATTGACAACGAGGAATTGTTCGACCTTATGAGCCAGGGGCATGACGTGGTACAGCTTTCGTCAATCATGGAGACAAACATCAATCTAATGCTTGTCAAGCTGAATGAACTCAACCGCATGGGGTGCCAGCTTAATCTCCCATATATTCCCCGTTCAGATTTTTTGAAAAATATAGCGGTATAAAACACAAAATCGCCCCGTTTAGGGGCGATTCAGTCTGTCAAAGAAGTATCGAAATTAGGCAAAGAGACGAGGAGGATTCGAGGCAGGAAAGAGGAAATTCAGGAAAAAGGGCCGGGATTTACTGTGGCAAAGAGCCAGCTTTTTAAGATTCATGGCAGCAAACTTGAGCCTCACCCAAGAAGTGACTCGGGCCAGGCCACGGTGGTGTGTGTAACGCATACCATGTTTTTCCTTTGCGTCCGCAAAGACCCGTTCAATGGTTTCTTTGCGTAAGGAATAAATCTCTTTCCCACGCTGGGTTTTGCGCAGCTGTTCAGCCAGATCAAGGTGCTCCTGCCAAATGTGAGTGGTAAGCAAGCGCTGGCCTTTCTCGTTGGCGCCGCAGACCTGTCTGCATGGACAGCATTGGCATAGTTTAGGGGTACTGCGGTAGAATCGCCTTCCATCTTTGCTGGTAGTAGTATGCCTAAGCTGCTGGCCTTTGGGACAGGTAAAGCAGTCGTGCTCCGGATCATAAGTGAAGTCCCAGGGACGAAAGCGGTCTTTCCTGCCTTTGTAACGTGTGTAGGGGAGGATTGGAATACGGCTGTCCTCCAAGGTCTTTTTGGCAATCCAGGGTGTTTTGTAGCCCGCGTCCATGACGATGAATTTTGCTTCTGGAAATCTACCTGTTACCTGGTCATACACTGCATCCCATGCTGTACTGTCATTTACATTTCCAGCTGTTACGTTTACCCCCAAAATCCAGCCATGCCGGTCGCAGGCAGTGTGAGCCTCATATGCAAATTGCCGCTCGTGCTCTCCCTTTACAAACATTCCACTGTCCGGATCAGTAGTGGACACGGTTTTGCTCACCGTTCCACCGCCGGTTGGTTCATCATCGTCGTTCTTCTTCCCCAACTTCTCCCGTTCCGCCGCCACTTCCTGCCGTAGCTGCTGCTCGTACACCTTTGCTGTTCGCGCTACCTGTTCCTTTTGAAATTTCTTCTTATTGGCGGATGCTTTGATGTGTGTTCCGTCTATAAATACCATCCTGGGCTCTACCATCCGGTTATTCAGCGCTTTGTTCAGGATATGCTCAAAGATTTCCTCGCTTAACTCCGGAGGAAAGCGGTTGCAGAACGCATAACTTACTGTCGCAAAATGTGGGATTTCTTCCAACAGGTTATACCCCAGAAACCACCGGTATGCCACATTCACCTGAATTTCTCGATACGTCTGCCGCAGCGATGGGATTCCGAACAAATGCTGTATCAGCACCATCTTAATTAACACCACTGGGTCTGTTCCGGGCCGTCCATGATCCGTGCAATAGTATGGTTCCAACCGTTCATATATCCATTCATAATCCATCACTCGCTCGATTTTTCTTAGCAGGTGCTCTTGGGGTACAAGCCCCTCTATATCCGTCATGACGACTTCTTTCCGCTTGTCTTTTTCCCTTCGTTCCATCTTCCTTCACCCCTCCTTATTATACTAAAAAACCTCGCCAGCGGCGAGGTTTTTTGACAGACTGAATGTTTTAGGAATATCCAAAAGGATATTCCTAAAACATTGCTGGCCTACGTTAGTTTTTTGCCGATCTCTCCAGATGAACCCATTCTGTGAATTTTAGTGTTGGAGGTAACGATATGGATTTACTCTATGGTCGCTTCTATATAGCCTCCATCATCCACTGTGATGATAATCGTACCATCTTTGCGGGTCGTCAAGCATTTTCTGTCCCGTCTTGTACGTGTACCTCCGCTGCGGCTGTATACTGGAAAGCCTGTTGTGTGCTGACTATATTTTTCGGTTACGCTCGTCCCTTGAACAGGCCCATCTGAGATAATTGTTAGCTGGGGCTTAAAGTGGCGAAACAGTTCAGCACAATAACCGGATTCCCGCCCGTGGTGTGAGGCGATAAAGATGTTGGTATTTGCAATTGCCCGCACAAACTCGGGTTTTTCCAGCAGCATTTTCCAGGATCCGGATTCATTGTCTCCCGGGAGCAAAATTTTGACGCCTTGATACTGGATTACGGAAACAATACTGTGATTATTGATCTCAGAGGTTCCGCATTCAGAGGATATAAAGATTTGGATTTGGACGCCGCCGTTATTTTCGGGCCGTTTGGGGTCCTCATTACTGCTCACCGGGTAAGAATACCGTTTGTCAATCTCAAAATATTTATCCAGTTTCTGCTTATCCTTTCCCGGATTGGCATTTCGAACCGTCTCTTCTGTTAAGTGGTTGGGCCGCGAGAGAACCCTGGGAGACAGCGCATCGAAATTCATAATGTCGTCGATGTGGTCAGTGTGAGGATGTGTAATGATAACCTGGTCCAACTGTTTGATTCCATAATTATCCCTCAAATACAGCAACGGACTAAACGCCTCATCTGACTCAGAGTAATTCCCAGCCCCTAGGTCTACCACAATGTGTTTGTCGGAAGGCGTCTTTAAATAGGCCGCGCTACCATGCTGTACATCCCAAATCACCAATTTCATCATAGTTTTATTCCTCCAATTTTTGTTATTCTGTTGGGATCAAAAATCCGCTTAAAATGGTATCCAGATAATATTTCCGAAACCGGATATACTCATATAAAAAAATGAGACTCAGAACGGCCAGCAAGGCGAGAATAAGTAAATTCTCGCATATTCGGCCAATCAGTACTGCCTCAGCAATACACAGTGCGCCAGAGATCAACGAAAGATTTCTGGCCATTCCATAGAACGCAAGAAAGGTCATCGATGTTTCATAGACAGCGGGCTGCTTTGCCTGAACATAGCAGATCACTCTTCGAATATCGCGGCTCCCATAGGGGGCTTGAAATGCGGTCGCATATTTTCGGCAAAACACTTCATAATGGGTACTGTCCAAAATGTTTTCAACGTGCACAGCGTCTTTTAATCCCTTGACATGTTCTACCAGTTTCTTTTCAATCAGCCATGAGCTGGCTGATGCAATGGCGTGTCCCAACACATATGAAATGACAATGACAAGAAAAGCTTCAAATACCGAAAGCCCCTTAACAACCGCCCTCATAGCCGCAAAGACGTCCTGTGTGCCGTTGGCCTGTTGGAAAATCAGCAACCCACCAATGCAGGCCGCTAGTCCCGGCGCAAAGTATCCCAAAAGGTCGTAAATCGTTCCCTTGATACTGTTGATCGTCAAGTTATCACCTACTCTCATTATATAATGACTGTTCAGAGGCAAAAGTTTACACATCTTGTCGAATTTTTTTGAAAAATAATTAGGGCCTGCTTCGTAACCTCAAACAACTTGGAAGACAAGCAATATGGGTTGAAATATGGTAGAATAGGTGCAAGGGAATTGGGAAAAAGCAAGGAAAAAGCGTG
>OFHN01001703.1_pt1 | contig 14574 bp, 12 predicted proteins | sample 1521321 | NCBI WGS metagenome assembly OFHN01 (sample SAMEA3504130, study PRJEB24116) | mouse gut metagenome | biome: mouse gut; feature: mouse-associated habitat; material: faeces | place: Denmark | collected 2011
GGGGGTCAAGCGGAACCATTTTCAGAAAACCAAGAAAATATTTTTTCGGAGGGGGTGGACCGGCGGTGTACCACGGGGAAAACGACATGGATTTTGAACCATCGCAGGAGGAACGTATCGTGGCAGAGTTGGAGGATGAGCGGGAGCAGGCTTTGAAAATCCAGCTCAGGCGGGATGAACGGTCACGGCTGCGGCCCCTAAAGATAGAGGAAACACCCGGACAGAAAAAACTCAAGCGCGAGCTGCGGCAGGAGGCCCTGACCCGCTTGGAGGAAGCCGCCAGATCACAGCAGGATTACAAGGAAGTGGTTGCTTGGTGGGACAAGCTGGATGAGAACCGAGAGCGGCGGGAACGGGACCATGAGGTCTTGCGCGGAGACGTACCTCTGGAGTACGGCGCTGTGCAGGAGGGAAGCATCTTTCCGACTTCCCTTTGCAGTCCCTTTTGGCGTGAACTTTGCAGCGGATACTTCCTCAATATCATCTTTGACTGTCCCTATGAGATGCACGAATTGCTGGCGGATGATCTCCTTTCAAAGATGATTTTTGAGTTGAAGGGCGATCACAAGGAGCTTTTCTATTACAAGGTTCTCCGGCGGTATAGCAGTACGAAACTAGGAGCTGTGCTCGGTCAGACGGACCGAAATATCCGAAAGAAATGGGTAAGGTTGATAAAACGGATGCAGAAGAAGCTGTTCGAGTATCTGACGGACAGGGAGAAAGCGAAGCTACCCCTGACGCAGCGGGGAACCGCATTTCTGGCTCAATATAGAGAATCCGCCCTTGACGATGATAAGGACGGATGGTAATATGATTTTGATAGATATGGGTTACATATTAGGAGGCGTGGGATGAAGAATCTGTTTCAAAGGGCAAGTTCCCCCTGGGTGAGATATAGTGAGTATGAATACAAGAAAGCCGAGGACGGCCGGTTTTATATCACTCCGGCAGCAGGAGCGAAGCTGGAGGTCTACGATCCCCTAAAGGACGCGGAGCAGATGGTGCTGGACGCACTGAACGTAGGCGTATTGCAGATGAACCGGAAAAGTGGGAACGAGGTTCGGGACGCTGTTATGGAATTTGTCAGCTGTTATGGGCTGTTGGGATTTTTGACCGCCCTGCCCACTACACCGTCCTTCATGGACTATAAGGCGGTCTATCTGCCAAAGAATCATTTTATCCGGGAAGAATCTATGACTACCCAGGACTATTTGGCACTGTTCTTTCCTTTTGAGAAGTTGGATATTCATAAGAAAGGAACAGAATCCCATTGGAATCTGGCAGGCGACAAAGCGATGATGGCATTGGCATTGACCATGCAGGACGCGCCCCAGGCGGTGAGTGTGAGTTTTCAGTGGGAGTACGCCGAACGATATGACTGGCTGGCACGGCAGTTCAAAGATTTAGCTTTCTCATTCTATTCCAGCTTCCTCTACTACAATGATTACGATACGCTGGATGAGATGACCCGCGACCTTTACCGGCAGGGGATGGCGGCTTTCGGAGGCATCGCACCGACTTACCACATTGCCCTGCTGGACAGGCCGACAATCATATGGGATTTTCATTCCCTGCTACTGTGCCTGCAAATGATGTTCAGCTTTATGCTGACGGATACAGACAACACTTTGAAAGCCTGTAAGCACTGTAACAAGATTTTCACTGCAAGCCGTCCCAACGCCGAGTTTTGTAGCCCTCAGTGTAAAAACCGCTATAACGTTTACAAGAGTAGAGGGAAAGAATAACACAAAAAGGCTGGGGGGAGCGCGACACCGCCACGCTCCCCCAGCCTTTTACAGAGCATATACCAATTCGTGCAGAATAATTTCTTCAGCCCGGTTACGAATGCTGTTCATCCGACCCACCCACGCCATCTGGTCCGATGCTTTCAAAGTTTCCGTTACGCCCTCTCGCTTTGCCATGGCGGGAATAAGCGCATCCAGCCGTTCTTCGCAAGCTGTGTCGATGTCTGCTAAATGCGTCCACAGCTTACCAGAAAGCATCAGACGGCTGTAGATTCCAAGGTGACGTTCCTCTAAGAACTTCTGACGCATCCGGCCATACCGCCCCAAGGTTTTATCTGGCAGATCGTCCAGAATCAGGTCCGGGATGTAGTAGTCTCCAACTTTCGTATAGGTCAATTCCATGATGTGTCCTCCATTTGTGAGATAATGTTCGTACAGTTGCGAAAAATACTTGATTTCGCGGTATCACCGTCCTTCTCACAACTGCTTCCATTCGCCACAAATGAGCCGCAGCTATGTTGTATTTGGCGAGGTGTTATCCTCACCCTTTACAACATACATCTTCATAAAGTCTCTGTATAATTGCGTCCAATTCCGTAATACGCCGCCTTTGCTTCTCCAGCTTTCTTTTGGATTGCTCCTGTTCCGTGCGCTGAACAGCCAATTTGTTTTCTATCACGCGCCGGACAAACTCATCTTCGTCCTCCCGCGCATAGGCCACAACCCGCTGTAAGTTTTGCAATACAAGTTCTTCTAAAACTACTACGCGGATATAGTGTGCGGTGCATCGGTTGCTAAAGCGGCGGTAAGTACCGCAAGTGTAATTCTCCCGTTCATGCGCTGTGGAAATTCCACGACTATGATATAACCGCTTTCCACAATCAGAGCAGATAACCAATCCAGAAAACAATCCGATCTCGTCCTGCTTCATGGGCCGTTTCCGTTGCTCTCTGTTTTTTTGCGCGATTTCCCAGGTATCAGGGTCAATAATTGCTGGATGTGTATTTTCAAAGAGCATACGTTTTTCGGGAGGATTACGGGCGATTTTTTTGCTCTTGAATGAGGGCTTGGAATACTTAAAATTCGTTGTCTGTCCTAAATAGGCGTCCTGCGCTAAAATGCCCGATATAGTCTCACCACGCCATAAACAAGGATTATCGGGGTGGTATCTCCCTGCCCGGCCTGTCCTCTGGAAGATGATAGTACCAGGAGTGGGTATCTCACGTTCCTTGAGTATTCTCGCAATCTTCCCGGTGCCATTGCCCTCAACACAAAGCTGGAAAATTAACTTGACTATGGGGGCGGTTTCCTCATCAATTACGAGTTGTCCAGTCTCGTCTTTGATATACCCATACGGAACAATGCCGCCCAGCCGCTGGCCAGACATACCTTTATTGCGGAAAACCGCCCGTACCTTTTTGCTGGTATCTTTTGCATACCACTCATTTATGATATTCCTTGTGTGGATAAAAAAGATGCAGGGTCAAAAGTGCAGGCATGTAACATTTTTGGCCTTTTTTTGCCACTTACCTAAATTATGTGCAAAGTCTAGAATATTACCGACCCATTCTCTCAACGGTACGGATAGTAGCGGTTTTTGTTGATATTGCCGAATTAAAAAATAACCATAGCATATTTTGAGTTTTTGTGGTATGATATTCCAAAATAAAGTAAGGATAATACATGATTATCTAGTACAACAATTTGAATCAATTATATAAGCGCCTGTAGTGTGAATATCAAAAAAGCAAATATTGCGGCTGCTTTTTTATTATTTTATACCGGGTACCGCCCCGGCGTGGTTATTAATATGATGGCAGACTTAGTAGGCGACTTTCCTATACGGGATGCACAACAAGATTTATTTAATATGTCTTATTATGCAGAAACCTTGGCTGCATTTATAACGCAAGCCTCCACTCCGTTAACGATATCAATACAGGGAGAGTGGGGTAGCGGAAAAACCTCCCTCATGAATTTAGTAGTAAATGAACTGGAGCGGTGTTCAAAAACAAACTACGAGATAGTTCGAATCGAAGCATGGGAATACTTCATTGGCAATACAAGTAACTCTCTTGAGCGATTTACACTATCACTCATTGATGAGATAATTAGCAGAAATAATAATAGCAAACTTGCGAAAGAATTGCAGAAAGCAAGAAAATACAGTGGAGTTTTTGTTTCAAAAGGCATCTCATTTTTAGGAGGAATAAGTCAGTTTGAGATGGATACCATTGAAGATGTAAAATCTCTCATGGGGACCAATGAACTGCTATCTATTATCAAAAATCTTAGAAAGAGCCTTAAAGATCTTGTTAGGAAAAGCAACCAACTGCATGGCAAAAACACCATATATGTTTTTCTAATTGATGATTTGGATCGAATCGAGCCAGAATCCTCAGTAAAAGTCCTTGAAATATTAAAAAATATCTTTTATATTCCGCAATGTGTTTTTATTTTGTCCATTGATTTTGAGATTGTTATCAAGGGGTTAAAGAAACGGTATCGTGATTATTGGGACGGTACGCCATTCAATTATAGGGACTACTTTGACAAATTGATCCAGCTTACATTCACTCTTCCTGTCAGTTCATATGATGTTGAACCCCTATTCACAAACGTGTTGACTGAATATGGTTATTGGAAGAACGGTGAACTGTCCTTTAAAGATCGAGGCATGATACAGGATTTGTTAAGACTAAGTGTTGGAAATAACCCAAGGAAAATTAAGCGGCTAGCAAATGCAGTATATGTCAGCTATTTGCTGGATAAGAGGACGAGCAAGTTTTTAAATGATTTGAAGAAAAAACTTATCAATTTAGTTTTATTGTCAATACAGCAGTGTTACTCGGAGATTTACCAAATTTTACTTATATTTCCCGATTACCCAAATTGGACAGAAGAATCTCTGGCAAGTTATCTCTTCGATTTTGATTATAACACATTTATAGAGGAGTTACCAACCGAAAATGTTCCCACATGGGTAAAGTGCTTGTTAAAAATATGTTTGAATAACGCAGAACTTAAAAAATCAATTCCTGCGATAAAAAAACTTTTTGAGTATCTAGATACCTTGATTTCTGGGAATCATAAATACATAATATCGCAAATCATCGTGCTTTCTACTACTACAAGCCCTTGCCCTCAAATCCGATACAATGGTGTAGATTATCAAAACAATTCATTTACACAGTTCCGACAAGGACAAAAACTTGTTAATATGATCACACCTAAAGCAAATGCCCAAATTTTGGATGTGGGGTGTGGCAACGGATTAACAACAATTGAACTTTTTAATAGATTTAATCAAACTGCAAAGATTTGGGCATTTGATATATCACCTTCGCAGATTGAGATGGCAAAGAAAAACAGGGACAGCCATTTAATATCTGAAAGTGCTATTGAATTTTATATTATGGATATGTCAGAATTAAATGAAAACAATCACTATGATTTGATATTTAGTAATTCTGTGCTTCACTGGGGATCCGATCCTTGTAATATCTACAAGAAAATATATCAGGCGCTAAAGGGGGGAGGACAAATTGCAATTCACCAAGGAGGTATAGGGACCTACAAGGGTTTACACGAAATGGCCAAGGTAGCATACACCAACTTAAACCTATCTGATTTTTATTATAATTGGATTTTTCCGGCATTTTACCCGTCTATAGATGAGTTGAAAGATATGCTTACACGTATAGGCTTCTGTGATATAACCATTGAAAGTGTAGAATCAACTGGTACAGAACTTTCAACTCTTGCTGAAGACTTTGCAAAAGCAAGTTTGATTTATTACTATGAGTGTATACCAGAGGATTATCACGAAAAATTAGAGAAAGAATTTTTAAAACAATGCAAAATTAACACTGTTGATTACTATGCGAACAGATTATATGTATTTGCAAAAAAATAACTTTTTCAATGACATGGAAGCAATGACCCATGCTTCGTTAGCTACGGGAATTAGCAGGATTATGCTGGTATTTATAGTATATTGTATCAATTCCGTTACCACGATGGTCTGGAATAATCTTTTCAATTGCAAAGCCTAGATGAGATAATAGTGTTTGATGAATTGTATTTGTTGACCACGTTCTTACAAAAAAAATATCCTTATTGTAGTGTTGAGGCAAAGTAGAAAGGAGTGTAGAGTATAAACCGTGAGCAATACCCTGCCCTCTATATATTTTGTGAACACAAATAACAGAAATGTAAATTGCTGGCTGAGATAAGAGAGGAGGGTTGTTTAAGAATGCCAATAGTCCAGCAACTTGTTCTTGGTCTAGCGCTAAAATGAACTGATGCTTCATAACCTCTTCATAATAAGACCCTGTCGCATCCTCTTTAGTAAAGTTCTCCTGTGTAGGACTGTGTCTATAATCCAAGGGGGGAACAAATTCATTGCTGCAACTTTCTAAGAGCCTCAGGACTTGCTCCCTTTGGCATTCATCTAACTGCAGAAAAAGACTATACCTCATACACAAAATACCTCCAAGTTCAAGATTCGATAAGATGATCCATGGCACGCCACTATAAATAAGAGATAATCATGTATTATCTATCGTCAGTCTACAACATTTCTTCCCAAATTTCAACCCCTACATAAGTAACTTCTATAAATGAGCAAATTTGAAAGCTGCACAGATTTGTCCACATATAGAAAATACATCCACTAAAATTAGCCAAAATTGTCTTTTACAGGGAAACAAAACGACTTAATTTTGTGCATATTGTAAATTCGATCATTTGTAATAACTTTACTATTTCAGCGAAAGATAGCACAAATGCAAATGTTTACCACCAAAGAAAGTCAGCGGTTATCTCACGATAACTGCTGGCCCACTTTCCACCATTTGTTGGGATAAAGCATTTACCGCTTCAGCATTTCTGCATACTTCGGCTGATCGGCCTCTGATATACCCAGCACTGTCATTGCACGTTCGACAGATAACCCCATATTTTTAATGAGATTCTGAATTGATTGCAACGTCCCTTGTTGAAGCCCGTCCTTCCGGGCATTCTCCGCAACGTGGTAGTCATGGATCTCCATGATCTTCTCCTGATCGAATAAGGTTACCATAATCTCTGCCACCTCCTTCTGACGGGTCACCAAAAATGGCGCTAACACATTTTCTTCCATGCACCGGCGCAGCGTCTCCGCAATAGCTTTTTGGCTACGCCCATGCTTCCTTCGTTCCTCGTCCGCTATCTTGCAGAATCGAACATACTGATCAACGATGTCTCCGGTCCCGCTTCCACGTAGCACTTTCACTTCTACGTCCGCAGCTCCCGGTCCCTCGTATAAATCCGAAAGCCGCAGCTCGTCCGGCACATCCGTGCGGTCACCGGTGTAGACAACGTACAACTCCGGGCGAGGGATCACGACCGGCATAGTCCCGTAAAGGTTCAACTTGCGGTCCTCGGCATACTCTTTGTATGTCGCCGCCAGATAGAGCAACATCCGCAGAGCAATATTGATCGAGAATACCGACTGCGCTTCTACGAGCAATATCAAAGTGTCCCGCACCTGAAGACCGACATCGTTATACATCCCCGTTGTCAGCACATTCTCCAGAGTTACCAATTTGCAATCCGCTTCTGTTACAGCGGTATCCTCCGGGTGGAGAGCCAGATAGAGCTTCCTGGCGCACTCCGGTTGTTTGAAGACATACGTGAAGACGGAATCCTTGACTGTATACCGCATTTCTGACATACCCTCACCTCTAGTTTCTAGTATACCACACTTCTGCTGAATTGCCAACCTAAAAATGACGGGCGAGTACTCGGCATGTTCTCAAGGGACTGCATCTTCAAGAGTATCTCGCAGAGCATCGGAAAATAGAGAAATCCATGTTGCGTTGCTGTCACCATCCAGCGAACTCTGCTCAAATGAAATTTCGGCAACTTCATATATTTTTCGCACCACTGAGGCGGCACCGGAGGTGTTTCCTTCATCCAGTAACTCCTGTACCAATTCACCGAGCAGGGCCAAAATATACTTGCCGCCCTCCATATCCAAGAGCACCTGCGAAATCTCTGTGGCATTGCTGACGGCCATTTTGTACTGCTTTGCTGTTGTTTCCATATGACATTTCCTTCCATAAAATCCGTGACCTCCGGGTTTTTGTGCCCGAAGATTTTTGACCAAAATTTTCAAACTGCTGATGCTTATCCGATGCTTATGGGGTGAGAATAGAGAGACTGGATGCAAAAACAGTCTCATTCAGTCTCATAACGTGAGAATTATGAGACAAATGAGACTGTTTTTACCGGAGAGACGACTTTCACCGTCCTCATAACCCGGAGGTCGCAGGTTCAAGTCCTGCCGCCGCAACCATGATAAGTTGACAAACCCAAAGGCCTGAAAGTGCCTATTTCAAGGGTTTGTCAACTTTCATTTTACTTATAAATATGGCTCAATCATTAAATCGCATGTTGAGAGACTCGAACTCCCCACCGTGTAAATAATCGCATGAAATTTGGGGCTGTAAAAAACTCAAAAGTCCAAAAATCCAGAGTAATAAAATTCCGTAGGAGGTTCTCTAAATGGGGCCTTCTGCGGAATTTCTTTAACATTTCGTAAGAGCGGGGTTTTTAAAAAGGGAGTTTTTTTACAACTCCTTCTACTATCTTATAATTGAAATTTAGAAGGAATTGTGTTACCATGGAAATAGCAAAAAGTGAGCAAATTCGGGCTGGACTCCAGAAGAGCTTTCAGAGTGGAACCTCTGCCAAGACGTCAACTGTCTGCTATGGCTATAACGTTACTCACGCTGGTGAACTCGTGATCGATCCTACCGAGGCCAACATTGTAATCTTCATCTTGGAATGTTTTACTAAAGGCGACAGTTTGGATAAAACCTCTGAAGCGTAAGCCCATATAGACATTCCTTGACCGTGGCTACTATTAAAAGAGATTCCTTCCCGAAAGAAAGAACCATATTTTTTGCTGTTTCAATGTTGGCTGAATAGAGATCAGAAAAAGGAGGATGTAGCTGCATAGGTTTCCTGAATCAGCTACGTAAAAAGACAATGGAAATTTTGTTGCCAAAGCGTATTCGAGAAAAGATTCTGCAGGATCCTACGTCTAATGCTAATATTGTAAACTTGAGCAATAATGTTTTTCCGTACTACACACTGTCTCCTTGCTTTTTCCCTGATTACACGATACATGGAACGGATCATGTTAATGTGGTTCTCGATTTGGCAGACCACCTGATTCCAGATGAAACGATGGCTTATCTGAGGCCCAAAGAAGTGGCGATTTTGGTGGCTTCTATTATAATCCATGATATCGGGATGTTTATCACAGAGGATGGCTTAGAGCGCATCTTGGTTGGAGAACGCGCAGGAAATCTGGTACAGGGCTTGGACCGCGAGCCGTGGCGTGATACTTGGGTAGCCTACTGCAAAAAAATCAAACGTTGCACCGATCGGGAACTGTTGCGCGCCTTTGGTGACATAGAACCCATTGAGTCCATATGTACAACCCGCAACGAGATGCGACGAAAGGACTACTTAGTTTGTGGCGAATTTATCCGCCGTCAGCACCACCGGCTGGCTCATGAGATCGCACTACACGGTTTTATGGGGAGCACGGACGTTGACATTTTTAGAAATACAGACTTTACTCCGAGCGAGAAAAATCTGATCGGTCTTTTGGCACGAAGCCACGGGATGCCCATCCGTGATACAGAATCCTATCTTAAAAATACTTTTGTCGATATTACACTTCCGATGAATATTCATCTGTTTTACCTGATGCTTATTCTGCGAATCGCAGACTATCTTGATGCCGGCCAACACCGTGCTCCGAAGGTTTTGCAGGAGCGTCAGGAGATTGATGTACCCATTTCACAGGGAGAGTGGATCTGGAACAGGATCATCCGCTATGAAGACTATATTTGGTCCACTGACCGAATGAGCCTTATAATTCAAGCCTCTCCAGAGACAACGTCACTCTTTGCCAAAACAGAAAAATGGCTCCACAGTCTTCAGCAGGAGCTGGATCTGTCTTGGGCTATTATGATGGAGTACTATCCGCGAAAAAGCATACAGCTGTCCATCCATCGAATTGAGAGCAATATTCTGAAGGAATCCACAAGAGCCGCAATGAGTCAACAGTTTCTGATAAAAGAAACGATGCTGACAGCGAATACGGATCTGCTGAAATTGTTGATCCGGCCTTTGTATGGAAACAATCCTAGCTTCGGGGTTCGGGAGCTACTGCAAAACGCTGTGGATGCTTGTACAGAGCGGAAGTATCTGGAGCAAGATGAAAACTATCACGGAGAGGTCATCATTTCCATCGACTCCAAAAATAAGATGATTTCTATTACAGATAATGGAATTGGCATGAATGAGGATGTGTTGAGGAACTACTATCTGTCAGCAGGCTCCTCTTACAGATATAGCGACAACTGGATGGCTGACTTTACACAAGACCGAAAGGCACAGATCACACGCAGTGGGCGTTTTGGAGTCGGCGTTCTGTCCGTGTTTCTTCTTGGCACTTCGGTTCATGTACAGACACGGCATTTAAAAGATTCTCGCGGTTATGAATTTGATTTTACCATGAACCAGGAGAGCATTGATATGCGGCGCGTTGACTGTGAGGTAGGGACTACCATAACAGTAGAATTGAGCGAAGGAACGCTATCTGATTTGAACAAATCAGGGTATTATGCTGACACAAGATGGTTTGAATGGTATGCGTTTGGGGAGCCGGATGTCCGTTATTATAAGGATGGAAAAGAGATAAACCCACCGAGATCAAGATCTATAGTTCCTCAGACGGACAATGAAGATCCTAAATGGTTTTCTTATAACAGCCCGGACTATGAAAGTTTCCAATGGTGCTATAACAACTATAGCGAAGGTGAGGCCTACTGTAACGGGATCTTAGTCAAATCAATTAGAGAAGGTAATTTTGGGGTAAGCACAGGGATGAGCATCCCAGCTCCCCGGATTTCCATTGTTGATAGAATGGCCCGGATTGCAATCGACCTATCACGCTCCACTATATTTGAGTTTCCAGATAAAGATGGCTTTACCCCGGAAGCTTATCGGTATCTGCTGGCCAAATTGCTACTGACCAAATGGGATACCCGCGAAGGAAGCCTTGCTCAAATCAAAGCCCGCTTTTCACTCAGCTCAAGCCACTGGCTTACACTCCCATATGTTTTTTCCAAGTACGGATTCTTGCTGAAGCAGGATACATTTTTAGCTGCAGCAGGCATACGTCAACTACTGCGCTTCGGATATTACCCCGATACTTTGCCGTCTGACTTTTATAATATGCAAGCCACTGTTCCGATCATTTATATCCCAATGTCCAGAAAGAAAGTAGGCAGTACGACATATAAAAATTTTATAAGCGGAGAGACTTATTCTTCATCCCCTCGTGCCTGTCGTATATGGGGAAGACAGCAGGAGTTTGATGAAGCAATAAAAAAGCTTCCCCAATATTTTTCTAAGAAATATCGCGAGCAGAGCACCTGCCCTGGATACCGCCGATATGATCGAAAAGAGATTGCGGAGCCCACGCCGGCTTTTGTTGAAAGTCATTTGGATGCGGACATCTTTCCCATTGCAGTTGAATATAGTATCGGCCTTTCAGAAAAGGACGCTGTATCAGAGGACAAAAACATCATGTTGAAGCTTCTGCGAGAGTATCTGGGTCAAGACATATGGATCCCCATCAATATGGACGAGAGGGTAAAGAAATTCCCAAAAGCGTTTAAAGAATTGCAGTATTATATTGATAAGCTGAAGAGTTGACAACAATGGACAAACTCCGTTTTTCCGAATGTTTTTATTGAAACGCGGAGTTCATTCTCTAGAAATGTTTTGATATGTCAGAACTTTTCAAATTTTGTTCTGCAAGATTGCGGGGTTTACAAACTTCCCAAGATCGAAAAGTAAAAATTTTATGCGTCGGTCCTAACCAAAAGAGACGATCCCTTCCATCCATGAACTGCAAACTGAGGATGCGATGTGGCATTTGCCCTATTATTGGAGATTTAAACAAAGTAAGGAAGGGAACCGTACTCCGGGAAATATGGAGTAAATAGTATGAGCTACTCGACTTTTATCGATGCCTTTTTCGAAAAGTTTCATACATAGCTAGAGATAAAGAATGCCACTAACCGTTCATAGAAAAGAAATGTGTGTTCTTACGACATGATTAGGGACAGCTTGAATAATCCCTTACACTGCAACGATTTTCAATGTGCATCTTTTTTGTCAACGCAAGACAGATGGACATTGGACGAACACTTATTATTTTAAGGGCGGCTTTGCCGTGATGGTGCGGCTCTGCTGTCGAAACGAACAGCGGAGGTCAAGGTATAAAAGCCTTGACCTTCGCTTATTATTATATTAAAATATTGTTATCGCAGAGATGATGCCGGGAAGTAAAAATTTGGAGGTGAGACTATAATGCAAGTACCTGTCAATGTTTCTATGGAGATACTGAATTGGGTTATTGCACATATCAAAATTGACGCACTTCCAAATCAAATAAGAGAATATTTGAATTTGTGGGTAAATGGCGAAAAAGAACCTACCTTTAATCAAGTTGAGAAAGTGAGCAAAGCAACAGGCATACCATTAGGGTATTTTTTCTTGCAAACTCCACCAGTAGAAGAGCTGTCCATTGTCGAGTACCGCACAATCGATAGCATAGAACTTAAAAATCCAAGTCGGAACTTAATTGATACATTGCATGATATGGATCAAGTGCAGACGTGGATGCATGAGTATTTAATTTCTGAAGCAAATAGTCCTTTGGCTTTTGTTGGAGGTCTAAAAAGCACATCTTCTTTTGAAACGTTTGCACAAAAAGTTCGTAGTTTGTTAGGCATTAGCTACGAGTGGTATAAGGATACCCGCACTGTCGAAGAATCTTTCAGCTTAATAAGAACTGTAATCAGTAATGCAGGAGTTATCGTGATGATGAGTGGAATCGTAGGTAATAATACTCATCGTCCACTTGATGTAGAAGAATTTAGGGCCTTTTCCGTCATTGATGCTTATGCACCCTTGATTTTTATTAATTCTAATGATTCTATAAATGGCAGACTTTTCTCTTTGTTGCATGAGTTCTCTCACATATGTATAGGAGAGAATAGCTTATTTAATGATCGATACAGCACAGGGAAAAAGGTTAACAAAACTGAAACGCTTTGTAATGCTGTAGCAGCCGAAATATTGGTGCCACAAACCGCATTTATAAACAGTTGGAATTTAACAATCAAAGAAAATGATGTTGAACAGGCAATTGAAATACTTGTGCGTGAATTTAAGTGTGGCATTACTGTGATCGCAAGGAAAGCATATGACAGCGGGTTTATTGATTATCAGCTTTATCAAAAAATAGCAAAGCGGGCAGTAAAGCTCTATAATGATAGCCGAAAAAGGAAGAAAGAACAGGGTGAAAGTGGTGGAGATTTTTATCGCACTGCTGCAAGTAGAATTGACAAACGTTTTTTTTCCATGCTTGTAGGTAGCGTACAGGAAGGAAAAACCCTCTATACTGACGCTTACCGACTTACAAATACAAATCGTTCTACATTTGCTAATTTGGCTGGTAGTGTAGGAGGTGGAACAAAATGAGTGAAGCCATTTTCTTGATTGACTCAAACTCATTGATAACTCCACATCTTACTTACTATCCCTTTGATTTTGCTCCAGGATTTTGGAATCAGATGGAACAGGCCATTAAGAATGGGAAAATAGCTATTTTGGATATAGTAAGGAGTGAAATCCTCCAGGGAAACGATAGCCTGAAAGAGTGGATGAATGCCCTTGAAATCGGTCTTTATCTAGATCATAGGCAACCAAATATTTTAGAAAAGTATAGTGCTATCCTGCAATATATTCAAAGAAATCCATGTTATACGCCATCTGCATTGACAGAGTGGTCAAAAGGAAGCGTTGCTGACCCATGGCTCATTGCAACAGCATCCGCATATAACTATACTTTAGTTACATTTGAAGTTCCTAACAAGGGGCTTAATAGTAGGTATCCAAGTAAAAATGCAAAAATACCTGATATAGCAAAAGTATTTGAAGTCGAAGTTGCAAATCTTTACCACATGATACGCGAATTGGGTTTCAAATTACACTAAGGCAAAAGCAGGGAACAAGATTTGTGACTTGTTCCCTGCTTTTGTATATCGCCTTAACTCTCGATGACTCCCTCCCTGTGTGTTGCCTGCCATTCTGCAAACTCCCGTTGTCCCTGTTCGCTGTCATAGTATTTCCGTATCTCCGGGACAAGAAAACGGGCAAAGGTTTCTATAATATAGTAAAAACAGTTGAAAAAAGGTATGGCAACGAGTAGAATAAGATTATGAGCTATTCAAAAAGATATAGGGAACGCACAATAGAATACCGACAGGCAGGACACAGCTTGGAAGCGACCCACCAAGTCTTCAAGGTTTCCAAATCGACGATACAAAAATGGGAAAAGCAGCTGAAAGAAACGGGGAATTTGGAAAAGAAAGATCTGCATAGAAGTTTCCGAAAGATCGATCCAGAAAAACTGAAGGCATATGTTGCGGCCCACCCAGACGCATACCAATCAGAAATGGCTGAGGCATTTGGATGCAGCGAAAGCGGCATTCGAGACGCATTGCGGCGGCATAAGATCACAAGGAAAAAAAGACGGTCAACTATCAGGAGCAGGACCGGCAAAAAGCAGCGGCATATCAGGAAGAGATCAAAGATATACCGCTGGAAAAGATCGCTTATGTGGATGAAAGCGGTATAGATACATACTTGTATCGGGAATATGGGTATGCGCTGCGGGGTCAGCGAGTGT
>OFHN01001714.1_pt1 | contig 14491 bp, 18 predicted proteins | sample 1521321 | NCBI WGS metagenome assembly OFHN01 (sample SAMEA3504130, study PRJEB24116) | mouse gut metagenome | biome: mouse gut; feature: mouse-associated habitat; material: faeces | place: Denmark | collected 2011
TCTCCGGCAAGGCAGACAAGGCTTCGGCAAGCTCCCCGTTTGTGAAGATAACCCTCTGACCACATATCATAACAGGGTATTGCTTACAGGGGTCTGAAAAATATTTATCTGTTGTGCTGAACGGGTAAAACTTTTCTTCCGTGAGGTATTCAAAAGATATTTCCCTTTGCCGCCGCTTATCCCTGTCACGCCATGCGTTGATAGCGGCATAGCGTATAACAACTCTGCAAAAGGCGTTAAAGGTGTATTCAATATGCTCCTTGTATGCTTCTGTGCAAGGCATAGAAGATTCCCCCTTTCTCCCACATAGGACAGTGCATGGTTTACGGTTACTTTTATAATTCATAGGGACGGCAGCTCATTAGACTGTCGCCCCTTGACTATCTACCAATGAAAATTATTTTTTCTGTCTATTGGTAAAACTCTTTGCCCAAATAACTGTAACGATTGCAGTTGCAATTAAAAACTCTGCAAAGATTACAGGTTTTCCCCATACTTCCCATTCTAAAGAGAAATGGAAATATTTCCCGACAAAAAATGCAGCTAAGAATACTAAATAAACTGCAACTGAATATAAAATGTTTTTAAAAATTTTTATGCGTGTTTGCTCCCTGTTTAACAGTTGCTTTTGTTGCTGTTCCAGCATATCTGTCTTAACTGATAATTCATCTATTTCTGACGGTTTCAACAGATAATCCAGTGTTACATTAAATACCTTACTCAATTCAACAATCTTTTCTACTTCGGGTATAACCTGCCCGCTTTCCCATTTTGAGATAGACTGTCTTGAAACCTTTAACTGTTCGGCTAATTGTTCTTGCGTCAAATCTCTGCCTTTGCGTAACGTTATAAGTTTTTCTGAAAATTCCATGTGTGTTCCTCCTTTGATTTTGTAACTCAATCATATCAAAAACCGCATTTGCACTCTATCAATTTGGCTTTACATTTATATAACAAACCGTGGAATTTACGGGATTTTTGTAAACTTTAACTATTATTTTCAATTACACTTATCTTAATGCTGCGGTTGATGGTGATGTCATTTCTGCGTCTTGTATTGCTGAATACATTCCAAAATCATTTACTATGATAGGGATAACCTATTAGTTACGATAATTGTTAAACATGGAAATAGATTTTGGCTTGTCTAACTTTCCTATTCTTCAACAGTAAAAATTTCCTCGATTGAAACATGAAATACCTTTGCAATGTTCCATGCCAAAACCAATGATGGATTATATTTACCCTTTTCAAGATTTCCAATTGTTTCTCTGCGAACTCCAACCAAATTTGCTAAATCTTCCTGTTTCATATCAAATCTTGCTCTAAACTCTTTTATCCTGTTCTTAATCATTTTTTGTATTAACCCTCTCTTTAATTTCTAAAACAAAGGTAGAAAAAGCAAATATCGCTATTGAAATACCAAATCCTAATGCTGTTCCGGCAGCTAAAGGATTGCTGCTCATCTTAAAATAAGACAAGGCAAATGTAGCAGCAGTTGTAATGAAAAGATTAGCAAAGAAAGCCCATGAAGCACACCTTTTTATTGTATCAACAAACATTTCATCGGGAGTCACCCAAAAATACTCAAAAAATAGGGCAAAAGCAAAAAACGATAGAAACAAAGGTTCGCTCCCAATCAATCCCCATACGCCTAACAAAGAAACAAATCCAATACAGCCATACCAATTTTTCATAATTCATTCTCCTTTTTTGTTTGTGGTATATTTCGCTCTTTATGTTATAAATATACCACACAAGAAAATGAGTGTCAATAACTTATAAAGAGAAATATGAGGTATGAGAGGGATTCCGTAGTAGTCGGCATTGTGGGAATGTGTATAACTGGCTATCTCATGGAATTGTGGGTAACTCTGTTTGCAGGACGTGGGAAAGCTGCACTTTAGCTTTTCCATGTGCTGTGAATAGAGTTATCCATGATTCCATAGCCTGTTATGCACATTTCCATAATGCTTGTCTTTTGGTCTTTGGTTTCTTTGGTTCGGAATAGTGTGGTGCTGGCGGTCTATCTCTTGTTTTCGGTTGCTTGCTTCTTTACCGTACATGAGCATTAACTTAAGGAATCTTTTACATTGATGATGTTCAAGTCACAATAAAGGATGATAGTAAGATTTCTACACCACAAAATGATGAACAGGACATAATGCCGCCCGAAGCAGAGGCATCAGTTGATATTGCAAAAACAGAGCTAATCCACATTTCAGTTGATATTCTCGATATGTTGCAGCTATATCTGATTGGTTTTGCAATCATTACGGTTTCAGTGATTCTCTCATCGGGTACGGTAATGCGTTTGAAGCCAAGAGAAATTTTATCAAAAATGAGTTAAAGAAAGGAGTTTTTACAAATGTCTGTATTTGAAATTAAAGATGTATCTTACGCTTATGACAAGAGCAAAAGAATATTGACAGCGGTAAATGCCGTGTTTGAAACAGGAAAAATGTATGCCATACTTGGAGTGTCTGGCTCTGGAAAGACTACTTTGCTATCACTGCTTGGCGGGCTTGATATTCCGCAAAAAGGTGAAATTTTATTTGATGGTGTGGATATTTCAGAGCATACACTTGAATACCATAGATGCAATCATGTTTCACTTATATTTCAAAGTTATAATCTCATTGACTATATGACACCTGTTGAAAATGTAAAGCTGACCGCAAAGCAGAATGCCCTTTTCGTGTTAAAACAACTTGGATTAACTGAAGATGAAGCGAAACGCAATGTAATGAAATTATCAGGCGGACAGCAGCAGCGTGTTGCAATCGCCCGTACATTGGCATCGGACACACCTATTATCTTGGCTGACGAACCGACAGGAAATTTGGACGAGGATACTGCTGCCGAAATAACAGAAGTTTTAAAAAATTGTGCCCATCAGATGATATTGATGAGATGGGATATGTTTTGTATTACACCAGCCAGTATTCGTTTAATGCAAAATACATTCCTGCAATTGAAAACATTGCGGAAGAAAAATCTATACAATTCAAGTCGGTTCACTTACAGATAGGAGGACGCACAAAACGCTCCAACAACAATTACATCTTATGCATTATTTTTAGATGGTAACTATATTACAAATGAGCAGATGAATGATAAGAGATTTTTGAAATTATTAGAAAAATAACTTCTCATTTGTAAATTATAATCAATGGGAAATTTAATAAAAACTGTTATATAGGCAGTACACCAAGACAAACGGATGACAATCTTCGGACGGACAATAAAGGACGGGGTGCTGAACGAGTTGGATAAAGAACTGGAAAAAACACCAAAGAACAGAGCGAAGAAACTGAGAAAGTTAGGCATCAGCCGCAAGTACGCATGGTCAACAGCATATTCCTTTACGAAGTCATACGTCAGCTACCGAAAACCGAGGGCGGTTAGTACCGAGCAGAGGGAACGGGCAAGGCAGATGATGATTGGACAGAATAGAGCGATAGGACGGAAAGATTATCCAGAGAATTAGATAGAATATGTACCTATTTAAAAATAATTTTAAATAGTTATTGACTGCTCCGTACAAATTTTGTACAATCTATTTAAAGATTTATTGAAATAGGAGGTGGTATATTGGCGGTAAATGAGATACTTGCAGCATTGGCAGATGAAAACCGAAGAAGAATTTTGCATAAATTAAAGGAGGGAAAAATAAATTCTGGCGATTTAGCAAATGCTCTAAGAATGACACCGCAAGCCCTGTCATATCATTTATCAAAATTAAAAAAAGCAGATTTGATTTATGAAACAAAATATAAAAATTATATTTATTATGAACTAAATTTATCTGTACTTGATGAAACTATCATGTGGATTAACGAGTTACGAGGAGGTCAGAAATGAAAAAAAAGAAAATAGTATGTTATATTTTGATGTATCTTCCATTAGTAGTTGCCTTGATTGCATTGCTATATCTTCCCGAAAAAATCCCTGCACATTATGGGTTTGATAATCAGGTTGACCGTTGGGGGAGTAAATATGAGGCTTTGTTATTTCCGGTAATAAGTATTTTAATGGGATATTTTCTGCTTGCAATGGCAAGACTGGCGGCGAAAAAGGAAGAACATGGGGAAAACAATAAAAATGTTACAATTATTGTGGGTATTTTAGTGCTCATATTGCTTAATGCTTTGAATGTCTACTCTCTTTACACAAGCTTTAACAAAGTGGAAAATTTATCATTTGTTTCATTGGATATTGGTCAGCTTGTTTTTGGCATCATTGGTATGTTAATGATTGTTACAGGAAATCTTATGCCTAAGTTGCGGATGAACTCTATGATAGGATTGAGGACACATTGGAGCATGAAAAATGAAGCAACATGGAAAAAAAGCCAACATATAGGAGGAATTTCCTTTATCATTGGGGGAATCATAATAATAGGCATTTGTATCGTTATGAAAGGTACTCCTTGCTTATTATCTGTTTTAGGAGTATGGGCAATGCTGATAGTTATAGATGTTTTCTTAACATATCGGGTTGCTGAAAAGAACTGATAAAATTGTAGATTTTGATTTTTTCGTATTATCAGTAACGGATATATAAAAACTTAATATTGTTTGCCTTTAGGTAGCGATGATCTTAACAGTCTTTACCCCAGGGGTAAAAGTCATCAAAATCTAACGGCGGCACAGGCGGCGGCCTTGAATGGATGCCATAGGAATTTGGGTACTAACAGGCAAAAGTGTTTAAGAACGGCTTAAAATCAAGGGATTTTTAAGCTCAGTGGGGTTCACTGGAATGATTGGTGAACCCCGCTTTTTCGTGTTTGTATAAGAGTCTCCGTGATAATACAGCAGTTTTGCGTGATAGTATACAGAAAAATTGAAAAATGATAAGCTTTGGATACCCGGTCATACTCAGCACACGGAGGACGTTCTTTTATGGAATTTTGTTTATGGTTCCGACATTATTCTTTTTCGATTTTGAAATGGGGCTGGAACGCTTTGCAGATTTGACGCATCTGCTCAATATCCTGTATCTTGGGTTGGGAGCGTCCGCACTCTGCTTTGTCACATGGAACCTTGCAGTGAAAGTGCTTGGTGCGGTTAAGACCAGCGTTTATATTTACATGGTTCCCGTCATAACGGTTGTGGCTTCCGAACTGGTGTTGAAAAGAATGGAAGGACAGCGTTTGGTCTACCCGTGAAAAGCTGTATGAGCCGGAGTTTTCGGACTTGACGGTGGTGGATTTTTCAGACCTTGCGCAGGGTTGCAAGACCTATGATGAGTTTATTGAAAAAATGAAGGATGTTTCAGAAACTGCCTTTCGTTACCGAAAAGTAGTCGTTTCGTTCCATCCGTTCGAAAGATAGAAATTTTCTGCCGATATAAAAGGTGAATGCCCGTATGGATTTAAGGTGATGGATTTTGGAGTGACAGGTAAATTAGAAGGGTATTATCTGGCGGAGCAGTACCGGAGGAATGTGGCAGGTAAGATTTTTTGAAGGAGGATGAGAATTTTGTCAATAGAGATCACAAACAATTACAGCAACTATGCGGCAAATTATACTGATACCGTGAAAAAGCCGGATAGCAGGGCGGCAGCAGAGACAAAGGTAAACACATCAACAAACAGCAAAGACAAGGTGCAGGCATATTATGAACAGCTATGTAGGAAATTTCCTCAGATTAATGTTAATTCGAATAGGGGCATTGCAGGGGGCGGTAAAAATAATATCGTTTTGAATCTCTCTGATGACTGCCTGAAAAAAATGGCAAGTGATCCGGATTTTGCAAGAAAAATCGAAAATGACATAGCGGGTATACCGGCAGCGCATGAGCAGATGTTTGCCAAGGCAAAAAGTGACGGTATTGAGATACATGGATTTGCTGTGAGAATCAATGCAGATGGGAGTATGCAATGCTCCTGTAGCGGTTCAACAAGAATCAGCGGTACAAAACAAAGCACATCCATACTGAATACGGAAAAGAGGCAAAAAGAAAGAGTAGAAAAAAAGCGTGAGGAGAGAAAAGTTTTAGAAGAAAAGGCTGCGGAACGGCGGGCGGAAAGAAAAGAGCAGATGGATAAGCTGACGGAAGATGGAGAGGCAGAATCGTTCGCGGTATCTGCCACGGGCATGGATATAAAAAGCGTTACGCAGAACCTCATGGCAACGGTTTCTGGCACATCAGCACCTATAGGTGCAGGTTTTGATATAAAGGCGTAAGGAACATTCCGCAGCAGACGACTCAGATATGGCACTGACCGATATGGGACTGTTACATAAAAAGAAATCGGAGGGCTTGAAAAATGCCTGTCAGCAGACAAACAGAGCCTTGAGCATTGGATAGAGAAGATGCTTGCGGGTTCTGGCGTTTCGCAAACGCCTAAAAAGAAAGAAAAGAATGAAAGGAGAGAAGAAGATGGATTTTGGAGTGACAGGTAAATCAGGAGGGTACTATCTGGCAGAGCAGCAGTACCGGAAGAATGCAGCAGGCAAGAGCGGGGGCGTGAGCTTTGCGGGGCTTGCGGCTGCAAAAATAGCGGAACAGGAAAGCGTGGGGAAAATGAGTTTCAAGGATATGTGGCAGGCGAGGTTTCCGGGAGCCTACTACAACGTTATGGATACCTCCAGAATTGACGAATCCTTATGGGGGAGGAATGATTATCCGTGGGATAAGTATTTCAGCGATAATGCAGATGCGTCTGTTCTGGACTGGAAACCATCGGGTGCGGAGCCTGCCATGCTTGACTCCAAGGTGCAGGCAAAGATCAATTCCACCATAGGCAAGAAGGCCATTGTTGTACCGCCGGAACTGGAAGAAAAGATGAAGAATGACCCGGAGCTGGCAAGGCGTGTTATGGCAAAGGTTGAGGGCTTTATTGCGGAGCAGGATATTATGAACCCGAATCCCCGGAAAGGTTATCTGATTGCTTTGGATGAAAATGGGGATATTGCGCATACATGCGTGACAAGTGAAGGGATGTCAGTGTCATCGGCAGAATTCATAGAAGCCCGCAAAGCAAGGGAAGAAAAACACGCTGAGTATGAGAGGCTGGCAGAGGAAAGCGCCCTGAAACGCAGGCTGATGGAGCAGACTAGGCAGGTTATATCATATGGGGAAGGATGAAACCCTGCGGAGATCGACATTAAGCCTGTACAGGATATTTCCGGTGGCCGTGAAATATCCTGTATTTAATATGTGATCTTTGAACACCACCAAACGTTCCTTGTCTGCAGAGGCCTGTAGATTGTGTAAGGCCGACTGCATTACTGAACTTTAAGCAGTTTCTTTTTATTTTCGATGGTAAAGAAAAGGTCGGATCTCTTCAAGGCCGGCCGCAGCGCCATATAGACGATAACGGATACGACCGTGGAAGTCACCGCATTGATGGAAGTGGATGCGATGTTCCATGCCAGGGTCACATCGGCGGCGGGTCTGCCCAGGATCAGCCGCTTGTAGAAGTAGCCGACGAGTGGATCGAAGATGACATTGAACAAAAGCCCGCCGACCGCTGCGGCGATGGTCCATTTTAATACCCTGGCGTTATCTTTTTCCGTACTGATATGGCCGAGCCTGTGAGCGATCAGACCGGTGATCAGGCCGATGCACAGTTTCAGAATAAAGGTCTTGGGTGCATAGAGGATATAGTAGGGATCCAGAAGATCGCCTATGGTCATGCCGATGGCTCCACCCGCGCCGCCGTATAAACCGCCCAGCAGAAGCGCTCCCAGAACGCATACCGCATTGCCCAGGTGAATGGATGTGGCATCGCCGCCGGGCAGAGTGATCTTGATCTGCAGGAAGGTAAATACCACGTAGGAGAGCGCAGCGAAGACGCCCGTCATAACAAGTTTCAACAGTTTTTCATTTTTCATGGTGATCCCTCATTTCTTCTGGTTTTGTATTTGCTTTTATCAGTTACTGTTATCGGTTTTTCTTCACGATATGCAGTATAGTATGAATTATAAGCAAAAATGGTATGATGAAAAGTGCCAATTTAAGATTTTATGACCATACCAGAAGGAATCAGGACAGGTAACCGTGAGATTATTGCTTTTCAGTTACTTTTTTATGGTATCTGTCCGGCACAATCAGGCAATACTATATGATATACGATCAATACCCAATCCAATATCAGGAAGCACCTCTGACAAGAAGAGCACACGAAGAAAAATGAGGCAGGCATATGGAACAGCAGCGCAGATCACACGGCAAATATGACTTATGCAGTCAAAAGAACCGGACGGCAGGACTCTTAACGGCAGACTTCTTTTTCTATGTATGGCTGTTCTTTCTGTTGGCGGTGTTCGGCTGGCTGTGGGAGGGATTTCTGTATCTTTTCAAAGATGACATGTATGTCAACCGCGGTTTTCTGACAGGACCGTGGCTTCCGATCTATGGGATGGGCGGTGTTATGCTGGAAGTGCTGTTTCACAGATGGCGGGACAGACCGGTGCTGACATTTGTATCATCCATGGCGGTATGTACGATGCTGGAATATGCGGCCGGCTGGTATCTGGAATTGACCTGGGGAGTCAAATGGTGGGATTACAGCGCCATGCCCTGGAATCTGCATGGACGGGTGTGTCTGTACGGCAGCATTTTCTTCGGTCTGGGCGGGCTGCTGCTCATCTGGCTGGTAAGTCCGCTTTTCTATTCGCTGTACTGCAGGATTCCATGGCGGATTCAGGCAGGAGCAGGTATCCTGTTATTACTGCTTTTTACGGCAGATGCGTCCTACAGTGCCATGCGGCCGCATGTAGGGATGGGCGTTACGTACCGGTGAGATGCGGCAGCGACTGTCGATGCGGTGGCGTTACGTACCGGTGACCTGCAGTCCGGCCATCTGCCGCCATTTTCCGTGCAGATATCTGATCACGAAGCAGGTGATCCGGCAGAGCCAGTCCAGAACCATGGCGATCCACACGCCGATGGCCCCATATCCCATCTGCACGCCGATCACATAACTGAAACCGATGCGGAAGATAAACATGGAGGCGATGGACACGATCATGGTATAGCGCACATCGTTGCAGGCCCTGAGCATATTGGGCAGGGTGAAGGACAAAGGCCACAGGAAGCAGGCGCAGCCGTTGTGGATAAAGACAAGTATCCGGGCCAGCCGGGTGGTCTCGGCACTGAGTCCATACAATCCGAGGATCGGGTTCAGGATCAGGAAGAGAACGATATTCAGCGCAATCGTGGGTATGTAGGCCATGATGATCAGCTTTTTCGTATAGAGGCGCACCTGTTTTTCATCGCCGGCTCCCACACACTGGCCGATGACGGTGATCATGGCAAGATTGACGGCCTGTCCCACGAGGATGCCCACACTGTCCAGATTGTTGGCGACGCCGTTGGCAGCGATCTGGACGGTGCCGAAGCCGGAGATGATGCTCACCACGAGTACGCGTCCCAGCTGGAAGATGCCGTTCTCCACGCCGCTGGGAATACCGATGTAGAGAATCTTCTTCACCATACCGGGATCCAGGTGGAAAGGCTCTTTCACAAAGCAGATATCCAGTGCCGGGTTGCGTAACAGGACATAGAGAACGATGCTGCCCACGGCTCTGGAGATCAGCGAGGGGATCGCCACACCGGCAGCTCCCATGTGGAGACCGAAAATACATATGGCATTTCCCGCGACATTGATCAGGTTGATCAGGATAGAGACTTTCAGCGTGACCTGGGAATTACCCATGGAGCGGAACAGCGCCGCGCAGGCATTGTACACTGCAAGGAATGGGAAGGAAAAGGCGGAGATCGTCAGGTAGATCAGCGCGCTCTCCATAACATCCGCCTCGATGCTGCCGAAGAACAGGTGCAGCATGGGCCGTCTGAGCAGGACGACGATCAGGCCGATCAGCACGCCCGCAAAGATTACGGTATACAACAGCTGTCTGGCGGACCTTCTGGCATCTTCTTTGTGTCTGGCTCCCAGACACTGGGAAGTCACCACGGCGCCGCCCGTCGCCAGTGCGGCCATGATATTGAACATCAGGATATTGATCATGTCCACCAGCGAGACGCCGGATACGGCCGCCTCTCCCACGGAGGAGATCATCATGGTATCCGCCATGCCCACCGTGATGGCCAGCGCCTGCTCGAAGATCAGCGGTATGATCAGTTTTCGTAAGTCTTTAGCGGAAAAAAGAGAATTCATTTTATGTACCATGTCCTTCTTATGAGAAATTGTCATCCCGCCGTCGGAGCCGCGGGAGCGTCATGCAGTTTCAATAAATCTATTGTAAATCCAAAATATAAAAATAGGAATACCAAGATTGAAAAATCAGGTATTTCAGAATGCAGAAGGTTATGATTCACGGGTCAGGAATGCGCTGAACTGCGCATTCCTTGAGAACATGATTCAGAAGGTTACGATTCACAGCCGGTCGGGACGTAAACCGTAATTGCACAAGAGCAGGATATGACCGGTAGAAGTGTTTTTCGATAAGCACCGTAAAATGCAGGCGGAAATAATTTTTAGACACGCTGAGAAAAAGATGGTAAAATTGATATATTGATTCGGGACTTCGTATTGAAAACTCTCGTACAGAGACAGAGCAGCGATTGATCGGGAGGTGTCTATCTTGTATACAGCGGTTATTGTAGATGATGAGTTAAAAATATGTCAGTTGATCCGGTGCCTGGGGGATTGGGAGAAGTTGGGAATTGAGATCATCGATATCTGCCAGGACGGTGAAACGGCAGTAGAGAGTATCCTGAGGAACAGGCCTGATATCGTGCTTACAGATATCAGGATGCCTGTCTATGACGGACTGGAGATCATTTCGCAGGTGCGGGAGAGAGAACTGGACACTTCTTTTATTGTGATCAGCGGCTACCGGCAGTTTGAATATGCAAGGCAGGCTCTGAAGTACGGTGTCGTAGATTTTCTGGTCAAGCCCATTGGTCAGGACGATTTAAACGCTGCTCTGAGGAAGGCCGTGGAGGAAATCATAGATCAGGATAACGTTAAGCGGGTGAATTCTCTGCTCTGTGATAAAGAGAAAAGGGATAAGGAGAGCCTGCTCCAGAAAGCTGTAGAGGAAGAGGATGCCTTCTGGCCGGAAGAAGTGAGAAAGGCAGAAAGCCTTTTTGCGGGGGATGTTTTTCAGGCTGTCTTTCTGAAGACAAACAGGAAAGAACTGAACAGAAAGGAATCGAAGCTTTTCGAGAGCGCCGGCCGCTATCTGGAAGAGTGTATGCCCGAAGAGATGGAGAAGATCATTGTCAGTAAAGCAGACGGGTTGTACCTGTTGATGAATTACGCTGGGGAAAGGGGACAGGAAATCCGCAGGGCCCTTTACGAAGTATTGAAACGTGTGGAACGGGAAAATGAGATATATGGCCAGTTTGGCGTATCCGTGGGTGTCGGCGCTGCGGTAGATGAGATCGGTAAGATGAAATCGTCTATCCGCACGGCAAAGGAAGCCTGGCAGCAGCGGATCACGTCTGACAGGAAGGACCTGATCGTGTACGGTGAAAAGACTGCCGGGAGTACCGAAAAGCAGCAGCTTTTCTCGGAGACGGAGTGGCGAGAATTCAGGTCTTTGCTTGAAAACTGCAGTCTTCAGGGGACTGCGGGAATGATTGATCAACTGGAGATAACGGTTCAGAGCAGCCGGCAGATATCGGCCGCATCTTTGCTGGAAGCGGTGCGGCAGGTAGTGTTTATGGTGGAGACAGCACTGGCGGAGGAAGCACATACGGACAAGAGCAGGGATGTGGAGGAGGTTATGGAGGAGTTCAGGTGCTGCGACACGATTTCGGATCTGTTTTTGCACCTTAAACTGTTCGTCAATAATTCCATTCAAACTTATCAGGAGAAAAAGCAGTCCATGAAAATGTTTCCGATCCGTAAAGCGGAGGAATATCTGGCCGGAAACTATATGAAGGATGTTTCTCTGGAAGAGATGGCGCAGATCGTGGAACTCAGCCCGGCTTATTTTTCCCGGCTTTTCAAGCAGGTTGAGGGGATCAATTATATTGATTATCTGACGCAGATCAGGATCAACAATGCGAAGAATATGTTGAAGAACACGACCGTATCTGTCAAGACGATCGCGGCAGAGGTGGGGTATGGCAACGAGAAATATTTCAGAAAACTGTTTAAGAAAGAAGTAGGGATCAGGCCGAGCGAGTACCGTAAACTTCATTGAGGAGAGCGGAAATGGATGATGTGTTGGTATATGTAATATTAGGGATGAGTCTTCTGTACGCCGTTTTTCTTTTGTTTCTGTACAGAAGGCAGCGGCGGCAGATCGGCAGGATCATAGAGGAGTTTGAACAGGAGAAGAAGAACATACAGGAGGAGGCGCTTTCACATGTGCTCAACAAGCAGGTACAATATGAGGCGCTGCAGAGTCAGATCAATCCTCATTTTCTGTATAATACACTGGATTCCATACGCGGAGAAGCGTTGATCCAGGGCAATGAAAGCATTGCCGCCATGACGGAACGGCTTTCCCGGTTCTTTCGCTACTGTATATCCAATAAGGGAAATATTGCCACGATCCGGGATGAGATCAACAATGTACTTGATTATTTTTACATACAGGAGTACAGATTCGGTGAGAAATTCAAGCTGGAGATGGATGTGGAAGATTCCTGTTACGGGTACAGGATTCCCCAGATGACATTGCAGCCTATTGTAGAGAACGCTATTTTTCATGGTCTTGAACGGCAGAAGGACGGAGGGGCGGTCAGAATATCCATATTTGAGACGGAGAAAAACGTCCATATAGAGATCAGCGATAATGGGGCAGGGATGGAGGAAACTGTTCTGAAGGAGATCAATGACCGTCTGCGCAGAAGCGACATCACAAATGGGCGGCCGGCTTCCGACAGGCGGGGAGGCGGGATCGCGCTGCAGAATGTAAATGACAGGATCAAATTGCACTATGGAAAGGATTACGGTATCGTGCTGCGTTCCACGAGGTTTTTGGGAACGGATGTGGAGCTTCTGATTCCGCGGGTGAGTGCAGATGGGTAAGAAGGAAATATTGCGGGGACAGGCAGTCAGTACCGGCAGCAGAAACGGATTGGAACGTCTGTATATGAACCTGTACCAGTCGGAGGCACTGCTGATTCTGGGCAATTGTGCATCGGGCAAAGAAATCTTAAAGGAAGTTCTGATCGGAAAAATAAAAGAATATGAGGGACAGTTTTTCTGGAAAGAGGAACCGATATCCGGAAAACAGATGCTGGAGATCATCCAGGCCCATGAGGTTTTCTATGCCAATCCGGAAGAAGTTCTGATCGAAGGGTATACAGTGGCTGAGAACATCTATATTATCCGGAACAAAAGAAAGGGAATCCTGCCGTCCAGAAGGTCGATGAATATTCAGGCGGCAAATCTGCTGCGTGAACTGGGGTTTCCATTGAAACCGGACAGGCTGGTCAGGGAACTGGGGTATTTCGAGAAGCTTTTGGTCTGTCTGGCGAAGGCGGCGTCTTATGAAAGCAAGGTGATCCTGTTTGACTATATGGACAATATACTGCGGGTCAACGACCTGCTGAAGATCAAGGGGATGATGCAGCATCAGAAACAGATGGGACAGTCTTTTATTATTTTTGCGGAGAAATTCGACGAGGTACGGCAGCTGGCAGACCGTGTTCTGTTGATGAGCGACGGCAGGGATAAGAAGGCGGCATTGATCGGTGAGATTCACAAGGACGAAATACCCTATTACTGGCTGGGGGAAGCATATGACCGTAAAAGACTCCGCCCCACTCTGGCAGGAAGGGCGGAGGAGGACAGGGCAGGGCGCAGGAACATTCTTGGCATTTATGACAAAGACTGGGGAACCGGAGAGGATGCGGTAGAGTATCTGCGGGAGCTGTACAGAGACAACGCGGACAGGCTTTCCGGGCACCGGGACTATTTCCAGGAGGTGCTGGGGAGTACGGGAAAGAAGAACAGGGACTGTGTCTGCATAGAAAATAAAGAATATGATAAACTGCTGCGGGAAATCCCGCTGGCACAGAATCTGCTTCTGCCGCGTAACCTGCGGGAGGTGTGCTCAAGAACAAGCAGGATCAGAGAAACGGTCATGGTGGAAGAATTCTACAAACAGTTCCGGTTTCTGCGCAATCGAAACAGACAGTATTCGGATTACTTTTTCTATAAATTAGTTGCGATCTATCGGTTCGAACGTTTTCACAGGAGCCTCATCATACTGGACAACCCGTTCCTCCAGCTTGACGTTGCGGAAGAAGAACATATGCGGGAGTATCTGCTGCAGCTGTCGCAGAAAGCAAAGCTCATACTGCTCAGTCACAGGCTTCATGAGATCGACAGGACTGCGGACACGATCATTTACGTTGAGGACGGCGAGATCATAAGAGCAGACAAGGGAATCGCATAATGACAAAAAAGGGCACCTTTTGGCAAATTCGTGTCCTTTTTTTAATACAAATAAAGAGGTATGCTTTTGATACAAACAAAAGAACCGATAGGAGGGAAAGATTGAAAATGAAAAGTAGAGGGTATCCATTACCTTAAGCACACAACAAACAA
>OFHN01001718.1_pt1 | contig 14479 bp, 10 predicted proteins | sample 1521321 | NCBI WGS metagenome assembly OFHN01 (sample SAMEA3504130, study PRJEB24116) | mouse gut metagenome | biome: mouse gut; feature: mouse-associated habitat; material: faeces | place: Denmark | collected 2011
CCGCCGCTGGAAGCACTGGCTCGTGCAGCCCGAGGCTCGCTATTGGTTTTGCGACCGGTTTGCGGGACACTTCATCGCAGGCCATGCGCTGGGAGGACAGTACAACGTCGGCGGCATAAACCCGGGCATCTCGTTCCTCGGCACCGATTTCAGAAAACTGGCCGACAGACGTTATCAGGGCTGGTTCGTGGGAGCCGGCGTGGCCTACGGCTACGCGTGGATTCTCGGACGCCACTGGAACCTCGAAGCCGAGATAGGTCTGGGATACATCTACACGCGTTTCGACAGCTACCCGTGCGCCGCATGCGGACGGAAACTCTCGGAGGACAGACCGCACCACTACGTCGGACCCACCAAAGCGGCAGTCAATCTGGTGTATACGTTCTGACAGGACAAAAACATATAGCGAAATGAACAGAATAACCGAATTATTTTGCAGTATCTTCCTGCTCGCCGCCGCGACGAGCGCCGATGCGCAGACGACGCTGGGCGACGCAGTGAGCGTGGGCGAGGTGGCCGTATCGCGCGACGGGGAGAGGGTTTTCGTGGCGATGGATATCGACATAAGATCGTTGCAGTTGAAGAGCAACAACGATCTCTGCCTTACGCCCTACATTGCGGCCGGGGGCGATACGCTGCGCATGCAGCCGGTCATGATAGCCGGTCGCAACCGCTATTATCATCATCTGCGCAACGACCGCGAGGCGGCCTGCGAGACCATTTACCGCCACGGGCGGGTGGAGCGTATCGAGTATCGCACCGTAGTACCCTACGGCGAGTGGATGGCCTCGGGACGGATCGGCATCGACGGCGTCGTGAGCGGCTGCTGCGACGAGGAGGCGGAGCGCTACGGCGAGCAGCTGGCGCGGCTCGACCTTGCACCGAAGAGGGAGCCGATGCGCTTCGAGCCGTCGTTCGTATATGTAAGCCCTGTTGCCGAGAGGGTAAAGACGCGCACCGTGAAGGGCTCGGCATATATCGATTTCCCGGTCAACCGCACCGAGATATACGAGGACTACCGCCGCAACCCCGAGGAGCTGCGCAAGATCGTGGCCACGATAGATCTCGTGCGCAACGATCCCGATACGCGCATTACGTCGATCCGCATCAAGGGTTACGCCTCGCCCGAGGGACCCTATGACAATAACGTGCGTCTGGCTAAGGGACGTACCGCGACGCTGAAAGATTATGTGCTGCGCCAGTACGATCTGCCCGATGAGATGATCTCGACGGCCTACGAGCCGGAGGACTGGCAGGGGCTGCGGCGCTTCGTCGAGCAGTCGGACATTGTGTCGCGCAGCGGGATACTCTCGCTGATCGACAGCGACCTGTCGCCCGATGCCAAGGATGCGAGGATCAGGCGCGAATACCCGGACGACTACGCCTATCTGCTGCGCGAGGTCTATCCCGCGCTGCGCCACTCGGACTACGAGGTCGAGTATACTGTCCGCACCTATACCGACGTCGACGAGATACGGAGCCTTCTCTCTACGGCGCCGCAGAAGCTGAGCTTGCAGGAGATGTATCTGGCGGCGCAGGAGCTTACTCCCGGCAGCGAGGAGTACGACGAGGTATTCGCCATAGCCGTGAGGATGTTCCCCGACGATGCCGCGGCTAACCTCAATGCGGCCAATGCCGCTATGTCTCTGTCGGATATGAAGCGTGCCGAGCGTTATCTGGCCAAGGCCGGATCGTCGGCCGAGGCGACCTATGCCCGCGGTATATATGCCGCTCTCGAAGGCGATTACATGCTCGCCGGCAGACTCTTCGCCGAGGCACGCGACGGCGGTGTGGCCGAGGCGGCAGGGGCGCTGGATATGATAGAGCGTATAAAGAACGAGAACAACGAATAAACGAAATATAAAAAGTACGAGTAAAATGAAAATTTGGAGTAAACTTTTGGCAGGCACTCTCCTTATGGGATTTTTTGCAGGGTGCAGCAGCGACCATGCAGGCGGCGGATACGACCGTCCGGTCGATAACGGCGAGGTCGCCTACATGAGCCTTTCGGTCTCACTGCCCTCGAAGAAGGGCGTGCGTTCGTCGACGGGTGTCGACACTGGCGTCGAGGTGGGCAAGGATGTCGAGAACAACGTCAATACGCTCATGCTCGTGCTGGCCACCACGGCCGACGAGTACATAGCCCACAGCATCGTGGGCGGTCTGGCCAAACCCTCGGCCAGCAATACCGTTGCGGCCAAGGCTGCGATCGAGCGCACCGACATACAGAAGATGTACGATCAGGACGGCAACTCCAAGGGCGATATCAGAGTATACGTATTCTGCAACCCGACGCAGCATCTGGTCGAGCTCATGGCGGGCATGAAGTCGACTTCCGACGCTTCGTGGATCGACTCGGTATGCCGCGTGTTGCAGGGCGACAAGTGGAACGAGGGTGCCGACAGCAACGTTTCGATCTGGGCCGACAATTCGTTCCTCATGTCCAACGCCTCGGTTGCCGAGCGCAGTATCCCCGATACGTTCGACGAGTGGGTCGAGACATACTCGTCGGAGTCGCATCCGTTCAGCCTGAGCGGCGATAACGACGGCAATGTCGACAACCTGACCAAGCGAGGTCCTATCGATGTCGAGCGTTCGGTGGCTCGTTTCGATTTCCGCGACGGCAGCGTCGATAAGTTCGCAGGCGACAACACCTACGATATCGGCACTACGGGCGGCGAAAACGACGGCAGCCTCAAAGTGAAGCTCGTGCGCATGGGCTTGGTCAATATGAGCAAGGAGTTCTACTATCTGCGCCGCGTATCGAACGACGGTCTGCCAGCAGGCGCGGGTTACGCCGTGTGCGGTGCTGAGACCATGACCAACTATGTCGTCGATACCGATGCCGAATTTAAGAATTCGAACAGCTCTCTGTCGGACGTGACGGCCGATTTGAAGTCGCACTTCAACTTCCCTCTGTTCAACGACATGGGTATCATCGACGGCAACACGCGCAACCACTGGGACAACTACTGGATCGACGACGTGCTCGGCCTGACGGAGGATTCCGACCAGTGGACTCCGACCGACAAGTACAAGGACGGCTATCATATATGGCGCTACGTTACCGAGAACACTATCCCGGGCGACGCCGGCAACCAGAAGAGCGGCATTACCACGGGTGTAGTCTTCAAGGGCAAGCTGCTCGCGGGCGACAACCTGCCGGAGGCGCACAAGAACCTCGACGACGCGATAAAGGGCGCCTATGTTCCGACGGATATCGAGGGAGGTTCGTATACGCTGACCGTACCTACGGCCGAGGGCGACAAGAACTACCCGATCCTCTATCTGTTCCAGAACCGCCTCTATGTAGGCTGGAACGACGAGGTGGTGCGCGCCGCCGCTACGGCTGGCGCAGGCTCTCCGCTCCACACCGCCGCCATGTCGAGCAACGACAAGGGCAACCCCAACGAGCTGTATCAGGCTCTGGTGGCCGCCGCAGGCACCGACGAGGAGACGAATGCCCTGACGGCGTTCCGTGCCGCAGCCAAGGCGGCGGGCTTCACGCTCTATCAGGCAAGCAACGACTCGGAGATGGATGCCGACAAGAATGCCGGTGCCGGCTACTACTTCTACTACTATGCGTGGAACCGTCACAACGACAACGGCTATCCCGGATCTATGGGCACAATGGAGTTCGGCGTGGTGCGTAACAACGTCTACAAGCTGGCCGTAACGGGCATCAGCCGTCTGGGTCATCCCCGTATTACCGACAACGATCCCGATCCGGTCGATCCCGACAATCCCGACGAGGATGGCGACGTATATCTCTCGCTCTCGATTCAGGTGCGTCCGTGGACGGTTCGTGTCAACGACTTCGAGTTCTAAGCGACGATGAAAAGCGCAGTACGAAATACTCTCAGCCGACTGTTCGGTGCGGTGCTCGCCGCCGCACCGATCATCTCCGCGCTGCCTTCGTGCGAGAGCATCTACGACGATCTGCCGCCGTGCGACCACGGTGTGTCATTGCGCTTCGTCTACGACTACAACATGGAGTATGCCGACGCATTCCCCAGCAAGGTGGACTGCCTTACGCTGCTGGTGTACGATGCCGACGGACGTTATGTCGGCACATATACCGAGACGGGCGAGGCGTTGCGTCGTGAGGGCTATCGCATGAAGCTCGACCTCGAACCGGGAGTGTACCGTTTCGTGGCATACGGCGGTATGGCGTGCGAGAAGGCCTCGTTCGGATTCGTGCAGGAGCCTACCGAGGGGTCGCAGATGAGCGATCTTCGCACGGCGCTCGATGCCGACTGTCTGAGCGATGACGACCGCCGCAATCTGCACCCTCTCTACTGGGGTGCTCTGACGCTCCCGACGGGCGACCTGTACAACGAGGGCGTAGTCAGGATGATGAAGGATACGAACAACATCCGCATCGTGCTGCAACAGATGAGCGGCGATAAGGTCGACGTCGACGACTTCGATTTCGAGATAACCGACGACAACACCCTCTTCGGGGCTGACAATCTCACTATCCCGTGCGGCGAGGTGCTCTACCGTCCGTGGGCGCGGGGACAGACCTCTATGGGGATTACCGACGGCGGTCGCGAAGTCGTGGCGGCGTTCGCCGAGCTCTCGGTATCGCGTCTTATGACCGGCAACGCGCCGCGTCTTGTCGTGCGCCGCAGGGCCGACGGCCGCAACATCATAGACCTGCCGCTGAACAACTGCCTGATGATGCTCAAAAGCGAGCTTTATGCCGACATGCAGCCGCAGGAGTTCCTCGACAGGCAGAGCGAGTGGTCGGTGGTATTCTTCCTCAGCGGCGATATGTCATGGATCAAGACCGTCATCAAGATCAACGACTGGACTGTGCGTATAAACGATTCCGAGCTGTAAAGGGAAAAGGGTAACGATGTTATGATGAAACATTACGACATATTGCGCCGAGTGCGTGTCGTGCTGCTGCCGCTGCTGTTTGCGTCTGCCGGTTGCAGCGACACGGTGGGGGATGTCGTGCCCGAGTCGGTTATGGTCAATCTGCAAATCAACGTGGCCGCATCCGACATCGCCTCGCCGCGGACGCGTGCCGGATACGAGGAGGCTCAAAGCGACGACGAGCGCATGCGGACGCTGCGCATCGTGGTGGTCAGATCCGACGGTACGATCGAGCACAACCGCTTCCTGCGGCTTACATCCGCTGTGGAGCGCTACGGCGACGAGACGTTCCGCGTCTACGGCCGCGAGAAAAAGCGCATATATCTGTTCGCCAACGAGCTCACGAGCCGCGTCGGCGTCGACGGCGTGTCGCATCCGCTCATCGATTTCGATCTGGGATCGCTCGCCGTGGGTACGGAGTTTCCCGCCGAGCGTGTCGAGGGGCTTACGCTGTCGTTGCAGAGCGCCTCGGAGCAGATCGTCGGTGCGCTGCCCATGAGCGAATGTCATACGGTCGAGGTGCCCGACAGCGACTGCTCGTGCGATCTGACTATCACGCGCGCCGCCGTCAAGTTCTCGTTCCTGATTACCAACCGCAGCGGCAGGGAGGTGTCGCTGACCGGGCTGTCGATCGACAAGATGTCGCGCGCGGAGTATCTGCTGCCGCATAATGTCGAGCGCGACGAGAATGGCGATATAGTCGATTACGACGTGCCTGCGGCCGGCGTCAACAACGGTTACTATACATTCAGTCTGGGCGGCGGGCTGCCCGTGAAACTTGCCCGTAACGTACAGAAGCGCCTTGCGCCGATATATCTCTTGGAGGGCCGCTACGTCGATACCTCGGGCGACAAGCGCAACTATTCGATGAAGATCCTGGTCGACGGCGCGGAGTGCGGCGACTACTTTGCCGATCTCTCGACGCTGCCGCGCAATACCCACGTCGTGGTCAGAATAGGCATATCGGACACCGATGTCGAGTGGAAAGTCGACCTGCTGCCCTACGGCGAGGTCAAGCTCGATCCCTCGTTCGGTCTGAATTAAACGATTAGGATATGTTTTAGGAGTATGAAACGTAAGGTTTTATATTATATATTATCGGTCATCTGTCTTGTCGCGTCGTCGTGCGTCAGGGACGACGTCGACTCTGCTGGCGGTATGTCGGAGGGCGAGTGCATCGTTTCGGCTGCGGTCGACTTCAAACCGCTGACTGCGGGCCTTGACGGCGGCACACGCACGGCGGGCGATGCCGTCAAGAGCATCGACAATCTATGCGTGCTGTTCTACGATAACGACAACAAGCTCGTCCAGACCTGCTATTTGGAGGAGGGCGAGGGCGGCTATACGCTCAGCGAGGAGGAGCGTACCGGCAGCGGCATCGCGGAGCGGACGACGCCGCGTGCGACGTTCCGCATGAAGGTCGCATACGGCAGCTACCGCATATATGTTGCGGCCAACATGGGCGATCTGTCGGCGCAGGAGAAGTATGCCGAGGCCATAAAGACGGTCGACGGCTTGAAGTCGATACGTCTGGCGTGGGACGAGGCGATAGCCGACAACCGCGAGATGTTCGGCTTCTTCGGCAGTGGCGACCAGTCGACCTTCGAGGCGCCTGCGGTCGTCATAGACAGCGCAACCACGACCATGCAGGCGTGGATACGCCGCTGCGTGTCGAAGCTGACGGTAGCCTACGATGCCACCGGACTCAAAGATAACGTGGCTATCTATATCCACTCGGTGCAGATCAGGGATATACCGGCGGAGTGCTATCTGGGACAGAAAAATACGCCTTCGGCCGAGGAGCTTATCGCCGAGGGCGAGATGTGGAAGTACGAGGCCGACGCCGCAGACCGCCTGCGCAGGGGCATCTATCTGTCCAACGGACCCAATACCTCGTCCGGCGGCTCCGACCACGGCGAGAAGGAGGCCGCATCGCTCTTCTTCTTCGAGAACATGCAGGACAAGGAGGGGCCGTTGAAGTGGCAGGACAAGACGGGCAACAACTCGCAGGTGTCGTATCCCGACAGCTGGAAGCCCGGCGAGGAGTACTATAAGGACAATGTCGCCGCCGGCACCTATGTCGAGGTCAAGGGCTACTACGTGAGCGACAACCCCGAGCGTATCGGCCACGGCGAGATAACCTACCGCTTCATGCTCGGCAAGGATGTCGACCGCAACTACGAGGCCGAGCGCAATCATCACTATAAGCTGACATTGATATTCAACGGCTTCGCCAACGACATCGACTGGCATATCGAATATATCGAGCCCGATCCGGGCGTTTACGTCAAGTCGCCGCAGTACATATCGTATATCTACGACCGTACGATGAACGTCAATATCAAGGTCGTGGGAAAGATGATCGGCGGGCTTCATGCCGAGATACTCGAAAACCACTGGTGGCCCGACGATGCCGACAATACGGTCTACTACCAGAAACCCGGCGATGTGCGTCTTACAGAGGATGCTACGGGCTTCCTTTCGCTGAAAAGAGCATGGCGAACGGTCCTCGGTGCGGGTGTGTCGTGGCAAAATGCTTTGGATTTCAGCAAGAACTACTATTACGACAACGGCGGCGATCCGCGCTACATTCGCGAGTATGTTACTACCCACGGCTCACACGATCAGTCATCGCTCAACGGCGGTTATTCGGTCAGGGTCGAAGAGGATGTCACGGGCCTTAACGGCGGCGCTACGCGAACATTTACCATTCCGCTCTATACGCGTGCCAGATCGATATGCCCCACGACGGGTTATACGGGCAACAACGTATATACAGGCTACCAGCGAACGGCCAAGATAAGATTCTATGCCGATATCGAATACATGGGCGTCACGAAGACATACGCCGATACGGTCGAGATTCATCAGGTGCACCGCATGGTCAACCCCAAGGGTATCTGGCGCTCTGCGGACAATTCCGATCCGTTCGAGGTCAAGCTGATGTATCTTGACAACGATAAGGCGACATCGTTTACCGAGCTCATCTCGGAGGGTCCGTGGTATGCCGAGATAGCGTCGGGCGACTGGTTCACGCTGCAACCCGTAGGACAGAGCGTAAGCGGCCAGAACGGTACGGTAATGGGCGGCGACCGCACCAAGATCGAGTTCAAGTATGTGCCCGACGGTGCTCCCGGCGGCGACAACGTCCGCTGCGGCGTCATACGTGTATGTTATCACAACAATACGTGCGTGCATCTGATCTTCGTGCGTCAGGGATATGCGCCGCTTGCGTTGAAGAGCGGCGAGGCAAAATGGCATTCGTTCAACGTGCAGGCCATGTCGGTGGCTGCCGGCACGGACGATGCTCCGCAGACGTTCGTCTGCGAGGAGACGACCGATCCGCGCGACGAAGGCACCTATTTCAAGTGGCGTCAGGCTGTGGGCATACTCGCAGAGAACAACCGCAAATACGGCTGGGGCGCGAATCCGTGGGGAGGCTTCTCCACTTCGGACGGACGCACTGGAATTGCGTGGGACGACATCAAGGCCAAATCCGTTTCTGACGGAGGCGCCGATTCGTGGGTGCTCGACAAGGAATCCGAGGAGCGTCTGCCGACCTTCGAGGATTACAACACACTTATTTTCAACGAGGATACCAACCCCAATATCCAGTACGGTTTCGGTGTGCTCTATTGCGACGGCGCCGATTCGCCGGCCGTATCCGTTGCCGATGCCTACGGCTTCTACGGCGACCAGCCGGGAAGCAGGGCGAAGGGGATGCGCGGCTGCTTCGTCTACAACGACATCACGGGCGACAACATATTCTTCCCTATCGGCGTGGAGGGACACGGCCGACGGAAGGACGACCGCGGCGGAACACCTTTTTCTACCCAAGGCGAGTATATCGGCACGGGTGTGCTGCGCTACGCCAGTCGCCACTCCGAGTACAACACAGCCGGCGAGATCGAGTATCGTCCCATGTTGTTCGACATCTACAAGCGCGAGGGCGCCGTCTATTGGTGTCGCGATCTTTACCGTTCGGCTACATCGACCGCGGCCAGCGGCTGGGATATCAACTACCATACGTTGAACTTCGATACGTTCCTCGGCAATGCTTATAGCGGCGATGCGTCTCGATGCGATGCGTGTATGCTGAGGCTGGTAAGCCCCGGCGACAAGTAGCGCCATCGGGGCGGTCTGCTGCCGAAGGGACGGATCGTATAAAGCGAAACACCCCCTGCCGACTCGATCGGCAGGGGGTGTTCGTCGTATATGTCGTTGTCGGAGTTTCGCTTCGCGGTGCGCTATGCGCCGCCGTGCGTGCCGGCCGCCGAGGCGGGATAGCGGCAGATGCGGTAATATGCAGATGCGCAGGCGTGGTCTATCGACCGTGCAGACGCATCATACGCTGCTCGCGGCGCAGTTTTCTGATCTGAGTGAACAGAAGCACGGCGGCGATTATGACCGATACGCCGTCGGCTGCCGGCATCGACATCCAGACGCCCATCGCGCCGTAACGCGGCGGCAGGAAGACCAATAACGGCACGAGAAAGAGCAGCTGGCGCGTCATCGACATGAATATGGCCAGCGGGGCACGGCCGATATATTGGAAAAAGCTGCCGGCGACGATCTGGAATCCCACTACGGGGAACATCATCAACACGATGCACAGGCCGTCCGACACCACGTCGATCATGGCCTTGTCGGCACCGCCGTTCGAGCCGTCGACGAATGCCGCTGCGACCGTCCCGGGCATGAAGTGGCCTATGAGAAACGCCGCGGTGGTAACGCCCATGGCAGCGAGTATGGTGTATCTCAGCGTCTTTATCACGCGGTCGTATTGCCGTGCGCCGTAGTTGTATCCGACGATGGGCTGCATGCCTTGGTTGAGTCCGAGCACTACCATGACGAAGAGCAGCACCACGCGGTTCATGATGCCGTAGGCGCCGACATATACGTCGCCCACATCGCCGTCGAAGACCGCTTGCGTGATTACGTCGCGTGCGCCCGTGCCTCCGTATTCGAGCAGCGATGTGTTGATGAACCTCACCACCAGAGAGGCGCATATATTGAGCAGGAAGGGCGCCAGACCGATCGATATTATGGCTGCGACGATCTTCCACCGGAAGCGGAAGCTGCGGCGGTGGAATCTCAGAAAACTCTTGCGCGAGGTGTAGTGCACCAGCAGCACGGCCAGTGCCGAGCTCTGCGCTATGACCGTGGCCCATGCCGAACCCTTTATGCCCCAGTCGAATACGAATATGAACAGCGGGTTCAGCACCACGCACATGCCTACGGCCGTAAGCATCACGGCCATCGACTTGACGGGGTAGCCCGAGGCGCGCAGCTGCTCGTTCAGACTCAGGTAGAGGTGCGTTATGACGTTGCCGGCCATGATGATGCGCATGAAGTCGCGGGCGTATGCTATGGTCTCCTCCGAGGCCTTGTCGCCCGAGAAGAAGTGGAGTATCGGGTCGAGGAACCCGAGCATTATGCCCATGACCGAGAGTCCGAGCAGGAGGTTGAGCAGTACGGCGTTGCCGAGTATCTGTTCGGCCGCTCGGCGGTTGCCCTCGCCCAGACGGATCGATATGCGCGATGCGGCGCCGACGCCGACCATGGCGCCGAATGCCGAGGCGATGTTCATTATGGGCAGCGTGACTGCCATGCCCGATATGGCCGCGCCGCCTACGCCGTGTCCTACGAAGATGCTGTCTATGATATTGTACAGCGACGACGACGCCATGGCGATAATGGCCGGTATGGCATACTTGGGCAGCAGCCGACGAAGCGGATCGGTACCCAGCGAGACTGTATTGTTATGCGTATTTTTACTCATCAGGGGACAAAATTACTCATAAAAAACTGAAATGCGTACTAAGCGCGGCAAGAATCTCCGATAATTATATGCGCGGCGGCGGTCTGTGCCGACGCACGCTGTCGCGCTGCGTGTCAGTCGGGCAGCCCCACTCGCCGTGCCGGTCCGACGGTTCGGTGGGAGTTGCCTGCGTCGAGCTTATCGATGATCCGCTTACGGTATATATCGCTTATTCGGCCGGCACGACGATTTCGATATCGTTGCGGCTTATCGCCGCTACGATGTATCCGCCCGTTCGGCGGATCAGCACGGTGCAGGAATCTTCGCCCTGCATATGCGCTTCGATGCGATGCACTTCCGGGTCGACGCTGTCGAGCACCATTTCGCGCGCCATGTTGACTCCGCGGCGCCCGTAATACTTGTACATGGCCTCTTTGGCGCACCACGCCGCGGCAGGCCAGTGGTCGCTGCCGCTCAGCGACAGCTCCCTTGCGGAGAGTATGCGCCGCACGCCCTTGGAGAAGTCGCGGTCGAGCGCCTCTATGTCTACGCCGCAGCGGCCGCTGTCGATAGCAACGGCTGTCATACCTGCGCTGTGCGCCACACTTATATATATATCGGGAGTGTCTACCGTCGGAGCTCCGACGGCGTCGTATGATATGCCTACCCCGCAGCCCAGACAGCGGCGGACTACGGCGCGCCAGGTCAGATATTCGTCGCGCCGGACAGGCGGCGCGAGCCGTGCGGCCTCGGCGCGCTCGGCCTGGGTTACCGCCTCGCCGAGCGTATCGGCACTGCGTACCGGTTCGAGCACTACTTTACAGGGCATCGCCTACAACGACTTTTATCTTGTCGGCGCGATGTCCCTCCATTTTTTCGACGGTCATCTGCACGCCGTGTGCCGTTACACGGTCGCCGCGCCGCAGCAGATCGCTTTTCAGCTCCATCATCAGCCCGGCAAGCGTCTCGGCATGTCCCTCGACATCGGCGAAGGTCTCCTCCTCGAAGCCGAGCGCACGCTCGAACTCTCCGATGTGCGTCTTGCCGTCGAAGATGTAGGTATGTTCGTCTATGCGCACGTAGAGCCGCTCCTCCTCGTCGCTCTCGTCCGAGATCTCGCCAACGACCTCCTCCATGATATCTTCGAGCGATACCAGACCCTGCGTCGAGCCGTACTCGTCGACGACTATGGCAAGGTGTATCTTCTGGCGCTGGAAGTCTTTCAGCAGATCGTCTATCTTCTTGTGCTCGGGCACGAAGTAGGGCTTGCGCAACAGCTGCTGCCAGCCGAAATCGTCGCCGTTGTTGATGTGCGACAGCAGGTCTTTCACGTATAGTACGCCCTTTATGTCGTCCAGGTCGTCGTCGTAGACGGGTATGCGCGAGTAGCCCGTGTCGACTATCACGCGTTTGACCTCCTCGTACGATGCCGTCCACTCGATGCCGGTTATGTCTACACGCGGGCGCATGATCTCGACCACCTCCGTATTGACGAAGCTGACTATGCCCGAGAGCATCTGGTGCTCCTTCTGCGATGCGGTCTGCGTAAGGTCGACGGCGTCGGCGAGCTCCTCTATCGACAGCTCGGCGTTCTTCGGGGCGAGGCGGCCTATGCGGTTGCTCATGCGCATAAGCACGTATGCCACCGGATATACCGCCCAGTTGAACAGCCGCAGCGGCTGCGAGAAGGTGCGTGCCACCTTTATCGGGTTGCTCTGCGAGAATACCTTGGGCATGATCTCGCCGAAGAGCAGCAGCAGGAACGTCACGACCACGGTCTTGAACAGAAACTCGTACATGCTGCCGAAGCGGAATACGGCATCGATCAGATTCGAGGTCAGTATGACGATGCAGATGTTTACCAGATTGTTGACTATGAGTATGGTCGCCAGCAGCCTGTCTACGTCGTCCAGCAAGGCGACGACCGTGCGGCTGGCCGTGTCGCGCTTCGATTCGAGAGAGTCGATATCGGTACGCGTCAATGAGAAGAAAGCCACCTCCGACCCCGACACCATTGCCGAGATCAAAAGCAGCAGCAGGCATATGGCACCCTGCACGACTATTTGCGCCGAATCGATGTCTGGCGCCAGACCTATCGCGTCCACGTCGGCCGGATATTATTGTTGGTCGTTGCCGAAGAGCGACTCCTCCGACGAGGGCTTCTCGCCGGTGCGGTCGAGCCTGAACACGGTCTTGCGCGAGCTCTCGCTCTCGGCCAGGAACTGCATCTTGCGGCGGCGGTAGGCCGGTTCGCGCTTTTCCAGGTCGATCGACGTGTAGCGGTCTGTGCGCGCTCCGAGCACCGGTATGCGCTGCTCGGGTACTATCTGCTGACCCTGCGGCTGCGCCGAGGGCTTGGCAGGCGGAATCAGCTCGTCGTTATCGCGTTCTGTTTCGGGCTCGATATCTATCTGGGGCTCGTCGAGCGATATGCCGAACCCGTTATCGGCATCGTCCACGTCGAACTTGCGCTCGATCTGCAAGTCGCAGCCGTCGTCGAATCCCGTAGCCACGATGACCAGCTCCAACATCCCGTCGTCGAGCGTGCGCTTCTCGCTCGCGCCCCAGATGATGTTGGCCGTATGCACGCGGCCGTCTATATCTGTGTAGCTGGCATTGCGCTGTATGTATTTCAGCACGTGCGTGACCTCCTCCTGCAACAGTGTGTCGATGTCGGCTACCGAGAAGCTCAGAAGGATGTTCTTGGCACCCGATATAAGGTTGTTGTCCAGAAGCGGCGAGGCCAGCGATCCGGTGGCGACCTCCTCCGAGCGGTTCTCGCCCGAGGCCGATACTACGGCCATGTGGGCGCGTCCGCTGCCGCGCATGACCTTTTCCAGATCGGAGAAGTCGACGCGCACCAGAGAGTACTCCACCGTGATGAGCTCGGCGATGCCCTTGGTGGCCATGCCCAGCACGTCGTCGGCCTTGCCGAAGGCTTCGCGTATAGGCAGCTTGCCGTACATGTCGCTGAGCTTCTCGTTGTCTATTATCAGCAGCGAGTCGACCCACTTGTGCAGCTCCGTGATACCCTCCAATGCCTGATTGTATCGTTTCTCGCCCTCCATGCGCAGCGGCAGCGTCTCTAAACCAAGATTCAGAAGGAATGCATTCGGCCACCGTCAGCAGCCCCATTTCGTGAGCCATTTTTGCTATGACGGGCGATGCTCCCGTACCTGTGCCGCCGCCCATGCCGGCGGCGATGAAGATCATCTTGGCCGACGAGGTTTCCAGCAGGCTGCGCAGCACCGGCTCGCTCTCCAATGCCGCGTCGCGACCCTTGGCCGCGTCGTTGCCCGCGCCGAGGCCGTCGCGTCCGAGGCGTATCTTGCACTCGACCGGAGAGTTGTCCATCGCCCGCTGGTCGGTGTTGCAGACGACGAAGTTGACGCCCGTGATGCCCATGTCGTACATGTGGTTCACGGCGTTGCCTCCTGCACCTCCCACGCCCGCGACGAGTATTATCGAACTGGGGTCGAGAGCTATCTGCGATACGTTGTCGCCGGCGATAGCCTTTATCAGGTCGTCGGTCTCGTTCGTATCGTTATTTCTTTTGTTATCCATATCGTCTTCGGTATTTACAAACTTCTTTTGCCGAAATCGCCGTCCTTGTCGCGTCGGGACGACATCGGCTCCTCATCGGGATTCTCGAACGAATTTACTATGTCGGCAGTGCCCCTGGCTATGCGCTTGAACAGCTTGCTGAACATGCCCTGCCGCGAGCTGTCCACTATGTCGTCCGACTCGTCGTCGTCGAAATCGTCGAAGTCGTCGCGGACGGCGTGCTTGGCTGCGGGACGCTCCGCAGGGCGGGGCTGCGGCTGCGGCTCGGCA
>OFHN01001719.1_pt1 | contig 14451 bp, 17 predicted proteins | sample 1521321 | NCBI WGS metagenome assembly OFHN01 (sample SAMEA3504130, study PRJEB24116) | mouse gut metagenome | biome: mouse gut; feature: mouse-associated habitat; material: faeces | place: Denmark | collected 2011
GAGGCAGGGCCGTCCCTTCCCGGCCCTGCCTCTGAAAAATTTATTCCACCTTCTGGGAGATGGGCAGGATCTCCCGGCGGTACACGTACCGATGGAAGAAGACGCACATGGTCACCGAGGCCAGCTCCGCCAGGGGGAAGGCCCACCACACCAGCTCCAGCCGGCCCGACAGGCTCAGCAGCCACGCCGCCGGCAGCAGCACTGCCAGCTGGCGCACCAGGGAGATGGCGAGGCTCAGCACCCCGTGGCCCAGGGCCTGGAACATGGAGGAGGAGACGATGCCGAACCCGGCCAGCAGGAAGTGGAAGCTGATGGTCCGCAGGGCCTGGACGCCAATCTCCTGCATGTAGTCCGACGCCTCGAACAGGCCCAGCAGCGTCCCCGGCAGCAGCTGGAACACGGCCAGTCCCGCAGCCATGATGGCGGTGGCGTAGACCACGGCCAGCTTCACCGTGGAAATTATCCGCTCCGGCTTCCGGGCCCCGAAGTTGTAGGCCACGATGGGCACCATGCCGTTATTGAGGCCGAACACGGGCATGAACACGAAGCTTTGCAGCTTGAAATACACCCCCAGCACGGCGGTGGCCGTGGTGGTGAAGCCGATGAGGATCTTGTTCAGGCCAAAGGTCATCACCGAGCCGATGGAGGCCATGATGATGGACGGCACGCCCACCGAGTAGATCCGGCTGATAACGGCCCGGTTGGGCCGGAAGCCCCGGAGCTTCACCGTGATCTCCGGGTTCCGGGTGGCATTGAAGTAGACGCCCAGGGCCGCGCCCACCACCTGTCCCAGCACCGTGGCCCAGGCCGCGCCCACCACGCCCATGCCCAGGACAAAGATGAAGATGGGGTCAAAGATGATGTTCACCACCGCGCCCACCATCTGGGAAATCATGCTGTAAACGGTCCTGCCGGTGGCCTGGAGCAGCCGCTCAAAGGAGATGGAGATAAAGATGCCCGGGGAGCAGACCGTACACACCCACACGTAGGCCGCGCCCCCCTCCACGATCTCCGCCACGTCCGTCTGGACCGTGAAGAAGGTCCGGGAAAACAGAAGGCCCAGCACGGCGAACGCGGCGGCGCTGCACACCCCCAGGAATACCCCGTTGACGGCGGCCAGATTGGCCCGCTCATAGTTTTTCTCCCCCAGGCTCTTGCTCAGCAGGGCGTTGATGCCCACCCCCGTGCCGATGGCCACGGCGATCATCAGGTTCTGCACCGGGAAGGCCAGGCTCACCGCGTTCAGGGCGTTCTCGCTGATGCGGGAGACGAACACGCTGTCCACAATGTTGTAAAGCGCCTGGACCAGCATACTGAGCATGATGGGCACGGACATGCTCAGCAGCAGCCGCCCCACGGGCAGCACGCCCATCCTGTTCTCCTTCATTTCTCTCTCGTTCATTGTTTTCTCGTCCTTTCCGGGCTCCGCTTCCCGCATTTTTTATGATAGCCGCCGGAGCTTGACCCGGCGGAGGTGCAAAAAAGCGCCGTCTTTTGCAAGCGGCGCTCCCTATGGTAACATGATTAAATTTTTATGTCAACAGGGAAATTGCCGGTTTTTCGCCTTTTTTATATATTTTTCCCGTCACTTTCCCGCAGGGCGTCTCAGACCCAGCTCCCGCCGCTTGGCCTCCAGCTCCTCCGGCGTGATGATGCTGCCCATCTCCTCGTAGGAGCGCAGATCGTCCTCCGCGCTGTAAACCAGCCACAGGGGGATCAGAAACGCAGCCAGAGCCACAAAGGGGCCGCAGGCAAAGGCCTCCATGGTCTGGACCGTCTGGACCAGTGGGCTGTCAGGGAAGAGGAGACGCAGGGCCACGGGGCACGCCAGCATCGCTGCGCCGGGCAGGAACCACAGGTAGTTGACCCAGAGACGGAATTTCTTCAGCTTTGTCACCGTGTTCACCAGGACAAAGGCCGTCAGAAGGAGCTCCCCGATCAGATAGGGATACAGCACGTACCCCCAGTGCGGCAGGGCGTTGGACAGGTGCATCGTGATATTGGTAACCCACAGGCGCGCCAGGAACACAAGCGTCACAACAACCGCCAGGGGGGTGTCGCGGTTGCCCTTGAAGAGCACAAGGGCAAGGATGAGATAGGGCAGATAGCTGGTCAGGACAGGTATGAGGCCAAACTGGGTGCAGAACATCCATGCGGCGTAGACAGCCAGAAGGGCTCCCGCGACGCGGGGCAGGACCGCTTTACAGAAGGGCTTCATATTTGGTTCTCCTTTCTATTGATGGAACAAATTAACAGGATTTGCCAAAAACCATTATACGTCACATGCGTACAAAACGCAACAAAAAACGAGTTTCCTGCGGACAATCCCCCTTCTCAGCCGAAGCGTCCCCGGAGACGGGCCCGGTAGAATCCCACGCTCACCCGGAAGGACAGGACCAGAGCCCCAGCCGCCGCCAGGGCCATGGCGGCAGCGGCCGCCCCCAGCGCCGGACTGCGGAAGCCAAAGAGCATGTTGTGGAGCTTTGTCCCGGTCTGGGACAGGAAAAGCATGACCAGAATGTTCACTAGGATCGGCGCTCTGGTCCCAAGGCGGTACAGGAGCGGCAGGGTTCCGGCGGCGATAAGCGCCGTCAGCCATACCTGAATCAGGACATAGGCCGGCAGATTGAGCTCCGCGCCCCACATGGCCTCCGTCCGGCCCATCAGGCGGAGCGCCGCGTTCTGCGCCGGGAAGCTCAGGGCCATGCACGCCGCCGCCAGGGCGATGCAGGCCAGGTGCAGCAGATACTTCTCCGCCACCACCAGCTCCGCCCGCAGGGGCGTCATCACCGCGTACCGGTCCCAGCGCCGCTCGTCATTGGCGATGGTCATCCGGGGCAGGGCCAGCGCCAGGGCCATGGTGTAGGCCGGGCCCATCGCCCCCGGCGACAGGCACAGGAGCGCCAGCAGGGGCAGGTAGGGCCATGCGTAGGCCTTCATGTAATACAGGTCCTTTCTCAGCAGTCCCGTCATCTCGTCTCTCTCCTCCTAATTTATATAGATGCAGCCGGTCAGGTGTACGCTCCGTTCTGCCTCTTCCTGTAGAACCGCACGCTCACCCGGAAGGACACGTAGGTGGCCCCCGCCGCCAGAACGGCCAGCAGCAGGAGCGCCGCCGGCAGGGGCAGGTCCGGCAGCTTCAGCTGTCCGTCAAAGAGCCCCATCACCCCCAGGGCGGCGCCGACGCCCACGCCCATGACCAGGATCATCACATACCGCCCCTTCTCCGCGCCGAACCGATACAGGGCCGGCAGGCCCAGGGCTGTGACGAACAGCATACTTCCGGCCAGCAGGGCGGCCATCTCCAGGGTCTCCCGCCAGTCCGCCCGCTGAATGGCCGCGCTCACCACGATGATGGTCCCACCCAGCAGGGTGAAGAGATAGGCCAGCAGGTACTTGCTCCACACCAGCTGCTCCGGCCGGTAGGGGAGCATAGCCGCGTACCTGTCCCATTTGCACCGCTCGTCATAGGCGATGGCGTTGAGGGGGATCATCAGCGCCAGCATCATGGCGTAGGTACACCCGAAGCTGCGCAGAGAGGGGACCATGCTGAAGGCCAGGGCCAGAACCAGCAGCAGCCGGCCGGTTTTGTCCGCCACATAGAGATCTTTTTTCAGCAATCCGATCATTTCGTCTCCTCCTTTGACAGATACAGGATGATATCCTCCAGACTGGCCCGGTCCACCACCGCGTCCCGGGGCATGCACGCCCGCTCCACCAGGGCCTCCACGCCGTAATTGCCGATCCGTTTGCCGTGGACGGCCTCCTGGGGGATGTTTTTCAGCTGCTCCCTGGAGCACTTGAGGATGCCGAAGGTGTCCAGCAGCACGTCCTTCTCCTCGCACAGCACCAGCCTCCCCCGGTGGAGAAAGGCGATGTAGTCGCAGATCCGCTCCAGATCGCTGACAATGTGGCTGGAGAGGAGCACCGCGTGGCCGTCCTGGGCGGCGAAGTCCGCGAACACCTCCAGCAGCTCCTCCCGGACCATGGGGTCCAGCCCGCCGGTGGCCTCGTCCAGCAGCAGGAGCTTGGCGTTATGGCTCAGGGCCGCCGCAATGCCCAGCTTCATGGTCATGCCCCGGGAGTACTCCTTGAATTTCTTCCCCTCCGGCAGCTCCAGCCGCGTCAGCCACTTCTCATAGACGGCCTGATCCCAGCTCCGGAAGGTCCCGGCCATGATCCTGCCCAGCTGTCTGGCCGTGAGAATCTCGGGCACAAAGGTCTCGTCCAGCACCACGCCCACATCCTCCTTGCGCCGGAGAAATTCCGGGCTCCGGTTGTCCATACCCAGCACGGACACCGTGCCGCCGTCCCGCTCCAGGGCGTCCATGATGAGCCGGATGGTGGTGCTCTTGCCGGCCCCGTTCTCCCCCACCAGACCCAGTACGCACCCGTAGGGCAGGTCCAGGTTCAGATCCTCCAGGGCAAAGTCCTTGTACCGCTTGGTCAGGCCCCGGATCTTAATGGCGTTTGACTCCATTTTGTTTACTCCTCCTCGATAAGTACTTGCAGTATATGCTGTAATTCCTCCGCCGGCAGTTCGATCTGCCGGCCCAGCTCCACCGCCGCCTGGAGATGCTCCTCGATCTCCCGGAGATTGCTCTCCCGGGCCAGCTCCGCGTCCTGGGCCGCCACAAAGCTGCCCTTGCCGGCCAGGGTGCAGATAAAGCCGTCCCGCTCCAGCTCCTCATAGGCCCGCTTGGTGGTGATGACGCTGATGCGGAGATCCCGGGCCAGCGCCCGGATGGAGGGCAGCGGCTCGCCGGGCTTCAGCTTCCCGGCGGCGATGGCCCCCTTGATCTGCCGGCAGATCTGCTCGTAGATGGGCTGGCCCCCGGTGTTGCTGATGATGATATCCATGGCCTCACCTCTTTTGGTTGTCTGTTCATCTGTACATGAACAGTATACACAGTATTAACAGTTTGTCAAGGGGGTGGCGAAAATTTTCTGCGGGGGAAGAGGTTCCAAAAGAAGAGGGAAAAACGGTGGGCTTTTTGGCCTGTTTTTCCTGATTTCGGGGTTGTTCTTTCCTAGTGGATATGGTATAACCTTAAAAGAATACAAATTCTTGAGGAAAACGAGGTGACTTTTGTGATGCAGAAACGCCGTGCCCCGGGTCCGGAAGCCGGTCAGGCGGTGAAGAAGCCGGGCTACAGCATCGACATGGTCAACGGTCCCCTGGCGGGGAAGCTGCTGCTCTTCGCCCTGCCCCTGATGCTCTCCAGCCTGCTCCAGCTGCTCTTCAACGCGGCGGACGTGGTGGTGGTGGGACGCTACGCGGGCAAGGAGGCCCTGGCTGCCGTGGGCTCCAACGGCTCCCTCATCAACCTCCTGGTCAACCTCTTTATCGGCTTCTCCGTGGGCGCCAACGTGGTGGTGGCCCGGGATCTGGGGGCCGGACGGGAGGAGGACGTGGGAAAGAGCGTACACACCTCCGTGACCCTCTCCCTCATCAGCGGCGTGGTCCTGATGGCCGCGGGGACGATCCTGGCCCGCCAGCTGCTGGTGTGGACCGCCTCCCCGGCGGAGGTGATCGGGCTGGCCACGGTGTATCTGCGGATCTACTTCTGCGGCATGCCCGCCAACATGCTCTACAACTTCGGCGCGGCCATCCTCCGGGCCCAGGGGGACACCCGGCGGCCGCTGTACTTCCTGTCCATCGCCGGGGTGACCAACGTGGCGCTGAACCTGCTGTTCGTCATTGTGCTGGAGATGAGCGTTGCGGGCGTAGCCCTGGCCACCATCATCTCCCAGTATATCTCCGCCCTGCTGGTGCTCCAGTGCCTGATACGGGACAAGGGGGCCCTGCGCCTGGATCTGAAAAAACTGGGCCTGGACAAGCGGGTCATCATCCGCATCTGTCAGGTGGGTCTGCCCGCCGGGTTCCAGGGGATCGTGTTCTCCCTGTCCAACGTGGTGATCCAGTCCTCCATCAACTCCTTCAACTCCACCGCCATTGTGGCCGGGTCCTCCACCTCCTCCAACATTGAGGGCTTTGTCTACACGGGCATGAACGCCATCTACCAGACCTGCCTGACCTTCACCAGCCAGAACTACGGCGCGGGCAAGTGCCGGCGGGTGGACCGGACGCTGCTGCTGTGCCTGGGGTACGTCACCGCCATCGGCCTTGCGCTGGGGAATCTGGCGGTGTTCCTCGGCCCCCAGCTGGCCTCTATTTACGCCCCCGGGGAGCCGGAGGTGGTGGCCCAGGCGGTGCTGCGGCTGCAGTACGTGTGCAGTCTCTACTTCCTGTGCGGCATCATGGACACCATGGTGGGCGTGCTGCGGGGGCTGGGGTACTCGGTGGTGCCCATGGTGGTGAGCATGGTGGGCGCCTGCGTTACCCGGCTGGTCTGGGTGGCCACCATCTTCCAGGTCTACCGCAGTCCGGAGGTGCTGTACCTGTCCTACCCGGTGAGCTGGACCATCACGCTGACCGTCCACATGCTCTTCTTCCTCTTCATCCGCCGCCACGCTTACGCCAAGGTCCAGGGCATCCACGCCATCAAGGCGGGGAACGCATAGGCGGCGGATAAGCACAAGCCGGCAATCGTCAAATTCAATGGCAGAGTCTCCTTTTATAAAAAGAAACAATTTGTGAATCTCCTCCTGATATGCTACACTTTATGCGGAACATCGGCATAAGCGGATCCATTTCGACGGGATATGTCCGCTTTTGACCGTCTTATCCCCAAGGCTTTCATAAGGAGAGGAGAACAAAAATGGAAATTCGTGCCAAGGAAGTCAGCTTGAAGAAGCTGCAAAAGGACGCGGAGGACAACTTCAGAAATGGTTTTTTCTGCTGCGAGGCCCTGATGGCCGCCGTCCGGTCCAACTTTGACCTGGATGTGTCGGAGGAGGTCATTGCCGCCGTGTCCGGCATGTCCGTGGGCATCGGCCGCTCCGGCTGCACCTGCGGGGCCTTCAACGGCGGCGTGGCCGCCCTGGGCCTGTTTTTTGGACGCACGGAGCCCCGGGGACCCCAGGATCCCCAGGTCAACAAGTGCATGGCCCTCACCCACGAGCTCCACGAGTGGTTCAAGAGCAGCAACGGCAAGAACGCCATCTGCTGCCGGGTGCTGACCCGGGAGTTTGACATGGGGAAGAGGGAGCACAAGGAGCAGTGCATCCGCTTCACCGGCCTGTGCGCCTGGAAGGTGGGCGAGATCGTCTGCCGGGAGCTGGGCGTCAAGAACACGGACGAGGCGTAAGCGGCGATGAAACAGTTCTTGAAAGCCCTGCCCCTCCCCGCCGCCGGCGTGACGCTGGGTCTGGCGGCCCTGGGCAATCTGCTCCAGAGCTACAGCGAGGGCGTGCGTCTGGTCCTCGGCGCACTGGCCCTGGCGCTGTGGGTGTGTCTGGCGCTCAAGGTGATTTTCTGCTGGAAGGGCGTCTGCCAGGCCATGGAGGACCCCATTGTGGCCAGTGTCTCCGCCACCTTCCCCATGGCCACCATGCTGCTGGCGGTTTACGGCAAGCCCTTTGTGGGCGCGGCGGCGGCCCAGGTGGTCTGGTTTCTGGGAATCGCGCTGCATGCAGCGCTGATTGTCTGGTTCACGGTGAAGTTCTTCGGCAGCTTCCGGCTGGAGAAGGTGTTTGCCAGCTACTACATCGTCTATGTGGGCATTGTGGTTGCCAGTCTCACCGCGCCCGCCTTTGAGATGGCCGCCACGGTAGGCACCTGGGCCTTCTGGTTCGGCTTTGTCTGCCTTATCGCCCTGCTGGCGCTGGTGAGCGTTCGCTACATCAGACTTCCCGTGGGGAAGGATCCGGCCAAGCCCATCTTCTGCATCTACGCAGCTCCGGCGAGCCTGTGTCTGGCGGGCTACATCCAGTCTGTCACGCCCAAGGAGCCGGTGATGGTCATAGGACTGCTGGTCCTCTCCACGGCGCTGTACCTGATGGTGCTGGTGAAGCTGCCGGGCTTCCTGAAGCTGCCCTTCTACCCCAGCTACGCGGCCTTCACCTTCCCCATGGTGATCACCGCCATTGCCGCCAAGCAGTCCATGGCATGTCTGACCAACCTGGGATACAGCGTTTCCTGGCTGTCCCCGGTGGTGCTGGTGGAAACCGTCATTGCTGCGGTCATGGTGCTCTATGCCCTGGTTCGCTATGTCATGGCTATGGCCAAGGCCTAAGATGCTGAACAGACACTGACAAATCCAAGACAAACGCCGCTCCCGTGAAAACGGGAGCGGCGTTCGCTTACTGTTTTTTCCAGCGCTTGAGGGTGGGGAACCAAGCCTGCATCTTCTGCCGCGCCTCCTCCTCGCTCATACCGGGATTGGCGGCGGCCATGTGGGGGACGCACAGCTGGATCATCTCCTCCATGGAGCCCTGGAAGGTGAAGGCTCCGTCCTTGAAGCAGTAATTGCAGTAGTCCTCGTTTCTGCCGCCGCCGGCGTTGGTCCCGTGGAGCTCGTCGGTCATGGGCATGCCGCAGCACTGGCAGAATGCTTGATTCATCAGGTTCATGATTTGTACCTCCGTCGCGTAACGCTGTCGTGTGTCGCCGTATCGCCGGCGCAGGTCTATGATAGCACACAAATCATGACACCCTCTGTCAGGGTTTCCACAGCCAGAAAAGTTTCTCCTGGAGGGCGCGTGGGCGGCTTTGCTGCCTGTCACTGATTCTTCTCATAGATCTCCCGGGCCCGGGCGGCCAGAACCGCCCGCAGGCGGGCCGGCTCCCGCACCTCCACTTGGGCTCCATAGGAGAGCAGGTACCCGATGAGCCACGAGTCCGCCGGCAGCTCTGTGGAGACGGTCAGGCTCCCGTCCCGATGCCGGGTGATCTCCGTGCCGTCGAACTCGTCGTAGACCCGGTAGGCCATTTCCCCGGGGAAAACCAGGACGATCCGTGCGCAGGGCGGGGGCGGCGGTTCCGCCGGGTAGGGGCGGGGTACGAAGGTCTCCTCCAGCAGCTCCAGGTCCAGAATGCGATTGAGCTTGAAGAGGCGGAAGTCCTGCCGCTCCAGGCAAAAGGCTTTCAGGTACCACTCCTTGGACTTGTAGGACAGCTTCAGGGGCTGCACGGTCCGCCGGCTCTGCCCGCTGCCCGCGCTCTCGTAGACAATCCGGATCTCCCTGCGCTGGATCACCGCAGCCTTCAGGGTCTCAAACTTCCGGTTGTCCCCGTCGGACTTCCCCCAGCGGGAGAAGTCCACCTCCAGCCAGTCCCCGGCGTTCACCCGGAAGAGGGCGGACAGCTTTGTCAGCAGCTCTCCGGAGGCCCGCCCTGCGGCGGCCATGCTCTCCAGGGCAGTCAGCACCTCCCGCCGCTCCCCCTCCGAGAGGAGGGCCCGGTCCAGCACCGCGTCATGGAGCAGGCAGATTCCCCCGTTCCGCCCCGGCTCGGCATAGATGGGGATGCCCGCGCCGCTGAGGGCCTCCACGTCCCGGTAGATGGTCCGCTGGGAGACCTCAAGCGCCGCAGCCAGCTCCGGGGCGGTGGCCCGGCCCCTGTCCAAGAGGTAGTAGAGAATTTTGAATAAACGGCTGTCCGGCATTTACCAGCTCTCCACCTCCAGCCCTCCGCTGATGGTGTTAACGCCGATGCTGCAAGCGCCGTCTCCCCAGACGTATACGTTCTGACTGGGCCGGAGGCATGCCATCTCCAGCTCCGCGTCTCCGGAGGTGGTGTCAAAGGTCAGGGTAAAGCCCAGCTCCGCTGGCAGCGCAAGATCAATGTCTCCGCTGCGGCTGCACAGGTCCATGGAGCCGGCCGTCCAATCCCCCGCCTCCAGGGACAGGTCTATGCTGCCGCTGGTGGTTTCCAGAGCAATACGCTCCGCGCCCAGGAGGTCCATTTCGAGCTCCCCGGATATGGATTTGGCCTCCAGGACCCGGGCGGAGGAGGACAGACCCTCCACATCGCCGCTGGCGGTGGAGACGTTCAGACTGTCCGTGGTCAGGCCGTCGAGATAGACGTCCCCGCTGGTGGTCTTGACCGTGATCTCCGCCGCATTCACCCAGCCGGCCCTGACGTCGCCGGTGACGGTGGTGATGTCCAGCGTATTGATGTTCACCGTATCAATCATCACATCCGCGGGGGAGGCGTTGATGGTCAGGCTGTCCAAAACGTCGTCAGGGACCGCCATGTACAGGGTGTCGCCGCCGCCCCGGGAGGAGATGTTCAGCGTGTTTCCATTCTGCTCCCAGTGCAGCAGTCTCTCGTCCCCGTCTGTGCGCAGGAAGATCCCGCCCCCATCTCCGGCCGATACCCACACCGCTCCGGTGACCATCTGGACGTTCACGGCGCGGATCCCCTCCAGGGGCACCCAGAATCCATCGCCCTCGTAACCGTAGTCATATGCCTGGTTCTGGGCGGTATCCTCCAGCACCACATCCGTGGTATCCGCAGCCCGGGACCCCCAGCGATCCCGGGCAATCCACCGCCCCAGGGCCCCCAGTGCGCACAGGATGGCCAGAGCCCAGAGGAGGATGCTGGCCGGCCTGCGCCAGTCCCGCTTTTCCTTGCCCTGATAGGCTCTCGCGCCCCCGCCGCCGGGGATGCGGGAGGCGTCCGGGTACGCGGGGGGCTCCGGCGGCCGGGAGGACACGGCGCTCCGGCCTTCCTCCTCCAGGATCCGCCGGGCGATGGTCTCAACGTCCTCCATGCTCTCCACGGCCTGCTCCTCGCTCATGCCCTCCTCCATGCGGTCCGCCAGCATCTCGGCGTAGTAGGTCAGGTGCTGCTCCGCCTGCTCCTGGGTCAGGCCCTCCAGGCGGTGGTACAGGTCATTCAGAAACTGCGCGCGCGTCATATTCGGCACTCTCCTTTATCATAGCATATATCCGCTCGATCTCCGGCCAGCCGGCCAGGAACTGGTCAATCTGCTCCACACCGCCGGGGGTCAGGCGGTAGAACTTTCGCAGACGGCCCGCGTGGGCTACGGAGTAGACCGTCAGGCTCCCCGCCGCCTCCAGCCGCCGGAGAATGGGGTAGAGGGTGGACTCGGAGATCTCGATGCAGCCGGAGAGGTCCTTGATGATCTGGTAGCCGTAGGAGTCCCCCTTCCGCAGCGCCGACAGGACGCATATGTCCAGCAGTCCCCGCTTGAGCTGTGGGTCAATCATTTCCACGCCCCCTTTCGCACAATACTATACAACGCATTGCATCATCTGTCAAGGCTTATCAGCGATCAAATTCTTAGGATTTTCTTAACGGGCAGAAGATCCCCGGCCGCACGCGTCAGCCGGGGATCTTTTCCTATCTTGAAATGCTACAGGTCCACCCTGGAGAAATTCCGCTCCCCCAGCCGGCAGGCCAGGAGGTTGGAGGCGATATAGACCAGAACGCCCAGGAGCAAAACGGGGAACTGCCGGACCAGATCCGGCCCCGCCACGCTGTCCAGCCACCCCATGCCCGGGAAGTGGACCGCCGCCTCCATAGCCGCAATGCCCAGGGTAAGGGGGAGCAGGGCGATGAGGAAGGAGGTCCCGGCCTGATAGGCGGTGCGGTAGAACCGGGTGAAAAACACCAGATTAAATGCGCCGTAGAGCATCAGACCGAAGCCGTAGTAGGCGGCGTTGGCCTCAATGCCCGCCGGGTTGCCCTCCGCCATATAGAGGGTGCGCAGGAAGGCGAAGGGCAGGGAGAGGGCCAGCTGTGTCAGCTGGAAGAACACCGCCAGCAGGATCTTTCCCCGCACCCCGTCCCCCTTCCGCACAGGCAGCAGGGCGGTGTAGAACACGTCCCGGGTCTCCCGGCCGAACATGACGGTCTGGAAGACCCCCAGCCCGCCGAAGAAGAACACCACCCCGTAGGGGTAGGCGGGGATCAGCACCAGAGCGCCCATGGCCATGAATACGTACAGGGACGGGTGGGCCGCCAGACGCAGCTCCTTGCGCAGCAGATTATACATGGAATGCCCTCCTCTCCGTGCGGACCATGATCTCCTCCAGGGTCAGCTCCCCCCGGTCCTCCGGCGTGCGCAGACACCGGAAGGCGGCGATAAAGTCCGCCTTGGGGGCGCTGGAGAGGACCTGACCGTCCTTGATGTAGGTGATGTCGTCGGCGCACCGCTCCAGGTCCGAGGTGATGTGGGTGGAGAAGAGGATGCTCCGCTTTCCGTCCGCCGCCATGGCTTGAAACAGGGTCAGCAGCTCGTCCCGGCTCACCGGGTCCAGACTGCTGGTGGGCTCGTCGAAGATCAGCAGCTCCGCCTGATGGGACAGGGCCACGGCGATCTGGTACTTCACCCGCATCCCCGCCGACAGCTCCCGGACGCGCTTGCTCTCGTCCAGATCAAACTCCCTCAGATACCGGGCGTAGGCCCCCTGGTCCCAGTTGGGGTAGAAGCGGCTGGTCACGTCTGTGATGGACCGCAGGCGTTTGTGCTGGTAGAAATCGACGCCCCCCAGCACCACGCCCAGCCGCTGCTTGCAGGCCAGCTCCTGGTCCGGCAGGGGCAGGCCCAGGGCCTCGATGCTGCCGCCGTCCCGGTGCACCAGATTCAGGATGGCCTTCAGGGTGGTGCTCTTGCCGGCCCCGTTCTTGCCGATGAGGCCCATGATCCGTCCCCGCTCCAGGGTGAAGGACACGTCCCGGAGGGTGAAGGCGGGGTAGGACTTGGTCAGGTTCTCCACCCGCAGCGCGCTCATCGGTTCTCCTCCCGCTCCATGGCCCGGCCCGCCAGCTCCAGCATACCCGTGAACTGCTCCGCCCGGACCAGGGCCAGCCCGGCCGTGCCGGGATTGGTGTCCCCCAGCGCCACCAGGGTGTCGCCGGGGCGGATGCCCAGCAGCTCCCGGGCCCGCTTGGGGATGACGATCTGGCCCCGCTCCCCCACCTGGACCGTGCCGAAGATGTGCTTGCCCCGGGGCGGCGCAGGTATGCCGGCCCGCTCCTGGTCATAGTGGACCAGATCGTCCAGGGACACGTCGTACAGAGCCGCCAGGGCGTCGCTGTGGAGCACGTCCGGGGCCGTCTCCCCCTGCTCCCACTTGGCCACCGCCTGCCGGGTCACCCCCACCGCCTCCGCCACCTTCTCCTGGCTCAGTCCCCTGCTCCGCCGCAGGGCGGCCAGATTCTCCGCCAGATGACTCTTTTTCATACTTTTCTGATTCCTCCTTCCGGATGTATCCCTTATTTTACACGATTTTACCGGTATTACAACCAATTGATGCGAACATATTCTGTTTGATTCAGTTGCGTCAGGGGAAGGGGGACAGATGGCGTTATCCTCAAAAAGCAGACAGACTGTCCGAATTTCGCGTTTGATTGCTTTTGCGCATCCTCCTATCATGTACCCTTTACACCATTCCCCGCCTTGACATTTTTCTCCCAGAAGGTATAATAAGGAGCGGAAAAACAAAATGAATGGAGGGCTTTCTCATGACTTATACCATGAAAGTCGCCGGCCTGGAGCGGGAACTGCCGCTGTGCAAGGTCAGCGACGAGCTGTACATCGGCGCTTTCATCATGTTCGGCGACGCGGAGCTGACGGTGGCCTGCGCCTCCGCCCTGCTCGAGGCCGTCCCTGCCGACAGCTATGACTACATGCTCACCGCCGAGGCAAAGAGCATCCCGCTCATCCACGAGATGGCGCGCCAGTCCGGGGCAAAGAAGTACTTCATTGCCCGCAAGGGGTCCAAGGTCTACATGCCCGATCCCATCCACGTCTCCGTACGCTCCATCACCACCCTGCGCCAGCAGGATCTGTTCCTGGGCGCGGATGACTGCGCCCTCATCAAGGGCAAGCGGATCCTCATTGTGGACGATGTGATCTCCACCGGCGAGAGCCTCCACGCCCTGGAGGAGCTGGTGAAGACTGCCGGCGGCACGGTCACCGGCCGGGCCGCTGTCCTGGCCGAGGGCGACGCCCTGCCCAGAAAGGACATCACCTATCTGGCTCCGCTGCCCGTGTTCAACCCCGATGGAACGGTGAAGTCGTAAGCCGCACAGAGGACCGGCTCCCCCAGGGGCCGGTCCTCTTTTGGGGGACAGGCATCCGTGCAGAATGCACAAAAACCTTGTTAAAGATTTATCACAATGCCTATTGCCCTTTTTCGACAAATGTGGTATGATAAGAGTGTCAAAAGGGAGTAGTTCCCCGGTATGCCGGGGCGCACACCGTCAGGACGGCGTTTACCACGCCCGGGACGTGCGGAGATCTCCAGCTGGGATCTTAACGAGACTTTTACCGGGAGGTAGAAGTCTCGTTTTTTCGTACCCGGGTGCGAGAGAACCCTCCCCGACAGACAGAGGAAACATGGGACATATGATTAAAGGAGGAGAAAACATGCCTGATATTTTGAAAATTATCCTGCCCATCGCCATTGTGGCCGCCGTTTTGCTGCTGTTCTTCCTGGGCTATCTGAAGGCGCCGCCGGATACCGCCTACATCATCTCCGGCCTGGGCCGCAAGCGTATCCTCATCGGTAAGGCCGGCTGGCGGGTGCCCTTCTTCGAGCGGGTGGACAAGCTGAGCCTGCGGATTATGCAGG
>OFHN01001720.1_pt1 | contig 14431 bp, 13 predicted proteins | sample 1521321 | NCBI WGS metagenome assembly OFHN01 (sample SAMEA3504130, study PRJEB24116) | mouse gut metagenome | biome: mouse gut; feature: mouse-associated habitat; material: faeces | place: Denmark | collected 2011
CTTGATGTGATGGATATAAAATGCAGCACCATCATGATTGGTTCCATGCTCTCCACAAAAGGTTTTCTGCCGGCGTACCACATGAATAAGAACCACTGGATTTCCATTGTCCTGGATAACTCCGTTTCTGATGATCAGATTATCCCTCTGCTGGAATTGAGCTATGACTGTGTTGCGCCTAAGCGCAGAAAAAAGAGTTCTCAGCCGGTGGAGGCATAGACTGCCCGCCCAATGGCGCCGATGTGCTGGGCGAAGCAGGCCAGGAGCAGCGGATTAAAGATGCCGCAGGCCCCGGACACAATCATCTCCTCAGCTTGCTGCTGGGTGAACGCAGGCTTATAGACCCGCGGATGTACCAGAGCGTCAAATGCGTCCGCCAGCCCCACCACCTGTACCCAAGGCGTAATGCTGTCCCCGGCCAGCCGGTCTGGGTAGCCGCTGCCGTCCCAACGCTCATGGTGGTGGCGGCACACATCGCAGATGGCGGAGAACGCCTCGCACTCCCGGAGTTCCGGTATCTTCTCCAGCAGGTCACAGCCTTGAGTAGTGTGGGACTTCATGATGGAAAATTCCTCTCGGGTCAGCGAGCCGGGCTTATTGAGGATTTCCTGGGGGATGGCCCGCTTGCCTACATCATGGAGCAGGGCCAAGGTGGAGTACAGCCGGATCTCCGGTGCGGACAGGGCCGGGATAACAGCGGCGGCAGAACAGACCCGCAGCAAGCTGTCGGTCAGGTCCTGGAACTGTACGCTGTGGGGCGCGTGGTCAATGAGCAGCTGCTCCCGGCGCAGGACGGTAAAGGTTTGTTCCATGTTCATGGTCATATCACCTCGTAAATGTTAAAATGGGGGCGGTCCTCTGAAAAAGAGGACCGCCCCTTGCGAATGGATCAATAGCCCGTCTTGGGCAGGGTGGGATTGGTTGTCAGCTTGCGCACGATGGTGACCCAGCTGGCCTGGCCGGTCTGCCAGGTGCCCTGGTACTTGCCGCCCACGTCGGCCCGATTGACGATCTGATAGCCGTTGGCGACTGTGCCCAGAACCTGGACCGTCAGTGTGGGATTGCTGGTGGTCTGGAAGCCCACAGGAACCTTGCCAAAGTCCAGATAAATGTCCGTAACATACTCCCCGGCCTGCATGGGGATGGCGTTCAGAGAGAACGAGTAGCTGCTGCTGGTGATCAGGTTGGACGCCAGCACCTGATAGGCAGCGGTGTAGTTGGTCTTGTAGAGAATCCGGTAGTTCAGCCGGGCACTGTAGGTCCCGGTGGTGAACACCGTGGCCCGGGCCGCGTCGGTGGGAATGCGGTCATGCCAATAGTAGTTGTCCAGAGGCACGTTACTGGTATTCGCCACCGTGAAGTCGTAGCGCATCTGGCTTCCGGTCAGCACCTCGGCGTTGCCCCGCTTGGTGATGACCACGCCCAGGTTGGAGGGCTTGTCGTAGTCGCTTACCTTGATAATCTGGCCGGAATACTCCAGGGTTTCATCAAATGCAGAATGATTTTGCTCATTTGAACTGTAACTTCGATTTACTGTAGAACACTGACTGGCGGCTATCCCTCCACGGCTTTATTAGCTCCGCTTCATCGGTACTGTGCCGCCACATTCCCCGGCATAAGGGCAGGTTATGTCAGAAGATTTTCCCTGCCGCCGCTTCACAGAGGCCAAGCTCTCCGCGTTGCCGGCTTACCACGTTCCGATTATCCTATCCGTTTCCGGCATCCTTAGGCCTTCTCTATAAGCCTGTCTGCTTGCCGCCGCCTGTAACGACGCAGGGACTTTCATAAAGGACGAGTTTTACTTACCCCCACAGACCTCACGCGATGGTGAGATTGGCCTGTTAGACCAATACCCTATTTAGACCCGTACAATCGAGAATACGCCTCCGCCATGCTGTAACACAGCGGATTCTAGCCATAGATACCATGGACTCCCGGCCTATCACGCATTCGACCACCTCTGGTTCGCCGTTCCTGTACCGCAAAGCTGCGTCTTTAGGATGCGCTCTCAGCCGACTTCACCGAGCTTATGACACTTCCGCCCTTGACTGCGTCCATGCCATTCGGAGTATCAGAGCAGGCGTTTCCGGGCGTTACCCCTTCATTCCACCTGTCGGATAACCAGTTCTATGAAACCTTTTTTTTAAGAAGCTCCTTTCAATCTTCTTTCTTTTCCGGCTTCACGCCTGACCTTTTCAGTCAGGAACGTGTCGCACCCCCCTTTGGATCGACCAGGACTAAGCTCTCCTGCCGCTTGATACATTGCAGGATAAACGGCTTGACGAAGCCCCTTGATTTCCCCGCGCCTGACGCGCCGAAAACCATGATATGTTCATTCAAGCCGTTATTCTTTTTCGGCGAAATGTACTCCGTATCCCAGCCGTCCTCCAGCTTTCCCAGCACCGTACCGGAAAGGCTGTCGATGCTGCCGTATTCGAGCGTTTTACCCATCTCCGCACGGCGCATAAAACCGGACGTGCCATGTGTGCCGTCGGGCAGAATGTCAAAGCCGCGCTTGTCCTCCTCAAAGCGGTAGCCCGATAAAAACTGGTAGGGCTTGCCGCGTTTGTTGAGGAGCACCGCCATTGCCAGCAGGAAAAAGGAAATGCCGAAGCCTGTCGGCGTGAATATAGCGGCAAAATTCCGGAACGGGCTCCATTCGATAAGCCTTGGCGGAGCGTCCGCGCCAAGGCTGAACGTAGCGGCAATGCCGTTGCGGACGGAGTTAATCAGAAGCCCGTAGGCATACAGCCCAACGCCGCAAAGCGTCCCGGTTTTCCAGGCGTTTTCCCCGCATTTACGCTTTATTTTTTCGACAAACCGCGAAATCTGCAACGTCAATACACCTGCCTTCCTTTGTAAAATAGGGAGCCGTTTTTTCCTGCCCGTCCCTCATCGCCCCAAGTTCCTTTTCCAGCCCTGCCGTATTGACCATAATGACGTCTGCCTGACCTTTGTAATGTTCCCTTAAAAACGACATCTGTTCCGGCAGGGCATACAGCACAATTTTCGGAAATCCCTGCTCCTTTGCCGCTATAATCGCGCGGTCGATGCGTTTAATATCCATATCCAGCGTGATTGCTGCCGGAAGGTGCGGCGGCTGGTAATGCACTGCATCCGTATCCGGCAGTCCGTCATAGGGCGGCTGGTAGCTTCTCCGTAAAATCAACTTTGCCATCCGTTCCCTGTACTGCGGCATGGCAATGTAACGGAGCATTTGCGCGCCTTCCCTGCCAATCGGGACGAAATGCACAGGCAAAGAAGTGGCGGAAAAGACCTTTCCAAAGCTGTCCGTATTGTATTTTTTCTTAGCCTGTTCCGTCGGGCTGTGCGCGTGGAAGATGGTGTTCCCGATTTCCGAAGTGGAACCGCCCATAAAAATCAGCCCTGTTTTCTGGATCGGGCTGCGGTCGATGTAGCTGTGGAACAGCGTCAGTTCCTTTTGGAAATAAATGCCCGCGTCATCGACGAAAAACACAAGGTACAGTGTTTCCGTGGTCTGGAATATCCCGTAAAACTTCGTGCTGCCGAAAGGATTGCCGATGTTTGCGCTCCTTGCAGCAAAAGAGGGGAGATAAACAGCTCCGTCGGGAACCTCCCCAACGTGATCTTTGAATACGTTAGAGCCTGCTGTATAAAACGTAAACAATACCCTTGCCGCAGTATTGCGCCGGTCAAGTGTCCTTTGGTTCGTCTGTGGCTTCGCATCCCCGATGAAGTGGCAGCCCTCCGTTTCTAAGAGCCTGTATGCGGAAGGACGGGGGCGGATATATTTCCCGTTCCGGCTGCACCATACAAGCCCGAGATATTCTAAAACTGCAACCATGGTCTTGTCGTAAATCCCGCCGCACCAATCTTCTGGAATCGGGACTGTCTTGCACCAGCAAAGCAATTTAAGAAATTCCCATTCCCGAACCGTTAGTATCAAAAAAGTGCCTCCTTCCAAAAAAAAATACCATCCAAGCGTAGGTGTCTGTCCTCCGCGTTCCGGCTTTCTGAAAACGCCTCCGGAAACGTGATGAAACCAAGGCTTTGCGAAAAATTTCAGGCAATTTTTTGAAAGGAAAAAAATACCTGAAAAAAACAGCCAGATTCGTGGCAGTACAGACTTGAAATTTTCTTTCAAAACTGAAAGACCTTGGGGCGCCGCCCCAATCTCCCAAAACCGTGGGACAGAGTCCCACGGTTTTGGTCTTTCTCTAAAACAACAGCCCTGCCCGCCGCAGCTCGAAAAACTCCCCTGCGTCATCAGCCGGCAGGACGTAAATGTTGCACTCCGCCTTTTCGCTTTCCGTCGACACCAGCACAACGCCCAGCGAAAATTGGTCGTCGTCCGGGAAGAGCCGCCCCTTGAGCACGTTGGAAACCGCCTTCCACCCCTTGTTGTCCTGGTCGTAAACCGTCCGGCTTTTGCAGCTGCAATGCTCGTCAATTACCAGTACGGCTTTCTTGAAATAAGGTAATCTCGCGCCGCCTTCCCCAAGGCTGTCCATCAGCCTGGCAACCGTATCGCTGAGATACGCGGGCGTTTGAAACCGGCAGTGCGGCAGGAGCGTTTCCAGCCGGATATGCAGCCAGCCCATATCGTGAAGCCGTATCATGCCGCTGATATTTTTCTGCCGCGCCGCGGGTTTTCCTTCCTGCGGGAAATCCACATGGGGGCGCGCCAGCTCCAAAGCGTTGCGCGAGAGAATGGCGGCGCGTTCCAATGCGGTGTTCAGCCGTTCCATCTGCGCAGTCCTGTTTTCCCAGCCCTGCATGGCGATTCCCGCCGCAGCCGTTGCCTGTCCCAGCAGGCTCCTGATTTCCAGCAGGTCTTTTTTTATGCCTTGTTCCTTTTCCATTTTTATTCCCCTCCAATCCTTTGTTCCAAATCCTCGCGGCTGGTCGTAATCAGGTATTTCTCCTTTTCCGTCGCATGGAAGGAAACGCTGATCCGGTTCCTTCCGGCGCAAAACAGCCCTTCACCGCGGCTGTTGCGGCTAATCTGCACCGCCTCCTCGTCGGACAGTCCCATTACTTCCTGCACGCGCCCGATTTCTTCCTCCTCCAGCGGTAGAATGACTTTCAGGCGGCTGTTGTTGATGATTGCCTTGCCGTACTTGCCGCCCTCCAGTGCGAAAAAATCGTTCAAATCCTGTGTCGCGCAGACCGCCGCGCCGCCATAGCCGCGTATGATTTTGAAAATTTCCAGCACATAATCCGCCGCCATCGCATTGGAGGACGCGCCAATCAGGCACCACAATTCGTCCAGCATAATGACTTTTTTCCGCGCCCTTGATTCCTTGCACTTATCCCAGCAGGAATCCAGCGCGAGGAACATTCCCAGCGGCAGCAGGTCTTTCCCCATCTCCGAAATATCCAGCACGATGTATTTGTTTCCCAAATCCACGTTCGTTGCCTGCCCGAGCCTGCTTGCCGAGCCGGTTACGAAACGGGAAAGTGCCAATGTCAGGCTTTTCAGCTCCGGACGCTGGGAAAGCAGGGCATAGAGGTCTTTCAGCGTCGGCATTTCCTTGAACGTCCCGTTCCGGTCGAACAGGCTGGCGTTATCATAAGTAATGCCCTTCTGCCCGTAGCACTCAATCAGCGCGGTATCGAGGTAATGCCGTTCTTCATCGGTGATGTTGGGCTTGAGCAGCAGGAAGAAGATATGCAGCTTTTGTATTTTGTCCGCGAGCAGGGAATCCGCGCGGCTGGAGCCTAATTCCGCGTCAGTATCCAAACTGATGCGCCGGATTTCCATGATGTTGATGCAGTCGTTGGAGGACGGCGACAGCTTGATATATTTCCCGCCTACGGCTTCGCACGCCGGACGGAACTCATGCCCCTTCAGAGGGGCGATAATAAACACCTGTATTCCCTGTTCCCGAAAGCGCAGCGCCATCAGCTGGAGCAGGAATGTCTTGCCCGCGCCGCTCATGCCCATGACCGCCATGTTTGCGTTGGAATATTTCCGGCTGTCGAAAATATCCACGATGCAGACCGAGCGGTTATGCTGGTTGATGCCCAGCATAATGCCGGACTGGTCGCAGATTTCAAAACTGGAAAAGGGGAACGCCGCCGCAACAGTGGAGGTGAGGGCGTTACGCCTTGCCTTCCGTTCCATGTCCGCGTCCATGCCCAAAAGCGGCAAAGTGGAAAGGAAACATTCCCCATGCTTGTAGTCCGCGCGCTTGCAGAAAAAATCCTGCGAAACGCATAGGTTCTGCACCGCCGCGGCGCGCTGTTCCAGCAGTTCCCTGTTTTCGGCGGAAACCTCAATGATAGTGTGCATATAATAAAAATCTTCATTGTACCGGTTCATGCCTTCCTTGAGGTACAGCCCCGCGCCAATGGCACTGTCCAGCTCCTCATAGTCGGAACGGGTATCGCCCACGTCCCGCATACGGGAACGGTTAATCATGGTAGCCTGTGAAATTTTAGACAATATTTTGTCCTTCGGCTGGCGGGCGATCGTAAAGCTGACATTGATGCCCTCGCCCGCCTCTACGAACGGGTTCAGCCAGCCGTTGCCCACTATGGACGCGTAGCCGTAGCCCGTCAGATAGAAATAAGTGAAGTATACGCCGTCCACAACGATATAGTCCCTGTGGCAGAGGTCAACGGAGGACGGCGTGAGAATATCCACGATGTCTGTACTGCCGGAATGCAGAGGCGAAAGCTCCGGCACGTCTGCCGCCCTTCTGCGAGGGAACCTTATCTTTCCAGGATTTTCCTTCTCTGCAAAATCGGTTTCCGGGTACCAGCCTGCCCGGGCTTCCTCTGGTTCGGTATAGGCTTCAGCCGTCCGTATTTCTGCAAGTTCTGTTTTTTCTGTTTCCACATTTTTCATCTTCCTCCCATTCCCAAAAAAGCGTTTCCGGTTTATTTTTTTCTTCATGATTCCCTCCTTTTTTAAGACCTTGGGGCTCTGCCCTCTGGCACCCTGCTATGCAGGGCGGGCAAAGCCCGTTTTTGCCAAAGGCAAAAATGCCTGACCCCGCAAGGGCTTTCTTCTCCGCTCCGCTACGGTCGGCGCAAGGCGAACGTCCACTGGACGTTCTGCGCCCCTCGACCCGTTTGCCATCGCATTTCATGCGATGGAAGAAATAAATTTTTTCCTCGGAAAACATAGTTTTCCGCGATGAAGTTTGGGATCGAACCCTTTTCAAAGGGCTTGTGGGGTGCGGGGCGAAGCCCTGCGATTTTAAGGGGTGTTGGGGACAGCGTTCCCAAGGTCTTTCTCTTTAACAAATCTCGCCCACCATGGAAAATACCTGTAAAGGCAACTTCGCAATGCCCGACGTTCTCCGGTTCAGCAGCCCGTAAAGCGTTTCGGCAAGGAATATGTCGCTGTATTCCGGCTGGAGCGTTTCCAGTCCGCATAAATCCAGATAATTCCGCGCGGTGTTCGCTTCATCGTTCAGCCGCTGGATAATGCCGTCAACGGTGTTTCCGCGTACCTTCATGCGTGGTTCGTACTGTATCGCAATAAAAAAACGCCTTGTCAGTGCTTCCCTGTCTGCTAAATATTCAATTTCCGCGATATTGTCCGCTACCATTGTGCGGCAGTTTTCATTTTCTTCCGCCTCATATGCCTGCCACATCCGCTTGATATACCCGTCAATGTCGGCTTTCTGCGTCACCGCAAGGAACTGGATATGGTCGGGCGCGATTTTCAGGTACGAGGAAAAATAATAAATGATGTTCTGCTGTTCCATTGGCGATTTCAGCGCGAAATTCACCGGCAGTACCTCCAGCAGCTTCACAAACCTCCCGTCCTTCGTAATCACAACGCCGTCCCGAATATCGGCAACGGGCAGCCAGCCCTGCACGCTTTCCGCGTAATGCCCGGCCCGGCCGCCGTTATCCGGCGCGGAGCGGCTGCCGAATATCAAATCTTTCAGCTTCATAAAATTGTTTCGCCCTCCTTTTCTTCATGCGTTTGCTCCCACGATGGAAGATAACGCCGCGTTTCCGCCGCCATAGAAACCATGTGTGCAAAAACCGCGTCAGGCAGTCGTCGTTAATGCCTATCAGCGCAAACCCGCCGATGGGGATCACAAGCACCATCGTGACGATAAGGTTTGTTGTCAGCGAAAAAGGCAGCCACGAGAGGCAGAGCATCAAGAGCGGCACGGACAGCGCGGTAGCTTCTATGCCGTTGCGCAGTTCAAAAATGCCGAATAGCCGCCCAGCGTCTGTAAAGTTAGCCGGAATAACATACTGGTTCATGTTTTATCTCCTTTCCCGTATCATGAAAGAGCGTGTCCCTTTCGTTTTTACAGATATACTCCGCGTTTTCCAGTGCGGCTTTTCGCTGGCGGATAACCGTTTCCAGCGCGGCGGCAAAAAGTTCCTGGTCGCGCGGGAGCGAGCCATGCCGACCCAGCTCGATTTGGCTGAGCCGCTGGTGCGAGATATGGGTAATATCCGAAATTTCCCGCAGATAGATCCGGCAGTCCAGCCGAATCCTACGAAATACTGTTTCGATAAAAATTCCTCCTTTCTAACAACTTTTTAAGACCTTGGAGGCCCTGCCTCCAAACCTCCGCAAGCCGCCTTCGGCGTCCGGACTTCTTTCCGGTGCCTATTGAAAAGGGCTTGACCCTAAACTTTATTGCGGAAAACTGCGTTTTCCGAGGAATAAAACTTTTTATTCTCTCCATCGCATGAAATGCGATGGCAGACGAGTCAAGGGGTGAAACCCCTTGCGGGGAGGTGGGGCAGAACCCCACGGTCTTAACATTTTAAGGCGAAATAATCCAGAATGGCCCGCCCGCTGCCGCACCCCGCCGCGCTTCATTTAAGAAAATGTTCAAATCCCACTCCTGATTGCTTTTCTTCACGCTCGCGGGGTCGGCGACGAGTATCTTCCCGCTGTCCGTGATGCCGCGCAGCACGATGAAATGCCCCGAAGTCGTGAAATGCCCTTTCCCCATGATGGCAACAACCAGCTTCCCGTCCGCCAGCGCGTCCACAATTTTCTGCCCTTCGTAGATTGTCGCGCCCTCGACCTTTAACCCGAAATGCCGTGCGCCCTCCGGAATCAAACTGTGATAACTTCCGCTGCCTTCGCATCGGTAGCCGTTTTTGTACGCCCAATCTGACATCTGCCCGGGGTCAATCTGCTTGTCTGTGAATGTCGATACCACGATTGCCAGCGACGTCGGGCCGCAGCCCGCCACCCGAATGGTATCGTATTTCCCGTATAATTTGTTGCCCCAGCGCGCATCGCCCTGATTGTAATAAACCACCTCCGTATTGCCCGTCTTGTAGTGAATTTCTCCGTAGTCGTTCAGAGAATCCCCCGGCACATAGCCAGGCGCGCCGGGGCGAATCGTCTGGTCATCGGCGATGGTCGCGTAAATCGTTTTCGCCCAGTTCTTTTGCGCTTCTGTGAAACCAAGTTCCTCCATCAAAGCATCAGGCTCCATTTCCTCGACATTGATTTTCAGACGTTTCAGCTTTTTGACGTTCTCTCCTTCGCCCTGCGTATACTCCTCCTCGGTGGTATGAAAAAAGAAGCGTTTGAAAAAACGCTCCTTCATGCTTTCCCTGTCCATCGAGAATAAATCCTGCTGGTACGCGACGGAGCAAATGGCAATGAACCAATACTGGTTCTGTTTCCCGATATTCTTTTCGACCTGCACATCATCATAGCCCGCAGACAGCTCCGCCACCAGCTTTTCAATCTCTGCCTCGTCGAAGTCCAAAAACTCCCGATAATACCGCGTGACCGCCTTCGCCTGGCTGTTCATTGCCGTAATATCGCCGGAAGAACTGCTGTCAAAGCCGAAATAGATATTCGGGATTGCGGCGATAATCAGGAACGGGATCAGGACGGAAAGCATCAGCAGGCAGAAAACGGCTTTCGCCAATGCGGGGGCGTATTCTTTCGCCGCCTGCAAAGCCGCGCCTTTCGCACCTGCGGCCGCCGCCGCTCTTGCGATTGCCGCCGCCTTTTTTGCCGTTACTGCCGTATGTATGGCGGCATCCATGCCGGTTCTCTGGCTCATTTTCGATCATCTCCCTGCCTGCCGTTCCTGCCGCGCGGCGGGGGCGGCTTTGGTAATGGATTCTGCTGTGCCTGCCTTCCCCCTGCATCTGCCCTGCCATGCGGCGGGGCGGGTTTTGCAGACGGGTTCTGCGTCTGTCCCGCACCTGTCCGGTTGTGCGGCATATCAGAAGGACGCCGTATATTTCCAGCTCTCTCCACACTCTGTACCGCTGTTCCGCGCATAGCTTCCTTTCGGGACGCTTGATTTCCTTCCGGAACAGGCTTGTTTCCGGTCTGTGCCTGAGAAACAGCCGCAGGATACCGTTTTTCCATTCCGGGCGCTATGCGCAGCTGTGGTCGGGACTCGTTATGCGCAGCATTTGCCGCTGACTGTCCGGATTGCCGCGCCGGAGCATTTCCAGCTGCCTGTGCAAATGGGTGTGCGTTTGCAGGTTCTGCGCTTTGCGCCGGATTACTGTGACCGGGGCGGGTCTGCTTCGTATTTTCTGACGGTTTTGCAGGGTTCCTGCTGGCAGCAGGCGGCCTTGTTTGTGCCGTTCCTGCCGTCGGATGCGAACGGGGAGTTGCCGTATTCTGCGCTGGCGTCCGCCTGTCCGCACCGTTTGGCGGCGCACTCTGCCGGACGGAAACCGTTTCATTGTGCGCCGATGCTTCTGAATTGCGTTGCACTGCATCGTTTCTAATGTCCGCTGTATGCGTATGGACAGACGGGATATTCGCCGTATTTCTGCCAGTTTGAGGCGTACCGTTCTGCACACTTGAAGGATTATTTTGCGCACCAGCCGTTCCGATACTGGCATTTGTACTGTTGTAAGCATGAGAATCCCGTCCTGCGGATGTCCCACCCATGCCGCCCCTTCCGGCAGTTTCCGCATTTCTGCCCTGCACAGCGGGCCTTGCCGCCGATGGCGTTGCCGTCTGCCTTGCCTGCGTGGAAGTACGGCTTTGATTGCTTTCCGAAACACGGTTTGTTCCGCTGTTCCACGTTGTTTGGGTAGACGCATGGTTCTGCGCTCCCTGCGGTGCGTTCCGCTCCGTATTCTGTGCGGCTGTACCCATAGGCGGGCGCGTTGCAGGCTGTCTGGTGGACGTGCCGTTTCCTGCCGCCTGCGGACTTCCCTGCATATTTCCCTGTATGATGCTGCGTTCCGCAGACTGTGCGCTGTTTTCATACTCGGCAGAGCTGCGTACAGCGGAGTTCCCGCCGGGCGCGGGACGCACAGGGGGCGGCGTAGCGTTCCCACCGGAATGGTTTGCCCCATGGCTGCCGCCGTGAGAAGCCGAAACAGATTTTCCGATGTTCTGCGCCACGCTCCTTACAGTAAGGTACGCTAGCATTCCGGGCATTCTGGTAATGCCGCCCAACGGGTCGCCCGTAGAAGCCGGATTCAGCCCGATGCGCTGGATCATCGCGTCAATCTTCCTGCCCGTTTTCGCAATCGCCACGACAAATATCGTCCAGGGAATTACTTCCGCGCCTGTCGGAACGACAGACATTGCCGAAAGCATGAATTTCAGGAAAACCAGGCTCAAAATCACCATCAGGCACATACTCCCGAACATCCGCACCCAGCCTTTGAAAATATCCGCTGTGCTTTTGCTGCCGCCCATGGCGAACGCGAGCGGGGACAATACCGTCAGAACCGCAAGGACAACGTATCTCTCGCCGATTTCAAAAAACAGCTTGATAATCTGCACGACCAGTATCACGCCCACAATGATGGCAAGCAGCCAGCCCGCGTCGCCCGGCACATGGAACGTAATTTTCGTCAGCTCCGGCACTTGTACGGTTTCCGGCGTTTCCAGCAGTTCCATCACGCGCTTTGTGATGCCTAAGCCAATGTCGCAGACCTGGCGGGAGAACACGAGGAAAAACGTCATTACGAACGTCCGCGCAAACAGCGATTGCGGTGCTTCACCCTCGAAGCCCAGCCCTGACATCATCGTTTTTGCAGACTGGAACACGAGGTTGCCAAGCAGAAGCGCCCAGCCAAGGCAGGTAATGATATTGAAAATATCGCCCGTGATTGGGACGGCTGTTTCAAAGTAGGCGAGATCCATTGTAAAAATCGCCAGAAGGGAATCCGCAAGGTATTCGGTGATGTGGATTACCATATCGAACAGCCATTGTAGTAGCCCCTTGAACAGCAGCTCCAGCATTTTCGACGCCTCCTTTCTCGAAAATCTTAAGACCGTGGGACTCTGTCCCACACCCTGCAAACCCTTTGAAAAGGGTTCGATCCTAAACTTTGTTGCGGAAAACTGCGTTTTCCGAGAAATAAAACTTTTATGCTTTCCATCGCATGAAATGCGATGGCAGACGGGTCAAGGGCTGGAAGCCCTTGCGGGGTAGTGGGGCGGCACCCCACGGTCTTTTGCCTTTTTTGAAAACGTATAGCACGACTTAGAATCCTTCAATCTTTGGCACACTGTTGAATAACGGCTGGATATAGGCGATAAACGCGCCAATGCCGTTGATAATCGCCCATGCGATCCAGATGCGTTTTAGCCAGTCCCATGCCTGATCGACTTTGTGCTGGTTATTCGACAGCTTCGCGCCCAATACCGCAACCGCCGACATTAACGCCGCCAGCACCGTTGAAATCCCCGCAATTTTGTTATACAGGTTGACGATCAGCTCCTTGCCGACCGCCCACATATCCCCGCCGCCGGCTTCAGCGGCATACACGTCCGCCGCAAACAAAACTATCAGGAAAAGGCTGAGCGCAAGGCAAAACACCCACTGCGGCACTCGCGTGCGCCATTTCACAGCTACATCGTAAAACAAAAATCACACCTCCTTTGACTACTGCTTCAAAAAAACCGTGGGACTCTGTCCCACACCCTGCAAGGGCTTTCAGCCCTTGACCCGTTACCCACCGCGCAAATGCGCGGGGGAAAATAAAGTTTGGGGTCAAGCCCTTTTCAAAGGGCTTGTGGGGTGCGGGGCGAAGCCCTGCGGTTTTAGGGGTAGTGGGGCAGAGCCCCACGGTCTTATTCCTCAAAATACGCTTCCAGCACCTTTTCCTGCAATTCCTTCCGGAACTCGTTGTTCATCGGGTGGCATACACTCCGCCATTTCCCGTCCCTGCCGCGCTGGGAGGGCAGTGAGATAAACGGCCCACCGCCAATATCAATCACTTTTACGCTGTGTATCAAAAAGCAATCGTCCAGTATTACTACCGCTACCGCTTTCAGCGGGGCGTCTGTTCCCTTAAAAACCATCTTCATTTCCACATCAATTTTCATCATGATTTCCTCCTTTTCCATCTTCATTTTCTGCATCAGGACTTTCCTGCGCCGGAATGTTCACCACATACCAGAAATCGCGGTCTTTCTGGTCAACCAGGCATTTGAAGCAGTAGCCGCCGTCCGCGACCGTTTTCACCTGCCTGCCGAACAGCCTGTTTGCCGCCTGCTGTTTGATTTTCACCGCGACTTCCTGCCCTGCAACGTCGTACCTGCTCAGGTCAACAACGGGATTTTCATACTTCACCCGCCGCCTGCCGATTTTCCGGTAATCCTCTCCCTCCTTTATCAATACAACCGCATTCGGGTACAACAGGAAAAACGCTGCCACACTCAGGAGCAGGACAAGCCCGACGCCACACACAATGGCAAGGACGGGAATACCGCCGTCCGTATCGCCCCAAATGTTGACGGGCAGTTTTTCGCCAATATATGTAACCGTGTATACAACGCTGTCCACTGTCCGGTTGACCACCTCGCCGCTGTATACCGCCGTAGTCATATAGCCCGTAGGGATTTTCTTTGTATACGAGCCGGAATACGACGCGACGCCGTTGTAGCTTATCGGCACAGAGTCGTAATCAACGGGCGCGCTGCTGCCGACAGACCAATCCACGCCCGTCAGCTTCAGCGTCACGCCGTTTTTCACTGTCGTTTTCGGGACAAGAGAAACGTCGTTGTTGCTTACGCCGCGCAGCATGATAGAGTCCTTGACTGTATACGTCTTTGTTGTGTAACCCTTTACCTGCGTTGACACAGAATCGCTGTCCAGCAGGAGCTTTCCGGTAAACCCATCCTTGTTATAATCAATGGACAGCGGAAGCTGTTCCAGTACCGCCGAGAGGTCGTTAGTTTCGGATTCCGTTGTTTTTTCCTGTGTTTCCATGCGCTTTTCCTCGGATATGATTTCGTCCTTTTCCATATCCAGGAAGCTATAAGAAAACCCGTCCAGTTCAAAGGGTTCTTCCTTTAGCTGTGACGGGTTTTCGTCCGGTGCGGCTTCATACGTTTTTATGAACAGATGCCTGCCGTCCTTGAGTTCCATATAGCTTTTGAGCGGTTCCGCCGCGTAAGCCGGTTGGGCGCAAAGCGCGACTATTGCCGCGACCATCGCTATTTTACATATTTGCTGCATTCCTTCACCTCCTGTAAGACCGTGGGGCTCTGCCCCACCTCCCC
>OFHN01001728.1_pt1 | contig 14377 bp, 15 predicted proteins | sample 1521321 | NCBI WGS metagenome assembly OFHN01 (sample SAMEA3504130, study PRJEB24116) | mouse gut metagenome | biome: mouse gut; feature: mouse-associated habitat; material: faeces | place: Denmark | collected 2011
CAGTCCAGGTAGACGAGCCATATTACTATCCAGGTACAAAACGGCTTGTGAAAAACTGGTATCCCGGATACCGCGGTCCCAGTACAATCCGTAAGGCCATCGCAAACTCCATGAATGTAATTGCGGTTAAGACACTGGAGCAGGTCACGCCAAAGATCGGCTATGATTATTTATTAAATTTAGGATTTACCTCTCTCGTGGACAGTTATACTGATCCCTCTGGGAAAATATTTACTGATATCTCACTTCCCATGGCACTGGGTGGGTTGACCAAGGGAGTGTCAAATCTGGAATTAACCTCCGCCTTTGCCTGTGTGGCCAACAACGGCGTTTACAACAAACCTACTTTCTACACGAAAGTGATCGATCACAACGGAAATGTTTTGTTGTCCAATTTGCCAAAGAAAGAAAAAAAGACTTCCGAAGGAAAAACAACGACCATCATCACAACACCTACCAGCAAACAGGTTATGAAGGATTCCACCGCATGGCTTCTGACGGATGCCATGGAAGATGTGATCAACGCAGGCACTGGAACAGCACTGAGATTTTCAGAAATTGATATGCCGCTGGCAGGAAAAACTGGTACCACCACCGACAACAAGGATCTCTGGTTTGTGGGATACACTCCCTACCTGACCGCTGGAGTCTGGGGCGGTTTTGATGCCAGCGAAAAACAAAATAATACCACGTATCATAAAACGATCTGGAAAGCGATTATGGAAAAAATAAATAAACGCTACGAAAAAACAGATTTTGAGAAACCGGATTCGGTGGTTTCCGCCTACGTTTGCCTCCAATGTGGAAAGCTCGTAACAGACGGAACCCACACTTCCACCAGAATAAAAGAATACTTTGCCAAAGGCAGCATACCTTCAGAGACCTGTACCGGTCACTAATACAATAGATACTAAGTATCTGAAACATTCGCGCCGTGTGCTGGTATTTATTGTACCAGTGGCACATACCGTTTTACCGCATCCTGCCAGGAAGGAAGCTTGTTAAATCCATTTTTAACAAGCTTTTCTTTGCTCATACGGCTGTTTTTCGGACGTTTTGCCTTTGCCGGAAATTCTTCACTTGACACCGGTGTCACTTCTACCTCATTCATCCCCGCTGCCGCAAAGATCTCTTTGGCAAATTCATACCAGCTGCAGATGCCCTCATTGGACGCATGATATTCTCCATATTTCTCCGTTTCGATCATATCTACTAAAAGCACTGCCAGATCATAGGTATAGGTGGGAGAACCGATCTGGTCGTCCACCACCCGGACGGCGCCATTTTCCCTGCCGAGACGAAGCATGGTCTTGATAAAATTATTGCCATTGACGCCAAACACCCAGGAGATCCGTACGATAAAATATTTATCCATTCTTGATTTTATTTCCTGCTCTCCCTCAAATTTCGTCAATCCGTAGACATTGAGGGGATCTGGCTCATCCCCTGGTTCCCATGGTCTCTCCCCCTCCCCGGAAAAGATATAATCCGTACTAAGATATAAGAGCTTACAATCCAGCCCGGCACATACCTCTGCCACATTTTTTGTCCCCTCAGCGTTTACTCGCCGACACAGTTCTACCTCTTCCTCTGCACGGTCTACTGCCGTATAGGCGCTGCAGTGAATGACTGCTTCCGGCGCTGTCTGTGTCATGACTCTTTTGACACATCCGGCATCCGTGATATCCATTTCCCCGATATCCACTCCCACAGCCTCATGTCCTCCTGCCCCAATGACCAGATGGCGATGCCCCGCAGCTTCCAGCGGTAGGCCGCCTCGTTCGCCCAATAGACCAGCGAATCCACGTCCTGGTAGTAAAGGATGGAAAAGCCGTCCGCATCCCCAAGGAACAGCCTTGAAATCCAGATGTTGATGTCCCTCGGCGTGACCTTCACCGTGTAATCATTCCCGCAGGACAGCTCCATCAGATGGGAATGGAAGAAGTCATAGTCCAGCGAGATTTCCCCGCTGCGTGTGCTGCCCTCCTCCACATCGGCGGTCAGCGTGAACACCTGGTATTCCTCATCCCACACGGCATTGTTCCGGGCAATCCTGCCATACTCCGTCACCCTGCCGTCCGGGAACGTGACGTCGAACCGCTCATACGGCTCATAGGTCCATGCGTCCCCAAGCCGGAGCATCTCGCAGACCGTCCGGCTGTCCGAGCGGTACCCGGCATAGCCGCCGGAAAACCCGCTTATGGAGGCCGTAAACCGGAGCGTGTAAGAAGCGCCGGAATAGACACGCACCCTGTTCCCCCGGATACGCATCTCCACCGTGTACATGGCGGGGTTCCCTCTGAGGTCAGCGTTGGAGGTACGGCTGATTGTCTGGCTGTAGCTGTCAAGCAGGGAAGAGCCTTTGTACAGCTCCACCCGCTGCGTGTCGTAATTCAGGCAGCAGAACACATCCCCGCAGAATACCCCGGCTTTCCCGCTGCCGCCCGCCGGGAACGCCAGCCTTGCCCGCAGGTGCAGTTCCTGAAACCCGCTGTACTTCCACGCAAGCTGCCCGCTCCCTTCAAGCTGCGAGTACACCCGCTCCATGGAATATTCCTCCGACCGCCATACCGCCCATGAGCCGGAAAGCACGCTCCAGTAGTTTGTTTCCAGCACGCCGTAATCCCGGAAGTCCTCATACCAGACAAGCGCCGAGTCCGGCTTCCTCCGCAGCATCTCGCAGGTCAGCCTGAATCCTTTGTCCGGCCGGCAGGGATTCCCATTTACGTCAATGAACTGCCGCGGGGAGAGCGTGAACGCCGCCTCCCCTGCAGAAGCGTATTCCCGGAATGCCGTGCAGACGCGGAACCCGTAAAACTGCACGCCCTTCACATCCACCGACACCGTGACCGTATGCGTCCCCGCTGAAAGCGAAACCCCATCCGCAAGGGAAATCCAGAAGGAAGTCCTCCAGTACGGCCACCACAGGCGGCTTTCCGTGAAATGCTTCCTGTTCCCGTCAAGGGAAACATAGATGCCGTTCTTATCCCAGAAAGGATAGCAGATACGCACCGCCACATCATAAACCCCCGCCGAAGGCACACTGAAACGGTAGGCGGCGCTCCCTTCATCCCCAAGCACGGCCACGCCGTTTTCGATGGAGACAATGCCGGATGCGCTTGAAGGGCTGCCCGCATCCCGGTCAACCAGGACATCCCCAAACTCCGCCTTCTGCTCCTTGCCATAGGCGGTCAGGTAATGCCTGCGGTTGTAAGTCCCCGTCAGCAGGGGATATTCACGGGAAACGGCGTCCGCGCCCTCCATGAAGTCGTACACCTGCGGGAACGCATAGGGGACTTTATCATAATCGTCCCAATAGGCAAGGATGGGGATGAAGGGCTGCGGCGGGGCGTCGTTTGTGAAATTGTAGCCGCCCGCCATCCACAGCTTTGCGGCATAGTAAGTGTTGGAAGTCCCCCGGTAGGATTTGCCCAGGTTCTCCGGCGTATCGTAAATCTGCCAGTTCCACCCGTACCCCGGCAGCCCCATGAAGATTTTTTCCGGCCGCATGGCTTTGGATGCATAATCATAGATTCCCTCCAGCCAGCTCCGCGGGGAGACCGGCCCCGGAGCGGAGCCCGCCCACGCCATGCCGTAGCTCATGATGGACGCCGTGTCGCAGTAAGCATTGAGGTCCGCATACACGCACCAGTTCTCGCCGCCCACCGAGCCGTTGACGCCGGTCATCCCCGGCAGGCAGATGTTCACCAGCTTTGCCGGATTATAATTTTTCACAGTATTGTAAATATCCCGGAACAGCGCATTTGCCGCCGCCCGGTTCTCATATTCCCCGCCGCGTTCCAGGTCGATGTCCACCCCGGCGCACCACGGGTATTTCCGCATGATCCGCACCAGCTCCGTGAGGAACTTATCCTTCGCCCCGCCCGTGTTGTTCCGCAGCGCAGTAAAAATGGATGCCGCGCCGTGGTTCATCACGGTCAGCATCCACTTGATGTGCGGCCATTTATTGATATAGGGCATCATGGAGGAAATGCTCGTTCCCGTTTCGGAAATCGTGCCTGTGATATCCACCTCGAATGTAAAAATGCCCACGGTGCCCAGCCGGTCGCCGTAATCCCGGAGCGCCTGGTACATCCGGCTGTTCCCCATAAACGACCACACCATGCACCGCTTCCCCTGCAGGTAATCCCTCAAACCGCATCACCCCCGTCCTGCATTTCCTGGAATTCAAAATAAACCCTTGCCGATTTCCCCTTTTCCACCGACACCGGGTGCTTGCTGTCGCCCGCCGCCGTGTACTGGAAAAAGCCGTCCTTCTTCGTGGCCGCGCCGTTTCTAAGGCACTGGCGGCTGGATGCCAGGAGCGAGAACTCATCCCCGGCTTTTGCCGCCGAGAGGAACTTCGCCTTGTGCGCCCCTGCCCCCAAAGACAGCTCTATGCTGCCCGCCGCCATGTCCTGCACCGGGTACACTTTGACGTCCAGCCCTGCCGAGGTCTGCCCCAGGTTGAACGCCACCAGCGTTGCGCCAGAGCGCACCAGACCGTTATAAAACCTCGGCGGCACGATTTCCCCATTTTCACGGTACTTTTCCATCACCGTTTCCGTGTGGATCACATATCCCGTCAGCCGGTCGCCTTCCTGCGCCATGAGGTCGGTGAACCAGATCCGGCCGGTGCAGTCCGAGACCAGCGGCTTCACGGTCACCGCCACCACCCGCATATCCTTTTTGCATTCCAGCGTTTCCGCAAACCGTGTGAATTCCGCCATAGCCCTGCCCCCTATCCGTCAAGCGTCCACTGTATCTCGCTCACATGGCCCACCCACCCCGTTGCGATGGAGCCGCCCTGCAGGAGCATATCCGTGATATAGAATTCCCCGGTGCAGTCCGTCACGCACACCCGCACGGTGATGGATTTGAGCCGCTCATACCCCCTGGGCGACACGTCCTGCGCCGCCTGCGTAAAAAATGCCATATGCATCCCTCCGTCACAATAAATCTATGAAGCGGGTTTCCGTGGTTCCGTCCTCATATTCAAAGGTCACTTCAATGCCCACCTGCCCGCCTGCCCCTTTTTTCAGATTCTCCGAGGCGATCTGCGCCGAAAAGGTGTAACTGTTCCGGCTTGCCGGGTACACCGTCTGCGCGAGGCTCTTTGTCATGCCTGCCGCGCCCACACATTTGAAGGATGCCGTGCCGGACACCCCGTTTTCCGCATCCACCTCAAAGCCGGAATTCAGCCAGTAATTCATGCCGCTGTCGGCGCGGGAATTCCGCAGGTGGTTGAACGGCACCATGTCCTTCACCTCCTGCCGGTCGATGACATCCGTATTGGAAAGCACATCCGCCGCCTTATCCCACTGCGCCGAGGAATCTCCCAATTCCCGCAAAGTGGTGGAAAGCTCCAGCACCGTGTTCCACGGCTCCTGCAGGTTATACTGCCGCCGCACAATGCGTGTCTTCACGGAAAGGTTTAAGTCCCGGTCATCCACCGTCACGATGTCGCCCAAATCCCAGGTCTCATGCTCATACCCCGTCAGCACGGATAAGTCCATGGCGGAAAGCACATAGGAAATCCGGGGCTTCGCATAGTCCGCAAGCCGCATTTCTGCGAACTCCAGCATCTGGTAGGGGTTCGTGAAGCTGGAGCAGTCCAGCGTGGAAGTCCGCACCTCGTCTGTGTAGGCGTAGCTTTCCACATATTCCTTCCCGCCGTTGATGCTGGCAAAGGTCATGCCGTCCTTCCCGTAGGCGTACAGCCTCGTGACAAGGCTTCTGGTGTCCACCACCCTTTGGATGGACTTCATATTTTTGCGGTAGGCAAATAACACACCGCTGTCCGTGCCGCCGAAAGCCAGAAGATGCACCAGGTGGTTGGCGCAGTCAAAGATCAGGTCGCCGCCGTGGATGTTCTGCACCTGCCGCAGGATGGAGAGGGCGTTCTTCTCCGTACTCTGCCATGTCCGCTTTGTCCGCACCGTTACGTTCCCAACGCTCCAGTCCGTGCCTTCCAGTGCGTATGCCATCGGCGCCTCCGCCGTGTCCGCATTGAAATTGACGGCTGCCTTTTCCACGGAGAAAGCCAGGTCATAGAAGGCTGCCTCCGCATACACCGAGGTCACCACTTTCCCGTCCGCCCCCTTGTCATCGGTCAGCGTCCGGATGCGGTACACATCATTCACGATCTGCACCTGCTTTTCATTATCCAGGTGCGGGCGCTTGGAATCCCGGAACGGCAGCTTGAATTCCAGGGTGTCCGCCCCGTTCACCTCGCTCGTCACCATGATGTCAAAGGCGTTTTCCAGCACCGCCTCCCATGCCCCGTTCCCGTCCAGCACCACCGGGCGTGCAAAGCCGAGCCGCTCATACGGCGGCTTTGGGATGTCATGCAACTGTATCTCTATCAGCTTGGGCGTTTTGGAAGTGTCCGTCGTGGTAAATGTCACCCGGTAGCGGATGTACCTCTGGTTGGGGGACTGCAGCTCGCCGCTGCTCCCGACGCCCTGCCATGCCGTCCATTCTTCCAAATCGTCGGATGTTGATGTTTCCACCAGGGAGACCGCCGTAACGCCTGCCGTGTATTCGCTCTTTACTGACACCCGCCCCGTCCCGGCAAGCAGGCATTCCGCAGGGGCCGTCGTAAGCTGCCCTGTTTCCGGGTAAACTCCATCCACTTTCCGCAGCGTCACGCATCCCGGCTCCGTGAGGGCGTCCGCCTCCCCGGAGGTGTCGCCGCCGTTGGCGCAGAGGGATTTCCTGAAATAACCCGCCAGCCCCTCTGCTGTGAGCTGCGAGTCGCAGTCTAAAAACCAGTCATCAAAACCCCCTGCATACCAGTAGGAACCGGCATTCATCCCCATGATGAGGTCTGCCGTGCAGGAGCGGTTCAGCTCCCCCGTGAAGGAAAGCGCCGCGGAAACCCACACCGCCCCGCTTTCCCGGTCGCCTATGACATACTGCGCTTTTTTGTTCCCCGGCTCGATCACGCAGGCGAGGAAGTACCACCCGTTGTTCGCAAAGGAAAAGGGCGGCGTCACCGACTCATCCAGGATCAGCGCGCCGGAGGAATTATAGAGCATGATCCTCGGCTTCCCCCGGATGAGGGACAGATAAAAGATCGGCTGCCCCTGCCCCTGCCTGGTGTTGAAGATGGGCGTGTAGGTGTTGCCGATGGAATAGGTGGTCGGGTTCATCCAGCCGCCCACAGCGATCCGTTCCCCAAGGCTTGAAAAAATGCTGCCGTCATTCGTTACCTTCAGATAGGTTTTCTCCGAGGCAGGGTTCGTGATGTTCATGCGGAAGTGCCGCCCCTTCTGCCCGTTTCGGAATCCCGCACTCGTACCGGACCAGCCGGAGACAAACATCTTCCTGCCCCGGCCGGAGGAATCAGAAAGCATGGTGTCCGCATCCGGGGCATTTTCATTGAACCGCCACAGCCCGTCTTTTGCATATTCCATCGGGAACTCCCCCGTGAAATCCGTCTGCTTGTTCAGCGTGCTTTTGACTGCCATCCCGTCACCTCCATCTGCTCCCTGCCTGTATTTTCAATTCCGTAAATGTGGAATTGGACGTAGATATATTGATTATGTTATGCCCTTTGGACAGCACGGGGAAATTCAGCTCCGCCAGCAGCGGCAGGCCGTTGCGCAGCGTGTTCCCGGAGGAATCCGCCACCTTTGCCGTGACCAGGGCGGAATCCACCAGCAGCGTTTCCCCTGCGGCAAGCGGCCCCGTAACACGAAGCTCCGCCCCGTTTGTAATTATGGACACATAGCTGCCCGTGCCGGAAGGGATGCTGCCCTTTAACGCATACACCGGATAGGAGTCCGTATTGCCTGTATGCCGCACCGCCATGTGCGTCCCCGTTTCCGAAAATGTATAGGTTTCATCCGCCAGGGCATAGGCGTGTGGGTCCGGGCAGATGAAGGACAGCGTGAACTGCCCCGCCGAGCGGAGCAGACGCTCACAGTCCACCGCCTCCGAAAGCCTCGCCATGAAATACCGGTCCGGCACATCATCTAAAATAAGCTGCCCCTGCCCCCTTGTCGGGTCAAGCCACTCCGCCATGTTGTCCAGCACCGCCACCAGTGCCGGGAAGTTTTTCTGCGGGAAGACGCTGCATTCCACTTTGATGGTACGCTCCGCGCTGTCACAGCCGAAGTCCGCCACCCCTGCCTTCCCCGGCACGGTCTCGTAAAAATTCCGCAGGGAAGGGGAAGCCTGCCAGGAGGACAGCCTTGCCCGTATCTTCATGCTTTTGGATGTGACTCCGTTGAAAGTAAATCCCATAGCCGCCTCCTTTATGCAGTGATGATCCGGCCGCCCGCACGGGAGCCGGTCTGGATCAGGTTATAAAGTTCCTGTGAAATCTTGCGGATGTCGTCCTCGCTGCGGACGATCATCTGCTGGATGGTGATGAGCGAAGCGAAACCGAACATATCCTTTCCCTTCATGCCTGCCATGCCGTCTGCCACGGAACGGACCGAAGCGTCCGCATCCAGCTTGAAATCGGTCGGGATGGAGGTCTTCATGTCCTCCGCCAGCCCGTTCATCACATCGGAGATGCCCTCGCTCAGTCCTTCGGCGGCTTTTACCGCCTCGCCGCCGTTATCCTCGATGGAGCCTGCCAGACCTTCCACCAGCATCTCGCCCACCCACGCCATTTCCGTGGACGGGGAATGGATGCCGAAGAAGCCTTTTATTTTGCCCATGAGGTCGGAGCAGAAGCCGCTGACCTTGCCCCAAAGCCAGGATGCCGCGTCACCGATGCCGTTCCAGATTCCCTTAATCAGATTTAAGCCGATACTTGCCATCTGTGCCGCGCCGCCGGCAAAGCCCTTCACGATTGCCGCTATGATCTGCGGCACTGCCTTCACAATCGAAACAATGATCTGCGGCAGGTTTTTAATCAGCGAAACCAGCAGCTTCACGCCGGCAAGGATGATCTTATCCACGTTCCCGGCGATGGCGTTCACCAGAGAGGCCACGATCTTTGGGATCGCGCCCGCCACCGTGGTGATGATCTGCGGGAGGTTCTGTATCAGGGAAACCAGCAGCTTCATCCCGGCATCGATAAGCTGCGGGATGCTCCCAAGCACCGCCGTCACAAGCCCGTCAACGATCTGCGGGATCGCCGCCACGACTGCCGTGATAATCTCAGGCAAAGCCGAGACCAGCGAGGTCAGAAGCTGTATCCCCGCGTCTATAATCTGCGGGACTGCCCCAATCAGGAAGTCTACAATGGAGGCAATGATCTGCGGAAGCGCCTCTGTCAGGACCGGGATGGCATCTAACAGTCCCTGCGCCAGCCCCAGGATAAGCTGCAGGGCGGCCTCCAGTATCATCGGGAGGTTATCCGCGAGGGTCTGCACAATCGTGGCGACCGCCTGCACGATGGCAGGCACCAATGTTGGCAGCGATTCCCCGATGCCCGCGGCAAGGGTGGACACAATCTGCACCGCCGCCTCCACGATTGCCGGGAGGCTCTGGATGATGCCGGAAAGGAGGGATGTCAGCATCTGTGTGCCTGTGCTGACGAACTGCGGCAGCATGGCCACTGCCGTGTTTACCAGTCCCGTAATTGCTTCCGCAAATGCCGTGTCCGCCCCTTCCACGCCGTTCACCATGTCCGTAAATGAGGAGACCACGTCCGCAATGGCGGGGAGGAACTCCGCCTGCAGGTTATTTTTTACATTGGAGATGGTCTCCCCAAGCCCCGCCAGCGTCTCATCCATCCGCGCCTGGCCTTCCCTTGAGGCGACCAGCGCCTCGTTGTTCCGGTAGAACGCCTGGCTTGCCTCGTCATACGTCCCGGAAAGGGTCTCCATGATGAGGCGGTTCCTTTCGCGCTCCCCGGAGCAGGCGGCCAGCTTTTCATTGAATTCATCCTCGCTGATCCCCACCCAGTTTAAGGCATCCGCAAGGGAGCCGGTAACCTGCCCCACCTTGGCAGTCTCATTGGCGGATTCAATCAGCCCTTCAATCGGCAGGGCATCACCGAACGTGCCGCAGACGCCGCCGCGATATTTGTCCATTTGGTGATGTCCTGCTCGTTTTCCGCAAGCTGCGCCAGTAGCTGCGAGGCTTCGGCTGCCGTGTCCGTGTCGCCAAGGATTTTATAAAACTCGGTGTAGGATTTCTGCGCCGCCTCCCCGCTGTACCCCGCCGCCTCGAAAGCCGTGGTGAGTTTTCCCTGCGCCGTCCGGTATTCCTCTGTGGCTTCGTCAAGGTTCCAGATGGCGCTCCCTAATTCCCTGATGCCGTTTAACGCCGCCTGGATGCCGGAGGAGATGAGGTTCCCCATGGCGACCGTCGCCGCCGAAAGCCCGGAGCCGAGTTTCCCCGCCCCGTCCGAGGCGTCCTCCATGGCGTCCCCAAAATCCTCCGTGCTGTCGGAAGCCTCCCTCAGCGTGTCACGGTTCTCCTCCAGCTCCCCGGAAAGGTCTGCGATGCGCCCTTCCAGCTCCCTTGCCTCGCTGGAGCCTTTCCCGTATTCCAGCACGGCATTGGAGTAGGCGCGTTTCAATCCCGCCAGCTCCTCCTCCTGGCGTGAAATCTCCTGGGTGAGCCGCTCCGTGGCGTCCACGGCCTGTTCCTCCTGGTTATTTAACGCTTCAATGGCCTGCTCGTTCTGGGAAAGCTCCCGCTCCATGCCGTTTAAGGCGGCCTCCGCATTGTTGAGCTGTACCTGCCAGTTCTGCGTCCTGCGGTCATTCTCCCCGAAGGACTCCGCTGCGTTCTGCAGGGCGGAGCGCAGGGTCTCCACCTTCTGCCGCTGCGCATCGATCTCCTTATTCAGCACCGTGTTCCGGGCGGAGAGCGCCTGCACGGAACTGTCGTTTTTGTCAAACTGCGAGGACACCAGCTTCATCTCGGAGCCGAGGACCTTGAAGGACTGGTTGATCTCCGCCAGCGCCTTTTTGAATTCCTTCTCGCCCTCGACGCCTATCCGCAGCCCAAAATCATCCGCCATGCGCCTCCCACCTCCTTATGCAGAATTTGAAGCCCGCAGAAAAGCCATTGCATTTCCACAGAAAAATGTTATAATGAATACGTTAATATCCTTATAGGTCATCAGCCCGCTGTTTGATTCATAAAACGAGCCTATGAACCGGGGCGGCAGGATGAATTTGGATATTTTCAAACGAGTAAACCGTGAAACTTATTGATTCTTCAGAATGCTCGTTATGAGTCAAGACAGTAGCTGCGTGTGACTTTTAGTAGTCCCCCTATGTTTCACAGCTTTACACCACAGAATTGAGCCAAGCTGAATAAGCGTTGGCTTTGATTTCGTGCGTGTAAAGCAGACAGAAATGCGATTGTTTCCACGCACGGTCAGAGGCGTGGATTTTTTTTGGCTCGGAAAGGAGGAAAACCGTGAAAAAAGTGTCTGGAAAAACCCACACACAGGAACAGTTGAATGCCTGGGCCAATCAGAATAACCCTAACAATAAGGCATATAGGGCAAATTCCAACAACCACAGCAATCAATTGAATCCTAACCACAAAACACACCAGCAAATGCATAATGCCGAGAGACGTTACCAGAAGCTGGGCATTGTCGAATGGGCACCCGATTATCCTGACTACGATGATTAACACCATTTTGAAAACGGGGAAGGAAATGCAGAGATGGGAAACCGTCCCTGCATTTTCATATTCCATACGGGATGATGTCATCAATGGTCAGCTCCCGCTTCGGCTTCGCAAAGCCCATGAACTGCTTATGGCACTCCCAAAGGTCCATAAGCAGGCCAAACGGCGTCAGCCACGTTTCATCCATGGAAAGGTGAAGCTGTGCGACGCCGTAATATAAAAGCCGGGTAAACAGCTCTTCATCGCTTACCCGACCACTCCGTTTTTTCCCGCATTTTCCTCGCTCTGGATATTCCGCTTCGTGCCTTTGTACATGGCCTCCATGATGGCGTTCTTATAGCCTGCCAGTTCCAGAGGGGAAGTTAAAAGCTCCACCTCCTCGGCAGTCAGCTCCGGCTTTTTATCCTGCGGGTTTTTCAGGTTGTGTACCAGAACCGGCTGGTTGCATAAAAGCGTGATCAGCCACACAATCTCATCCAGTGCCATTTCAAAGTTCTCCGACTTCATCAGCTTCTCGCCAAGGTCCTCCAGCCCGCCGTAACGTCCCGCAATCTCCTTTGTCGCCCTCGTGGTCAGGAGCATTCCATACTCCGTCCCGCCGATAGTGACCACTGCTGTCCTTTCTCCGTCCATGCCTCAAAACCTCCTTATTCTGTCCCGTCCAAGCCGCCGGATTCCTCCTGGGCTGTGAAGGACGGCTCATATACATTCTTGTACCAGTCCGCAATCGTGGAAGCGGAAACGCCCGTGTCATCCTCGGAAACTTCCGCCTTCCACGGGTGGTTCCCCTTGCCGTCCACCTTGTTCCGGCGCAGCACCGTCCCCTCAATGGTGGGCGTGGAAAATTCGATGCTCTCGCCCTTGGTGGTGAGGTTGGTGGCGGGGATGCCGAACTTCACGCGGTACAGCCAGAAGTAACGGTATTTCCCGTTTGCCTTCTTTGCCCGGAATCCCACCGCCACCGGGTCGCCGCCGTCCTCGGACGCGGAGACCAGCACCTTGTTGTCGTCAATCTTTGCCCCGGTCAGATCCTCCGCCACTTTGGGGCCGATGTCCGCCACGCCGAGGGCAAGCGTCCCGCTCTGGAACTCCTTCACGATCTCCGCCGCCCCGTCGTCCGCATACAGCGTCGCCTCCGCAAGCTCCACGGACAGCTCGGCGGTCATCGCTTTCGCAAGGGATGCGGGCGTGGCATAGGTCTCATTCCCGTCCTCATCCTCCGTGATCTTCGCATAAAATAATTTGTCAAGGCCAATCGTAGCCATGCTTCACTCCTCCAATCCATACAGTTTCGCCACGTCAATGGCGTAATGGTGGAAGCCGGTATTATCCTCATGCCCGATGTACCGCCTGTCCGTAATGGTAAAATCCGCACCCAAAAGGGCGCGGACCAGCGCCTTCTTCGGCTGCATATAATTCCCTTTCGCAAACAGGGAAAGCCTCGCCTCCTGCGTCTCGTATTCCGGCGCGTTGTCGGCGTACAGCCCGAAGCTGTCCCCAAGGGGCATGGCCACCAGGTATAAGTCCGGCGGCGTGCCGGAGAACACCCCGGTCTCCACCGGGATGCCGCACCCCTCCGCCACTGCTTTTATCTCTGACAGCAGGCTCATAATCCGTCCACCTCCCGTTCAAACCGCTCCCGCATCGCATCCACACAGGCTTTCCGTGTGGCGGTCTTAGCGGGTTTCAGAAACGGCTTTGCCGGCTGCCCGCTTTTGCCGTATTCGATGATGTTGGCAATCTTCGCATTGCTTCCCCCGCCGCCCCTCGGCTCGGAAAAGCCAATCTTCACATTGAAGTTCCCGTTCCTGTCCTGCAGGGGCCTGGAAGTTCCGAGGGAGGAAAGCAGCTCCCCGGTGGAACGGGAAGGCTCCTTTGTCCCGCTGCCGATGGCTGCCTGCAGGTTGGAGCGCACCTTCGCCTCCACTACCTCCGCGCCGGCCTCCAGCACCTTCCCGCAGATTTCATCCGTCTTATCCCCAAGCCGGGAGAGCTTTAAAAGGAACTCCTCCGGCAGCTTCACGTCAGCCTTTGCCACTGGCTTTCACCTCCTCCGCCAGTACCTCCAGGTACATCCCGCGCCCTTTCACATCCTCCACCGAGGAAATCTGGAAACGGCTCTCCCCGCACAAGACCACCATGTCAGTCGTGACCTCCAGCCCTGGAATTACCCGGAACCGGAAAAGGTCCGTGGCAGAGGAAAAGGCGGCGCGGTTCGCCCATTTCTCGCTGCCGTGCCGCCCCTCCCGGTATGCCCGGACCGAAGCGAGGATTTCCTCCGTGTCTTTCTTAAACCCTTCACTGTCCGTGTCCCTTTTCACACGGACAATGTCAATGAATGTGTCCATCTTCCCAAAACCCATCCGCTACACCTTCCATTCCCGGTCCAGCCGCAGGAGCAGGTTCACCGTGTGCCACACCTGCTGTGCGGCGTTTGTATTGTCTGAAAAGAATCCTCCCGTGGAACCGTCCCGCGATTCATAAAAATGCGAGGCGAGCATGATGACCGCCTGTTCCGTGGTGGCGGGCATTTCCTTTCCACTGTAAGCCCCTTCCGGGATATGCTGGTAGCTCTCCGCATAGGAAACGGCGGCGGTGATGTAGCTTTTCAGAAGCGCGTCATCCGCCAAATGCTCCAGTATGAGGTTCTTCTTCACTTTCTCAAGCAGGGCGTCCATGTCCATCACTGCCGCCTCCCTTCCCATTAGCCTGCGGATGCGGCTTTCTGCTCCAGCACCTTCACCGCTTCCGCAAGGATCATCTTCCCGTCCACACGCTGCGAGGCGAGGAAGCCCACCTGCCCCGTTGCCGCGAACAGCTC
>OFHN01001731.1_pt1 | contig 14332 bp, 12 predicted proteins | sample 1521321 | NCBI WGS metagenome assembly OFHN01 (sample SAMEA3504130, study PRJEB24116) | mouse gut metagenome | biome: mouse gut; feature: mouse-associated habitat; material: faeces | place: Denmark | collected 2011
AGGAGCCTTCGGAGAACGCAACGCACCGATTTATCGGTGTATAGTTGCGCCCTTGTCCAGAGCCAAGGGTTTCAGCAAGTCCCCCGTCCGGCTGTTTCCCTCCGGCGCTCTATCAGCATCCCCAGCTTTTTCTGCGCCGCCTCGCCGTGGAACAGGAAGGTCAGCAGTTCCATCACATCATCGTCGGTCAGCAGGGACGGTTCCCGGATGAAGGTCTCCAGCATACCGCCGCGGGTGCAGAGGCGATGCGTCCGCTCTGCCCTTGTCAGCCTCACCATCTCATGGGCAAGGGCCTTTTCATCATTGGCGGCTTTGCGAAGATGCCGCTCCGCCCGGTCCCGTTCCTGCCGGAGTTTGTCCAGTTTTTCGCTCATGGGTCAGTCCTCCTCTCTGGTTTTGGGCAAAAGAAAAGCACCCAACTTTTTACGGTTGAGTGCCTCGCTTGCAACATATGAATTGGCTTAGGATACCATATCAGTATTGTCCGTCCACAACTCGCACTGTGTCATGACGGTTTGCACCGCATCGTCCATACCCTCCGGCGGGTAGCGATGCTTCCGCAAAAGTTTCTTAATCATCATACGCATTTTAGCTCTTGCGGAGTCTCGCTTCTGCCAGTCTATAGTACGGTTTTTCCGTAGGGTATCCGCCAGTTCTTTGGTGATCGCAATCAGTTCTTCATTCTCATAAAAATCCTTGATGGCCTGCGGCTTGGTGAGTGCGTCATAGAATGCAAGTTCATCCGCCGTAAGTCCCAGTTGGTCTCCTTCTTTTTGCGCGGCGGCAATCTGCTTGGCAAGGTTCAGCAGTTCCTGGATAACCTCTTCATTCGTCAGCATACCGTTTAAGTATCGGTTCATTGCGCTCTGGATGATCTCACTGAATTTTTCGGATTTGACCACATTGGTACGCCGATAAATCTGAACCTGCTCAGCAATCAGTTTTTTCAAAAGTTCAACAGCGAGATTCTTCTCTTTCATCTTGGAGATTTCCTCCAAGAATTTTGGGTCGAACAGAGAAAATTCCTCTGATACATCGGAGAACAGGTTGATAACACCCTCGCTCTTAACACTCTGACTGAGAAGAGAGTTGACTCTGGCGTTCATCTCAGGCAGGGAAATTTTCTTCCCCTCGCCCTGGCTCATGAGGCGCATAACAAGTACCCGCACCGCTTCAAAGAATGCCGCCTCTATGCGGGAACCTTCTTCAACAAGAGAAGAGCAGAGGGAGAGCGCCTGACGAAGCATAAGGGCTTCTCTGAGAAAATCCTCTCGCTCTCGCTCTTTATCAACCGCAACGATGAAGTTGACAGCGCCGCTGATGGCTTTTGAGCGTTCAAGGTCAGTGCCGGTCGTGAATTTAGAATAGTCATATCCGTGGAAAATATCCCGGCAGACAGACAGCTTTTCCAAAAACTTCGGATAGGCCACCTTTGCAACATCGGTATCGCCGTAGTTCTTTTTGTCACGGGAGGTGTAGTCATTCATCGCCTCTTTCAGTGCGGCGGCGATTCCCACATAGTCAACGACAAGCCCGCCCTCTTTATCAGCGAAAACACGATTGACACGAGCGATAGCCTGCATCAGATTGTAGCCATGCATAGGCTTGTATACATACATCGTTGCAAGGGACGGAACATCAAATCCTGTCAGCCACATATCCACGACAATGGCAATTTTCAAAGGGCTGTCGTTGTCCTTGAACTGTTTTGCCAGCTCGTCCTTATGGCGCTTGTTGCCGATGACAGACCGCCATTCTTCCAGGTCTTTGTTGCTTTCTGTCATCACGACAGCAACCTTCTCCGTCCAGGAGGGACGCACCTGTAAGATGCGGTCATAAATTTTCATGGCAATAGCGCGGGAGTAGGCAACGATCATTGCCTTTCCAGTCAGAAGATTTGCACGGTAGTTCTCATAGTGGTCGAGAATGTCATCTACCAAGGAGGCAATCGTCTGTTCATTGCCAAGGATGGCCTCCATCTGCCCAAGCTCCCGCTTACTTTTCTGAATTACTTCTGGGTCAGCATTGTCTGCCATCAGATCATATTCCGCATCGATCAAACGCAAGGTCGCTTCATCCAGCTTCAGCTTGATAACCCGGCTTTCATAGTACACCGGTCGGGTGGCGCCGTCCTCCACGGCCTGTGTCATGTCATAGACGTCAATATAATCGCCGAAGACTTCTCTGGTGCTTCGGTCTTTTGTGGATATGGGCGTCCCCGTAAAGCCGATATAGGTAGCGTTTGGGAGACTGTTGCGGATAATACGGGCTGTACCAACCTTGATTTTCCCCGTCGCGGCATCTACTTTCTCTTTTAGCCCATACTGCCCCCGGTGGGCCTCGTCAGCCATGACAACAATGTTCCTGCGCTGGGAAAGCGGCTCACTGGACTCCTCAAATTTCTGCATGGTGGTGAAGATAATGCCGTTGGCCTGCCGCCCATCAAGCAGAGATTTCAGGTGTTCCCGGCTTTCAGCCTGAACCGGCTCCTGGCGCAGGAAAGCCTGGCATTTCGCAAACTGTCCAAAGAGCTGGTTATCCAAATCATTCCTGTCTGTCAGCACAACGATGGTCGGGCTGTCCAACGCCTCTTGCAGCCGGTGGGCGTAAAATACCATCGACAGCGATTTTCCGCTACCCTGTGTATGCCAGAACACTCCGCCTTTGCCATCGGTTTCCGTTGCGTGTTTTGTCGAAATGACAGCCTTATTTACGGCAAAATACTGATGATACCCAGCCAGTATCTTGAATTGCTTTAAGCCCTCATTGGAAAAGCAGATGAAGTTTTTAATAATGTCCAGCAGACGCTCCCGCTCAAAAATACCCTCAAAGAAAGTGTCGAACTGTGCGTATTGCGTATTCTCATAACTGCCATCTTTGGTTTTCCACTCCATAAAACGGTCTTCGCCGGAGGTGATGGTGCCGGCTTTGGAGGTCAGATGGTCACTCATGACGCAGATGCAGTTATAAATGAACATAGAGGGGATTTCGTGCATATAGTTTCTGATCTGCGCGTATGCCTCCGAGGCGTCCGTCCCTTCTCTGGACGGGGATTTGAGTTCCACTAGGACGACAGGAAGGCCGTTCAAAAACAGCAACACATCCGGGCGCTTGTTGCTGTTTTCGATAAAGGTCCACTGATTGGCAACGATGAAGGAGTTATTGTCAGGATTTTTGTAATCCACAAGGTAGACAAGGCCGGAACATTCCTCACTCCCCACAAAATAGCGCACTTCAACGCCATGCTGGATATAATCCATAAACACGGCATTCTTCTGGACTAGCTCGGCGTTTTCAAAGTTTTTCAGCTTGAACAGGGCGTCTGCTATGGCCTCCTCCGGCATGGTGGGATTCAGCCGATGCAAAGCGGCGGTGAGTTCCTCTTCGTAAAGCGGACTGTAAAAATCTCGTTCCACATCGGGGCCGTAGACATGGCGATAGCCCATGTTCTGAAACAATTCTATGATGGAATTTTCATAGTCAGCTTCCGTGTAAAATCCTGACATAGTGATTGCTCCTTTGCGATGCACTTTCAATCTCGGTATTCTTTCAAAGCGTTTTGTTTATTACACCGTTGTTACATCGTTTCAAATAAGGGATTAACGCCTACAGTTTAGCTATGTCCAAGAAATATCCGTTGTTTTGCATTTCTTTTGCTAATGACAATTTTACCTCCTCAACATTGTCCCTGAATGGAATATAAATGAGTCCTTCAATGTCGGAGGGCTTTTCCATATTTTCTGCTTGAGAAAGTAGAATGGCAACTTTTTCACGACCTATGCTGGACAGCAACATTCCGAGTTCTAAAACAACATTTTGCCGTACTCGAAATTGCTTCTTTGATTCATCGGATTTTGGGTAACCTATGTCATCTGGCGTTGCTAATACAATGCCAAAATTAGCTTGACTTGTGTACTCCTCAAGCTTCTCTATAATTGTCTGCCCCGAAGAGACCAATTGATCTAATATCAGCGGCTCTAAATCCCAGCGGCGAAGCATCGCTTCCAGTTGAGTTCGTGCATTGGTGTCATGCCCATACACAACAAAGACTTTTTTGTTCGTTATATGTTTTGTTGTAGGCTTACACAACACTTCTTCGACTTCGGATGTACATTTTCCTTGAAGGTTTACTTTTCCACTATCCCAGCAGTTTACGATACAACCGTTAGCGAGATTGAGAACGGTAGCTAAATTATTACCGTTTCGGTTCTCACCAGAGATTGAATACCCACTTGCTATAAGAGCAGCTTTCACTTCTTCCACGGACATTTTGAAACTTTTACCCATAATATGATCTCCTCTCTATTATATACAGTAATACTTTTATAAACGAGAATTTAGCGGCTTAGAGGTCGAGACCGGAGACATCCAGTTCGCCGGACATCAGACGGGGAAGAATCGCGTCACGAAGGGAAACCAGTCTGAGATTCTCAAATGAATTGTATCGCATTTTCATAAATAATGCGGTGGCAATATCGCCGAAGTTTCTCAATGCGTCTTCACTTGGATGATTCATTACGAATTTCCCAATAGTATCCGCTGATACCCGTTGCCGTCCACTGCTACCATTCATATTTTTAACGGCATAGTCAACAAAGGCAGGATAGCGAGCAAGGCAGTAAAGATATTCTGGAGGCACACCTTCCCTTGGTGCAAGGACGATATACTCTGTTGAGCCAAAGGCCACCTCTTTTTTATCGAGGAAATCAATATAAGCGGTTTTCCCATTTTCAAGGCAGGGTGTAATTCTGGCTAAAAGTGTATCACCATTTATAAAACGCATTCCCCCGTTGAACGGCTTCATATCCCATCCAGAAGGGAATGCACCAGAGGTTGAGAGTTGTGACATATCAATGCAACGTGCTACTTGATTTTTTGAAAGCTGACGTTTGGGGTTGAGATAAGCTACATCTGATACCAAGCACTTGGAATCACCTGATTCCAGCATAAGCTGGTCAAACAGAGCGAAAGCTTGCTGCTGTAAATTCTCGTTTAGCTTGGTGTTCTTCTCAACTTTATCATCCAGCGCAGACATCACAGATGCAATCTGGCGTTGTTCATTTACATCAGCAGGTACAGCAACATCCAATGTGTGGATGTGATTTCTGTTCAAGGTTGGTACGGCGCTTCCGCCTGCATAATTTCCCAAATCGAGTGTCTGCAAAAAGTAATAAATGAATATTGGATCAACACTTTTATATTCCTTGATATACAAAGAGGTATTATGGGACCAACTTCGACCCTTACACAGAAAAGGTTTCCCAACATTTCCGCTTCTCCCAATCGTGATACTTGGTGCTTCTGTCGTATATTCATTATGGTATCCTATGATTCCATTTGAACCAACAACAGGATATTTCCCACCCTGCATTTGCGTTTTCGGGAGATCATGACCTCTTTGAAAAGTAATCAAATCTCCAAGCTGACAAGTTTTCCAATCACCCATCATGCCACCACCCTAACCTATATATTTCCTATGCGCCGTTTTCACATTACTCTGTTTCACCATTGCGTACTGCAAGGTCGTGTCTATCCGCTGATGCCCCAGAAGCCTCTGAAGCTGTTCGATAGGCATACCTTTGTCAATCGCCATTGTCGCCAGCGTTCGCCGGAACTTATGCGGATGCACCTTGGAAATGTTCAGCCGCTTGCCCATCTCACGGAGCCGATGCTCAATTCCGCCAATCCGTATCCGCTCATGCGGAGAACGCAGGGTCACAAAGAGCGCGGAGTTATCATCCGTCCGGCTGTTCAGATATTCCTGCAAATGCAGCTTTGCGCGGGCGTCAAAGTACACGATCCGTTCCTTATCGCCTTTGCCGAACACCACGCACTCACGCTCCGCAAAATTGATGTCATCCCGGTTCAAAAGAACCATTTCCCCGACACGCATTCCCGTTGAGGCCAGCATATCAATCATCGCCAAATCCCGTAGTTCCTCGCAGTTATCCCGCATTTTTTCCAATTCCTCGTCCGAGTAGGTCTCCTTGATACTGCTGGCGGTTTTGACCTTGTGAATGCGGCGCACCGGGCTTTTGATGATGTAGTCCTCGTCCTCCAGCCACGAAAAGAAGCTGGACAAAATCCTGCGGATGTTGTCAATCGTTACCCGGCTGGACTGGTGCTTGCCCTGATATTCGGTCAGGTATCCTCGGAGGTCCTCTGTGAGAATATGCCGGACATTTTTGCCGAGAGAGGACGCCATCGCGTCAATCGTAGTCTGGTAATACTTCAGCGTCTTTTCCGAACAGCCCTCGATCCGCTTGGCGGCGATGAAGGATGCCACCAAGGTTTCGCTGTCATCCTCCTCCGGCTTTACCGTACTGTCGGAAATGTCATAGTGAAAGAGCGTATGCTCCATCACCAGCCGCAGTTGTTTCAGTTGGGCATTGTCAAGGTAGGGCAGCATCTGCTGCATGACCTCCGCTACCAGTTCATCTTTCATGTCGTTTCTCCTTTTCTTGATATTCCAGAGAACGACATCAACGGCAGTTCCGTTGGGTTATCTCTCGCCGTTGGTGAGAGCCGACCGTACTTAAACGACTACTCGTGCGTTGAATCGGTATCGCTTGACGCTTCGCCCAATTCAAGCATATAGCGGTCAAAGTCAGACATAAAGAGCTTATCCTGAATAATTCTATATTTTTCAAACTCTGTTTCGGCATGGAGTTTTGCCTGCTCCGCGCTGATTTTTCCCGCCCCTGTCAGTAATTCATTCCCATTGAATTCGAGGAATCCATCCAGCCGCTTTGCCCAGTCCTCCATGCTCATAGGAATATGCCGCTCTGCCTGAAGTTCGGCATAATCCAGATAGAGGGTCACGATTCTTTCCAAGTAGGACATTTCCTGTTCGTTCAAATAGTTTTTCGCAATCGTGACATCCGCCTTGATAATCTTTCCATCCGGGGCGTTCCCCCAGGTCGTCAGGCCCATATGCGCTTTTCTTGCGTCCGCCCTCTCGACAATGAGTTCCGCCGCTGTATGCCTGTGGACGGCAAAGTGCATTTTATTCTGTACTGTTTGAAAAAACAGCCGCGTTGTTTTCGCGTCCTTGTCATAGTCAAAGGCTGTTGCGTACAAGTCGGTAACTTTTTGATAAAATTTCCTCTCCGACAGGCGGATTTCCCGGATATACTGCAACTGACGGTCAAAGTATTCATCTGTGAACATATGGCCGTTTTTCAGGCGCTCTTTGTCCATCGTCCAGCCTTGAATCGTATAATCCTTCACGATTTGCCCCGCCCACTTTCTGAACTGGACAGCCCGCTGATTGTTCACCTTGAATCCGACAGCGATAATCATCTGGAGGTTATAGTGATCCAGATTGCGTGAGACCTGGCGGCCCCCCTCGGATTGAACTGTTAAGTATTTCTTAATAGTTGCCTCCGGCATCAGTTCTCCATCCTCATAGATGCGCTTGATATGCTGAGATATAGCGGCAACCGAAACATCATAGAGCGCCGCCATCATCTTTTGCGTCAGCCATATATTCTCGTCCTCATAGCGCATCTCATAGCTGTTTTCGCTGTCCCCTGTGGCGGCTACAAAGGTGAGGTACTCGGCAGCACTTGAATGTATGGTGATTTCTGTTTTCTTCTTGTTTGCCATATAGCAATTCCTTTCCGAGTTACAGCGTTAAACGAGAATTTAGCGGCTTAGAGGTCGAGACCGGAGACATCCAGTTCGCCGGACATCAGACGGGGAAGAATCGCGTCACGAAGGGAAACCAGTCTGAGATTCTCAAATGAATTGTATCGCATTTTCATAAATAATGCGGTGGCAATATCGCCGAAGTTTCTCAATGCGTCTTCACTTGGATGATTCATTACGAATTTCCCAATAGTATCCGCTGATACCCGTTGCCGTCCACTGCTACCATTCATATTTTTAACGGCATAGTCAACAAAGGCAGGATAGCGAGCAAGGCAGTAAAGATATTCTGGAGGCACACCTTCCCTTGGTGCAAGGACGATATACTCTGTTGAGCCAAAGGCCACCTCTTTTTTATCGAGGAAATCAATATAAGCGGTTTTCCCATTTTCAAGGCAGGGTGTAATTCTGGCTAAAAGTGTATCACCATTTATAAAACGCATTCCCCCGTTGAACGGCTTCATATCCCATCCAGAAGGGAATGCACCAGAGGTTGAGAGTTGTGACATATCAATGCAACGTGCTACTTGATTTTTTGAAAGCTGACGTTTGGGGTTGAGATAAGCTACATCTGATACCAAGCACTTGGAATCACCTGATTCCAGCATAAGCTGGTCAAACAGAGCGAAAGCTTGCTGCTGTAAATTCTCGTTTAGCTTCATATTAAGTTCGATTTTGTCGTCCAAATCTCGAAGAATTCCGGCAATTTTGCGTTGTGCATCAATTGGCGGAATATCGATATCAATACCAGAAAATGTATCGCGTGTTATTGTATCAAATACAGAGCCATGTGTATTCTTTTGAAGAATACGGACATTGTACTTAACAAGGTAGTATAGGAATGTTGGATCGACGATATTCCGCTTTGCTCTAAGGCCATAACATGACTGATTGAATGCCATAGGAAAGGGAATCATCGCCATTTCACCTACGGTTCCACGAGCCGAAATAATACTATCATCCCGATACAACATTTTAGTTGAACTGTTTTTCAGACCTTCTTCCGTTATTGTTTTTTCGGTTTTGTATACATAACGGAAGTCATTATTAAAATCTTTAACTGAAAGCCACGGAATATCTCCGCCCCAATACTCTGGAACGCTCGTTTTTGGTGTTCCTCCTCCAATTAAGTCCATTATTTCAGAGAGCTTATATTTCATACCCAATCGCCCCTAGTTTTCTCCTGATTTCCTCCTCCAGCTCATGGGACTTGGCGAACAGACCGGAAAGCTCCGAAGTCAGCCTTGCCATTTTCTCCTCAAACGGCTCCCCATCGTCCTCCTGCTCCTCAATTCCCACATAGCGCCCCGGTGTCAGAATGTAATCCTGTTTGGCAATGTCCTGCAAAGTGGCAACAGCGCAAAAGCCTTTCACATCTTCCAGTGTTCCGTTCTGAAAAGCCTCAAAGGTATCCGCCAGCTTCTGGATGTCCTCTTCGGAGAAATCCCTGTGCTTGCGGTCAACCATATGTCCCATTTTGCGGGCATCAATGAACAGCGTCTTACCTTTTTGCTTCTTGCCTTTGGTGATGAACCAGAGAGTAACAGGGATGGTAACACTGTAGAAAAGCTGTGTAGGCATAGCAATGATGCCCTCCACCAAATCGTCCTCTATGATTTTCCGGCGAATCTCACCTTCGCCGCTGGACTGCGTGGAGAGCGCCCCGTTTGCCAGCACCAGACCGATTTTCCCGCCCGGCGCAAGGTGGTGGATCATGTGCTGAATCCATGCGTAGTTGGCATTTCCGGCAGGAGGCGTCCCATACTTCCAGCGTACATCTCCCAACAGCTTTTCCTGATTCCAGGGATGGTAGTTAAATGGGGGATTTGCAAGGATAAAATCCGCCTTTAATGTCGGGTGCAGGTCGTTCGTGAAGGTATCGGCCTGATAGGGACCGAAGTCCGCGTCAATCCCGCGAATAGCCATATTCATTTTCGCCATTTTCCAAGTGTCAGCATTGGCTTCCTGCCCATAAACAGAAATCGCTCCACGCCTGCCGGAATGTGCCTGAATAAATTTTGCGCTCTGCACGAACATACCGCCGGACCCACAGCAGCAATCGTAGACGCGGCAGTTATCAAACGGGCGCAGAATAGCAACCAGCGTTTTGACTACGCTGGACGGCGTGTAGAATTCGCCGCCACCAACACCTTCTTTTTCCGCAAATTGAGCGATGCAGTATTCATAGGTGCGCCCCAGAAGGTCTTCACTCTCTTCTGTGTTGCTCATATCGACATTGTTGGTAAAAATATCGACCACATCGCCCAACACCCGCTTATCAAGGTCGGGGCTGGCGTAGTTCTTGGGAAGCACATTCTTCAGTGTTTTATTCTCCGCCTCAATCGCTCTCATGGCCGCATCAATGACAGTGCCGATCTCCGGGGTATGGGCGGAGGAGGCAATGGTACTCCATCTTGCTTCTTCCGGGACAAAGAATACATTCTCCATAGCATAAGCATCACGGTCATCCTCGAAGCCATCGCCCTCATCCACAAGTTCCTGATAACGCTTATCAAAGGCTGCGGAAATGTAGCGCAGGAAAATAAGCCCGATGATAACTTTTCGATATTCTGCCGCTGGAATGTGGCCCCACAAAACGCAAGCCGCATCCCAAAGCTGTTTCTCAAAGCCGATGTTGGCATTTGTTCTTTCTGCCATCTGATTTATCCTCCCGTATTGTTAAGTCCCGGTTTCGTCCGGCACTAATTCAATAATATCATCTAAAGTGCAGTCCAATAAGGCACATACCCTAGTAAGCACTTCGAGCCGCACTTCCTCATTGCGCCCCATTTTAGCCATCGCATTTGTGCTGATCTTGGCCTGTTCGCATACCTGAGTCTTGTTATAGCCCTTGTCAATCATAAGTTTCCAAAGCCTGTTATAGCAAACGGCCATATCTGCGCTCCCTCCAGTATTGTCATGCAAATGCTACATGGATAGTATATCACACGCCCTGTTCAATTACAAGATTTCCTTGAAAACTTCAAGGCTTTATTTCGTTTGCTATAGAGCTCCGATGGGTATTGAAATTATACCGCCTATGTAGGGCCTTAAAAGCCCATAGCAGGCTTTTAAGGCTCGGTGCGTCCCGTTACTTCTGCCGGATGACCGCCTCGTCACCATCCATCGTGTACGCCGCATCGATGCTCCGGCTGTCCGCTAGGTACGCCTTGTACTTCTGCGGGGCGCAGACCGCCATGATTGCAATGTCGGAGACCAGCTCGTGGACAGTCTGCCGGATGGCCGGGTCCACCGTCACCTTCTCCGCCATCAGCAGGCGGCGGACGGTGTTCATGGCGTTCTCGTTGCCGAAGGCGGAGAGGATCAGGCGCTTGGCGTAGGGCTTCCACGGGCGGGCAGTCTCCAGGTCGCCGCTCACGCACTGGTAGTCCAGCATCAGACGGGTCATGGCCTGCTCCTTGCGGTACTTCACCGTGTAGAACAGCGTCTGGTACTCGGTGTCGCTCATGGGCAGACGGTACAGCCGGTCGGCCAGCTCCGTCAGGACCTTCGCCGCCTCCGGCTTGACCGCCGCCCCCGCAATCATGAGGTTGACAATCGTGGCGTCCTGGTCGGCCTGCCCAAAGGCGCAGAGGGCGTTGCGCTGCTCCTGGGTGAGTTCGTTCAGCTTCATAGTCTTGTCCTCCTGGTTGAATAAATTTAGGGGTCGCCATAGGACAGCCCCTATGTACGGCAAAACGCCGCCTTGCACGATGCAGGGCAGCGTCTTGTCAGATATACGGCTGTCAATGCTGGGGTTTGTAATGCTCAGGTGTAGATCATCTCGGCCTTGACGATTTCCTCGGCGCGGTTGGCGATGCTGTTCATAGCCCGCACCCACTCCATCTGCGACTGCCGCTTCATGTCCTCGGTCACGCCCTCGGCCTCCACCATCTGCCGGACGATGCGCCGGTAGCGGTCCCGCGCCTGCTCGTTCAGGTCGGCAAGGTAGGTGAAGATGCGCCCGGTCAAAATGAGGTGGTTGAGCAGGAGAGGGTTGGTGTCCTCCAGATACGCCCGGTGCATACGCCCCCACTTCCCGATGGGGCGCTCCTCCTCCGGCAGCTTGATGGCGGGGATGTAGTAATCGCCTGCCAGCACATAGTCGATGCCGTTCTCATGGATACGCTGTTTCAGTTCCTTCATGCGGATACCTCCTCTTTCTTTTTCTGATAGCTCTCCCGGCGCATTTGCAGGTAATGCTCATACCGGGCTACTGCCTCCGGGTCGCCTGTTGCGGCCTCGTCATACATTCTCTGGCGGCTCCGCTTTTGCGCCTCGCACATATAAGCGTGCTGTGCCTCCAACTGTGCCGCCGCCTCCGCATCGCCGGCCTCCGCCCTCGCTTCCAGTTCCAGCCGCTGGGCTTTGCGCTTTGCTGTGTGTCTCCGGCTGTATTCCAGATTGCGCTGCCGGATTTGCTCTGCGTATGCCGGGTCGGTAGCCACACGCCGTTCCTGTTCCTCCTTCCTCTGCGCCCGTCTGTCAGCCTCCTTTGCCCTCAACGCCGCCAACTGTTCAGCCGCCTCCGGGTCGGTCTTGGCCCTTGCCACCAATTCCGAACGGATCTCTTTCTGTTTCCGGCTGGCGTGTTCCTGCCGCTTTCGCTCCTTCTCAAGCCGCCTTTCCGCCTCGATGCGCTCCTTTTCCTCCATCCGCCGGATATGCTCCGGGTCGGCCTCCCGCAGGGCTTTCAGCTTTGCCCGCTGCCGCTGTCCGGCCTCCCGCTTCTTCCGAAGATGCTCCTCATACTGCACTGCCGCTTCCGGGTCGGTCTGGGCGGCTTCCCGGAGGGCTTCGAGCCGTTCCCGCCGCCGCTGCTCATACCGCCGCTTCTTGGCCTCCGCCTTTTCCTTCTGGCGGGCTTCAATGGCGGCGATGCGTTCTTCCTCGCTGGCCTCCGCCACAGGTGGGACATAGTTTCCGATGAAGTTGAAGTGGATGTCAATCCTCTGTTGGCGGTAGACGGTGCGGCCACCAGTCGGGGCGTGGACCTCGATTTTCTCGATGAACGCATAGAGCATGGCGTCTGTCAGTTCGGAACACTCCCGGTATTTGTTCAAAAGACCGATGAAGCGGCTGGTGTCAGGCTTCTTCTGCTCATTGGCAGCCACAACGCTTTCCAGTTCTGCCCTGCGCTGTTCCAGTGCCGCCTGTTCGCTGTCGTACTGGTTCATAAGCCGCTGGTACTGGCGGTCCGGCAGCTTGCCCAGCATATTGCTTTCATAAAGGCCTTTTATCAAAATATCCAGTTCGTCTATGCGCCGCCCGACAGCATCCAATTCCTTGCGGTCATCATCAGAGGTCTGCGCTTGCTGGGCTTTCCAGCGGTTCTGCATCTGCTCGATGAACTCTGCCTCATTTTCAAGAACATAGCCGCTCACCTTCTGGATAGCCGCCAAAATCGCCGCCTCCAGAGCCGATGCCTTTATGAAATGGGAGACGCATTTCCTGCTCCTGCGGTCGTTGCTGAACCCGCCGCACTGGAAAGCGGAATCGGAGTCGTATACCTTCTCGCCTCTGATACTCTTTGCCTCCGGGCTGGTATATCGCATTTTTGAACCGCAATCAGCGCAGAACACCAACCCGGACAGACGATGTGTGTTTGTGCCGCCGGACAGACGCTTGGGCTTGCGTACCCGTAGCCGCTGGGCGGTGTCCCATGTTTCCTGGTCGATGATGGCCTCATGGGTATCGGGAAAAAACATCAGCTCGTCCGGCGTGGCTGGCCTGCGCTTCTTGGTCTTGAAGTTCTCGCAGACTGTCTTGCCGAGGATGGTATGCCCAAGATATTCCCGGCAGTCAAGTATGGAGCCGACTGTGTTGCCCGACCAGAAATAAGGGGCGGAGTACCTGTGTTCCAGCTTCCGCTCCGGGTGCTTCTCCGCCATATACGCAGTCGGTATCAGCACCTTGTCCTGGGTCAGGGTCTCGGCAATCTGCGTGGGGCCGAGCCCGTCACAGGCAAGCCGGAATATCCGCCGCACGACTGCCGCCGCTTCTTCATCGACAACAAGGGTCTGCTTGTCGCCGTCCAGCCGGGTGTAGCCATAGGGGACGGAGCCGCTGCACCGCTTTCCGGCCTGCATCCTGGAACGAAAGATAGCCTTGATTTTCTTGCTTGTATCCTTCGCGTAATATTCGTTCATGATGTTCAAAAACGGGGCAAAATCGTTGTCTGACGGCTGTGCGCTGTCGATATTGTTGTTGACTGCGATAAATCGGACGCCCTTGTCTGGCAGGAGGATTTCCGTATAAAATCCGACTTGCAGGTAATTTCTGCCGAATCTGCTCATGTCTTTCGTAATCAGACAGGACACATGACCGGCTTTGATCTCCTCCAGCAGTTCGGTGAACCCCGGCCTGTTGAAGTTCGTCCCGGAGTACCCATCGTCCGTGAAATGCCGGATATTGCGAAAGCCATGCTCACGGGCGTATGCCTCCAGGTACTGTTTTTGATTGGTTATGGAGTTACTCTCGGTTTGGGATTCATCATCGCGTGACAGGCGTTCATACAAAGCGGTGATTTTCTCTGCGGGGCTTGTTCTTGCCATTTCAAACCTTCCTTTCTCTTTGGATTATGTAGTTTCGGGTGTTTCCTTTGTCTGTCCTTCTATATCTTAACCCTTTGGATCAGTGATGACATACGAACTATGGCACTGTAAAAGGTTGGGCTTGAGCC
>OFHN01001733.1_pt1 | contig 14312 bp, 8 predicted proteins | sample 1521321 | NCBI WGS metagenome assembly OFHN01 (sample SAMEA3504130, study PRJEB24116) | mouse gut metagenome | biome: mouse gut; feature: mouse-associated habitat; material: faeces | place: Denmark | collected 2011
AAACGGGTCAAGGGGCACGCCCCTTGCAGGGTGTGGGGCAGAGCCCACGGTCTTCATTTCCGAAATAAATTTCCAAACTGGAACCCGCGCCGCCTTCTGTCGTCCTCTACGGTGTTTTCCGAGATAAACTCAATGTACCGCCCCGTACCAATCGCCACACAGCTCACCGCATCTTCCGCAACCATTGCGTGTATGCCGGTCCTGTTCTGTAACAGCTTGTCCATGCCGTAAAGCAGGCTTCCCCCGCCCGTCATTACGATTCCCCTTTCGTAAATATCCGCCGCAAGCTCCGGCGGCGTCTGTTCCAGCACGCCATGCACCGCGTCCGCAATCGCTGTCACAGATTCCAGCAGCGCTTCCAGCATCTCGTCAGAGGTCACCGTAATATTTTTCGGCAGCCCTGTAATCAGATTCCTCCCGCGCACATCCAGCGTGACGGGAATCGTCCGCTCATACGCTGTACCGATTTTGATTTTCAACTCTTCCGCCGTCCGCTCACCAATCAGTACATTATGCTTTTTCCGCATATATTTAATGATTGCATCATCGAAATTATCTCCTGCGATTTTCAGGGAATAACTCGTCACCGTACCGCCCAGCGAAATCACCGCAATATCCGTTGTCCCGCCGCCGATGTCCACCACCATGCTCCCGCAGGCACGTGAAATGTCAATACCTGAGCCAATCGCCGCCGCAATCGGTTCTTCTATGATGTGTACGCGCCGCGCCCCCGCCTCACGGGTCGCGTCCTCAACGGCGCGCTTTTCCACCTCCGTCACACTGCTCGGCACACATACCGCAATCGTCGGCTTCACAAACGACCGCTTGCCCATCGCCTTCTCAATAAAATATTGCAGCATCTTTTCCGTTACATCGTAATTGGAAATAACGCCCTCCCGCAGCGGACGAATCGCCACAATGTTTCCGGGCGTACGCCCCAACATACGCCGCGCCTCCTCGCCAACAGCGAGTATGGAATTGCTGTCCTTGTCAATCGCTACGACAGACGGTTCCCGAATGACGATTCCCTGCCCCTTGATATAAACCAAAACAGTGGCAGTGCCCAAGTCAATCCCTATATTTTCGCCAAATCCCATAAAATTAAGCATACCGCACACCGCTCCTTTATTCCTTCATTTTTTCATGCTCTTCTTTTCAGTATACGCGATTCCCGGCGAATTGAAAAGCTGTTTTTTGTTTTTTATCCGCCGTCATATTGGCGAATTTTTCTTTACGGCAGCTTTTCCCTCTGCCAAAAATCGAAAACCCCTGCCGGAGCGCAGTGCCCAGACGGCAGGGATTTTTGTTTCCTGTTTGATACGCAGTATTATAATATTACGGACACTGTATCCTGTTCCTGCAAAGGCGCAAAGGCTTTAGTCTTCCTGTGCGAAGGAAACCAGCAGGTCGCCCTGGCTGACCTTTTCGCCCTCTTTTACATAAATCCTGTCGATTACGCCGTCCTCTTTTGCGACAATGGATGTTTCCATCTTCATCGCCTCGACCGTAAGCACAGGCTGGTTCTTCTTGACCTCCTCGCCTTCCTTCACCAAAATCTTGCTGATGGTGCCAGGGATGCTGGAACCAAGGTGGAACGGGTTGTTCTTATCGGCTTTCAGCTTGCCGTCGCTCTTAACCTCCAGATGTTTATCCAGCACGCGTACCTCACGCATAACGCCGTTAATTTCAAACGTCAGCGCGCGGAAGCCCTCCGCGTCCGGCTCGGACATATCAATATATTTTATCAGTATGCTCTTGCCTTCGCCGATTTCAATAGAGGTTTCCTCGTTCTTTGCCAGCCCATAGAAAAATACGTCACTGGTCAGCTTGGAAACGTCTGTGTAATATTCCCAATGGTAGCAGTAATCATCATATACCTTCGGATACATCGCGTAGCTGATAATATTCCGGGGATTGATGCGTTTCATTGTATGCGTTTCCAGCAGGTATTTCTCAATGCCCTCCAAATCCGCAGGCGGCATCAGCGCACCTGCCCTGCCTTCGATGGGCTTTTTGCCTTTCAGAACTATCTCCTGCAGCTCAGACGGGAAACCGCCTTCCGGCATACCGATGTTGCCAAGGAAATAGTCCACAACGGAATCCGGATAGGAAATGTCCCTGCCTTCTGTCAGGATGTTGTCTTTATTCAGGCCATTTTTGGACATGAAGATTGCCATATCGCCCACTACCTTGGAAGAAGGCGTTACCTTTACAATATTGCCCAGCAGGTCATTTGCCTGTTTATACAGATGCTTGATTTCCTCGAAATTATCTGCGGAACCCATCGCCTTGACCTGTGCCAGCAGGTTGGAATACTGGCCGCCGGGAATCTCATACTTATAAATCTCCGTATTCGGTGTTTTCATTTCACTTTCAAAGCCTGTGAAAATCTGCCTTACGCCCTGATAATAGTGGCTCAGTTCAGTCAGCTGGTCGGGGTCAAGCCCTGTGTCGCGCTCCGTGCCTCTCAGGGCCTCGACCACCGCATTCATGGAAGGCTGGCTCGTCAGGGAGCTCATGGACTGTATCGCCAGATCGGCAATGTCCACGCCTGCCTCCGCCGCCATCAGCACGGTGCTGACACCGTTGCCCGTAGTATCATGCGTATGCAGGTGCAGAGGAATATGCAGTTCCGCTTTCAGCGTTTCAAACAGCTGTTTTGCCGCGTAAGGCTTCAAAAGCCCCGCCATATCTTTCAGCGCGAAGATATGGCAGCCCATTGCCTCCAGTTCCTTCGCCTTGCGCACATAATAATCCAGCGTATATTTCTTTTCGTTCGGGTCAAGAATGTCGCCGGTATAGCAGATCGCACCCTCAACGATTTTCCCCGTTTTCAGTGCCTCCTCAACAGGCATTTTCATATTTTCCAGCCAGTTCAGGCTGTCAAAGATACGGAACACATCTACGCCGCGTTCTGCGGAAATGCGGATAAACTCCTTTACCACATTGTCCGGATAGTTTGCGTAGCCGACCGCGTTGGAGGCACGCAGAAGCATCTGTATCAATGTGTTCGGCATCGCCCTGGCAAGCTGCTGCAAACGAATCCACGGAGATTCCTTCAGGAAACGGTACGCTACGTCGAACGTTGCGCCGCCCCATGCCTCAACGGAAAATGCGTTTGCCATCGCCATATTTGTCGCGGGAGCAGCCACAATCAGGTCATTGGTACGCAGTCTTGTCGCCATCAGGGACTGATGTGCGTCACGCATGGTCGTATCTGTCACAAGCAGGCGTTTTTCCTTCAAAAGGCTCTGCGTGTAGTCCTTCGCGCCCATTTCAAGGAACGCGTCCTTTGCACCGCGCACAGGAATCGTTGAGCCGTTTTCCGCCCTGCCGAAGGAAGGCGGCACAATCGGGTCAAACTCCGGCTTGCTGCCCTTGGATTCATTGACAATCTGGTTGCCAATAAATTCAGCAATCTTCGTTGCTCTGTCCTGTCCCAGCACAATATTGAACAACTCCGGCGTTTTCTCAATGAATGTTGTCGTACATTTACCGTTGTTCCAGGTTTCGCTTTGCAGTACGTTCACAAGGAACGGAATATTCGTTTTCACACCGCGGATTCTGGTTTCCTTAATTGCGCGGATCGCCTTGCTCGTCGCACCCGCAAACGTTCTGTCATGCGCAATGATTTTTACCAGAAGGCTGTCATAAAACGGCGTGATTTCCGCACCTGTATGCGCCGTACCGCCGTCCAGACGGATGCCGTTGCCCGCGGGAGAACGGTACACGCTGATTTTTCCGGTATCCGGCAGGAAGTTGTTCGCGGGGTCCTCCGTTGTAACACGAATCTGTATCGCATAGCCGTTGCTGCGGATTTCCTCCTGAGAGCCGATGCCGATTTCCGGGGAATCAAGCGCGTAGCCCTCTTCAATCAGTATCTGCGCCTGCACGATATCAATGCCCGTAATGGCTTCTGTCACTGTATGCTCTACCTGTATACGGGGGTTCATTTCGATAAAGTAATAGTTTTCGTCTGCGTCAACCAAAAATTCCAGCGTACCGGCATTTTTGTAGCCAACGTGCTTGGAAAGCCGCACTGCGTCGGAAAAAATCTTTTCACGGACCGCATCGCTGACGTTAAACGCCGGAGCAAATTCCACAACCTTCTGGTGCCGCCGCTGCACGGAACAGTCCCTGTCAAACAGATGCACAACGTTGCCGTATTTGTCGCCCAAAACCTGCACCTCGATATGCTTGGGGTCGCGCAGGTATTTTTCTACGAAAATCTTATCATCACCAAACGCCTTTTTCGCCTCGTTCCGCGCTTCTTCAAATTCCTTGGGCATCTCCGCCTCGCTGTTAACGATACGCATACCGCGTCCGCCGCCGCCGTTGGAGGCTTTCAGCATAACAGGATAACCGACCCTCGCCGCAACCTGCATGACCTCGTCCAGACTCCTTACCGCATGGTCCACGCCGGGAATGATCGGCACATTGCACTCAATCGCCATTTTTTTAGACGAAATCTTATCGCCCATCGCATACATGACGTCTACATTCGGTCCGATGAACGCAATGCCCGCCTTGTTGCAGGCGTCCACAAAATCAGGGTTTTCGGAAAGGAAGCCATAGCCGGGGTGGATTGCGTCAACACCCTTTGCCTTTGCTATTTTTATGATATTGTCAATATCCAGATATGCGTCAATCGGTCCTTTTTCCGGATTCAGCATATATGCCTCATCTGTTTTTGTGCGGAACAGGGAATATTTATCTTCTTTGGAAAAAATACCCACCGTCTGAATGCCCAACTCGTTCAATGCACGGTATACGCGAATCGCGATTTCTCCACGGTTTGCCACCAGCACCTTTTTGAACTTCCTGATTTTCTCTTCCTGCATATACATTCCTCCTTTGTCTGCGTCCCAGCGGCAGCCCGCCCCGGAACCGTTTCTTTTTCATCTCTCATTATTTTGAATAGATACTCAACATTATAATATACCTTTGCCTATTCGTAAACTAAAAAATCCTTAAGAAAGGTATGAAATAAAGAACGTAACCCGACAGATGCTGTCCCATGCCCTGCAAGGGGCGCGGTTTCCGTTCCGCTTTGGTCTTTTTGCCCATTTCATTTTTTTCCAAAAACGCCCTTCAGCAGCTCTGACAGAAACCTGCACTCCACGACCTCGATTTTCTCCGGCACGCCGTTGCGCAGCCCGCCTTTCGGGATGAATACCCTGCTGAATCCCATCCGATCCAGCTCCTTCACACGCGTTTCCATCGTCGGCACACGCTTCAGTTCTCCCGTCAGCCCAACGTCCGCAATAAATGCCCAATCCGCCGGTATCGCCTTATCATATACCGAAGACGCTATGCTCATCAGCACCGCCAGATTTGCCGCCTGCTCCTTCAAATAAAGCCCGCCCGTCGTCTTTACTACCACGTTTTTATCATACAGCTTTATCCCGCCCCGCTGTTCCAGTATGGAAAGCAGGGTGTTCAGCGTATCCTTTTTCATGGTTTCGCTGATGCGGGAGGGGTACGGCGTAAACGATGCGGAAACAAGGCTTTCCACCTCCGCAATCACAGGGCGGGAGCCCTCCCGCAGAACAGCAACCGCGCTGCCGGAAACATTTTCGCCCTTTTTGCGCTTCGTCACAAAATACTCAGACGGATTTTCAATAGAATCCAGCCCCGTTTCTGTCATCGTGAAAAATCCCATTTCGCCCGTACTGCCAAAACGGTTCTTTGTTGCCACAAGGCAGCGCAGCTCATCCGCCCCTTCCCCCTCCAGCACAAGCACCGCATCAACCAGATGTTCCAATGCCCGCAGTCCGGCAATCTCATCACTTTTATTCATCTGCCCGATCATCAGGGCTGCCCTCGGGCGTGCCTTATCCTTCGCCGCCTGCACCAGCGCGGAGGCGCATTCCATGGTCTGCGTGGGGTTGCCCGCGCGCGATGGCAGGAATTCCGCCAGCGAAAAGGTCTGTATGCTGTCAAGTATAATCAAATCCGCGTCTGTATCCGCAATCGCATCCAGCACGCGATCCATGGATGTATCCGCCAGTATCCAGATATTCTGCTCTATTTTTCGCAGGATACGGTCAGCGCGGCTCTTAATCTGGCTGTCGCTTTCCTCGCCCGAAGCGTAAAGCACGCGGAAGCCCTGTTTTGCCAGCGCAGACGCCGCCATTAGTGCCAGCGTGGATTTTCCGCCGCCGGGAGGCGATGTGATAATCGTCACAGAATCCCGCACAATGCCGCCGCCCATCACCCTGTCAAACTCGGCAATGCCTGTCAAAAGCCTTTGGTTTCCGTCAGTTTCCACCTCCGCAAGCCGCGGCACAGGCTGCCTTGCCGCCGTTCTCGTCGCCCCTGCTGTCCGTGCGGCTTTGCCTGTTTTCTGCTCCAACCCTTCTTCTAATGTATTCCACTCCCCACAGCTCGGGCATCTTCCTGCCCATTTTGCGCTTTTATATCCACATTCCCTGCATATAAACACTGTTTTTTGCTTCATCTCTCCACCACGTCTTTTTTCCACATATTTCTATTATGAAAAAGTGGGCTGCAACGCAGGAATCCTGCTTTTACAGTCCACTTGTCCCTAATCAGCCTATTTTTTCAATTACGATTTCCGGCATTTTGTTCTGCCGCTCCACACTGAAATTTACTTTCCCTGCCATGTTGGTTTTCATCTTCCCAACATTCACATCGTCAATCAGGATTTTATATTCCGTTTCCGGCTCCAGCTCCAGCGTAATCTGAATATCTTCTTCGCTTTCGACAGAGAACTTTGCGCCTTTTTCGTCCATGCCGAAATTATGTATCGTCGCACCCGGAACAGCCTCTAAAAGCATTTTCCCGTTCTTTTCCAGCTTTGTAATCTCCCGGAAGGTTTTCACCTTATACAGATCCCCATTTGCTTCAAAATCGAGGACCTTCTTTTTTTCGTCCATCAGATAGTTGCCAAAACTGATTCTGCCGTTTTCCTCTTGCCTGATCAATTCTTGAATGACTGCCATTTCTATGTACCTCCCAAACTTTAGTGCGTGGTGGAGTAGCCCAGGTGGGGCTCGTTCTTCAGGCGCATGAGACGGTTGTTTCCTATGTTTTTTAGAAACCCGAAGCCCTGGAGTAAAATCAAAGATTTTATGATTTTATAACCTTTCGGCTGCAAAACGAACCTTCCAAGCCTTCGCAGGGGCTTCCAGCCCCCGACCCATTTCCGCTGTATTCCATACCACCGGATATATGGGTTTTGTGTATCCTTAAATGATATTACGAGAAACTTACTTTTATTTCGCCGAAATTCCCCACCATTATCAGAGCCTTTCGGAAAGCCATGCATTCCTCACGCTCCATGCAGTGCCGGCTCTATTCCGCTGCGGGCTTTTCGCCTTCTTTCGCACTGCTCAATGCTTATGCATAGTATACCACAAAACCCATTTTCGGTACAGCCAAATTTTTGCGTTTCTTTTTGGTAAAAACTATCCTCATTTCACAACGCGGAACAGGAAGCCGTTCGTTTTCACCCCGACGGACACCTTTTCTCCCGCCTTGAAATTGCCCTGTAAATATTCCTCAGCAAAAGCGTCCTCAATCCTGGATTGTATCGCCCTCCTGAGCGGTCTTGCGCCATATGCCTTATCAAAGCCCTCCTCGGCAATCTTTTCCAGAGCCTTATCCGTAAAGGAAACGGAAATACCCATATTTTCCTGCACACGCTTTGCCAGCATATCCGTCATCAGCTTGACGATTTCCAGAATATCTTCTTTTTCCAAAGCATGGAACACAATCATATCGTCGATCCTGTTCAAAAACTCTGGTTTGAATACGTTTTTCACCTCGTCCATGACGCTTTTCTTCATCAGTTCATAACTCTGTTCTGGTGTTTCCGCACTGGTAAAGCCCAGCCGTTTCGGGGCAACGATGCTCCTTGCGCCGGCGTTGGAGGTCATGATAATAACCGTATTTTTGAAATCTACTTTTCTGCCCTGCCCGTCCGTGATATGCCCATCGTCCAGCACCTGAAGCAGTACGTTGAACACCTCCGGAGATGCCTTTTCAATCTCATCGAACAGTATCACGGAATACGGGTTGCGGCGCACTTTTTCACTGAGCTGACCGCCTTCTTCATAGCCGACATAGCCCGGAGGCGAGCCGACCATGCGGGAAACGCTGTGCTTCTCCATATATTCCGACATATCAATGCGAATCATGGCGTTTTCGTCCCCGAAAAGAGCCTCAGCCAATGCTTTGGAAAGCTCCGTTTTGCCTACGCCGGTCGGCCCCAGAAACAGAAACGAACCAATCGGGCGGTTCGGGTCTTTCAGCCCTACGCGCCCGCGGCGGACTGCCTTCGCTACAGCCTTTACCGCCTCCTGCTGCCCGATTACACGCTTGTGGAGCGTATCCTCCAGCCGCAGCAGACGCTGGCTTTCCTCCTCCCGCAGGCTCTGCACGGGAATCCCCGTCCAGCGGGAAACCACCTCGGCAACGTCCTCCTTCGTCACAATCTGGTCGGATCCGCCGTGTGCCGTTTCCCATTCCTGCTTGGCCTCTTTCAGCTGCACGCGCAACGCGCCCTGCTGTTTCTTGATTTCCGCCGCTTTTTCAAATTCCTCCGTTTTGATGGATTCCTCTTTTTCCTTCTCCATCTCCGCAAGTTTCTTTTCCAGTTCTGTCACGCTGACAGGCGCGGTATATGCCCGCAGACGCAGACGGGACGCCGCTTCGTCAATCAGGTCAATCGCCTTATCCGGCAGAAAGCGGTCTGCAACATAGCGGGAAGAAAGCTTCACCGCGGATTCCAGCGCTTCGTCAGAAATTGTGACTTTGTGGTGCATTTCATATTTGTCTTTCAATGCCCGCAGCATTTCAACCGCGACTTTTTCCTCCGGCTCCTCCACCCGAACAGGCTGGAACCGCCGTTCAAACGCCGCATCCTTTTCGATATGCTTGCGGTATTCCTCCAGTGTTGTCGCGCCAATCAGCTGGATTTCTCCCCGCGCAAGGGAAGGCTTCAGGATATTGGACGCATCTATCGCGCCTTCCGCCGCGCCTGCGCCAATAATGGTGTGTATTTCATCCACAAACAGTATGATATTTCCGTCCGCCCTGACTTCGTCCAGAGCCTTTTTCATACGTTCCTCAAATTCGCCGCGGTATTTTGAGCCGGCAACCATTGCCGAAAGGTCCAGGCTGACGATCTTTTTCTTTTTCAGTGTGTCCGGAATACTGCCATCGGCAATTTTTTGCGCCAGCCCTTCCACGATTGCCGTTTTGCCCACGCCCGGGTCGCCCACAAGGCAGGGATTGTTTTTCGTCCGGCGGCTCAATATCTGAATAATACGTTCGATTTCGTTATCCCGTCCCACAATAGGGTCGAATTTATTCTGCTTCGCCATATCGGTCAGGTTCCGGCTGAATTTGTCCAGTGTTTCCGTATTGCTCTTTTCTTCCTGCTCACCCTGCAAATTCATGCCCATTGTTCCGGCAGGCTGCGCTTCACTTTCTCCCAGCATGAGCATAATGTCCTCGTAAAGCCGCTGCAAATTCACACCCAGCCCCACCAGAATCTTTACGGCAAGGTTATCGCTTTCCCGTATCAGCGCAACAAGGATATGTTCCGTACCGACATAGCCCGTATTCATACGGACAGCCTCCCGCACACTGCTCTCTACTACGCGCTTTGCCCGCGGCGTAAAATCCGCCGGAAGGAAAAATGTCTTTTCCGCCCTGTGCGCTGCCGCAATCTGTTCCATCACCTGATGGTATGTCACATTCTGTCCCTCCAAAGCCTTTGCCGCAACGCTTTCCTGTGCCAGCGTCAGCCCCAGAAGAATATGTTCCGTACCGACATATTTATTCCCCAGCTTCAGGGCCGCCTCCTGTGCCCGCGTCAAAACGTCCTGTGCCTTTTTCGTAAATCTGCCCTGCATCTATATCCACCTCTTTCGATTTGTTAGCCATTCATTCCTGTGATTGCTAATACTCTTTGGAAAGAAAAGAACATTCCCCGGGGAACGAAATATCCCGCTCCCCACCGTCATGCTCCTATTATATCCGTATTATAATACACCCTTGCCAAAAATGCAAAGATAGTTTTTTACAAATGCGAAATTTCTTCCCAAAACAGGCAGAACGGCTCGCCCTGCGGCAGTTCACGGAACAAAAACGGCTGTTTTGTTTTCGGGTGCATTCCCAAAAGGCTGTAAGCCCAGAGGGCAATATTCCCCCGCGCAGAGCGCGGGTTATATTTCCGGTCGCCCCAGATGGGCGCACCCATGCCGGAAGTCTGCACCCGTATCTGGTGGTGCCGCCCCGTCAAAAGCGTAATTTCCGCCAGCGTTAATACGCCGCCTTCCGTTTCTTTTTCCGCCAGCCTCCGGTATTCCAGCATGGCGCGCTTCGCGCCTCTCGTCCCTTCCGGTACGATTTCCGAAAGGTTCGTCCGCCCATTTTTCCGCAGGAAATCCTCCTGCCTGCCCTGCTCCTGTGGCAGCTTTCCGGTCAGAACGGCTAAATAACTTTTTTGCAGCCGTTTTTCCTGTATATCTTTGGCAAGCACGGCTTCCGCCTGCTTTGTTTTCGCGAAAAGCATCACGCCGCCCACCGGCCTGTCCAGCCTGTGCAGCAAGCCGAGCGGCTGCCCCGTGTATGCCTCCATCTCCTCCAGAAAACTGCGGTCGCCCGTCAAATCCGGCTGGGCGGGCATACCCTGCGGCTTCACTGCCGCAAGTATGCTGGCGTCCTCAAATATGATATTGTTTGTCATCCCGCACTTCCTTCCAGACCATGCAGCTTTTCGGCGGCATAATCGTTTCCATCATGCCATGCATCACAGGATACGGCACTGGGAAATCATCGAACCCTGAGCGGTTGCTCTGCACAAGGATATGCAGGCAGCTTTCCGGCGCGACTCCGCAGAGCCAGACCGGTATGGATACTACCTGTCCTTCGTCCGAGTTGTTCAGCGCGACAACATAATTCCCTGCTTCATCAAAGCGGCCGTAAGCAATCACGCCATATCCGCCGTACAGAGGGCGCAGAGAGCCGGAACGAAGTGTCTGATGCTCCTTCCGCAGGGAAATCAATTTTTTGTGGAACGCAATCAGCGCGCCGTCCTCCTTCCCCCATGGGTAGGTGCGGCGGTTGTCCGGGTCTGTCCAGCCAACCATTCCGGCCTCGTCCCCATAATACACTGTAGGCGCGCCGGGCCATGTCATCTGGAACAGCACCGCTTCCCGCATGACTGCCTTATCCACATTTTCCCCCGCTGCCTCTGCTCCTTCGTTTTCCAGCCGTCCCGTCCGGCGGTTTGTCCGCGTCAGAAAACGGGAGTGGTCGTGATTGGAAAGCTCGTTCATGGAAACCTGTATTGCCTGAGCCGGAAGGCGGCTCATCTGGTAAATCATACCGCCCCAGAATGCGTCGGCATTGTTATATAAGTCATCCCTGCGTTCCGTACTGTGCTTGGAAACGCCCGTCAGGAACCATGTCAAAGGCTCCATGAATGCGTCATAGTTCATGATGCTGTCCCACTGGTCGCCCTGAAGCCATGGTGACGCGTCTCCATAATGCTCCGCCAGAATCAGCTTATCCTGCGAAACATCTTTGACCGCCTTGCGGAACACAGACCAGAACCGATGGTTGAAATCCGCCGTTCTGCCTAAATCCGCCGCAACGTCCAGCCGCCAGCCGTCCGCATTATACGGCGGGGAAACCCATTTTCTGCCAATGGCAATCAAAGCGTTCCGCAGCGCAATAGAGCCTTCCGCGTTCAGCTTCGGGTGGTTGGCGTGTCCCCACCATCCATCGTAATTGTTGCCCTCCTGCCAGTAAAAATAATTGCGGTAGGGACTTTTTGCATGCAGATACGCGCCCTTCCCTTCCTCACCATAGAGGTTTTCTCTGTCCAGCCATTTATGGAATGCGCCGCAATGGTTGAATACACCGTCTATAATCACGCGTATCCCCCGTTCATGTGCCGCCTGCACAAGCTCGGCAAACAGCGCGTCAGACGCCTCCAGATTTACCAAATCTGTCGTCCGCGCAATATAAAGGGCATTATCCGTCCCCGCATTTTCCGGAGAAATTTTCTCGCGCACGATTCTGCCAAAGTGCGGGTCAATATGGTCATAATCCTGTATATCATATTTATGGTTGCTCGGGGAAACAAAAATCGGATTCAGGTATAACGCTTCAATGCCCAGTTCCTGCAAATAATACAGCTTATCCATTATCCCCTGCAAATCTCCGCCGTAAAAGCGGTGAATATCCGTCGGCTCCGGCAGGGAATCCCAGTCCTCCACGCGCTCAACCGTCCGCCCCAGATATGTATACTCGCCCGTCTGCACATCATTGCTTTTATCCCCGTTGCAGAAACGGTCCGGGTAAATCTGGTACATAACTGCGCCCTTTGCCCAGTCCGGCGTTTTATAGTCCCGCAGAATCTCAAACCAGCCATCTGTACGGTATTCATGGAAATATCCATATTTCGTATAAAATCCATACTGGTCGCCATATTGCAGGCGGAAGAAATAGGCTGTCTTTTCCTTTGCGGGCGGAAGAACGGTGCGGTAATATGCAAAAACGCCATCCTCCCTTATTTTTTCCATAAAAAACTCACGTTCTGACGTGCATAAAAAAATGGCTGTAAAGCAGCCTTTCCCGACCCGTATGGAAATTTCCACGCTGTCCGCTGAGGAAGGCTCCGCCGGTACGCGGAACTGCTTTGTTTCATCACTGTATACCGCCTGAGCCCGAAATTCGTCCTCGCTCATTTTCAGCCCCATCTCGAAATGTTCTGCCATCGTTCCTACACCACCCTGAGGTTTGTCTTATTTTTCCAAAATACGCGGAAAAGCACGCCCGTCTGTTTTTGCGCACAGTACAGGCGTTTTCCGCTGTTTCCACCATTATAATATGCCGCCGCCGCGATGTCAAACAAAAGCCGCCACCCGCAGCAAATCAGCTCATGAAATCCGCCAGCAGCCTGGCAAGGTTTTCTTCACCCGTCACGCGCAGCCCTTCGCGAATCTGCAAGGCTTCGCCCTCCGGCAGTGCGGTCAGGGGTATTTCTGTACGTTCCTGCAAATGGATTGCCTTCTGTCCGTCCTCATAAAATATGGCGAGATAGCCGCCGTCCTCACCAATGATATAGCTTTCACTGCTTTTTCCTTCAATACTGCATCGCAAAATGACTTTTTCCGGGGAAAAAAGCATCATCTGCCAGCCATTATATACGCTTTGCAGCTCCTCCCTGTCCAGCCCCTGCAAAAAAACGGGGGCGGCTTCTGTCTGCTCTTTTGTGACCCTATCATTGGTATAAAAATACTGGTATATCATTTTTGTGTCCGCACTGATGGTTATGTGCTCGTTTATTGTCCGCTCCGCCGGCTCATAAAGGCGCGGGGCTGCTGCCTGCTGTTCCTCCTGTGTTTTTACAGTATGCTGGTAGCCAATCACAAGGAACACCAAAAAGCTGCACAAGCCCAACACCAGTACCGCTCCTGCTTTTCTCATGCTGCCGCCCTCCTTTGGGGGAAGTATGTCCAAAAAGAGGAAAAATATACAGAATACACCCGAAGCCGCAGAATTTGCGCACACAAAAAGCGGCGTTCCCGCCGCCCTTGCCATTTCTGTATTCGGAAATTTCAATTGCTCAGTACAGCCGCAGATGTACTGGAACGCCATTTTTATAAGTACAGGGCATCTCGCCCTGTATCAACGGCAGAAGATAATCAATCATCTCCTGCGTAACATCGTTCCCCGCTTCGTTAATCCATTCCTCCGGAACTGTTTTCACACGGTTTGCAATTTTCGTGATATCCACAAAATCCACCGTAAAACGGTAAGGATTTGTGGAAACACGCTGCAGGCACGCCATTTTGCCGCTGCCGCCGGAAATAGCATAATCCGCCGCCGCCATGCCAATCAGCCTCGCCTCATGGATATCTGCCGCAGACGCCAGATGCGATGCGCACCGCTGCATGACGTTCAACTCTATGCTCCTGACTTTGCAGCCGATTTCCTGCCGCAGTATTTCCTCCAGGAAACGGGACGCGCCCGCCAGAATTTTATGCCCAAACGCATCTACCGCGCGATCCTTCAGCGTATTCGTCACATAATCGCCCTCCTCATTGCGCAGCCCTTCGCTGACCGCAATGATGATAGAATGCTTTTCCGCCATTTTTTCCCGCACATCGGTCAAAAACTGGTCAACATCAAACGGACGCTCACAGAGATAAATCAGGTCCGGCGCGCCGCTGCCGTTCAGCCGCCCCAGAGCCGAAGCCGCAGTCAGCCAGCCCGCGTCGCGTCCCATAACCTCCACAATCGTAATGGAAGGCAGTGCGTAGACATTG
>OFHN01001745.1_pt1 | contig 14211 bp, 10 predicted proteins | sample 1521321 | NCBI WGS metagenome assembly OFHN01 (sample SAMEA3504130, study PRJEB24116) | mouse gut metagenome | biome: mouse gut; feature: mouse-associated habitat; material: faeces | place: Denmark | collected 2011
TCGCAACGGATAGCTTCTCCAGCTGCAAGACCCCTGTCGAAACCTTTACTACCCCATATATCTTACGATACAGAAATGTTTACCGGCCTTCCGGTCCTTCCTGCCGGTAATGTCAGGGCTGAATCACAACCCTGTCTCCAGTATATGCATTTAAGCGTAAAATGTCAACAAATAAATAAAAATCCTACAGATTCCTGACTTTAAAGTCTCTCTCCATCTCCCTGCGCTGGTCTTTTTTCGCAATATCCTGCCGCTTGTCATACAGCTTTTTACCACGGGCAAGACCGATTTCCACCTTGACTTTTCCATCTTTAAAATACACCTGCAGGGGCACCAGGGTATAACCTTTCTCCGCCACCTTGCCCGCCAGCTTATTGATTTCATATTTGTGCATCAGCAGCTTCTTCACGCGCAGCGGATCCTTGTTGAAAATATTTCCTTTTTCATAAGGGCTCACATGCATCCCATAGACAAATATCTCTCCGTTTTCAATCCGGATAAAAGATTCCTTGACACTGCATTTTCCCATGCGCATGGATTTTACTTCCGTGCCGTGCAGTGCAATGCCTGCCTCATAAGACTCCTCTATAAAATAATCATGATACGCCTTTTTATGATTCGCAATGAGTTTTTGTGTTTCTTTTTTCTGTGCCATTCCCTTCTCCTGTTCCTGTACCGGCATGTGCCGCGGAATCCCCGGGAAACTTCCATCCGCAGATTCCGCAGGCACTGTCCGGCCCACCTGCTTTCCGTTTTATGGATTTCCCGCGGAATTCTCTTCCTCTTCTGCCATGGTAAAGTCTATGCTTCTGTTAAACCGGTCACACTCTTCCACGCGCACCTTCACCGGCATCCCCAGCTTATAACTTTTTCCGGTCCTCTCCCCCACCATTTCACAAGTATTTTCATGATAGGAAAAGTAATCTTCCTGGAGCCGGGATACATGCACCAGGCCCTCCACCGTGTTGGAAAGCTCCACATAGATGCCCCAGGACGTGATGCCGGAAACCACACCCTCATATATTTCCCCGATTTTGTCTTCCATAAATTCCACTTTTTTCAGCTTGTCCGTCTCCCGCTCCGCCTCTTCCGCCCTGCGCTCCGTCTCGGAAGAATGCTTCGCCACCTCCGGCAGAATCTCGCGGTAATGGGCAATTCTCTCTTCCTGAAGCCGTCCCCTGAGCTGTTCCTTTATAATCCGGTGAATCTGCAGGTCCGGATATCTGCGGATAGGTGAAGTAAAATGGCAGTAATACTGGCATGCCAGCCCGAAATGTCCGCTGCACTCCACACTGTATTTGGCCTGCTTCATGCTCCGCAGGGCCAGACGGCTGATCATGGGCTCCTCGGGAGTGCCCGCTATTTTCGCCAGAAGCTTCTGAATTTCCTTGGGATGTACCTCTTCCCCGGAAGTCTTCTGTCCCGCTCTTCCCACGGCTTTCATATAATAGCCGAAATTGTTGATAAATGCCGTCAGTTTCTGAATTCTCTCCCCATCCGGCACATCATGGACCCTGTATACAAAAGGCAGTTCCATCCAGTAAAAATGCTGGGCCACCGTCTCGTTTGCCGCCAGCATAAAATCCTCGATAATATCCGTGGCCACATTTCTCTCATAAGGCCGGATATCCGTAGGATGCCCATCTTGATCCAGAAAAATCTTACACTCCGGAAAATCAAAATCTATGGATCCCCGCTTTCCCCGTTTTTCCCGCAGGATTGCGGCCAGGGACTCCATATTCCGGAACATGGGAAGAAGATCCCTGTACTGCCCGTATTCCTCCCGGGAATCTGCGCCTTCCTCTTCCAGCAATTCCCTTACCACAGTGTATGACATCCTCTTATTGACCCGGATTACCGATTCACAGATCTCATAATCCACTATTTCACCACTTAAATCCACTGTCATCAGACAGCTTAAGGCAAGCCGGTCCACACCCTCATTCAGGGAACAAATCCCGTTGGAAAGCGCATGGGGCAGCATGGGAATCACCCGGTCCACCAGATAAACGCTGGTCCCCCGCTTCAGCGCTTCCTTGTCCAGGGCAGAATTTTCCTGTACATAATTGGTCACATCCGCAATGTGGACACCAAGAGAATACTTCTCCCCATCAAAAGCCACGCTCACCGCATCATCCAGATCCTTGGCATCCTCACCGTCAATCGTGACCATTTCCACATTCCTCAGGTCCCTGCGCCCTGCCATGTCTGCCGTGGATACCTCCTTAGATACCCGTTCTGCCTGATTCATGATTTTTTCGGTAAATTCCACCGGCAGTTCGTAATTGCGCACTATCGCCATGATATCCACCCCCGGGTCATTCACATGGCCCAGTATTTCCACTATCTGGCCTTCCGGATTTTTCCTGTCCGTGCCATAATCCGTAATCTGTACTACCACTTTATGCCCCGTCACGGCACCCCCGGAGCGCTCCTTCGGCACAAAAATATCCTGGGAAATTTTCGTGTTATCCGGCTTCACAAAACCGTAATTTTCGCTTGTCCGTTCAAAAGTACCCACCACCCGGGTCATGCCGCGGGCTATGATGCGTACAATTTTCCCCTCCTGGCGTCTGCCTTCACTCTCCGGAAGCAGGGCCACTTCCACCGTGTCTTTATGAAAGGCGCCTCCGGTCTGATCTTCCGGAATATATAAATCTTCTTCCCTGCCCTCTATCTCCACAAAGCCGAATCCCCTGGCATTGCTGACAAAAGTTCCCGTCAGGAAACGTCCGTTGGACTTTACATATTTTCCTTTGGCAGTCAGCGTCAGTTTTCCTTCCGCCAGAAGCTCCTGCAGAATCCCGCGCAGGTCCTCCCTGTCCTCCCTGGCAACCTGCAGAAATACTGCCAGCTCCTTTTCCTTCATGGGCACATAAACCGGATCCCGCACCAGGTCACATATGATTTTTTTCCTTGCTTCCACGGATTTTTTCTTCTCTTTATTTTCCATATCTCTCCTATTTCCTTTATCCCTGCTTTTCATGTGCGTCCAACAGTGTCGTTCCTCCGGGAAAGTGCTCATTCCCATATGACAAAAAGACACTCCTGCCATCTCACAAGGGTGTCTCCATAATACGATGTTTTCGGGACTTCTTTCCGGAATCAGAAAATATTCAGATTCAGGATAACCGCCAGTACCATAAAGAGCAATGCCAGTATCTTGGTAATCTTTACCAGCTGTCCCTCCATGGAACGTCCCTTATTTTTCCCCCAGTAGGTCTCTGCCGCCCCGCTGATCGCTCCCAGGCCCGCAGACTTTCCCTCCTGCATCAGTACCAACACCACAAGCGCTATGCACACAAATATAAAAACAACCGTAAGCACAATTTTTAATGCCGCCATTTTTACACCTCCTAAGTAAACCAGCCATTCGGCCTCTTTATGCCATGAACATGGACCTGGTTTATTATGATTGTTCATCAATCATGATACGGATGGCCATTCAGCCCATTCATGCCACAAATATAGATTTATTTTATCACAAATACGGACAAAAAGCAATAGGGAAATCCTACTTTCCTATATTAAAAAGGAAAACTGCCGAACAGTTCATTGCCCTGTCTGAACTATGAAAAGCTGCCGCCTGCAGACAAAAATCCGGCAGGCGGCAGCCGCTGAAAAATCAGAGCATGGTAAACAGCCAGTATATCAGTCCCGACAGCAACAGCAGGATCACTACCACCGGCAGAAAAATAGTCAGAAAGGATGCCAGCAGCATTGCAGGCATATCACTTTTTTCCATCTCCTGCCGTATCTGTTCTTCCTTTTCCGTATCCACTTCTTTCGGAATCTTACGCCACGCTTTTCTCATAGACTCTCCTGTTTATTTTTAAACCCCCATGCGGCCAGCCGCACCATCATCCATAAAAGCAGGGGGGTTTTGATGATGCACACAAACCGCAAGAGCATGCGGTTTGGCGCACTGCTGCCGGACACTTTTCCTGCCTCTGTTATTCTTTACGCTGATTCGTTGCAACTTTTACGTCAAAGAGATAATTTCCTTCTGCATCCACTTTCTGCTGTTCCGCAAAGTGGCAGGCCACAAAATGCCCCGGTTTAACTTCCGTCAGCGTCGGCGGTACCACCTTACACTTATCGCAGGCCATAAAGCATCGGGTATGGAATTTACATCCGGAGGGCGGTTTAATAGGGCTGGGGATGTTTCCCTCCAGAATAATGCGCTCCTTGGTAAGGCTGTCCGGATCCGTGGTGGGAATGGACGAAAGAAGCGCTATGGTGTATGGATGACGGGGATCACTGAAAATTTCGTCCGTCTCTGCCACTTCCACCATATTGCCCAGGTACATTACGCCGATACGGTCCGAAATGTAACGAACCACCGACAAGTTATGGGAAATAAACAAATATGTCAGCCCTTCCTTCTCCTTCAAATCCTGGAGAAGGTTGATGATCTGCGACTGAATGGAAACATCCAGCGCGGATACACACTCGTCACAGACCACAAATTTCGGCCTCACCGCCAGGGAACGGGCAATACAGATTCTCTGTCTCTGTCCACCCGAAAACTGATGGGGATATCGGTTATACATATAATTCTGGAGACCGCAGGAATTCATTACCTTAAAAACATACTCCTGCATTTTTTTGGAACCTGCCTTAAAAAATTTATGGGTCACAAGTCCCTCTTCAATGATGCGGCCAACCGTCATACGGGGATTCAGGGAGGAATAAGGATCCTGGAAGATAATCTGCAGATCCTTCCTCAGATGACGCATTTCATTATACCTCAGCCGTTTCAAATCCACACCATTGTCCAGCATGGCCTCATATTTCATGAATTCCGGGTCTTTGGCAAAGGGTGCTTTCAGCATCGCAATCTTATTGTCTATTTCTGCCGCGGATGTCATCAGCTTTTCCCGCTGTGCCGTCAGTTCCTTCTGTTTCTGGTCCAGCTTCTGGATTTTGTCCTTTACCGCCTGTTTTTTCTCCGGGGCATCCTCCAGCAGGCCCTCCCGGGCCTCTATTTCCACCGCAATTTCTTCTATCCTGGAAGTAATTTCCGCCGCCTGGAAAGTCAGTTTATACTTTTCGGACAAAAGCGACGCACCCTGACGGGTTTCCTTCACCATAAAACCGCCCAGAATCTTGGCGCAGTAATCCAGGGCCGTCTTTGCATCGCAGGCCGCCAGATTTTTATTCTGCAAATCAAAGAATGTGGCGGAATCGCCCAGTTCGTCACACTTTTTCGCCATTTCCTCCGCATGTGCCGTGGCCTTGTGGTACCGGTCAATATATTTTTCCGCGTTGGAAAGGGTATCCAGCACATACCGGGGCGCCACCTCTTCCAGGGTACGCCCATAATACATGGTACTGCCCGCGGTCTGCTCATAAAGCTGGAGCAGCACACGTCCCAGAGTGGACTTGCCGCAGCCGGACTCTCCCACCAGTCCGAAGGTTTCTCCCTTGTAAATATCAATGGAAATGTCTTCATTGGCCCGGACATACATTTGTTTCGCAAAAAGAGAGGATTTGGCTACGGGAAAATACTTCTTCAGGTTCGTTATGGACAGCAGAGTCTCCTTCACCTGTCCCGAAGACCGTACATTATCCATTGACTGTGATTTTTCCATGTGCTTCACTCCTCCTTTCTGCCTTCTCCGGATAGAAGCAGCGGATCAGCTGTCCCTCTGCCACCTGCGTCAGGACAGGCTCCTCCTCCATACATTTCTTTGTACAATATTTACAGCGGGGCGCAAACTTACATCCCTTGGGCAAATCCAGGGGATGGGGCACCACACCCGGAATCGGATCCAGCTTTGCGCGGTCATCATTCAGTCTGGGTATGGAGAACATCAGACCTTCCGTGTAAGGATGAGACTGCTTACAGTCCGTAAAAATCAGCGATGCGGGAGCCTGCTCCACCACTTGTCCGCAGTACATTACCACCACATCATCCGCCATCTCGTTGATTACCCCCAGGTCATGGGTAATGAACATGATGGCCGTGCCGTTCTCCTTCTGCAGCTCATTCATCAGCCTTAAAATCTGTGCCTGAATGGTCACATCCAGGGCCGTGGTAGGCTCGTCTGCAATCAGGATATCCGGTTTACAGGCCAGGGCCATGGCAATCATCACACGCTGCCGCATACCGCCGGACAGCTGATGGGGATACTGTCTTGCCACGGCTTCCGGATTGGGAATCTGCACCGCCCGGAGCATCTCAATGCTCTTTTCCGCCGCTTCCTTTCTGCTCAGATTCTGATGAACCATAAAAGGCTCGGACAGCTGTCTTTTTATGGAAAACACCGGGTTTAAGCTTGTCATGGGTTCCTGGAAGATCACGGAAATCCTGTTTCCCCTGATATGATACATCTCCTGGGTGGACACTTTTGCCAGATCCTGGCCGGCAAAAGTGACTGTGCCCCCGGCAATATAGCCATTGGCATCCAGAAGCCTCAGAACGCTCATGGCAGTGACGCTTTTCCCGGAGCCGGACTCTCCCACAATGCCAAGGGTACGGCCGGGATATATGGAATATGAAACATCATTTACGGCTTTCACGGTGCCGTTTCTCGTTTTAAAAAAAGTACGAAGGTTCTTCACTTCAAGTAAGGGTTCAGCCATTATTTTTCCACCTCCGATTTCGGGTCAAGCACATCCCGCAGGGTATCGCCGATAATATTGATACAGATAACCACAATGGAAAGGAACAATGCCGGGAACACCCATCTCCACCAGAAAGACTGGATGACCAGGGCATTACGGGAACCGTCCAGCATATTACCCCATGTAGGACGGGGAAGCTGCACACCAAAACCCAGATAGGACAGCGAGGACTCCGTCAGCATACAGCCGGCAAAATCCAGTGTCACCGTCACCAGAATGACAGAGATAATATTGGGCAGGATATGCCGGAACGCGATTCGTTTTTCTTTCACACCCATGGAACGGGCGGCAGTGACAAATTCTTTTTCGCGCTCTGCCAGAATCTGGCCTCTCACCAGCCTGGCCAGGCCCGTCCAAGAAAGCACACCCAGTATCAGCATGATCATCGCAATACGGGTATCTTCATGAATATCGGATCCCTGGAAAATAGCCGACAGACACAGTGCAAAGGGCAGGAAGGGAATGGCTCCCACAATCTCTGTCACACGCATCAGGAACATATCCACCGGGCCGCCGAAATATCCGGAAATACATCCTATGATAATACCAATTATGGTGGATACGATAACTGCCACGGCACCCACCGTCATGGTCATCTTACCGCCGTTCATAATACGGTTAAACACATCACGTCCCATATCGTCCGTGCCCATGAGATAGCCCTTCAGGCCCCAGCAGTCAACAAATTTTCCATCTTTGAACGCATAATTCTGGAAACCGCTGGCAAATACCTTATCCACAGCGCCCTCTTCCTGAAGGGCTACGGGAATCTTACACTGATTGCGGTAACTCTGGCCCCATGCATAAACCCTGCCCTGGTCCGTGGTCAGCGTAAAATGTCTGGTTCCCCCGGATACCGTCACTGCGTTTTCCCCTTCCAAAAGCTCCGGCAGGGGTTCCTTCATACCGGAGACCACAATCTCGCCATCGTCCAGCACCAGCGCCAGGGCGTTGCCGGAAGCGGCGATATCAACCACCTTCCGCTCTCCGATATATTCAAACAAGTCAGTGCTCACACTGCGGCCGTTCTCGTCCAGTACGCTGATGATATTATACTTTGTACTTTTGCCGCAGACGAAAGTACCGTTTTCATCGATTCCGTAAATACCATCGTTTGTAAAGGTCAGTTTGACAATCTTACTCTCCTTCTTGCCGTGCTTGATCACGGAAGAAAGATTTGTGGCGCTTAAGCCATCATTTCCCCATGCGTAGATGGTGCCGTCTTCCATAAGAATGGCCGTCACCTGGTTGCCGCAGATCAGCTGGCGCACCTGGGATGCGTCAATGGTACCGCCGTTCATCAGCTCGTCCGGCTGTTTCCTGGCCGCCGCAATCATGGATCCATCGTGGCCATACTGTCCGTTGTCAAACTCACCCCACGCATAGACATGACCGTCCTCGGAAATGGCCACACAGTGGTCAGAACCCGCCGCCACATGCACGATCCTGCTGTTTTGTACCTCTGCGGGGATATTCATCACGTTCCTGGCTTCGTCTCCGGAGATATTGACATACTGTCCCCACATGGAGACCTTGCCATCGGTATCCACTCCTATGGTAAAAGTACCCCGGGAAGAAATATCCACCGCGCCGTCTTTCATACCCTCCGGCAGCTTCATCAGGCTCTGGGTGGGTGCCATATTGGTATGCAGCATTTCGCTGCCCGTCTCTGTCAGATCTGCCGGGGCAATCGCCGAGCCGATGAACACAAAGAGGAACATACCCGCCAGCACAATCACAGCGCCGGTGGCAAGCGGCTTGCGGAAAAAGCGCTTGACTGCCAGTTTGGTGGGACTGTCATAACGTTCGTCCGCTATGGTCAGTTCCCTGGATGCTCCGAAAAACATCCTGCGCAGCCAGCGAAAAGGTGCGAATTCTTTCCGGGAGGAATTCTTATCGTTTTTCATTTTCTTATGTTCCTCCTTTACTTATTCACACGGACTCTGGGGTCTGCCAGTCCGTATGCAATATCCACCACAAGATTGCCTAAAAGTCCCATGATAACATAGAACATCTGAAGCAGAAGCACCACTTCAAAGTCCTTACTGTTCAGACTGAGTATATAAATGCGGCCGACTCCGTTCAGGCCGAAAATATTCTCAATTACAATAGATCCCGAAAAGATGCCGATAAACCATCCGATCACCAGAGTAATAATTGGAATCAGGGCATTTCGGAACGCGTGACTGTAAATAACCGTCTTCTCCACCAGCCCCTTTGCCCTGGCCGTACGGATACAGTCCAGAGAAAGCGCCTCCGACATGGATGCCCGGACATAGCGGGTCATACCGCCCAGAGAGGAAAAAGTCATGACAATCAGCGGCAGCGCCATATAGTACAGCCGGTCTTTCAGTTCCGCAAAGCCGGTATAATTGGATCCCGGTGTCTTCATTCCCGAGACAGGGAACCATTTCAGCATAATGGCAAAAATCCAGATAAATACAATGGCAATGATAAATCCGGGGATACTGTAACCCACAATGGTTCCTACCTGAACGGCAGTATCCCTCTTACTGCCTCTGTGCACCGCACAGAAAATACCCAGGGGTATCGTAATCCCCAGGCCCAAAACTGTCGCGAAAATATTGATGAAGACAGTATTCTTCATCGGGTCTGCCAGCACCTCCTGCGCCGGCCTGTCATACTCATAACTGTAACCTAAGTTACCCTGAAGAATCCCTTTGTACTTTCCATTGATAGGCCCCAGACCCATCCAGCCCAGATAACGTACCACCACATTCTGGTCCGTTCCCAGTTCCCGGCGCAGCTCCTCTATCCTGGCCTGATAAAGTTCGGTTGCATTTTCCGAGGTCTTCAGTCCCTTTCTATAAGGCTCTGCCTCTGCCACTGCCCGGTCATAGGGAATGAGAGAATACACAAAGAACATGAGAAAGGAAAGAATCAGCAGGACTACCACCATATAGCCCAGTCTTTTCAGTATATACTTGCCCATATCATACCCCGTTTCTGATATTATAAGAAAGAATCACGGAACACACTTTCCTATATGAGAATAAATGGGGCAGTCGTCTTGACGGCCGCCCCATCCTTCACTGTCACATAAATTGATGAAACCTATCCTTAATAGCCTTTTACATTCGCATACAGAAGCGCTGCAGCCGGGCCACGGAACGGACTGGTCTGGAAATTCTCAATCTTGGCATTGTAAACATCATAATAGTAATTGGAGTACAGCGGGATGTCGGGCATCAGTTCGTTCCATCTCTCCACATATCCCATATACCACTGGTTAAACTCATCCTCTGTGGTGGCATTGTAAACCATTGCCATGGACAGATAATCCATACCCAGCTTGTCGCCGGATGCCTCCACTGCCTGCTCATAGGTCAGCTTCTCTGCTTCCAGTTCATAGGGGAAGTCAATGTCATAGGCATCATACAGCTTGTTGTCGGAATAAGTAAACCATGCCGGATCATGTGACCAGCAGTAAGCACGGTCAAGGTTCGTCAATGCGCTGAATCCCGTAGCCAGGTTAAACATACCATAGGTAGGAATTCCGTTATAGCCATAGCTGGGCTCACGGTAAATCTCACCGAGCAGTTTGTTAAAGTCGCCGGTAGTGGCACGGATCACCATGCCTGCCGCGGACAAGTCGGTGCTGTTTGCCAGAGTGGTGGAAATCAGATCCGTCACTTCGTTGGGAGTGGAACCAAACCAGTTGATTGCCAGAGGCATGTAATACTCGCCGTTAATCTCCACGGTCTGATAAGTCACACCGTCGGTATTGGAAACGGAAGCATAGGTCTTGTTTGCTCCATCCAGTGCATTTGCTTCATCTGCAGTCAGTTTCTTATAGCGCACCGCGTCAACGCCTTCGGCGCCTTCCACATACTCCTCACCCTTGGAGTTGTAAATCCAGCCGCCCTGCTCCAGAACGCTCTTTGCGGTCTCGGGAGAGAAAGCGTAGTCAATCAGCTCAATCTCATCCTGCACTGCCTTCCAGGGTCCAAGGTCGGGGCTGTAAGGGCCGTCTACCACCACACCGTAACCGCCGGTAAAAGTCTGGCAGAACTCGGTACGGTTCAGCAGATAGGCAACTGCCTGACGCACTTCCTGGAACATGGTGGGACCAAAGTCACAGTCGAACTGTATCTTGCCGTAGCCGGCTCTCTGATAATGCACCTCTGCGAAATTCTCGCCATCCACTACTGCCAGGGCTGCAGTGGTATCCTTGCCGCCGGTAACACCGCCCAGGATATCGGTACCGCCGCTGGTAAGCATCTCCAGCTGGGTCTCCTGCGTCAGCTTGACATATACAATGGTCTCAATGGAAGGAACCTGTCCCTCAAAATTACCCTTGAAGTTAGGATTCAGGGTCATGGTAGCCTGCTTTGTGGAAGCATCCCAGTCGGAAACCACATAAGCGCCGGAGAAAGGATACTTTGTCAGATCATAACGGTTCTCCGAAATCTCGGCAGCCTTCACATAGCTGTCACCGTTCTTCTCATAGAAGCTGTCGCTCAGGTAAACACCGTTGCCGTCATCCATGATATCCACGCCCTCACCCAGAACCAGGCCCAGGGGAACGGGATCCGCAGCCGCATAGGTATATGCGAAATAGTACGGATAATAATCAGAAGATACTGTCAGGGAAAAGCTGTAATCGCTCAGAAGGCGGATTCCGGAAAATTCCTTGGATGTACCCTCTGCTGCCTCTCCTGTATAGTCATGATATGCCTGATAGCCCACCAGAGTGTTGCCGCTGGTGCCGGGACGTCCTGCCTCCATACTTACAAGGGATGCAAAGGACAATGTACTTGCCAGATAGTTCTTGGCCGTGATGGGGGAACCATCGCTGAAGGTCAGGCCTTCGTTGATCTCCACCGTATAGGTTGCCGTGCCATCCTCATTCTCTGTCTTGGTGTGGCTCTTCACGGCAGTATCATTCCACACAAGATTTCCATCCTCTGCCACTTCCATGGTGCCGTAGCCGATGGTCAGACGTCCGATATCCTGGTCGGAAGCGCCCACAGAACTGGCTCCCCAGCCGGGAAAACGGAAATCACCTGTCAGGTCAGTGACGTTACCCATGATAACCTTGTTCTCAAATGTGCCTTCTGACCCCCCCTGCGCGGAGCTTTCCCCGGAATCTTCCGCAGGACTCTCTTCAGAGCCTTCTTCAGAACTTCCTTCCGCAGAAGAATCGCCCGCTTCTGAATTCGACGGTGCGCTGCTGTCTGCAGGCGTGTCATTGCCGCATGCCGCCAGTCCAAACACCATTGCGGAAGCCATCAGAATCGCAAGTAACTTTCTTCTTTTCATAATGCTTTCTCTCCTCCTTTAAAAATTTGCCCTGCATACATAATGCCTGATTGCCTCTATTCCCCAAGATTGACAAAAGAGAGCTGAATACCAATGATTCACTCTCTCATGAATACTTGTATACAATTAGTACCGTATGCAATTAACGTAGTTTAGTATAAAGTACATTTATTAAATTGTCAAGATTTTTTTAACCGCCGTATGTCCCCAAAACTGTGGACGAATCAGAAAACGACACATTTTGCCAATATTCGGCGCATTGTTTTACAATAGGCCAACAACATTATACTCATTTTTCGCCAAGTTGCACAATCCCATTGCACTGCCGCTTTGAAACCGGCTCAAAATGACGGCCTGCGGGAATATAGAATGTCGAAATCATGCATTATGACAGTCTTGTCGCTGTTCCTCCATTCTTTCCCAGATTCCGGCGCCGGATACCTTGAGGCGGTTGCGCACTGTATGTATAGAACAAAACCTTGTGGGAAAACGGATATTGGGAAAATAGAAACGGTAAATGGAAACGACATTTTGAAAGGATTTGTCATCCGGACCAGACTTTCCGGTATGACAAATCCTGAATCCTGTAAAAACAGTGTCAAACGGCATATAGAAAACAGCGCAGCTCAGGCAGACCGGCACAGAAATGGTTTACTGCACATGAAATGCCAGAAGGCCGGGATATTCTGCCGCCCTCCCCAGCTCTTCCTCTATCCTGAGCAGTCTGTTATACTTTGCCACTCTGTCGCTGCGGCAGGGCGCGCCTGTTTTAATCTGGCCTGTGTTCCAGGCCACTGCCAGATCGGCTATGGTAGTATCCTCTGTCTCGCCGGAGCGATGGGACATGACTGCCGTATAATTATTTTTATGGGCAAGCTCCACCGCCTCAAAGGCTTCCGTCAGTGTGCCGATCTGGTTCACCTTTACCAGAATGGAGTTCGCCGTCCCCAGCTTAATACCCGCGGCAAGCCTTTTTTTGTTGGTCACAAACAGATCATCACCCACCAGCTGCACCTTTCCCGCCAGCCGCCCGGTCAGCTTCTGCCAGCCGTCCCAGTCGTCTTCCGCAAGGGCATCTTCTATGGAGATAATGGGGAATTCCTGGGTGAGCTTTTCAAAATAGGCGATCATTTCGTCCGTGCTGCGGATAATTTCCTCACCTTTCTGGCTGCTCTCCCCGGGAAAATGGTACATGTTTGTTTTTTCGTTATACAATTCACTGGAGGCCGCATCCATGGCTATCCACACATCTTCCCCGGGAGTATAGCCGGATGCCCTGATGGCCTCCACCAGAAACGTCAGCACGCTCTCCGCGTCCGGCAGATCCGGGGCAAAGCCTCCCTCATCCCCCACTCCCGTGGAAAGTCCTTTCTCCTGGAGCAGCTTTTTTAAATTATGGTAAACTTCCGCACAGATCCGCAGGGCGTCCGAGAAGCTGTCCCCACGGATGGGCATAATCATAAATTCCTGAAAATCCACCGTATTGGCGGCATGCTTCCCGCCGTTTAAGATATTCATCATGGGCACAGGAAGAAGATGCGCCCCGGCCCCTCCCACATAGCGGTACAGCGGCATGGCCAGGGCCTTGGCGCTGGCTTTGGCGCAGGCCAGGGACACGGAAAGCGTAGCGTTGGCCCCCAGATTTTCTTTATTTTCCGTGCCGTCCAGTTCCACAAGCAGTCTGTCGATTTCCATCTGGTTCAGGGCGTTTTTCCCCAAAAGCGACGGGGCAATCTTTTCATTCACATTTTTGACGGCATGCTGTACGCCCAGGCCAAAGTAGCGGGGCTCCCCGTCACGGAGTTCCACTGCCTCAAAGCGTCCGGTACTGGCTCCCGACGGCACGCTGGCTCTGCCGGCATACCGCTTTCCCGTTATGGTGTCTGTGAGGATAACCTCCGCCTCCACCGTGGGGTTACCTCTGGAATCCAGAATCTCCCTGCCCCTGATGTTCGTGATTTGCATATATGTTTTCACTCTTTCCCTCCGTTTCCCAGGACTTTGCCGCATCTTTCGGCTTTCCTGCGTACATATCCGATTATTTTTGTGAAACTTGTTTTTCATGGCTATTGTAACCTCATTTATTACTTGCTATACTGTCTTTGGCATAAGTTTCGTACAGAATGGAGAACAGAACAAAGATGATAAACGCCATAACCGCCAGATTAAAAAATGCTGCCCGGACGGATGTGATTTATCTGGGCATCTTAATGTCTGTCTTTACGCTTCTTGCCTTTTTCAGGCTGGGGAATACCTTTGCTCCTCAGTCTTACTACACCACCGATACGCAAAACCGGG
>OFHN01001752.1_pt1 | contig 14176 bp, 7 predicted proteins | sample 1521321 | NCBI WGS metagenome assembly OFHN01 (sample SAMEA3504130, study PRJEB24116) | mouse gut metagenome | biome: mouse gut; feature: mouse-associated habitat; material: faeces | place: Denmark | collected 2011
ATTCCTCGGAGCGGCTGTTGGGAGATTCCCAGGGAAATGTATATTATTTTGTCCTTGAGGAATACGACAGCCGTTGGAGAGGGATGAAAGTGGGGCAGCAGGGCGGAACGGGACTGGAGGAGGTCAGGGAACTTTCCGGGAGCGGCATGGGAGGGTTTGGTATCTGCGCCGTATTCCGGGGGGATGTGTTTTTCTCGGTTTACGAAAGCCTCTATATGTACGACGGGGAGACGGGAAGCTGCAGTGAGATATTGCAGTGGACAGACAGCAGGCTGATTAACGCCAATGTCAGAGATTGTTTCCCCCTGGGGGAGGACAGGCTTCTGGTGTGGTATGACGAGCGGGGGATGGAGGGGCTTTATCAGCTTGTGAAAACACCAGTGGAGGAACTGCCGGAGAGAGAGACGGTGGTACTGGCGGTTTTGGATGTACCGATGGAACTGCGAAACGCGGTTATCCGTTTCAACAGGATGGATGAAAGATACCAGGTGGTTCTGGAAAGCTACGGGTATTCCTATGAAAATGCTTCCGGCGCGGAGAACCGGCTGGGGGCTGCGCTGGCGTCATCGGACCCGCCGGACCTGCTTTTTCTTTCCGGAAGGAATCTTGAAAAGGACATGGAAAAGGGGCTTCTGGAGGATCTGTCGCCTTATCTGGAGGGCAGCGGCGTACTGGACAGGGAAGATTTCCTGGAGAACGCACTGGAGGGATATACCGTCGGGGACAGTCTGGTTGGCATACCCGTACGCTTTTACGCCACAGCTGTGGGCGGGCGGACATCCCAGATGGGCGAACCCGGCAGTTGGACCATGGAGGATGTGTATGCCCTGGCAGAGCGGTATCCGGAGAAGACAATCCTGCTGAGCGATGCCTTTTATGACGCGTACACCGGAAAGCCCAGAATACTGGGGACCAGTGAGAATCTGTTGGGAAAGTTCTGTGCAGCCTGGTATCTGGAGGAATATGTGGACTGGGAGAAGGGGAAGTGCGATTTTGACAGCGAAGGATTCCGCAGGCTTCTTGAATGGGTTGGGGAGCATGGGGAAGAACCTGCCCCCCAGACTGACTCCCGGGGAAGTATTTCCCTGCGGGGATATTTTCCGGAGGAAGCTTTGCTGATGGAAGGATGGATAGAGTTCGAAGATATTGGCATATGGGAGATGCAGTGCGGCGAAGAGCTTACGTTGACAGGTTTTCCCACAGCTGACGGGAAGGGGGCCTTGCGTCTGACTGTGGAAGCGCCCCTGGGTATTGTGGCGGGGGCAGGGAACCGGGAAGGTGCATGGGAGTTCCTGGAATATTACATTTCGTCCTCCATGGAGGGGGAGTGGAGGCATGGCCTGCCGGTAAGCAGAAAGCGCCTTGGGGAACTGATGGAGAAAGAACTCCAGCGAACACACCCCCTGTTTCTTGATATAGCCGGTGAGACGGTGGAGATGTATGGGACATCCCGCGAAAACGCAGAGAAGCTGATGGCGCTTCTGGAAGCGGCTGATTTTACCCCGGAATCCGGCCTGCGGAATATGGTGGTCAGCATTGTCCTGGAGGAGACGAAGCCTTATTATACAGGGGACAAGAGCCTGGACGAAGCGGTGGGGATCATCCAGAACCGTGTGCAGCTGCTTCTGGAGGAGAATCAGTAATGGATGGGAACCCAATTCCGCCGTTTCATTGACATTCAGTAAATTAAGTACTGAAAAAGCCGGAAAATACTAAATATAACATTGATATTAAGCCGTATTAAGTGAATAATAACGCTATGGAATCTGCAGAAGGGGAAGTAGCACAGCAGTTTCTGTGATCCGAACTCCGGCTATGTCGGGAATGCAGGAGAAACGGGAAAATCGGAGAGGATAACAGGGGTATAAGATGTCGGCTTTGTGTATGAATCGCGGGATAGGGATGCAGATATTGTTTGCGGAGTCCAGAAGCCTGGTGTTTCAGGTGACGGATGCGGGGGCGGATTACAGCACAGAAACATATGAGGTCTGGCTGAACGGGACATATCGCTTTACTTCCTGCAAAACAGTAGAGACAATTTACAATTTAGAACCGGATACGCTGTACGGAATTCAGCTCAGAAGAGGCGGCGTGTGCAGCGAAGAGGCTGCGGTTTGTACGAAAAAAGAATTTGCAGTTCTGAATGTGAAGGATTTTGGGGCGAGAGGGGACGGCGTGTCGGACGAGACCGCATATATACAGGCGGCGATTCTGACCTGTCCGCCGGGGAGCCGTGTACGGATTCCCGCCGGTGTCTTTCGGTTCACAAACCTGTTCCTGAAGAGCGATATCACATTGGAAATCGCGAAGGATGCAGTGTTGTCCGCTATTCCGGACAGCAGCAGGCTGCCGGTGCTTCCGGGAAGAATCGCCTGCAGTGGCGGAAAAGGAGAATTTCTGCCTGCCTCCTGGGAGGGAGAGCCTGTGGATTCCTATACGGGTATCCTTACCGGGATGTATGTTGAGAATGTAGTCATATGCGGCCAGGGGGTACTGGAAGGAAATGCGGATTTTGAGAATTGGTGGACACAGGGGAAATTGAGAGGGACACCGGCAAGGCCCCGAATGATGTTTTTCAATCACTGCAAAAATATTGTGGTACAGGGGATTACGGTGAGGAATGCCCCTGCCTGGAACCTGCATCCGTATTTTTCGGAGCATTTACAATTTTATGACCTGCACATAGAGTCTCCGGAAGGCTCCTGCAATACGGACGGCCTGAACCCGGAATCCTGCAGGGACGTGCAGATAGCCGGCGTATTCTTTTCCGTGGGTGACGACTGTATTGCTGTGAAATCAGGCAAGCTTTATATGGGAAAAACATATAAAACGCCCTCCAGGGATATTTTGATTCATAATTGTCTCATGGAGAAGGGGCATGGCGGTGTCACTATCGGCAGTGAGATTGGGGCGGGTGTGGACAATATTGTGGTCCGTAACTGCCGTTTCGTGAATACGGACAGGGGACTGCGGGTAAAAACCAGGCGCGGCAGGGGAGAGGACTCCCGGCTGCGGGAGATCGTATTTGATGGGGTTACAATGGAAGGCGTGCCCACCCCTTTTGTAATTAACTGCTTCTATTTCTGCGATCCGGACGGAAAGTCCGACTATGTGTCGTCCAAAGAGAAACTGCCCGTAGATGAACGCACGCCCGGAGTGGGGGACATAGTTATCCGGAATGTGTCCTGCAGGGACTGCCATGTTGCAGGGGTTTATTTTTACGGGTTGCCCGAAGCGCCCATTGAGAGTATCCGGATGGAGAATGTCAGAATTGCCTTTGCGGAGAATACGTCTGAGGGAATGGCTGCCATGATGTCCGGCTGTGAGAAATGCAGCAGGAAGGGCATCTTTATCAGGAATGCGGAGAAAGCGGTTCTGATAAACGTGGAGTTGTCCGGGTACGAGGGAGAGGCGGTTGACATTGAAAATGTAGATAAGTGGGAGTGGCTGGAGAAAGCGCCTGATACCGAAAGGGAAAACCATGTCTCAGGTCGTGCTTACGGTAACAAATACCATGGAAGCCTGAAGGGGATGCTGGCGAAGTATGACAGATACGCCAGAGGGGACGCCTTCAGGGGAAATTCATTGGATGAATTCCGCATGTGGCAGAGCAGGGAACGGGAGATACTGGGGAAGCTGATTGGATTGGGGTATATGGAGAAATGTCCCCTGAATCCTGTCATTGAAGAAACGAAGAAAGTCGAAAATGGCATCATTCGGGAAAAGGTGATTCTTCAGGTGGAACCGGAAACATATATGCCGGTGTATATATTGATTCCGGAGGGAGGCGGCAGGAAGCCGTGCTTTATCGCCTTTCCCGGACATATGAGCGGCGGTAAATACAGTGTGGCGGGCTGCTATGATATTCCCGCAGTTCGGGAAAAAATTGATTTGTTTCATTATGATTACGGAATGCGGCTTGCCAGGATGGGGTATGTGGCGCTGTGCCCGGACTGCAGGGGCTTTGGAGAGCGCAGGGATGAGGCGATGCAGGGGGATTCGGATGCGCATGTTACCGGCAGCACCTGCTTTCAGCTGTCTCATATGGCGGAACCCTTGGGGGAGACGGTTATCGGCATGTTTGTCTGGGACGCCATGCGCCTGATTGATTATATATTTGAGCGGGATGAGTGGGACACCGGGCTGTTGGGCTGCATCGGCTTTTCCGGCGGAGGCATGCAGGCCCTGTGGACCTCCGCTTTAGACGAGAGGGTCAGGCAGGCCGTTATCAGCGGCTATCTGTACGGCTACAGGGATTCACTGCTGACTTTAAACGGCAACTGCAGCTGCAATTACGTACCGCATTTGTTTGAGCATGTGGATATGGGGGATATTGGGTCTCTGATTGCGCCCCGCCCGCTGTTGATTCAGTCCTGCAGGGAGGACAGCCTGAACGGTCCGAGGGGAATGGCAAATGTGCGGGAGCAGACAGCAATTGTGCGGGAAGCATACGAGAGATACGGAAAAGGGCATTTGCTGATCCATGATGTGAGACAGGGCGGGCATTGCTTCCATCCGGAACCGTTGGAAAATGCGCTGGCATGTTTCAGGCAGTCATTGGTTCATGGTAATCATGCCATGGCTCCGGACGGGCGCTGCGCCGTGGGCGATGGTGCGGTGAGGACAGACAGGGAATGATAAAACAGGAGGGAATCATATGCTGCGGGCGGTAAAAATCAGAATGGAATATCTGGAGCATCCTGTGGGGCTGGGGGGACTTCCCTGGTTTGGATGGGTGCTGGAAAGTGACAGGAAAAATGTGGTTCAGAAAGACTATCGGCTGCAGATTGCAGAGGATTCGCAGTTTGAAAGGCTTATCTATGACAGCGGGGTCGTGGAGAGCCGGGAATCCGTTCACGTTGAGGTTCCGGCTTATGGAGGGGCTGCTGCTGCGGGAGAAGATGCCGGGAGCCGGGAAGGCCGCGGGGAGCAGGAGGCCGCAGGGGTACGCGGTTCCGGAGTGAAGCTGCGTTCCTGCACGGAATATTTTGTGCGGGTGCGGGTCAGCGACGGGGTGGAGGAGAGTCCTTACAGCGAGACGGCGTCCTTTGTGACGGGCATTTTGGAGCAGGGCCAATGGCAGGCGGCGTTTATCACAGCGGAGAAGGAAGCGGACAGCGGGAAATCAGGCAGTACCTGTCTGAGAAAGCAGATCAGGATAGACGGCAGGGTGTCATATGCCTGCGTGTGTGCAACAGCGTTTGGATTATATCGTTTTTTCATCAATGGGGAAAAGGTGGGAGAAGACGAAATGGCTCCTGGATGGACCTCGTACCACAAGCACCTGTGTTATCAGACTTACGATGTGACAAACCTTCTAAAAGAGGGAGAAAACAGGCTGGACGCCATGCTGGGGGCAGGCTGGTATAAGGGGAAGATGGGTTTTCTGCTGCTGAGAAACAATTACGGTACACGGACGGCATTTCTGATGCAGCTGACAGTTCGGTATGAGGACGGCCGGGAGGAAGTGTTCGTGACGGATGAAAGCTGGCAGTATGCGGCAGGCCCCCTGGTATTCTCCAACTGGTACGGCGGGGGCGGCCCGGGCCGGTTACTTTTTCGGAGATTTACGATGGGGAGTGCTACGATGCCCGTCTGGAGCGGGAGGTTTGGCCCGGCGGGGCAGATGGCTGTGGCATCGATACGGGGACAGACGGGAAGGGAGCAGTGTGTAAAACCGGGGCTGGGTCTCGGGGCTGGAGTCCGGCAGAGGCGATTGCTCTTCCCGGAGAGGCGCTTACGGCCCAGGCCGGCTGCAAGGTGCAGAAGATGGAATGCCGGCAGGCGGAGGAAGTGCTGGTGACTCCAAAGGGGGAAACCGTGATTGATTTCGGGCAGAACCTGACAGGCTGGGTTCATTTCCGGGTGCAGGCAGATGAGGGCAGCGAGATTGTACTGAAATGCTTTGAAACGCTGGACGCCGACGGAAATGTATATACGGCAAACCTGCGTTCTGCCAGGCAGGAGATCCATTATATCTGCAAAGGCGGAGAAACGGAGGAATACCATCCGCACTTTACCTATATGGGCTTCCGGTACGTACAGGTGCTGGCATGGCCGGGAGTGCCGAAGCGGGAGAATTTTTCGGCCTATGTGCTGTATTCCAGGATGGAGCAGACAGGGACCTTCCGCTGTTCCCATCCTCTGGTAAACAGGCTGCAGGAAAATATCCTCTGGGGGCTGAAGGGAAATTTTCTGGATATTCCCACAGACTGTCCCCAGCGGGATGAAAGGGTAGGCTGGACAGGAGATGCCCAGATTTTCTGCAGGACGGCCTGCTACCTTATGAATACCTATACGTTTTTCCGAAAATGGCTGAAGGATGTGGCGGCGGACCAGACGCCGGAGGGAGGGGTGCCGCATGTGGTGCCGGATATCATCAGCGGGAAGGAAAAGGATGACTGGCTGCTGTCCCAGGGAACCCATTCGGCGGCGGCATGGGCGGACGTGGCGGTCATTAACCCATGGACCATGTATCTTGTCTTCGGCGACAAAACTATACTGGAAGAGCAGTATGAGAGTATGAAAAAGTGGATTGGCTTCATGAAGGACCACTCTGTGGATTATATTTGGAATTATAAGCTGCAGTTTGGGGACTGGGTGGCTCTGGACGCGGAGGAGGGGAGTTATTTCGGCGCCACGCCCAACGACCTGACCTGTACGGCGTATTTTGCCTATTCCACAGGGCTTTTTGCAAAAATCGCGGATATCCTGGGAAGGACGGCGGACGCGGCAGAATATGGCGCATTGTATGAAAAAATTGCGGAGAAATTCCGGAAGACCTTTTTTACGGACGATGGGGTTATGACGGCACAGACCCAGACTGCCCACATTGTGGCGTTGTATTTTAACCTGGTGCCGGAGGCTTATCGGGAACGGGTCGGAAAACGGCTTGTGGAGCTGCTTGAAAAGGAAGAGGGGCATCTGGTGACGGGCTTTGTGGGAACGCCGTATTTCTGCCATGCTCTCAGCCGCAGCGGTTATGTAAAGGAGGCATATGAGCTTCTGTTAAAGGAGGACTTCCCCTCCTGGCTCTACCAGGTGAAAATGGGGGCAACCACCGTCTGGGAACACTGGGACGGGCTGAAGCCGGACGGCACCATGTGGAGTCCGGACATGAATTCCTTCAACCATTATGCCTACGGGGCTGTAGGCGACTGGCTGTACCGGGTGGTTCTGGGAATGGAAACGGATGAAAGGGAGCCGGGGTACCGTCATTCCATTATCAGCCCTCAGACAGGAGATGCCTTCGACTTCGCGGAAGGTGCCTGTGAGAGTATGTACGGTATGCTGAAGGTCCGGTGGGAAAAGGGGGAAGGGGACAAGGATGTCCGCAGGCTTCTGATTACCGTCCCTCATAATACCACAGCGGAGATTCGCCTGGAGAAGGGGGCATGCCAGGTCAGGTCGGAAGGGCTGGAATTCGCCTCCGAGGACGGAATTTTCATTGCCCGCTGCGGTTCCGGACAGTGGGAGGTAAGCTACCGCAGGGGATGAGCCGGCCCGGCGTGTGTTGGTACGGCGGTGATTAGGCGGGAGATGACGCGGGGCAGCGCAATGGCAGGGGAAAAAGAGGATAGCGTGCCTGCGGAAAAATCGGAAGAGGGCAGGCGGTAACGTCGGCCGGAAGAAGAAAGCGCAGGTGCGGAACAGGTAAGGGTAAAGGCATGATTTTGAGAAAAAACGGATTTGCGTTAAATATAAAAATCTATTACGGTAAAAATGAAATCTGGATTCCCATACCGGAGGAATGCTACACGGAGGCAGGCTGTGATTTCCGGACAGCGCAGTTCAGGTATCAGGCGTTTTTTGAGCAGAAGGGAGAAGAGGAAACGGCGTTCAGCATGGTATTTGAGGCTTCCTATGATACCCGGATGAAGATGGAGGTTACCTTGTCCGGGGAGGAGGATTATTATCATGTAATCCCCTGCAATATCTACGGTGACAACCATGCGGAGGAGGTGCGCATCGGGGAATTTCCGCTGCTGACGAAAGCGCATCCGGAAGCGGCGTTCTGTTCTCCCTATTGGGAATTCCGTGCTGACAGGGCTGCCATGCCGCTGTCCGCCCTCTGCTGTAAAAGGGGGACGGCTGCGGTATCCGTGGATCCCTATTCGGAGGAAGAGGGCAGGGAAGACGGTTCCTATCTGAAAAACGGACTCTTCGCGGCGCTGCCGGACAGCTTTGGTGTGACCTTGGGGTATACCAACGAACCCGTAACATTCCTGAATCGTTCCGTTCCTGCCGCAGCGGCGGGAAGCCGGGGAAGAAAGGCTTCTGCCACAGGGCGGATTTATGTGCTTGCGGGCAGGGGCAGGACAGACATTCACGAGATCGTGCGGAGGGAATATGAGAAACGGCATGTGCGTCCGTCCTTCGGAAAAACCTTCCGGCAGGCAGCCGAGGCCATGCTGGACGCGTTTTGCTGCCTGAATTACGACAAGGCATCAGGGGAATATACCAACAGGAAATGCAGGCCCTTTCAAGACAGGGAATTGAAGCCTTGGAGGAATGTGGTGGAAATCGGCTGGACAGGCGGTGCGATTCTGGCGTATCCCCTGGTGGAGAGCCGATATCTTCTGGGAGGGCCGGCGCAGGCTTCGCCTGGGGACGTGAAGTTGGAGCAGACCCGGTTAGAGGAAAATCAGGCTCTGGAAGCGGAAGGGAATCCGGCGCAGGCTTCGTCTGGGGACGTGAAGCTGGTGCGGACCCAGTTAGAGGAAAACCAAGCGCTGGGTACGGAGGAGAAGCTGGCACAGGTTTCGGTTGGGGACGTGAAGCCGGAGCGGACCCGGTTAGAGGAAAACCAGGCGCTGGGCACGGAGGAGAAGCTGTCACAGGCGCTGTCCGGGGAGGAAATGATTGACAGGATCGTGGCAGGATATCGGGAGGAATCGGGATTTTTCCTGGATTTATATGCACCTGTGGGAGAGGGACCAAGCGGCAGGCTGAACGGCTGGTGGACTTACTATGGCCTGTGCAGGGACTGCCACTGCGCTTACACCCAGGGCAGCGCCGTGTACTATATCCTGAAGACGATACTGTTTCTGAAGAAAAAAGGCGTACCGTACCGGGAGGCATGGCTGGAGGGCTGCAGGAAGGTGCTGGATACCGCGGTTTACCTTCAGCGGGAGGACGGGGCATTCGGTTATACCTATTCCGCCAGTGAGAAGAAGGTGCTGGACTGGGAGGGATTTGCGGGATGCTGGTTTGTGCCGGGACTTCTCTACCTGGCCAGGCTCACGGGAGAATCTTCCTATGCGGAGGCGGCGCGGAAGGCACATGGTTATTATCGAAATTTCGTACATGACCTGGATTGCTGCGGCGCGCCCATGGATACCTGGAAGGCAGTGGATCAGGAGGGAAACTTAAGCTTTCTCCATGGCAGCAGGCTGCTTTATGAGGACACCGGGGAAGCGCGGTTTCTGGAGGATATGAAGTGCAGTGCAGGTTATGAGTTTCTGTGGCGGTACGGCTATCCCACCCGACCGGAGCATCCACCGGTAAATGACGGCTGGAACGCCTGCGGCGGCTCCGTGACATCCGTATCCAATCCCCATATCCATCCCATGGGAGTGCTGGCGGATGAGGACCTGTTGTTTCTGGCGGATGCTGCCGGGGATGCTTACTACCGTGAACGGGCGCTGGATTCCGCTGCCTGGATGATGCAGACTCTGGAGTTATACCCGGATAAGACAGGCTATGGGCGCTACGGCATCCTCTCCGAGAGATGGTGTCCTTCTGACGGGCTGGTGACGGAGCGCTACGACAACGGCCAGCCATACGGTTCCTGGTTCAGCTATAACCTGTGGGCGGCAGCCAATGTGTTCGAGGCGGTTTTAAGCCACCTGGACACTTGATTACAATTTTGTAGTTTTTATACGGTTTTGCGCTTTATCAATGTAGTGGAGACTTCCAGCTTCACAGGAGTGCATTCCTTATTCTCAAACAGCTGGGCGAGACGCAGCACTGCCATCTCGCCCATGTATTCTTTTGGCACATTGACGGTGGTCAGGGCAGGTTCCGTATAGGCGGAGGCAGGCATATTGTCAAAGCCCGCAAGAGCCACATCCCCGGGAATTTCGTAGCCCATTTCCTTCAGAGCCTTCATGGCGCCAAGGGCGATAAGGTCATTGTCCGCAAAGTAGCAGCGGGCAGGCTTTTCTCCGGCCGCAAGCAGCGCCTTCATGTCCGCGTAAGCGCCCTCCGGAGAGGGAGAGAGATAGTGGACCTTGGAGTTGGAGGTGGACATGCCGTTTCTGCGGACCGCCCGGTAGAATCCGTCCGCACGCTGGGTAAAATTGTTGATGGGGTAGGAGGAGCGCAGGTATCCCGGCTGTTCCCTGCACTGGGAGATCAGGTGGCAGGTGGCCAGGTAAGCGCCCTGAGCGTTATTAATCAGCACATAATCGGCTTCTGTGGTCTCGAAATAGGTGTCCAGGACAACCAGGGGGAGCTGCAGCCGCAGAAAAGGCGCCAGGTCGTTTTCCAGCATCTCCGTACCCAGAAGCAGGATTCCCTTACAGTCGAAATGAATCAGTTCTCTAAGCTGCCGTTCCGGATTTTCCCCTTCATCCAGATAAAATACATTCAGATAATAATGATGCTTTTTGCAGCCGATATCGATTCCCCGGGACAGATGGGAAAAAAAGGGTGTGTCGGCCACCACGGCGCCGTGCTTCCGGTAAATAATGAAATACAGTGTTCCGCGGGACGGATGTGACTGCGGGCCTTTTTCGGTGAGGCGGCTGAAATCATATCCCAGTTCTTTGGCAGTATCTATCACTTTTCTTCGTGTGGCGGTGCTGACCCCGGGTTTGCCGTTCAGTGCCATGGAGACGGCGGCCTCGGATAAATGCAGTACCTGCGCCAGTTCCTTTGCGGTAATGGACATCCTGTGTCCTCCTTTTTCGTGAAAATTGAGGAAATCTGCAGGCTTGATACTTGCCTGCAGGACATTTTATATTTTACTTACTTCATTATAGTGAATTAAGTAAATTTAGTCAATGATTATAATGAATTATGCTTAATATGCAATTGATATTAAGCTTTGTTAAGTGAATAATAGAGTTAGAGAGAATGACGAGTTCCGAAAAACGACAGGAGGTTATGAATATGGCAAAGATTGTACTGGGGTTTGCGCCCACGAGGAGAAGCATCTTTTCCGCACCGGACGCGGTGAAATATGCCAATCTTACAAGGGAAAAGCTGAGGAGCATGGGAGTGGAGTTTGTGGATATCGATGATATATCCCGGGACGGGCTGCTCCACGACGAAGCGGACAGAATCCGCATTGCAGCCAGGTTCCGCGAACAGAAGGTGGACGGCCTGTTTTTCCCTCACGGGAATTTCGGGACAGAATACGAGGTGGCGCGACTGGCGAAGGAGCTGAATGTTCCGGTGCTGCTCTGGGGACCCAGGGACGAGCGGCCGGACGAAAAAGGGGTGCGCCTCAGGGACAGCCAGTGCGGGCTGTTTGCTACAGGGAAGGTGCTTCGGAGATTCCGCGTACCCTTTACCTATCTGTGCAACTGCAGGCTGGAGGACCCGGAATTTGAGGCAGGCATCCGCAATTTCACGGCGGTCTGCAATGTGGTGAAGGCGTTCCGCAGCACCAGGATTCTGCAGATTGGACCCCGTCCCTTTGATTTCTGGTCCACCATGTGCAATGAGGGAGAGCTTCTGGAAAAATTCAATATTCAGCTTTCTCCCATCCCCATACCGGAACTGAAGGCGGAAATGGAACAGGCGAAAGCGGAAGGGACGAAGGTGGCGGAAACCGTTGCCTACTGCAGGGAGCATTTTCATATTGCCATCGGGGATAAGGAGCTGGAGACTGTGGCCGCGCTGAAGGTGGCAATGCAGGCGCTGGCAGGTCGTTACGGCTGCAATGCGGTGGCGATTCAGTGCTGGAACGCCCTGCAGGGAGAGATTGGCATCATGCCCTGTGCGGCCAACAGCCTGCTGAATGAAGAAGGCCTTCCGGTGGTGTGCGAGACAGACATTCACGGAGCCATAACCGCAGTGCTGGCGGAGGCGGCGGGTATGGATGAGTCCAGAAGCTTTTTCGCCGACTGGACCGTGCGCCATCCGGACAATGAGAACGGGGAACTGCTTCAGCATTGCGGACCCTGGCCCCTTTCCTGTGCGTCCTGCAAGCCCACCATCGGCTATCCGCTGGCATTTTCGCATCCCGGTGCCGTGGAGGCCGAGGCGAAACACGGAGAGATGACACTGTGCCGTTTTGACGGGGATAACGGAGAATATTCCCTGCTTCTGGGAAATGCAACCGGCGTGAACGGTCCCTATACGAAGGGAACGTATGTTTGGATAGAGGTGAAAAACTGGAAGCGTCTGGAGACAAAGCTGGTGGAAGGGCCTTATATCCATCACTGTGTGGGAATCCACAGGGATGTGGTGCCTGTGTTGTATGAGGCATGCAAGTACATAGGTGTGAAGCCGGATTTGTATGATGACAATGAGGATGAAGTGAAGGGAAAGGTGTGCGGCTACGAGAGCAGGGTGTAAGGCCTGGCTGGCAGCCCGTACCGCAGGCATTTCAGCAGTACGGAAAGAAACGGTCTGTGTATGCGGGCATGTGCCGTCGTTTCAGCCGGCGGCAGGGCAGCAACCATGGAGAGGGCACTGTGCGGGGCAGAAGCATGGGCAGGGTAGAACCGGTGTGAGGCAGGGCCATAGTCAGAGCCTGCGCGGGGCAGAAGCATGGGCAGGGCCGGTGTGAGGCAGGGCCACAGTCAGAGCCTGCGCGAAGCAGAACCGGTGCGGAAAGGAAGAAATATGGACGAATTGACAAGAAAAGCCTACAGGCTGCGCAGAGATATCATAGAAGAAGTCTACCGTTCCTCTGCGGGCCATGTGGGCGGTGATTTAAGCGTGATCGATATTTTGACGGTATTGTATTTCCGGGTGATGGCTGTGTCTCCGGATAACTGGGATTCCCCTGACAGGGACCGGTTTTTCCTGAGCAAAGGGCATTGTGCGGACGCGCTGTACATGGTGTTGGGGGAGAAGGGCTTTTTTGACAAGCAGGAGGCCATTGAGTCTTTCAGCGCTTACGGCTCACGGTTTATCGGTCATCCCAATACGGAGGTGCCGGGCATAGAGATGAATTCCGGTTCTCTGGGCCACGGCCTTGCCCTGGGGGTGGGGACCGCATTGGCGGCGAAGATGGACGGCAGGGATTACCGTACCTATGTGGTGCTGGGAGACGGGGAGATGGCAGAGGGTTCCAATTACGAGGCCATGATGGCGGCAGCCCATTATCATCTGGACAATCTCTGTGCCGTGGTGGACTTGAATCGGCTGCAGATCAGCGGCGCCACAAAAGAGGTCATGTGCAGTGACGAGTTGGGTGAGAAATTCGCATCCTTCGGCTGGAATGTGATTCCCGTAGAGGACGGGAATGACTGCGGACAGCTCCTGGAAGCATTTGAACAGGCGGCATCCGTGAAAGGGCGTCCCAGTGTACTCATCGCCCACACGGTAAAGGGCCGGGGCGTATCTTTTATGGAGAATCAGAAAAGCTGGCATCATGGCGTGATGACAAAAGAACAGTATGAGACTGCAGTGCGGGAGCTGGAGGAGGTGTGCAGTGAATAAGATAACCAATCGTCAGGTGATTTGTGATACATTGCTGGAAGCGGCCAAAACGGACAGGGATATTGTGGTAGTCTGCTCCGATTCCAGAGGTTCTGCGTCACTGAGTGCTTTTGCGGAAGCCTTTCCGGAACAGTTTGTGGAGATGGGAATCGCGGAACAGAATCTGGTTACCGTGTCCGCTGGGCTGGCTTCCTGCGGGAAAAAGGTGTTTGCGGCATCACCGGCCTGTTTCCTCTCCACCAGAAGCTATGAGCAGGCGAAGGTAGACGTGGCTTATTCCGGAACCAATGTAACCCTGGTCGGGATCAGCGGCGGCATCAGCTACGGAGCGTTAGGGATGACCCATCATTCCTGTCAGGATATCGCGGCTTTTTGCTCCCTGCCGGGAATGCGGGTCTATCTGCCCAGTGACCGCTTCTTGACCGGAAAGCTGATAGAAGCTCTTTTAAAGGACGATAAGCCTGCCTATGTACGGGTCAGCCGTTCGGCCACCGGGGACGTCTATGGAGAAAATTTGGATTTTGAGTTAGATAAGGCTAACATCATCTCCCGGGGA
>OFHN01001753.1_pt1 | contig 14172 bp, 16 predicted proteins | sample 1521321 | NCBI WGS metagenome assembly OFHN01 (sample SAMEA3504130, study PRJEB24116) | mouse gut metagenome | biome: mouse gut; feature: mouse-associated habitat; material: faeces | place: Denmark | collected 2011
ACATGACCATCCTGGAGAGCTGCGGTATTTGCCGTAAATGCGGCAGTCCGCTATTCAAGAGCCTGTTACCTGGCTATGACTATCAGTGCTTCACTTGTGACGAGGATTTCTACCAATTTGAGCAGGACACATGAGGAAGGGAGCGTTGCTATGCGTGTTTTAGTAGTTGAACCTGAACAGAGGCCGGAAGAGAGGGAGATTGAAGATTCTCTGAACGCTATGCAGGGTATCGTAGGCGGCCATATGCAGGCTATCTATCCTTTTAAGGAACCTGTCGCTCTGGTCTGCAATGAAAAGGGTCAGCTTATGGATTTCCCGCCGAATCGAGGATTGCGGGATGAACATGGGCAGATATACGACATCGTATTTGGCACCTTCTTCCTCTGCGGCGCACCAGAGAATGACCATCTTGTCAGTCTGACTCCGGAGCAGATCAAACGGTATCAGGAGCGATTCTATACCCCGGAAATGTTCTGGGGCATGGATGGCCGTATCGTCTGTCTGCCGTTGGAGGTCGATTAAGCAAATCTACCTTTGAGGGAATCCTTTGCGCCGCAAGGGGTTCCCTCTTATTATGCCCTATCATCGAAAGGAGCTGAAAAAGCATGAGGGCTTTGCGGCCTATGACGAAAGAGGAACGGGAGTTTGCGGAGCAACACCACGATATGGTCGTTGATTATCTCCGCTATAAACGTCTCCCAATGGATGATTTCTATGACATCGTGATCTTTGGCTACCTCTCCGCTGTGCAGCAGTATTTTCGCAACCCTCCCGCCGGGGTGGAGTTCAAGGCGATGGCGTTCCGGGCTATGAAAGATTCCATTCTCCGGGAGGGTGAATACCATGCCCGTGCTAAACGCTGTGGCTACACCGTAAGTCTGGATACTGAGGGCTACCATAGCACCATTCCTGACCAAAAGCAGGACGTTGAACGTCAGACCGAGCGCAAGGCCCTTCTGGAACAGGTGGCAAAGGTAGCCACGCCAAGGGAAAACAAAATCATTGAACTGCTGGTAGATGGTTTTGCGCTGCATGAGGCCGCACGGCTCTTGAAGATGCCGAGGGCTGCCGCTGAAAGCTGCATGGAAAGTTTCTGTTTCCGGGCCAGAGCCGCTATCGGCTGATGCTGGAGGTGTCTATGAAAGAACTTTGGATTCGGCTGGGGGCAATTATCAAGATCACCGAGGCCGAGGAACAGGCCATCTTTGGCGATGACGAGGAAAAAATGAGAGATGCCCTGCGGCTCATAATTGCCGAGGGCCGTTTCTGCCCGGACGAGGAAACCTACATTCCCAGCAAGGCCGTGCAGGAGTTCAACCGCACCTATGGTACGGCCTATGAGGAAGAAAACTGGTGCTGTGATTTATAACGCATGGCTGGGGCCGGTGTTCATCGGCTCTAGCCAATTACTATTTTATGGAGGCAGAACATGAAAGTCAAGGCATACATCCATAGTCTGAAAGACCATGAGCATGACCGCCATGTGCTGGGCGAGGCTGAGATCATCCGGCAGATCGGGGACAATCGGTATCTGGCCGAGGTCAACGGCGTCCGTTGTACGGCGATTTTCAACTTCTTCACCGGGGCCTACTATGTCGATGATGTGTACGGCATCGTGAAGGAGGTGGGCTGAGGATGAAACCGTATATCTTCAATCTGGAAACGACCAAAATTGAGCTGCATTTTGAGAAATCCGAGTATGCCGCCCTGACCACAGACCAGAAGGCCGATCTGAAAAGTGCATTCCTCTGGAGTCGTACCGGGAGCTGTTGGGTGAGCAGGGCCAAGGAACCGAATCTGTGGTGGGCAAAACAGGTCGCTGCCAAGCTGGGCTTCACCGAGGAACAGCGGGAGGGTGAGCGGCTGTCCTTCTCCGAACAGGTGGAGCGTCAGGCAGATCGGGCTGAGAGACGGGCCGAGCGTTACGAACAGTACGCAGAGAACGCAGAGCGCCGGGGTGCAGCCTTGCAGCAGCCCCTTAACCGGATGCACGGAGATATTGCGTTCTTTACCCAGCCGATTATTGCTGGTCATGCTGGAAGTCAGGCATTTGCACGTCGGCGGGAAAAGATGTTCGCTCAGTATGAGAAAGGCTTTGAGGAATATCGCAAGAGCGAATATTTCCAAGACAGAGCAAAGACAGCCAGGGCAACAGCAGATGGGGCAAAATACCGGGATATTGCCTATCTCGACCGCCGTATCAAGGAATGCAAGAAGGAAATCCGGGCCAGAAAAAAAACATCGTCCACTATGAGGAAATTTTGGCGGCCATGGAGAACGGCGAGAAGAAAAAGCGGTTTGACGGTACGCCAATTTCTGTAGAGGAAGTCACTAGCTGGATGGAACATGAGTTTGAGTTGATAGAAAAGGCCATAGACAAGCAAGCGTTCCTGGAAGCCTGTGTTGACCAGTGCGGCGGTATCCAGTTCAGCAAGGATAACATCAAGATTGGCTTTCAAGTCCGGTTGAATGATGGATTTGATTCCGAGGTTGAAGTAATTGGAGCTGGCCCGCAGAATATCACCTATCGCATACTGACCGGGGGTGCGAAGGGTATGGTTCTCCAAACTGCCTATGCCGAAATCAAGGAAATCATTAAGTCAGAGGAGCTTCAAGAAACACATCCCTTCAAGGTTGGCGAACAGTTCACAGCGGAACAATACGTCCGAGTTGATGATTCTCTCAAATGGGAGCGTGTTCGTGTGACCTATGAGATCATCAAGGCCAGCAGTAAGACGATCCAGTTGAAGCCCATTGATGGCGATGGGAAGGTCATCACTCGCAAACCGAGGAAAGCCTACAACGGCAGTTGGTGTTTCAGCATTGACGATGCCTATACCAACACTTTCTACAAGCCAGCGAAAGTAAGCGAGGCTGGTTAAGATGGAGCATTATGTACCTTACGCCCGTTCAGATGTTGGCAGCAGTCAGGTGGAGTCCGTTGTTGAGTGGCTGGGGGTTAATGCGCTTTTGGCGAGGATGCGCCAGCTTCCACCAGAAAGCGAGTTCTCTATCCTGCTTGATTTCCTGGTGGAGTTTGCTGGTGCGCTTGAGCTGGCCGAACATCGGATGACCGAGATATTGGTAGAACAATCGGCCATCAGCTACAAGGCCCACGCCGAGGTTGTAAAGATGGTTAAGTGCCGACTGACCGACCTTTACAATGATGCAGACCAAAGTTGCTCCAAGACGATTATTAAGGATGGTGAAGAAAGTGCAGAAAAAACAGTCAAAATCTGATGGTGTCAGTGTCCAGCGTATCACTGAATTGACTGCAACGCTCAATCGTTATCGGTACGAATATTACAATCTTGCAAAGCCCAGCGTGTCCGATGCGGTCTACGACAGGCTCTTTGACGAGCTGGCAGCGTTGGAGCAGAAAACGGGGATCGTCCTTAGCAACTCCCCCACACAGACCGTAGGCTATGCTCCTGTGAGTACGCTGCGGAAGGTCAGACACACTATTCCGCTTCTGAGCATGGACAAGACAAAACAGACCGACAATCTGGTTTCCATGCTTTCCGTGGCTCCGGCTCTGCTCATGCTGAAGCTGGATGGCCTAACCGTTAAGCTCTGTTATGAAAATGGCAAGCTGATCCAGGCATCCACCCGAGGGGATGGTGAAACTGGCGAGGATGTCACCCACAACATCCCGGCGTTCTACAATGTGCCGTTGAAAATTCCTAACAAAAAGAGGCTTGTTATCACAGGAGAGAGCCTGATCCATACTGACGACTTCGAGCAGATGAAGGATTCCGAGGGCAAGGACATCAAAAATGCCCGGAATTTGGCTGCTGGCTCTATCAGGTTACTTGACCCCGCTATGTGCAAAGACCGCTACATATACTTCTACGCTTTCAATGTCATTGAGGGCATGGGCACCCTTGGCGGCAATACCGACAGCCGGGGGTGGCTTCTGGAAGATTTGGAGCCTCTTGGCTTTGAGGTCTGCCCCTTTGTGCGTATGTCAAAAGGCGCGTCCCAGGCAGAGGTGGAAAGCACAGTCCAATATCTGAGGTCCATCGCCAATATCGAAAAACTGCCCATTGACGGGATCGTGCTGCGCTATGACAGCATTTCCTACTCTAAAACGCTGGGACGGACGGGGCATCACTACAAGGATGGCATTGCGTTCAAGTTTGAGGACGATGTGATGGAGACAGTCTTCCGTTCCATTGAGTGGACGCCCAGCCGTTCCGGAGAAATTGCGCCCGTAGCCCTGTTTGACCCTGTGGAGATCGACGGCTGCACTGTGTCGAGGGCCAGCCTGCACAACCTGTCCTTCATCAAGGAACTGGAACTACACCCAGGCTGTCGTATCCTCGTTTCCAAGCGCAACATGATAATTCCCCACATTGAGGAAAACCTTGACCGTGGACGCTATGCCCCCAGCCTGATCCCCAAACGGTGTCCCTGCTGCGGGAAGCCTACGAGAATTTATGCTCGTTCTGGCGGGAAAGGCGGGCAGGTGGCAACGCTCCACTGTGATAATCCTGACTGCGGCAATCAGACTCTTCGCAAGTTCGTCCATTTTGTTGGGAAGAAGGCCATGGATATTTCAGGTATATCAGAAGCAATTTTGGATAAGTTCATTTCCAATGGATTTCTGACCACATATCAAGACCTTTATCACCTGGACAGATACCGCAATCAGATCATACACATGGAGGGCTTCGGTGTCAAGTCCTATGAAAAGTTGCAGAAGTCCATCAATGCCAGCAGAAAAACTACCTTTGCACAGTATCTGGTGGCTATGGACATTCCCATGATTGGAAGAACCGCAAGCAGGGCATTGGACAACCACTTCGATGGCAGTTTGGATGCATTCGAGAAATCGGCTGCAAGCGGTTTTGACTTTACCGTGCTGTCAGATTTCGGCGCAGCTCTGAGCGGAAACATCCATCAATGGTTTAGTGTTCCCGACAATCTGAAGCTGTGGAAAACGCTTCAGAAAGAATTTACATTTGAAAATAGAAAGGAAAATGTCACCATGGAAAACAAAAACAGCGTAACCTACAGCCCCTTCTACGGCTGCACCATCGTTGCCACGGGCAAGCTGGAGCACTTCACCCGTGACGGCATCAACAGCAAGATCGTCAGCCTCGGGGCCACCGCTGGCAGCTCCGTGACCCGCAAGACCAGCTACGTTATCTGCGGGGAGAAGCCCGGCAGCAAGCTCACCAAGGCCCGGGAGTTGGGCATCCCCGTTCTGACTGAGCAGGAGTTTTTGAATATGATCCCCGCATAAGTGGAGGAATCGAATCATGTTGATTTTGGTTGTGGAGCCTGGGAAAGTTCCCGAAACCCAAGATATATCCGGTGACCTGAAAGAGATGCAGTCCATTGTAGGCGGGTACATTCAGGCAATCTATCCCTTTCCGGGGATTGCTCTGGTCTGCAATGAAGATGGCTGGCTACGTGGCCTTCCTGGAAATCGCGGTCTGCAGGACGAAAACGGTGAGGTCAACAATATTATTTGGGGAACATTCTTTCTGTGCGGCGCTCCTGCGGATGGGGAGGACTTTGTTGGACTGACGCCGGAACAGGCAGAACGGCTTGAAAAACGGTTCCATACCCCGGAAGCGTTTGTCGGCTCTAATGGTCGTATTCTCTGTGTTCCATTCCCTGCGGGAACCTTCATGTAACCCAGTCAAAGCCCCGCTGTCCCGGAAAGTCGGGATGGCGGGGCATCTTTATGGAAAGGAGCGGCGATAATATGCAGCGATTTAACATCAACTGGACGGCAAAGGCCCTGGTAAATCAAATGGAGAAAGGCAAAGTAAACTACGACAACGCCGTACAGCGCAACCTTGTATGGGACGCGGAGAAAAAATCTCTCCTGATCCACAGTATGATCTACGGCTATGCAATCCCTGCCATGTACTTTACCCGTGACGAGAGCGGAGTTTATGACAGCCTGGACGGAAAGCAACGGTCAAATACCATCAGCGAATATCTCCGCGATGAGTTCGCATTGTCCACAGACACCCCTGCTATCGTGGATGACAACGGATGTGTGGAGGATGTCAGCGGATTGTATTTCTCACAGTTGCCCGAGTGGGCACGGGACCGTATCAAGGACTACAACCTCACGATCTACTATTATGAGGGGATGACAGAGACAGAGATCAGAGAGTTCTTCCGCAGGTTGAACAACGGCAAGCCTTTGAGCGCCATTGAGCTGACCCGTGCCAATGTCCCCAGTTTGGCAATTTTCCAGCAGCTCGCCAAGCACAAGGCGATCCAATTTGTTGTTTCAGAGGCTGGCAGGAAGCGGTTCACCGATGAAATGATTGCCATGCAGTTCTACCAGCTTATCACAGAGGAAGCCCCCGACTTCTCCACTAAGCCCTTCCGGGAGTGGGCCAGCAAAGTCGAGGTTGACAGTGAAGTGCTGGACACGATCAGCTCTGGGCTGGATGCCTACTCGGTGTTCGCCAGGAGCCTGATGGATGTCAACAATAGGGTTCTCCGCACCGTCAAGGGCAGAACGCACTTCATCAGTTGTGTCTATTACTGCTATCTGGCGGTTGAGCATGGTGTAAGCCAGGAGGAAATCAACCGCACCCTGACCGAGTTCTTCAGTGGGCATCCCTCCACATCACCGGAGTACAATCATACAGTATCCGCCGGCAGTGCAAAGCCTACTTCGGTACAGACACGGCGGGACGTTATGAAGTCTTTGCTTCCGGCAGCGAATGAGGAGGAGGAACCTGGCCTGGAAGAAACTGAGCCTGATAATGTGGGCGATTCAGAACAATTTGAGGAGAAAGATCATGCGGTGTAAACATTGCGGTGCAGAGGTAATTCGTATCCATGCGATGGGAGGTTCGGCGATCTGCTGGGCCTTCCCCACTGCCTATTGGTCCGTGCGGGATAGGGAGGCACGAGAACTGCTGATGCCGAACGGGGACAGGGCCTATGGCAATCTGACCGGGGATCTGCAAGATGCCGTTGGTGTCGGCTACCTCCCTCACACCTGTCACCAAATGCTCCTGATTCACCAGGGGCGGGACAGTTGGGATCGTCCTGTCTACAAAGGGCCTGACGGAAACCTATATGTCGATGTTGACCCTCGGAAGGGCTGGGGCCCGAATATCTGTACCAAGTATCAGAACGACTTTGATGGAGAGCCGGATGATCCTGTGGAGGATGTTGACTTCATCTTTACGCCGTGCCGGGATGTCTGGTAAATAAAGGAGGTTGAATTATGAGCCACGAGTGGGGGAACTACCCGGAGGATTTCGCCCCAAAGATGTACTGGGGTGCCAGGGCTATCCTTGAGCAAGAGAGTGGCCAACCTGGAAAGGCATTGTATCTTCTGTATGATCGCCAGAACTTTGAGCGGCTGGATGGGAGCCAGAGAGGCCAAGATGTGTTCTTTGACTGGATCAACACAAAGGCCCTGCCCGAACTGAGGCACCTTGCCAGAGAGAACCGTTTCCATGAGTGGAGTGATCTGGTGACGATCCAGTCTGAGGACGGCTGCTTCATGTGTCAGGCCACACCCAAGGGGAGTGGTGGGGGGTATCTCTATATCGGCTGCTGGGAGGTTGAGCAGCAACCCATGATAACAAAGACTGCATTGCGGTCACAACTCCAGCAGGACCATACACTAAATGATCTTCTGGCATTTGGCCCCGGCCAGGACTGCGAGATCTTCAAGGCCGACAGATTCTATCCTGGGGATGTGGTAATCTATGTTCCTGATGTAGCCTTGAACCATATTCCTCTTGAACGCCAGGTTACAGACCCGGAAGAATTGGACGAGGTTTTGAGCCAGTGCTACACAGGCCAAGACTTCATCGACGAGTGCGGCGGTGATGCAGAGAAAGCCGAGCGCCTGTTTTGCTACTGCGACTGGCAGCATCCTTCCTCTGCGGTGGACGAGCTGGACGATAGCGAGGAGGATACATAATGAAATTTACTCTTATTGAGGAAAGCGGACAGTATGCTCTGATCCTGCGTGGTGAGAATATGACGCAATACGCCGTTGTGAGTGGTCTGGACAAGAAGACCGGATGCTGGGACTGGACATGCTGCTATTACGACTTCGGTAAGTTCTCCGAGCTGACGAGGGCTGAGGCTCTTTTCAAAGCGTTGGATTACTATCTGATGCGGACAAACGAGAAGCATATCCCCTGGGCCAGAATGAGTGAGATCGCCACGGTTCTGAAGGATGGACTGATCGAGGATGATGAGGGAGAAGCCTACCGCTACATGGCTGATGTTGCTGAACTGTCGGACGCCGAGGCTGAATACTTTGGACTGGATATGGAGCAGTACAAAGCTGCCACAGATGAAGATACCGATGACCACATGGCTCCATCCAGCACAGACGGCGATTATAGCCCTTCCAATCCTTGGGATGCACCTGGAATGAGTATATCAGATTTTCTATAGGTGTCCCGTTAGGGTAAACCCTAATGGAACTATGAAAAAGAGTTCCATTAGAGTTGGTTTTCGGGTTCTGGTACGTCCCAGACTGGAAGCCGACCCTAATGGGACTCTCACTTTTCTATGAGGGGGTTGAACATGAAGATCGGCTATATCAGGGTCAGCACACAGGAACAGAACACCATCCGGCAGGAAGTCTTGATGGAATCCTTGGATGTGGATGAGGTCTACATCGACCATATGAGTGGCAAGAACACCAACCGTCCAGAGCTGCAACGGATGATGGAGTACGTTCGCCGTGGGGATACCGTGATCGTGGAGAGTATCAGCCGCTTCGCCAGGAACACCCGTGACCTGTTGGAGCTGGTAGAGCGGTTGACTGCCAAAGGCGTTGAGTTTGTCAGCAAGAAAGAGGCTATTGACACCACTACTCCCACTGGAAAGTTCATGCTGACCATCTTCGGAGCCGTGGCAGAGCTGGAACGGGAGTACATCCTGCAACGTCAGCGAGAGGGTATTGCCATTGCCAAGGAACAGGGCCGATACATGGGGAGAAAGCCCACGCCAGCACCGGACTTTGATCGTGTGGTTGCACAATGGCGTAGTGGAGAGATCACAGCGGTTGAGGCCATGCGTACACTGAAAATGAGCAAGACTACCTTCTATCGGAGAGTGCAGCAAACTGCCAATAGCTTTGCACTGGGAAATCAGGTTAAGCCGTAGATGAACGTGAGGGACAAGGGATGGGGGCATACCCATCCTTTGTCCTTCACATTTATTTTTTGCAATCAACTCCTACAGGGATGTAAATCAAAACCTTAAAGGAGTTGAAGTCATGAGTAAATTCAAAATCAGCATTTTAAAGGCTTTCAAAGACAAGCTAATCGAGGCAGAAATGGAATCTATGGTCATCAAAGGCAATAACCTTGTTTCACTTATGAAAGCAGTCGGGGAAGAAGGCTGCGTGTTCTGCCCATCTACATTCAAGGATGGTATAAAGAGCCGGGAGACTTTTGAACAGTCTCAGTTATTCGTACTTACCTTTGGCAATGCAAACAATGAGGGGCTATCCTTTATCAAAATAAAAAGCAGGGCAAGGTACTATGGTCTTCCTATGTTGTTCGCTTACATCACCGATCCCTTCTATTGTATTGATGCAAATCGTGAACAACTCTCCATCGTGTTCTTGAGTGAAACTTCTCTCTCGGATTTGAAAGAGGCTGAGGCCATGCAGAGAGCGTTGATGATGATATTCCCGGAAGCTGACAAAGATTGCAGTGTCCTCAATGTGTGCCAAGGTGGAAACAAGTTGTTGTACTCTGATGAAACCATGCCAACGATCAATGCTGACTGGCTGTTTATGAACATGTGTCTTCGTTTGAAGAACAAGTTTGGTTCCACCAATTACAAGCGGAAGATTGCTGAGTTCTCCCGAGCAACAGGTGTTCGATTAGATGATAGAAGTCTTCCTGATGTTTCTATTGCTGAGGTTCACACTGAGTATCACATAGAGAAGATTGATGATAAGAACTCGTCAAAGTGTATTATAGAAGAGAGATCTGACGAGATCTTATCACATCATGAGTGCAGGATCAACTTCGAGAGTGGAAGCACTTCTGAGGAAAGAGCAGCAGATCATGAGAGATCATCTACCATCAGTCCTCGTGGATCTGATGTGCTCAAATCATTCAGTTCATCTTGTAGATTGTATCAAGAGTTTGAATCAGGAAGTAGGAGGTTGACTCAGCAAGAACTTCTCGGACTGGCTACAAATCTCTCTCAGGTCAAGTCAGGGCAGAAGATGTTCAAGGCTGTTCTCGGCTCAAAGCCGTATGATGATGCCTGGGGAAAGCGGATTGACAACTGGGACTACTACTTCTACTACATCAAAGGGAAAGGCTCTAGGCCATGTGCCTACTTCTGCCCATACCGTGATACCTGTCACCACGGGACAGACATCTTGTCAACTGCAAAGCCCAAGTATCATCAAATCGAGTGGATTAACAACTGGGGTGTACCCCTAGTCGATGTAGATGAAGCGTGGGAAGATTTCAGCGAGAAGTTTCGGGATGCGGTAGCGTCTGATGAACCAGGCTGGCATATCATTAAAAGTCAAACCGCCCTCGGCAAGACACAAGCATTACTGGAATTTCTCAGGGATACCTCGCTCAGAGTCTTGGTTGCCGTGCCGACTAACAATCTGAAACGTGAGGTCTGTGAGCGAGCTAAGAAGATGGAGGTAGAGGTAGTCGCATCACCCTCATTACATGAATTGCAAGATGAGATACCTACTGTTGTTTGGTGCGAGATACAGGCACTATACGATGTAGGCAAGTCGCCGATGCCTCGGATAGAGAAAGCGATTGCTGAAGACGATGTAGAGTGTGCAAAAATATTCAAAAAGTATAAACGTGAGCTTTCAGAGTTCATTAACTCAGAGGGCCACGCTATCACCACTCATCGCCGCCTGACCAACATGGATGTGAGCAAGTACGATCTCGTCATAGTAGATGAAGATATTATCTACAGCACTGTCATTCCTAACAGAGAGACAGTCTCTCTGTCAATGTTGAAGAAAGTACGAAAGAAGTTAGCCGCCAGCGATCCGCTGGCAGCTAAAATCAAGAGGGTTCTAAAGAAGATCAAGGATTCAGAGTTCTTTATTTTAGATGAAGTTGACTGGCACAGAGCATACGCCGATATAAAGATGGCCCTCAATATACCGGCACTATGCTCTGCTACACATTTCTGCTACCGTGCCGCTTCAAAGCAGGAGAGTGACTTGACGGAGGATAGCATCACCTTTATCAAACCTGTTAAGTTTCCTGGTGATAAGTATATCATGCTCTCAGCCACAGCGGATGAAGATATTTGCAAATACTACTTCGGTGAAGAGAATGTACGGTTCTATGACTGTAAAGAAGCTACAATCACAGGCCTTCATCAATATGGAGACAAGCCTATGGGCCGTAGCTCGATTCGCAAAGACCCATCTATTATCAAACGCATCAAGAAGTGGACAGGTTTTGATTATACAATCTCTTTCAAGGAGTTTCACAAATACTATGAGGGAGAGCTACACTTCGGGAACTGTGCAGGATGTGACACGTTGAAGGGTAAGAATATAGATGTTATTGGAACACCACATCAGCCAGAGTGGATATACAAGCTATTTGCCTACTCGCTGGGATATGATGTTGATGATAGTTTGAAGCCTAACACTGTCGTTGTTCATAATGGGTTCCGCTTCCGATTCATGACATACGCCGATGCAACGCTGAGAGCTATCCAGTTCTACATGATTGAATCAGAGCTTGAGCAAGCCGTAGGCCGGGCTAGATTGTTACGCTGTGATTGTACCGTCAACCTGTTCTCTGACTTCCCTCTGAAACAAGCTACGTTAAAGGAATCCGAGTATGATACCAATGAAGGTTCACCATCAGCTTAGAGCTTATCTATCAAATCACGTCATGTTAGATATGGTCAAGTTATACCCCCCACTGACAGACAGTGGCGGTGGTATTTACCATTCCATGTTATAATACCAAAGGCAATCATGTGACAGAGCAAACAGCGAGGCAGGGCCATCACGCCCTACCTCGCTGCTTGCTTTGTCACATGATTGTCTTTGGCATTATAACATGGAACGGTAAATACTACCATCACTGTCTGTCAGTGGTATACTTTAGCTTGACGACGGTGTTGATACAAATACATTAGCTATGAAACACTCTCTTAACAGGATCAGGCATAGGATGGGTGATGGGAACCGGCGCAGTCAAATGGCCGCGCCGGTATTATAGATAAGGCTCCTACTCTTTGCTATAATCAAAGCCATCAACCATCTTTGCCTGACGGAGAGGGAAGTTTGAGAACAAGTGAACATTACATGGATTTCGGAGAAGCCGTGCTCGCCCCACGGCTTGCTCCAACTCGCTTTCAATCATCCAGAATTGAAGACGCCGTAAATCTTCATTGTGGAAGGTCGTAAAACGAAAACGATAGCCATTGTGTGTGACTACCTGGGGTTCCACCTCTTCATCTTCATCGAAGTCAAGCCCCATCGTAAATGCAGCCAGCTTGTATAAGAAGTCGGCATGGTACGGGGTTCCAACAACGAGGATGTCTTGGCCTTCTAAAGTATTGCTGCCCTCGGTGTTCCCGAAGTGTAAGTTGCCTATCTTCTCCCGCAGGAATGTGATAACACGGCCTTCATCCATGCCAAACCGATTCATTAGACGGCGGACGATGTCAGGGTCACTTGATATAGAACTACGGCTCATGGACCTACCGGGATACTGGCACAGCGGCCCTTGATATTTGGCTCTTTTACATTCATAGAAATCCACTCTATCCCAACCGAAGTATTGACGGCATATACCCTCGTCAACGGTAGCTGAAACCATGATGTATTTTATATCTTTGAAGAACTCTGGGAGTTTTAGATAAACAATGGCATCTTCTTTTAGATTAAGCTCCTTATCGCTTCTCCGAACATAGAATTGCTCTGCCTGGCAGAATGACGGCAGATCAAAGGAGTATAGTTTATCATCCTCATCGTCCCATTCCAAGCTATCGAGTTCAATGGACGACTGAACTTTAGCCTTCCTCAATAGGGATTTTATCTTTTGGGACAGGCGGCTGTCAGTGGTCTTCGCCAACAACTTCTCCAGCCTAGCAACTGGAACTTCTCCTTGATTTGGGATGATACTCTTGAAGATGATGTCCTCATCAATGATGATCGCATCGAACGCCTTTAGCCGCTCTTCGTCCATGCTCAGCAGATAGCGGTGGGTTGTGATAACGCTGCCCTTGAAGTTTTTCAGGGCCTCGCGCTCCTTCATATACTTCCTCAAACAAGGGATGTCTTTTTCTTTAAGTATCTCCTCAATGTACGGATGGACTAGTTGGTGTTGTCCGCTCCGATGAAATCTCTCAATATGCTCCTTTACCTTGTCCGGTATCTCATTCTTGATCTCCTCCAATGAGGGTGTCTTGCGTACTTCTATATCCATTTGGATTGCTTTGTGGTAAAGCTCGTTCTTCAATAGATTGGTCGAAGCAGCGACCAGGAACCTATGATCTGGATTCTCTGACATAAGTTGTAGGTAACTGTGACTCTTACCAGCTCCAGTCTGACTTTTAATAATGTGAATCTTGGTATCCTCAGCATGATACGCTTTGCTGATGGCCTTGTATGTATCATCTTGAACATCTTCTATCGAATAGAACTTCTCACTGTACCCTGGTAGCCTTTCCATCATTCCAGGCTTAGGACGTACCGTAGACAGGATGTTTGTACCGTGGTTACATTCCTTGCAGTAGGGACAAAAGCTGGCGCAGCTATAGGGCTTGTACTCTTGCTGGCGGATATAGGAAAGGTGACGTTCCCACTTCTCTCTCCGCTCATCATCGTAGAACTCGGGATGCTCTGCTTGGATCTCTTTGAATCGTTGAATGCCTGATTCGACCTGCTTCAGATTGGTAGCCAGGCCAAACAATTCATCGTGGCTCATGTCCCTCTCGCCACTCTCAAACTTTCCGAACAACTGACATCCTCGACTCATATCTGACAATACAGATGATCGGTAGGCTCCGTGATTCTTATATCCTCTATTCAACACACCTGTTCTATTAACAGGTGTGTTGACAGAAGACTTGTTGGTGCTACCATTGAGATTAACTCGATAAAACATCTTCGGGAAATTCTCGCCATCTTCTATTAGACATCTTGCGAAAATAAGGTGCAGTGGTAAAATAGGGGCATGAAATACG
>OFHN01001755.1_pt1 | contig 14154 bp, 12 predicted proteins | sample 1521321 | NCBI WGS metagenome assembly OFHN01 (sample SAMEA3504130, study PRJEB24116) | mouse gut metagenome | biome: mouse gut; feature: mouse-associated habitat; material: faeces | place: Denmark | collected 2011
GGCGGGGGGAGCTTACTCCTCCACATAGGCGTACTGGAAGAACCAGTAGCCATAGGGGCTGTGCCAGCTGCCCTTCAGGGAGGGGCTCTGGAGCCAGAAGTCGTTGTAGTAGGCAACGGGGATGCAGGCGTAGTCCTCCATCATGATCTTCTCGGCCTCGTGGAGGGCCTTGAAGTGCTCGCCCTGGTCGGCGACACGGGAAGTGTCGATGGCGGCGTCGAAGGCAGCGCTCTTGTACTTACCGTCGTTGTTGCCGTTGGTGGAGTACAGCAGCTCGATGATGTTGGAAGCGTCGTTGTAGTCCATGACCCAGCCGTTACGGGACATCTGGTAGTCGCCGGCCCGGCGCAGGGGGGTGAAGGAGGCCCACTCAACACGGTCGATGTTCATGGTGATGCCCAGAACCTCTTTGTAGCAGCTCTGGAGATACTCGGCAACGGCCACATGGTAACCGGTGTCGTTGGTGGAGTAGGTGATGGTGGGGAAGCCCTCGCCACCCGGATACCCGGCAGCAGCCAAAGCCTCCTGGGCCAGCTTCTTGTTGGCCTCATAGTCCTCGCTGATGTAGGTCTTGCCGCCGTTGGCAGCAACAGAGTTGTCAAAGAACATCCCGGAGGCATCGGTAACGCCGGGGCCCACGAAGTTGTAGGCGGGGGTGTAGGTGCCCTGCATGATGACATTGGCGATGTAGTCACGGTCGATAGCCAGGTTCAGGGCCTTCCGGACGTTGATATCGTTGAAGGGGGCGATGGCGTCGTTCATGGAAACATAGTAGGTGCCCAGAATGGTATCCACATAGTAGTCGCCGCCGTCCTCCACCTTGGTGAGGCTGGGGATTTCCTCAGTGGGAACATCCTTGATCAGCACAGCGGCGCCGCTGTTATAGGCTGCAAAGGAGGCGCTGGAATCCTCCAGCAGCAGGAAGTTGATGGTCTCGGTGACGATGCGGGAGGAATCCCAGCCGCCGTTGTAGTTGGGGTTCTTCTTCACAACGATGCGCTCGCTGGGGGTCCACTCGCTGATCATGAAGGGACCATTGCAGACGTAGGTCTCCGGCTTGGTGGCCCAGGCGTCGCCGTTGGCCTCAACAGTGGCCTGCTGGACAGGGCTCATGGTGCCGAAGGCAACCAGCTTGTCAAAGTAGGAGCAGGGGTAGGACAGAACGATGGTCAGGGTCTTGCCGTCGTCGCTGGCCTTGACGTTCAGCTTCTCGATGTCCGGCTCGGTGGTCATGTTGCCGTCCTTATCGGGGTTGCCGATGGCGTCCTGATAGCCGTCCACCATGCCGATGACAGTTTCGCCGTAGGGGGCAGCCAGGTTGACGTCCGCCAGGCGCTTGAAGGTGTACTCAAAGTCCTTGGCGGTAAGGTCGGTGCCGTCGGACCACTTCAGGCCGTCACGCATGGTGAAGGTCCAGGTGAGGCCGTCCTCGCTGACGGTGTAGCTCTCGGCCTGGCCGGGCTGCACCTCCAGGTTTTCATCGATGATGAGGAGGGTCTCAAAGAGGGTGACCAGCATGTTGCCGCCGTCCACCGCGCTGTTGAGGGCGGGGTCCAGGGTCTCCGGGTTGGGGCCGATCTGGACGGAGAACTCGCTGGCGATGGTGGGTTCCGCGTCGTTTCCGCTGCCAGAAGGGGTGCTGCTGCCGTTATTGGCAGGGTCGCTGGCGTTGCCGCCATTGTTGCCGTTGCAGGCCGCCATGGCAAGGACCATCAGGACTGCCAGGGCCAGGGCAAGAATCTTCTTTGCGTTCATTCTTTCATCTCCATTTACTAGTTTGCAGGCAGGTCTTTCCCGCTCGCTGTATTCACGCCGCGCCTTATGCGCGGATGATACCGTTAGGATGGTTTGTTCACCCATCGCAATGGGTGAACAGGGTATTTTTTTGCCCGCGGGCAAAATTTTTGTTTTTCGCTTACCCCATGGTAACCGGCAGCAGGGGGGTCATTTCCCCCTCCACCCTGTCCAAATGGTGGCAGGCGGCCCAGTGGCCGGGGCCAATCTCCCGGAAGACGGGCACCTCCGCCGCGCATTGCTCGTCGGCGTAGGGGCACCGGGTGCGGAAGCGGCAGCCGCTGGGAGGATTCAGGGGGCTGGGCACGTCCCCCTGGAGGGGGATGCGCTTGGAGGCCCGTGCCACCTGGGGGTCCGCCACCGGAATGGCGGAAATCAGGCTCCGGGTATAGGGGTGGACGCTGTGGGCAATCAGCTCAAAGCTGTCCGCCAGCTCCACCAGCTTGCCCAGGTACATAACGCCGATGCGGTTGGAGATATGCTTGACGACGCTGAGGTCGTGGGCGATAAAGAGATAGGTAAGGCCCATTTCCCGCTGCAAATCCTCGAACATATTCACCACCTGGGCCTGGATGGAAACATCCAGGGCGGAAACCGGCTCATCGCAGACGATGAACTCCGGACGCACCGCCAGGGCCCGCGCGATGCCCACCCGCTGCCGCTGCCCGCCGGAAAACTCGTGGGGGTAGCGGTTGGCGTGCTCGCTGTTCAGGCCCACCCGCTCCAAAAGGGAGATAATGCGCTCCCGGCGCTCCTGCTTACTGGAGCAGAGCTTGTGGATATCAATGGATTCCCCCACAATATCCCCAATGGTCATGCGGGGGTCCAGGCTGGCGTAGGGGTCCTGGAAGACGATCTGCATCTTCCGGCGGAAGGGGAGCATATCCACGGCGGTTTTCACCCCGCATTTGGGGCTGCCGTTTTCATCCAAAACAGGGCTTCCGTCGGCGTTTTGGAGGGGGCACCTGCCGCTGTCGTAAATCACTTCCCCGTCGTAGAGGATGCGGCCGTCGGTGGGCTCGTAGAGGCGGAGCATGGTCCGGCCCACGGTGGTCTTGCCGCAGCCGGATTCTCCCACCAGCCCCAGGGTCTCCCCCTTGCGGATGAAGAAGGAGACGTCGTCCACCGCCTGGACCCAGCGGCGCTTCTGGCCCCGTCCTCCAGCAGGGAAATACTGCTGGAGATGCTGGATTTCAATTAGATTTCGTTCTCCGCTCACGCCCTTTCGCCTCCTTCCGCCGCTTCCTTCTGGCGCAGCCAGCAGTAGCTGTAGTGGGTGTCGCTCAGCTGGGTCTTGGGGGGCATCCGCCGCAGGCAGACCTTCATGCAGCTGCGGCACCGGGGGGCGAAGGGACAGCCCGCCGGCGGGTTCAGCAGGTCCACCGGCTGCCCCTCGATGGGCACCAGCCGCTCCGATTCCTCGGTGGTCAGCTTGGGGATGGAGCCAATAAGGCCCTTGGTGTATTCGTGGCTGGGGTGGTAGAAGATTTCATCGGTGGAGCCGTACTCCACAATGTGGCCGGCGTACATGACAGCGATGCGCTCGCACATGCTGGCCACCACCCCTAGGTCGTGGGTGATCATGATGATGCTCATCCCCATCTTTTGGCGCAGCTCCTGCATCAGCTCCAGGATCTGGGCCTGGATGGTGACGTCCAGGGCGGTGGTGGGCTCGTCGGCGATGAGCAGCTTGGGCTCGCAGGCCAGGGCAATGGCGATCATCACCCGCTGGCGCATCCCGCCGGAAAGCTCGTGGGGGTACTGCTTCAGCCGCTTATCCGGCTCGTTGATGCCCACCAGCTCCAGCAGCTCCTTGGCTCTGGCCCTGGCCTCCCCCTTGGATTTATCGGTGTGGAGGCGGATAACCTCCTCGATTTGGTTGCCGATGGTGTACACCGGGTTCAGGCTGGTCATGGGGTCCTGGAAGATGATGGAGACCTCGTTTCCCCGCATCTTGCGGAACTCCTTTTCGCTCATCCGCTCCACCTGGTGGCCGTTAAAGCGGATGGTTCCGCCGATGAGCCTGCCGGGGTAGGCGGTGAGACCCATGATGGAATAGGCCGTCACCGATTTGCCGGAGCCGGATTCTCCCACAATGCCCAGCACCTCCCCCTCGTCCAAGGAGAAGGAAACGCCGTTCAGCGCCTTTACCTCCCCGGCGGGGGTGAAGAAGGAGAGACGTTCGTCTTTGATTTCCAGCAGCTTTTCACTCATTTTGTATCTCCCCTCCCCTTAATTTTTCAGCTTCGGGTCGAAGGCGTCCCGCAGGCCGTCGCCAAACAGGTTAAAGACCAGGATGGTAACGCTGATAAGGATGGCGGGCAGCAGCAGCAGGTGGGGGTAGGTGTTCATCCCCTTAACGGCGTCGGTGGCCAGGGAGCCCAGGGAGGGCATAGGCGCCGATACCCCCAGGCCCAGGAAGCTCAGGTAGCTTTCGGTAAAGATGGCGGCGGGTATCTGGAGGGTGGTGGTGACGATAAGGGTGCCGATGCAGTTGGTCAAAAGGTGCTTGCGGATGATCCGGCCGCTGCCGGCCCCCAGGGCGCGGGCGGCGGTGACATACTCGGATTCCTTCAGCACCAGCACCTGGCTGCGGGTGATGCGGGCCATCCCCACCCAGTACAGCAGGGCGAAGACGATGAACATGGCGATGAGGTTGGCCCCCACCTTCTGCATCCACTCAAAGCCTGGGGTCTCGGCCAGGCTGATGATGCGGGGCTTGAGGGTGATGGACAGAAGGATAATCAGCAAAATATCCGGGATGGTGTAAAGGATATCGGTAAAGCGCATCATAATATCGTCCACCAGGCCGCCGGTAAAGCCGGCCACCGCGCCGTAGGTGGCGCCGATAACCAGGACGCAGATGGAGCAGATGATGCCCACCGTCAGGCTTACGCGGGTAGCCATCATCAGGCGGACGGCGAAGTCCCGCCCCAGCTTATCGGTACCGCAGATGTGGGGGAAGACCGATTCCCCCGCCTCGATGCGCTGGAGCTCGGTCTTTCCGTATTCAAAGGCGGAAAGATTCTCGCTGTATTTAATCTGCTGGTCGTAGGTATAGGGCCAGAAGCTGGGGAGGATATAGGCGAATATCACAATGAGCAGGATGAAGAACAGGCTCACCATGGCAATCTTGTTTTTCCGCAGGCGGCGCAGGCCGTCCGCCCAAAAGTTAACGCTCTCCCGCATAATGACGAGGCTCTCTTTTTCGCTGGCGGTGGCGGGGGAGAAGTCGTCCGGGCCGAGGGGGAGCTTTTCCAGCTCCGGGGCGTTTTGAGTGTGTTCCACAGCGTTTCTCCTCCTTCTTTGTTACTTCAGCTTAATGCGGGGATCGATGACCTTATAGAGGATATCCACAAGGACGTTGGCGGCGATGACCAGGGCGGCCAGGATGATGGTGGTGCCCATAATCATGGTGTAGTCCCGGTTGGTGATGGAGGAGACAAACTCCCGCCCCAGGCCGGGGATGGTGAAAATCTTTTCCACCACGAAGGAGCCGGTCATCAGGGAGGCCAGCATGGGGCCGACATAGGCGATTACCGGCAGCAGGGCGTTGCGCAGGGCGTGCTTAAAGAGGGTCATAAAGCTGGAAAGGCCCTTGGCCTTGGCGGTGCGGATGTAATCCTGCCCCATAACGTCCAAAAGGCTGGAGCGCATCAGCCGGGTGATGTAGGCGGTGGGATAGATAGCCAGGGCCGTCACCGGCATGATGTAGGAGGCGGCGTCGTTAAGGCCCATGGTGGGCAAAAGCTGGAGCCAGCTTCCGAAGGTATAGAGGAGCAGCACGCTGCTGATAAAGCTGGGGATTGCGATGCCGCAGGTCCCCAGGACGATGATGAAGTTATCCGGCAGCTTCCCCCGGTTGTAGGCGGAGACACACCCCAGGGGGATGCCCACGCAGAGGGCCACCACAACGGCGATGCCGGCCAGGCGGGCGGAGACGGGGAACTTGGAGAAGATGATATCCGAGACGGTGCGTCCCCTCTGCCGCAGGCTGAAGCCCATATCCCCCTGGAGGAAGTCGGTCATATAGGTGGTATACCGCTGAAGGAGGGGCTTATCCAAGCCGAATTTGGCCTCCAAAGCCTCCTGGGCCGCCTTACTGATGGATTTTTCCGCCACAAAGGGACCGCCTGGGACCAGGTTCATCAGAAAGAAGGTCAGGGTCGCAACGATGAAAACGCTCAGGATTCCCATTGCGATCCGCTTTACGATATATTTGCCCAACCGCGTCACACTCCTCGTAAAAAATCACCGGCCGGCCGCTGAAAGCCGCACAGCCGCGCAATTTTGATGGTTTTATTGAATCATGATACCACAGTAAATCGTCGTTGGTCAAGGAAAAAAGCCGTTTCCGGCAGAATTTCGCCAATTCTGCCATGAAAGAGACATACCTGGAGGCTAATTTTTATTCGCTATGGTCAATTCTTTTCCACAAGGAAACGTTTCCCAAGGAAGTACTGGTGTATTTTGGGCAGGGACAGCGCTCCCCCAGGGCCCGGCTTTTTTTGATAGATGTAGCATAAAGTCTCCCCGCTTTTCCGGCCTTGCGCATATTCGGGGGATGTGTTATAGTATACTGAGATTGCAAGACAACAGAAGTGGGGGCTTTATATAATGAATAAAAACACCGTGGCGGTGCTCTTCGGCGGCGTCTCCAGCGAACACGAGGTGTCCCGGCTAACCGCCGCTTCTATCCTGGAAAATATCGACCGGCAGCGGTGGAACCCCCTGGTGGTGGGCATCACCAGGGAGGGAACGTGGTTCCTCTGCCACGAGGGCATCACCACCGCCGCCATCGCCGACGGCAGCTGGGAGCAGGACCCGGACCTCTCCCACGCCATCCTGTCCCCCGACCGGGAGCACCATGGCCTGCTGCTCCTTGATGGCAAGGCGGGGTGGTGGCGCACCCAGGTGGATGTTATCTTCCCCGCCCTTCACGGCAAAAACGGGGAGGACGGCTCCATCCAGGGGCTGGCCCAGCTGGCCGGTATCCCCTGCGTGGGGTGCGGTGTGGCCGCCAGCGCGGTCTGCATGGATAAGGCCCTCACCAAGACCATCCTCACCGCCAGCGGCATCCCCAACGCCCGCTGGCTCTGCGTCACCCAGGAGGATCGGGACGAGGAGGCGCTGGTCGCCGCCGTCACCAGGGACCTGGGCTGGCCGGTCTTTGTCAAGCCCGCCTGCGCCGGTTCCTCGGTGGGGGTCAGCCGGGCGGAGGACCCCGACGGCCTCGCCGCCGCCCTGGACACCGCCTTCCGGGAGGACCGGAAGGTGATCATCGAAGAGGCGGTCCGGGGGGCGGAGGTGGAATGCGCCGTCCTGGGCAACGCCGGAGCGGTGATCCCCTCCCGGCAGCTGGGGGAGATCGTCCCCCAGCGGGGGCTTTACGATTACGAAGGCAAGTACCTGGATGGCTCCACCGCGCTGTATATCCCCGCCCGCATCCCGGAGGCCCAAACCGAGGCCATCCGCCAGGCGGCCCGGCGGGCCTACCAGGTTCTGGGCTGCCAGGGGCTGGCCAGGGTGGATTTCTTCGCCCTGGAGGACGGGGGGTATATCCTCAACGAGGTGAACACCCTGCCGGGCTTTACCAGCATCAGCATGTACCCCAAGCTGATGACCGCCTCCGGCATGGAATATTCGGAGCTTTTGACCCGGCTCATCCAGCTGGCCCTGGAGGCAGAGGAGGGATAGGAGATGGATACCCGGCCCATTGGCGTCTTTGATTCCGGCCTGGGGGGCCTTACCGCCCTGCGGGAGCTGGCGGCCCTTCTCCCTGGGGAGGACCTCCTGTACTTTGGGGATACCGGGCGGGTGCCCTACGGCTCCCGCGGGGCGGAAATCATCACTCGGTACGCCCAGGAGGACGCCGCTTTTCTTCTGGACCAGGGGGTGAAGGCGGTGGTCTGCGCCTGCGGCACCGTCAGCTCGGTGGCCGGGGAGCTGCTGCGCCAAAAAACGGACTGCCCCTTTGTGGAGGTGGTGGCCCCCGCTGCCCAGGCGGCGGCAGCGGCCACCCGCACCGGCCGGGTGGGGGTTATCGCCACGGCGGCCACCATCCGCAGCGGCAAGTTCCCTGCCGCCCTTCGGGCGCTGGAACCGGGGCTGGCCGTCTTCGACCTGGCCTGTCCCCTTTTTGTCCCCTTGGTGGAGGACGGGCATATCGCCCCGGACGACCCCATCGCCCTCCCGGCGGTGGAATACTACCTGGGCGCCCTGCAAAAGCAGGAGATTGACACCCTTATCCTGGGGTGCACCCACTATCCCCTTTTGGCCCCCCTGATTCAGGCTTTCCTGGGGGCGGGGGTAACGCTGGTGAACTCCGGCCGGGAGGCCGCCCGCACCGCCGGGAGGCTTTTGGCGGAAAAGGGCCTTCTCTCCCCCAAAAAGGCGGGGGGAAGCCGCCGGTACTTTGTCACCGACGCCGGAGGCAGCTTTTCCGCTGTGGCGGAGGTTTTTCTGGGGGAGCCGGTGGAGGAGGTCATCCCGGTGAAGATTGGCGACCTGGAAAAGCTGGCGCTGTAAAACTTTACGCCCGGCGTGCCGCCGGAGTCTCTCCCTCCGGCGTGCCGCTGGAGTCTCGCCCTACCCGCCCCTATGGGGGCTTAACCCTCTATAGGGCGTAAGCGAGTGCCTGGAGTTTTGGACTTAGCACTTTTTATTGATAGCTTTGGCCGTTCTTCTTTTTGCTTCTTTTTCTTCTTTCGTAAGAAGAAAAAGAAGAAGATAAACATTGGAAGGAAACACAGAACAGGATGAGTAAAAAAAGAGAGGCACTAATTAAAATCAAGGGCATCCAGCGGGCGGGCGGGGATGACGACGTGGTGGAGCTTCTCACCACCGGTTTTTTCTCCCGCCAGAAGGGGGGGTACCTCATCTCCTACGAGGAGAGCGAGGCCACCGGCTTTGAGGGGGCGAAGACCACCCTGCTGTACGAGGAGGAGGCGGAGCGTGTCACCCTCACCCGCTCCGGCAGCGTCAACACCCAGCTGATTGTGGAAAAGGGCAAGCGCCACCAGTGCAGCTACGACCTGGGCTTTGGCAGCATGATCATCGGGGTCAGCTGCGACCGTCTCCAGAGCAGCCTTTCCGACGAGGGGGGAGACATTTATTTTGGCTATTCCCTGGACCTGAACACCGCCCTCACCAGCGAAAACCAGGTGATGGTCTCGGTGATACCCCAGCCAAAGGAGCAGGAAGTAAAACGATAAAAGGAGCGCCATAAAATGAGCATCAGTGTTGCCGCAAATACCCAGGAACAGATTCGCAGGATGATTCTGGAGGCCATCCGGGCCGCCCAGGCGGCTGGGGAGCTGCCGGAGGGGGAACCGGCGGACTACGCCGTGGAGGTCCCCGCCGACACCGCCAAGGGGGACTTCGCCACCAACGCCGCCATGGTGAACGCCAAGGCCTTCCGGATGCCCCCCCGGAAGCTGGCGGAGGCCATCACCCCCCGGCTGGATCTGGCCGGGAGCGGCATTGCCCGGTGGGAGGTGGCCGGTCCGGGGTTCATCAACTTCTTTATGGATCCCGGCTGGTTTGTCGCCCAGGTCCGGGACATCCTGGAAAAAGGGGAAAACTACGGCCGCAGCAGCTACGGCCAGGGGAAAAAGGTGATGGTGGAGTTCGTCTCCGCCAACCCCACCGGCCCCATGCACATGGGCAACGCCAGGGGCGGGGCCATCGGGGATGTGCTGGCGGAGGCCTTCATCTGGTCCGGCCACGACGCCACCCGGGAGTTCTACGTCAACGACGCCGGCAACCAGATTGAAAAATTCGGGAAGTCCCTTTCCGCCCGCTACCGCCAGCACTTTTTGGGGGAGGAGGCGGTGGAGTTCCCGGAGGACGGCTACCACGGGGAGGACATCAAGGAGCACGCCAAGGCCTACGCCGAGGCCCACGGGGACAGCCTCCTGGCCCTTTCCGAGGAGGCCCGCAAGGAGGCCCTGGTGGCCTACGCCCTGCCCAAAAACATCCAGGCCCTGAAGGACGACCTGCACACCTACCGCATTGATTTTGACCGGTGGTTCCTGGAAAGCCAGCTCCACCCGGAGGCCATCGAGGCGGTCATCCAAAAGCTGGAGGAGATGGGGGCCATCTACCGGGAGGAGGGGGCCGTTTGGTACCGGGCCACCCGCTTTGGCGGGGAAAAGGACGAGGTTCTGGTGCGCCAAAACGGCATCCCCACCTACTTTGCGGCGGATATCGCCTACCACTACAACAAGTTCGCCGTCCGGGGGTATGAACGGGTCATCAACATCTGGGGGGCGGACCACCACGGCCATGTTGCCCGCCTGAAGGGGGCGATGGACGCCATCGGCCTGGAGGGGGACAAGCTGGACATTGTGCTGATGCAGCTGGTGCGCCTGATGAAGGACGGGGAGCCCTACCGCATGAGCAAGCGCAGCGGCCGCTCCATCACCCTGGCGGACCTCATCCAGGAAATTCCCATCGACGCCGCCCGGTACTTCTTCAACATGCGGGAGCCCGGCTCCAGCTTCGATTTTGACCTGGACCTGGCGGTGAAGGAGCAGAGCGACAACCCGGTGTACTACGTCCAGTACGCCCACGCCAGGATATGCAGCATCCTGAAAAACCTCCGGGCCGAAGGCATCGTCCCCCGGCCGGTGGAGGACGGGGAGCTGGAGCTGCTGGCCTCCCCGGAGGAGCGGGAGCTTATCCGCCGCCTGGGCCGCCTGCCCCAGGAGCTTATTGACACCGTCCGGGATTACGACCCGGCCCGCCTCACCCGGTATGTCTACGACGTAGCCACCCTCTTCCACAAGTTCTATAACACCTGCCGGGTGAAGGGAGAAGCGGACAACCTCCAGCAGGCCCGCCTGGCCCTCTGCACCGCTACCCGCACCGTCATCGCCAATGTTTTGGACATCCTGAAGATTTCCGCCCCGGAGGTCATGTAAGGAGCAGCGCCCGTAAATCTATCCCCACGAAGGAGGAGACCCATGTCCTTCCCCAAGGAGAATATCCGCAACTTCTGCATCATCGCCCACATCGACCACGGCAAGAGCACCCTGGCCGACCGCCTTTTGGAGGCCACCGCCTCCATCTCCCAGCGGGAGATGGAATCCCAGATTCTGGATAACATGGAGCTGGAAAAGGAGCGGGGCATCACCATCAAGGCCAGGGCGGTGCGCCTCTACTACGACGCCGATGACGGCCAGCGGTATCAGTTCAACCTCATCGACACCCCCGGCCACGTGGACTTCGGGTACGAGGTGAGCCGCTCCCTGGCCGCCTGCGAGGGGGCGGTGCTGGTGGTGGACGCCAGCCAGGGCATCGAGGCCCAGACCCTTGCCAACACCTACCTGGCGGTGGACCACGACCTGGAGATCGTCCCGGTCATCAACAAAATCGATCTCCCCGCCGCCGACCCGGAGCGGGTGGCCCACGAGGTGGAGGATATCATCGGCATCCCCGCCCTGGACGCCCCCCGCATCTCCGCCAAAAACGGCCTGAACATCCACGAGGTGCTGGAGCGCATCGTCTCCGACGTTCCCCCGCCGGCGGGGACCGACGAGGCACCCCTGAAGGCCCTTATCTTCGACTCTGTATACGACCCGTATAAAGGCGTCATTGTATACGTCCGGTTGGTGGAGGGCTCGGTAAAGCCGGGGATGACCATCCGGATGATGGCCACCGGCGCCCAGTTTGGGGTGGTGGAGGTGGGGTCCATGGGGGCCACCTCCCTCACCCCCCTGCCGGTTCTCTCCGCCGGGGAGGTGGGGTATATCACCGCTTCCATCAAGACGGTGCAGGACACCCGCGTGGGGGATACCGTCACCGGGGCGGAAGATCCCACCCCGGAACCCCTGCCAGGCTACCGCAAGGTAAACCCCATGGTTTTCTGCGGCATCTACCCCGCCGACGGGGCCAAATACCCGGACCTGCGGGAGGCCCTGGAAAAGCTCCAGCTTAACGACGCCTCCCTCTCCTTCGAGCCGGAGACCTCGGTGGCCCTGGGCTTCGGCTTCCGGTGCGGCTTTTTGGGGCTTCTCCACATGGAGATTATCCAGGAGCGGCTGGAGCGGGAGTATAACCTGGACCTCATCACCACCGCCCCCAGCGTGGTTTACCGCCTCACCCTCACCAGCGGGGAAACGGTGAATATTGATAACCCCACCAACTACCCGGACCCCGCCGCCATCGCCGGGGCGGAGGAACCCTTTGTAAAGGCCAGCATCTTTACCCCCACCGAGTTTATCGGCACCATTATGGAGCTGTGCCAGGGCCGCCGGGGGATTTATAAGGACACCAAATACCTGGATACCGACCGGGTGGAGCTCCACTACGACCTCCCCCTGGCGGAGATTATCTACGATTTCTTTGACGCCTTGAAATCCCGCACCAGGGGCTACGCCAGCTTTGATTACGAGCTTTCCGACTACCGGGAGAGCCGCCTTGTGAAGCTGGACATCCTCCTGAACGGGGAGATGGTGGACGCCCTTTCCTTTATCGTCTTTGCCGATAACGCCTATCCCCGCGCAAGAAGAATGGCGGAAAAGCTGAAGGAGCACATCCCCCGCCAGCTCTTCGAGGTGCCCATCCAGGCGGCGGTGGGGGGCAAAATCATCGCCCGCGAAACGGTGAAGGCCATGCGCAAGGACGTGCTTGCAAAATGCTACGGCGGCGATATCACCCGCAAAAAGAAGCTGCTGGAAAAACAGAAGGAGGGCAAAAAGCGGATGCGCCAGCTGGGCACCGTGGAGGTCCCCCAGGAGGCCTTTATGGCCGTCCTCAAGCTGGATGATTAAGCCTTGTAAAGCTATTTCTCTATTTCCAAACAAGGCCAGGGAGCTTCCTAAGTCTTTGGCAGCAATCCCCTTTCAGAGAAAGTGAAGGAAAAATTATGAATCAGAAAATGATGCGGCTGTTTCTTTGCCTTTGTGGCATCCTTTCCTTGCTTACCGCCTGTCAACCGGCAGTACAAGGGGAGTCCCTTCCCTCCTCCGGTATTTCCCAGGGCAACTCTGAGGAGACCTTTCAGCCCGCCCCCTCCCGGTTGCCTTCCCCCACCGGGGAAGAAACCACGCCGGAGTTGTTTCTTGCCTCCCGGACGGAGGAGGAGCTGCTGCTATTTGTTGACGCCGCCTGGGCCGCTGTGGGCGGGCCAGGAATGGAGCGCAGCTTTGCCTCCCCGGCGGATATCAGCTCGGAAGGTCTTCTCAGTTTCTTTTTCCGAACAACCGATGAGCAGGCTTTTTACAGGGAGGAAACCGAGGCAGGAAAGGTGAGCCAGCGCTACTACTGCATCCCTTTGGAGGCTGTCACCAGCCAGCTGGACCGGTACTTTGATGAATACACCTTCTGTTTGGAAGATACCAATTGGGCGGAAGAATACGACAGAGATAAACAGCAGTTCATCTCCCGCAGCTTTATTGGGTGGGGCGATAGTGTTGTCTGGAAAATAGACACGGTAAGAGGGGAAGAAAAGAATATTTTTATTGCCGCGAACCAGTTAGACCCAACCGATCCGGAAAAGCTCCTGGCCACCGGAACCCTTCAGCTTTTCTTCAATAACCAAGAGATTCGCTTTCTTTCCTTTCATTATCAGCCTTGTTAATAACAAGAAGAGGGATGATGTAAAGTGGTTTTACACCATCCCTCTTTATTTGATTTAACTATTTGGCAGGCTTCTTACAAAACGATACATCCTAAATATGCACCTGTCCCACGTGCCTTAAATTCAGAAAGTTCCAAGGTTTTCTGTTCACCATCTGTCCCACTGGGATAAGGATAATATTTCCCATCACTTAAACGTTCATCAGCGTACCAATTCGCTTCAGAAAATGTGACGTAGGTTGTATTGCTAGAAACAATTGTACTTACAGATTCGATAAAAACAACATGACCAGCAAAGCAACCAATAGAGTAACTAAGCGGAATCTCGTCAGGACCCCTTCTGGTAAAATTTGTCGCTTGCCCATACCACTTGCCAGCACCAGAAGCAGGCAATTTTGTCGTCCCTGTAGCCTCATGAGCTCGTCCCCATGCATACCAAGTACATTCTCCTTTGTATGTCGGATATAAGGGATTTGTTTTGCTAAAAAAAGATGTCGCATTCCATTTTGTAACAGCATTAGATGCCATAAAAATACCCCCTCATATTTTGTTCATTGTTTCTATTTGTCTGTTAAAAAACGTCTTTTTTAGCAAACAAATACCGTCAAGAACATATGTTCTATATTCATAGTATCATAATTTTTCTATTAAATCAACTGCTTTAAGTATTTTTTTTAAAATGTTTTTGGTTATGTCCTGTTATTGGTACATCATCTGCTAAAAACTTGTTTTTTATGAAAAAATGTGATATAATATTATATACTTTATTTTAATAAT
>OFHN01001757.1_pt1 | contig 14150 bp, 11 predicted proteins | sample 1521321 | NCBI WGS metagenome assembly OFHN01 (sample SAMEA3504130, study PRJEB24116) | mouse gut metagenome | biome: mouse gut; feature: mouse-associated habitat; material: faeces | place: Denmark | collected 2011
CCTCTCACACCACCGTGCGTACCGTTCGGTACACGGCGGTTCAATCAACTTAACATGTAATACACCTTTCGGTGTAGTAATCTAACATTGAGACTAGTCCAAATGAGGCTAGTCTTTCATTACTTATGGCTTTTTGTACCCATCCATTGTGGGCTAAGCGAGCATATCTATCACCACAGTATGCAATCTTAAATGCCGCCCATCTTGGTACTTCAAGTTTTATAAGATTCTTTGCTCTGTTCTGTGGAGTTTTCCAATGTTTCCAAATGCACATGCGTAATCTATATCTGATGTTTCTATCAAGTTCTCTACAGAGAGTTTTCATACTTCCTATCTTCAAATAGTTAATCCATCCTCTGATTAGCTGATTAAGTTTTTCAATTTTATAGCTGTTGCTTACGCCCCAACTACGGCAAGTAAGTTCTTTCATCCTCTTCTTGAACTTCGCAGCTGATTTTACATGTGGCTTCGCCTTGTATTGGTGTGCCCTTAATTCAAAATAGAATCCAAACCCAAGGTACTTGAGTCCCTGTGGTTTATCCACTTTGCTCTTTGTCACGTTGACCTTAAGCCCTAGTTTCTCCTCAGTGTATCGAGAGATATTTCTCATTACTCTGTTCGCAGACATTTCGCTTCCGACCATTATGATACAGTCATCCGCATATCGCACAAAACTGAGCCCTCGTTTTTCCATTTCTTTGTCAAGTTCATTAAGCATGATGTTTGCCAATAACGGTGAGAGGGTTCCACCTTGCGGTGTTCCTATTACAGATTCCTCATATTCATCATCAATCATTATTCCGCTGACGAGATACTTTCTCACAATGGAGATTACATCTCCATCTTTGATTGTTCTTCCAATTAAGGTCATCAGCTTGTCATGATTTACTGTGTCAAAGAACTTTTCCAAGTCGATGTCTACAATCCAATCATTACCATCATTCATCATATCAAGTGCTCTTAGAATTGCTTGTTGTGCACACCTGTTCGGTCTGAATCCATAACTGTGGTCATGGAATTGTTCCTCATAGATTGGTGTTAACACTTGTGCAATGGCTTGTTGTACAAATCTGTCTGTTACTGTTGGTACTCCCAGGTTTCTGACACCGCCATCAGGCTTTGGTATCTCCACTCTTCGTACAGGTTGAGGTTTATATTTTCTTGTCCTCAACTGTTCCTTGATGTTTTCGCCGTTTTTTGCAAGATGTTCCTTGAGTTCCGTGTACTTCATTCCGTCCACTCCCTCAGCACCCTTGTTTCGTACGACTTGCAGATATGCTCTATTGAGGTTCTCGCTGGATAATATCTGCTCCATTAGACTACTTGTGTCCATGCGTTCTTTCCTTTCCGTCTCGCTTGATTTAACCACCTTTTACCCGATTGGTTACGGCAGATGTTGTCATTTCTGCGATACGAGACATACTCAAACTGATTGATTGTTCGCCCCTTTGCTCCATCTCCATTACAGAGACTTCTTCACTACTATGGGCTCTGCTGACTTCTCACAGTTCGTTGTTACTAGGCTAATGGAACCTCTGTGAGACCTCCGCGCTTAAGGTGCACGCTCTTTCCTCTCATCTATCCGCCACATCTACTCGTACTTCCAGCAACTTTTGGACTTCATCTCTTTTGGCAGACTTGTCCGTATTTCCGAGCCTTATATGTGATTTCTGTCCGTCGGACCAAGAGTTTGCCTACAGCTTCCTTCAGATTCCACCTCACGATGGACACCCTTGCTGTTCAGCTATACACTTCCTCGTTGCCCAGGCGTGTTCGGGACTTTCACCCGTTAGAGCGCGCCCATGGCGCGCAAACCAAAAAACCCCGGAACCCGCAGGTTACCGGAGCATGTATGCTATTTTTTCTTATCCATAAGCTGAGGCGTCACTACCGCGGACTTGCTCATGGTCTTGTAATAGCCAAGAGCCGCCTTGGAAGATTTACGTCCCATCCGTATGCCGTCGCGCTGCTTGCGGAAGAAGTCTTCGATCAGTTTCTTATTCCGGGCCTCCTGTGCCTGAATGGCAACGCTTGCATCCGTCACTTCCGTCACCAGCCCCTGCAACCTCCGAATCTGCTCCGCATATTGCGCGCGGTTATCCTTCAATTCCGCAGCCACATTGGCATACAGTTTGTCGAAACCGCTGTCCAACGCGTTCAGCTTGTCTATCAGAAGTCCCTTTTCCTCCACATATTCATCGAACTTGTCAATGTCCGCCATACCGGACTGGAAAAGCTCCTGCTGACGCAGATTATACTTCTGAACTTCCGCCATGACCTGCAGCTTCTTCCGAAGGCTTTCCTCCAGGAGCATCAGATAGTTTCCCGTCATGCCCTTAATCCCTGCCTCTCTTCATGACTTCCTTCCAGGTATCGCGCATGGAGCGCAGATGACCGTTTACTTCCTCCAGAATCTCTTTGTCCTTCTTTATGTTCGCTTCAATCAGCCTCTGGCCCATATAAGTATAAACCCGCTCGAAATGCTCTGCCACCGGATACTTCATATCCAGCGTCTGACGGAGGTAATCGATGATACGCTCCGTCTTCTGGATATGAATATGTGCCTTTTCCACATCCTTGCTCTCTACCGCCACGATGGCAATATTGCAGAATTTAATAGCGCCCTCATAGAGCATCAGCGTCAGCTCCGCCGGGGAAGCTGTCAGAATCTTACCGTTATTGTACTGTCCATATGCATTGGGTAACGCCATACCACACCTTACCTTTCATCATTTCTGCCATAACGGACAACAGCGTTTCTGCCGGCTTCCGCCTGCAGGCCTCTTCCCTCCGGGCAGCAAATCGCTCTCCCGACGGAAACAGGCTGTGCAGGCAGTTAAATTTACCCTGCAACAGAGTCGCCGCCGCTATCAGCCGCCCAACAGCGAAGTTACCGCGCTGGCATTGTTCTGCATTTTCGCCATGGCAGTTTCCATTGCCGCAAATTTAGCATACCACTTATCTTCGTAATCTGCAAGCTTCTTTTCCAATTCTTTGATTTTAACAGTATAATCGTCGTAATCGACCTGCATCTTCTTGTCGTCGTATGCAGTCAGTACGGAACTGTTCTCCGTACCCTTCATCACGTCAAACATCTTCTCGCGGAGATTGCTGGCAAGCTTTGTGAAGAAGGAAATTACCGTATCCGGGTCATTGGCAATCATTGTCTTCAGCTTGTCTGGCTCGCCTGAGGTAGCGGCGTCGTCGCTGTCGCCGTCAATATGGTACGCGTTCCTCTCATTCTCCGGCGCACTGAAATAATTCAGGGTATTGATGCCGAAGTTGGACAGATACATCTTCTTCCCGTTTACCTCTACACCTTCCAGCATAATTGTCTTCATGGCGCTGGAAATGGTACTCAGGGAACTGTCTTTCCGGAGTATGGCATCCTTAATCTTGGTCTCCCACTCCTCTATCTGGGAGTCGGACATGGCGTCCTTCTCCTCGTCGGTCAGCGGCTCATATCCCTTGGCGGAATCCGCGTTGTACAGCTTATCCATCTCGTTGATCAGGGCGTTGTAGTCCTTCAGGAAGCCCTTAATCATATCGTAAACACCGCTTACATCGTCTTCGGTGGTGATGGTGACGGTTTCCCCTTCCGCGGTTTTTGCGCTTACGGTCAGAGACAGGCCGTTGATCTCAAAGCTGTTCTTGTCGGATGTATATGCCACACCGTTTAAGGTGATCAGCGCGTCTTCTCCGGCTGCTTTTCTGGTGGCGAACTCTGCCTTTTCAGCATCCGTCATTTTGTCATGCTTTTCCAGCCAGCGTAACGCCTCCTCCGCACCGGCAATTTCATTCTTCACCTGGGTTTCGACCTCTTTTTGAGCAGCCTCGCTGAGCTTTATATTGGCCGTGTCGCTCAAATCCAGCTGCCCTTCCACCTTCTTCAGCGCATTGGCGTTCTTCTTCCAGTCGGAAACCCATGTACTCAGCGCCTTGGCAGTATCGGGATCGGTGTCTTTCTTTTCTTCCACCACTTCTTTAATGGCGGTATTTAACTGTGCCTTCTGCTCGTCGGTCAGCTTGTCATAATCGAAGTTCTCATCTAAAGTGATGCCGCTGTTCACAAGCTTGCCGTTTAAATTTATTGTCAGATCCAGCAGCTGCCTTCGCGTGGTTGTCAGAGCATTTCTGGAATCGGTCAGTTCTTTCAGCTTGTCGGCGCTCCGCTTGCTGATTTCGGCATTCGCATCTATTTGGGCCTCTGCCTCATATTTGGCCTTCAGTTCCGCCGCATCGTAGCCGTAGCCAAGTCCCATCGCCTCCAGCGCCGCAAAACCCGAAGCATTATTTGCAGAAATACTGAAATCATTGTCTTTTCCGGATGCTTTGGATGAAATAAAAATTCTTCCGTTCCCCGCGTCCAGGTTTGCGTTCAGTCCAATCTCCTGCAGCGTACTGATAAAGCTGTCGATTGTGGTACTTTCACTCACCGTAACATTTGTACTCTTACCGTCCGCAGAAACCGTAAAGCTTCCTGTGCCGCCATCCCCCAGTTTCAGTCCAAGCTGGCCCAGCGTGGTTTTGCCCGATAAGGCAACATCAATCTCCTTACCGTCCTTATCCACATCCTTCACCGTCTTGGGAAGCTTTCCGCCGGTCAGAAATCCCGTGGTCGCCAGATTTTTCACCTGCAGGCTCTGCACGCTGTTCATGGCTTTCTCGCCGGTGATAACCGACACGACGCTGCTGTTGGACACCTTCGTAATCTTCTTTCTGAAGGCACTCTCAAAACGCATATTCCCAAGGGCCTTGTCATACAGGCTCACAATCTTGGTATTCAGGGCTTTCCATGCGTCCTGCTTATACTTCAATGTCTTCTGTGCTTTTACCGCTTTTGTAACTTTTACCTTCTTGGCTTCCACCAGCTGGGCTACGATGCTCTCCGTATCCATGCCGGACATCAAGCCGCTCAATCTCATGGCCATATCCAATCCATCCTTTCCGGGAGCCGTCCTCGGATAAAACCGCCCACAGACAGCCTGCCTGCTGATCCGCTGCCAGTTCTCTGTCTCCTGCCAAACTCCCCGCTATCTTCTCTCATCAATCAGGATTCCCGCCATCTCCCAAACCTTGGCTATCATATCCAGGGTCTTCTCGGGGGGCAGTTCCTTGATGATCTCCTTGGTGTTCTTATCCACAATCTTGATCGTGACACGGTTGGTATCCTCATGGATGCCGAATACCGCTTCGGAATTGGCCATTTTCTTGTTCAGCGCTTCCACCGCCTTGCGGATCTTGTCATGATAAGCCTGCTGATCCTTGGTCTGGTCACTGCCTGACTGGCCCTTCTCCTGTGAATTTTCCACCACCGCCGTTGTCCTGTCTACATACTCGACTGCAGCCGTACTGCTGACGCTGCTGCTCTCCGGCTTCTCTGTCTCCGTACGAGCCTGTGGCTTCTGTACTACATTTCCCTGTGCCTGGAATGTCATTACACTTGAAATCGGTTCAATTGCCACTTTATACACCTCCTTGTATCTTTTAATCCGCACATCATAAGCATCCTGCTTCCTGATATTCCTTTGCGTCTAAATGTTTTATCGGATTTTTTCCGGAAAAATTAACCGAAAAACCCGATTTTTTGATTACATTACGGCTGCCGTTCATGCCGGAGCGCGTCGCCCTTCCGAATACGGCTGCCTGCACATTGCCGCTCATCCCAGCAATTCCCGCAGCGCTTCCATTCCGTCCGTATTTACGGACTCTTTATTGGCCTCCTGAATCTGCAGGTACACCTCCTTACGGTATATGGGCACTTCCTTGGGGGCGGTGATACCGACCTTGACCTGGTCCCCCTTTACCTCAAGTATGGTGACTTCCACATTGTTGCTGATGATGATTGCCTCATTCTTTTTCCTTGATAATGCCAACATGCTATGCACCCTCCTTTCTCGCCTGAAGAAGGTCATAGACAGGAAACTTGACAGGATAGCCGCCGTTCTCCAGTATCAGCTGGCAGCCTTTGTTCTCTTCGATATTGATGATGAAGGGTCCCTGCAGATTAACGCTCATCCTGGTCAAATCCCCTGGAATGGACACCGTCACCAGCACCAGAAGATTATCCGGCGTAACCCTGCCGGCGGCTGCCAGCAGTTCATCATCTACTACAGGGTCGTAGTCAGGTTTCACATCCAGCGGATTCATCACCGGCATTGCAAAGCCCGGCTCCTCCAGGGACTGCAGAAACCGGATTCCGGCCTTGTCTCCCCTCTCCTCGTCATGGAGCAGTGCAAACCGCTTCAAATCGGGAAACCCGATAATACCGTCCTGAAAGGTTATCACCTTATCCTCAGAAATCTCAATTTCTCCGAAAATTTTTGTATTGACTTTCATATTTTCTCCTTATCTGTGTCGCCTTGTGCCTTTACCGGCTCCACCGCCAGGGCTTTTCACTTTTTGGGACTTTTCGGTTTCCTTTTGCCGGATATCTCAGCAGCTCCTCTGCCGCTTCCGCAAAAAAGCATCTCCCGTCTGCCCGTTTTCATGAGACAGACGGGAGAACGCAACGTTCAGTAATTGCCGTCGTTAAATAAAGTTCAGTAATGTGGTCTGCATCACTTTGCCCGCTGCCATCAAAGCCGCGTCGTAGGTCAGTTCCGCTGCATTGAGCTGGATTGCCACCTCCGTAATATCGATATCCTCATTCTCGCTCTTCAGCGTTTCGTAGGTAGTCTTCTGGTTCTGTGTACGATTCTGGATGAGTTCCAGCTTGCTTCTTCTGGAACCGCAGTTGGTAACGCAGAGGGACGCGTCGTCCAGATATCCCTGGAAAGAGGTGATGCCTCTCTGGAAGAGATCCTGCTCCTTCTTCTTGGCAAGGGTCAGGGCCTTCTCCACGGCATCCAGCTGGTTCTGGAGCGTTGCCAGTTCATCCTTGTCCGTCACCTTCTTCATAATTCCCTTGATATCCTCCTGGACACCCTCCAGGTCAAGCACATCCTGCATGGCGTTTAACAGATCATCCACTTCCCTGCCCACGCCGTGCTTAAAGCATTCGTCCGCGGTGGAGTTGATCCGAATCGTCTGGTTAAATCCCACGTCATACTCAATCACCTGGCGTTCCGCACCATGCTCCAGGTAACTGTCATTGTATGTGATGCGGTCTCCGCTCCCGTCCTCCTTGTCGGCCTTGCAGTAGAAATAATGCTCGGGGCGCAGGTCGCCTTTTTTCCAGCTGCCCTTATCATAGGTAACACGGATTTCCCCTTCATCCACATCAGATGTAGCCTCGCTGTCCTTCGTAGCCATCAGCTTTTCATAGCGGTTGCTTCCAAACAGCAGTTCTCCGGTCTCGGGAATATATACGATAGCATCCGGGTTCGCATCCGTATAAGCATAAGGGTTGGGGTTCTTCTCGTAGGAATGCATCAGGGTAATCACGCCTTCTTCCGTCACGGACTCATCCGTCTCCGTCACGGTACCCGTTGCCGCTCCCCCAAATCCCTTCCACACATTGGTTTTACCGTCGGGACCGGTGAACTCAATAACGGGCGAGGCAATGTCCGCCACATTCCCCTGAATATTGCTCCACTCCGTAGTCCATTCCGCCAGTTCCTGCAGCTTATCCGCGTCAAGCTCCTTCCAGTTGGGTATGACGGATACATCTACGTCTATGGAGCCGCCGGTGCCCGAACTGCTGCCGCCGGTAGAACCGCCTCCGGTGGGAGGTGGGACAACACCGTTGTTGATATCATTTGCCAGTTTTGTCAAATCGGCTACGGCCTGATTAATCTTATCCAGATTCTCCTGGCTCAAATTATTAAAATCCAGAGTATCCAGATCAAATCCTGCCGCCTTGAAAAATACCTTATATTGTTCCAGCGACTCTTTCAATTCATTCAGCTGCGACTTGATATCATCATAGTCTTTATAATTGGAACAGTTATTATAAGCCAGCTGTATCCGGTGTACATCTGCCGCCGAGATATCGTCCTCGGTCACGATGATATCTTTATAATTGGTGGAATTGATATCAAGCAGCCGGTCCGTCTCCACCTTGCTCATGGAATCAATCGCATTCTTATCCAGCTGCTCAGTAATGGTGTAATTCTGTTCCTTTGCCTCCAGAAAACTCAGTGACGTATCCGTACGGTATCCTGTAAACACATATCTTCCGGCATAATCCGCATCTCCCGTGGAATAGACTTCCTTGCCCAGATTCTGCATCTCCTCCAGAATAATCTTTCTCTGCTCCGTGTTAAATTCACTGTTGACGCCCTTCTCGCATCTGGCAATCATTGTCGTCATAATCTGGGCCAGGTTGGATATGGCATCCTCCGTCACCTTCAGCCAGCTCTCCGCATCGGGAATATTCTTGCTGTAGTACTGGGTAATTTCCGTCACATTGCTTCTCAGGCGCAGCGCCCTGATCGCCACCACCGGGTCATCGGAAGGACGGTTGATTTTCTTCTGGCTTGACATCTGCGTACTCAGCCTGTCCTGGTACATCTTATTGGTATTGATGTTGGACAGATTATTACGCTGCATAATTCTGTTTGTTATTCTCATTCCAAAACTCCTCTTCTATTCACCGCCGCCTGCCGCGGGCAGATGTCTCCACCCGGCAGGCCTGATCGGAATTCCCTTATCGGTTTTCAGACAGCGCTTTCGGCATCAATACTGTTGACCGGTACAGTCATCCTTATACGCCGGTCTGCAGGATCAGCCTGTCATAAATCTCGGTCAAAGTCTGGATCATCTTCGACGCCAGATTATATCCGTTCTGATATCTCACCAGATTCACGGCTTCCTCGTCCTCGTCCACACCGGAGATGGAAATTCTCTGTGTCTCGATAGAGTAGGCGATATCCTGGTAACTCTTATAAAATGTCTCCGCCCGCTTGGTGTTCAGCGCCACGTCGCCCAGGACGCACTGCAGAAACTCTGCCGCAGAACAGCCGCGGAAACTCATCTTACCCTTATCGGTAGCCAAATTGCCCAAATCCTGAAGCAGGTCATTCTGCTCTACGCCGTCAGTCTCTTTCCTCTTATTGGCCAGGCGGTCAGGGTCATTCACCAGGGTGGAAGATACATTGACGTTCTTACCTGTCATCAGGTAATAATTGTCCTTGCCCGTCACATTCTTTCCGACAGTTACCGTCAGCTGGGCTGCTTTTTCTATCTCGGGATCTGTCATGTTCAGCCCGTATTTATCGCTCGCCTTCTTCAGCTTTGCCACCCTGTTGTCATATGCAGCCTTGGATTCCTTGTCATACCGATAATCGCTTAAGGCCCTCTGGCATACTTCCTGTACCTTGGCCGTATCCGCCGGGTCTATGCCTTCCGCTTTGAGCATCTCATCCACCCTGGCCAGATACGCCTCCTCCGTCTCGTTTGCATAGTCCTCAAAGGCATATTGTTTGTCCTCTGTAGTCATATCTGCCGTAAAGAGATCGATGCCGGGCTTATCACCCGAATACCCGCTCCGCAGAATATCATTGAACTTCTGGGAAAAGGTTCTGACCCACTCATTGATCTGCATCATATAGTAGGGTACACCCTGATAGGAAATATTATTGCCGATGGTTGCTTCTTTGCCCACTCTGTCGTTTGTCAGTCTCTGGTCATTCAGCCCGCCGTCCTGCTTGGATGCCGACAGGGTAAAGGTATAGGAATAAACCGCCTCTCCGTTGGCGTCATAGCTGACATTGTAACTCCAGGAGTCATAATAGTATTCCCTGTTTCCCAGTGAAATAACGCCCCCTGTCTCAGACAGGTTACATTTGTTCAAATTCGTCAGATAATGCCGTCCCACTTCAATCGTAACCGTATCGTGGTTTACATTATTTTCGTCCGTTGTCATCCCGATCTCTTTGATCTGTCCGGTAAAGTACTCGCTGTTATTGCCGTCCCGCATCTCCACCAGGCCCTTCAGCGAACCGCCCATGGCTGCATTATGCAGATTGAAGCTGGATCCGTTCTTCCATCTGACATCATACAGTCCGTCAATGTCCGTCTGGTTCACCTTCTCGTTGGCCGTCCTCGCTATGCATTCCAGTTCGAAATGGTCATTGCCGTCAACCAGCGTCTGCCCGCCGGCAATCTTCACGATAAAACGGGTTGCCCCCGTATCCTGATTCAAATTATTCACGTCACGGACGGAAGTTTCTTTGGTCTCCACATCTACAATCTGTGAGAGCTGGTCCAGGAGAAGCGTCCTTCTGTCCCGAAGCTCGTTGGCTTTCATATTGCCGTTAAGCTCGATGGTATTGATCTGCTTATTCAAGGTGGCAATCTCGTCCGCAAGGGAATTAATCTCGTCGATTTTCGCCTTGATTTCCTGGTTCACGTCCTTCTGCAGCTTCTGGAGATTTCCCACGGCGCCGTTGAAGTATTCCGCCAGCGCACCTGCATATCCGATAAACTGCTCCTTCGTGGACAGGTCATCCGGATTGTCCTTCCATGCCTGAAGGCCGGACACCATCAGCTGGTCAAACACCGTCTTGAAGCCGGCGTTCTGCCCGTTGTCATCAAAATAGCTTTCCAGCTGCTCCATATAGTACTGCTTCTGGCCGTACTCTCCCACCTTTGTATTATTGACCCAGTATCTGGAATCATAGAATTCGTTGCGTACCCGCTCAATGGTCAGCGTCTCCACACCCGCGCCTGCACAGCCGTAGGTCTGGAATACCCGGATGGCATTCGCGGCCTGCTGGCTCACCTGCTGGCGGCTGTAGCCTTCCGTCTGTACATTGGCTATATTGTTGTTGGTGGTATTCAGGGCCGCATTGCTGGCAAGCAGGCCCGTATATGCGATATTTAATCCGAAAAATTGTGAAGGCATCGGTAAGTCCTCCTATTATAAGTTCCGCATTCGCCCTCCGCTGTGCCTTTTCCGGCGTGGCACCGCTTCGGGCTTCTGCTGTTTATTCGTTCCGCATTCGCCCTCCGCTGTGCCTTTTCCAACCTTTTCCGGCGTGGCACCGCTTCGGGCTTCTGCTGTTTATAAGTTCCGCTTTCGCCCTGCCGGTTCTCTGCCCGGCAATCGCGGTCAGTATTTAAACGTTATAGCCTTATACGCCCAGTGTACTCAGCAGGTGTTCCAGCATCTCATCCAGCACATTGATATAACGGCTGGATGCATTGTATGCATTCTGGAACTTGATCATATTGGACAGTTCCTCGTCGGAGGAGACTCCCGATACCTGCTCTCTTGCGGCGTAGACGGAATCCACCGTGCCCTCCTGGTTCACATAGATGCTGCGGAAGGCATATCCCGAATTGGCAACCTGCGCTACCAGGTCGTCATAATAATCCACGAAACTGGCCTTTTTCTTCACGTTGGGGTTCAACGAGTATTTCTCTTCCATAAAGGCCTCTTTCAGGCTGTCTGCCGTGGCCTTATCCTCGGAGCCGTCCTCCAGGCGAAATCCCAGCATGGAGGGCTTCTGCATCAGTTCCGCGTCAACCCGCAGGTTCTCAATCGTGTAAAGCGTTTCCCGCGCATCCTGGGGATTCTCCTGGTTTTCTTCGTTGTAGACCCAGTATTCCTTCTCTTCCTGCTGTCCTGTAGGATTCCCGTTCTCATCCAGCACGTCCACCATTCCGGTCACCTTTCTGTATCCCTCGGAAGAAACCTTGGTAAACATCTGGATGGGGCTGCCGTCATCCTTTCGCATATAGCCGCCCACATTGTTCTCGCAAAAGTACTCACCCTTCTTGACCAGGACGGTTCCGTCCGCAGCCAGCACGTCCGCTTCCGCCTGCTTTACGCCTGCCGCGGCAGCCAGGATTTCATTTACCTTCACTGCCACATTGTGAATCAGCTGGTCAAATTCCGCCTGGATGTTCATGAGAATGGACTGTGACACATTGCCGTACGTCTTCTCGTCCGCTACATCCGTGTAGTTGGCCCTGTGATCCCCTCTCGCCAGCAGCATGGCCTTCAATCCGCCGATGTCCGTATTCAGGTTTGAAGAAATCTCTTTATTTAATTTAAAAACTTCCGCCCCGTCTATAATATACTCCCTCTTGCCGTTGGCTAGGGTGCGGTAAGTAGCGTTCTCATACCAGAAAGGTGTATAAAATCCGGTGTTCTCATCCACATCAAGCCCGATTTCGAAACACCGGTCTCCCTTTATGAAATCCGTCCCTTCGATTTTCACCCAGACATTCCCTCGTATGTCCTCGCCAAAATCGATATCCACCATCTGGGACAATTCGTCCAGAAGCTGGTCCCTGGCATCCCGCAAATCGTTGGCGCTCTCTATACCGCCGGTTTCAATGCCTCTGATAGCCTCGTTCAGGGTAATCAATTTCTGCCCGTAGGAATTGATAATCTCTACCTGCTCCTTGATCTTGGCATTCAGATTATCCTGATAAGCGCTCAGTCCCCCGTACACAGCCTGCGCCTTTTCCACAAATTCCGCAGCACTTTGTACAAACAGCCCCTGCGTAACCGAGCTGGAGGGATCCTTCGTCAATTCCTGGATAGATGTCCAGAAATCCGTCAGTGTGTTCTGGAAGGCCTCTCCGTTCATCTCTCCCAGCTGGTCCTCCACCTCGGACATCACCTCGGCGGACACCTGATAGAACATGCTGCGCCCGGACTCCCTGCGGTATGATTTGTCAAGAAAATAATCCCTTATATGTTTTACTCTGGAATAAGTAACACCAAGTCCCGTCTGCTGATTGGTGATGGCCTTGGCATTGACTGCGAGAGTCATATAACTCTTCGTAGACTGCTGCACCTGCTGTCTCACATAGCCGGTGGTATCAAGATTAGAAAGATTATGCGCTGTGGTGTTCAGCGCATTCTGACTGGTTTGCATTCCCGAATTTCCGACATATAAACTTCCCATTAACGGCATAACATTTACCTCACGTTCTACAAGGATACAGCGCCCCGAGGGCTACTGTTTTGCATCAAAATTTCCGCTGGCCACACCCATCTGCGCTCCTGAATTGTATGCGCTTTTGGTGTAATTCGCCGTCTCCGGCGCTGCTTTGGATGCCTGCAGAATGTTCATCTCAAATTCCACCATCTCCAGTGCATTTACCAGCAGTTCCCTATTTTGTTCGTTAATCCGGCGCAATTCCCGGACGCTGCTCTGCAGTCTGTCATGTGCCTCGGCCAGCTTCGCCTGTTCTTCGGGGCGCAGTGACATCAATTCAATCATCTTAGAGAGCTTTAACGTTTCAACATCCCTGTTTAATACGTTGGCAATGTCCGCGGTCACTTCCGACCTTCTCCTGTCCAGATGGGTGACCCGTCCTACCGCTTCCTGTTCATCATCCGTGATTTTCTGTAAATTCTCCAGATTTGCACTGGCAATCACCTGTGTCTTCTTCTGGGATAAAGCCAGAAGTTCATCGTACGCATCACATTCCTGACCAAGTACCTCGATCAGGTTTTCCATTAAACTCGCCACAGGTTTCCTTACCTCGTTTCCTCATAAGTCGCATCCAGCTCGGCCGCCTTCTGCATAAGCTTCCGGGCAAATGATGTCGTATCCACCTGATAAGTGCCGTTCTGGACTTTTGCTTTAATAGGAGCGACCAAATCTTCCCTGATATCGGGAGTTCCTGCAAGCGCCGCCTGCGCCGCCCTGATTTCCCTTCCCAAATCGCTGAACTGCAGCTGGTCTGTCTGGGCCGCACCGCTCTTTTCACGTACCTTGTTCACCTTTTTTGTCTGATACAACTGATGAACCTGATTATATGCTTCTATACGCATTTCGGACTCCTCCCTTCCTGAATGATTGAGTCTCGTTGTAATTGCTTATTTAAATTATCGGCAGGAGATTCAAATACTTTAGTGTTACCGGAAAAATTAAGGACGATATGGTTTCCGTCCGCAGCTTTTCTTTTCGCTGCAGTACCCGGACACCTCACATTTCGGCACAAAATAATGTTCTACCAGGTATTTCCACTCCTCCGAATATTCCGAAAGCGCCCTGCAGATATCGCCCATCAGGAGCCGATACTCCCAGTATGCCCTGGTGCAGAGCCGCTGGCGGGACATCTCTATCAGATTGCGGACATTGCGCTTGTCTACAATTTTCGTAGACATTCCCAGCGGAAGGAGCATGGCGGTGGTGGCCAGATTGAAGATGACATGCATGACCGCAATCTCCGCCTTGGGGCTGGGGACGGCGGCCTCGATGAGCTGGGTGATGGGGAAGACCATCACCAGAACGGTGAAG
>OFHN01001772.1_pt1 | contig 14069 bp, 14 predicted proteins | sample 1521321 | NCBI WGS metagenome assembly OFHN01 (sample SAMEA3504130, study PRJEB24116) | mouse gut metagenome | biome: mouse gut; feature: mouse-associated habitat; material: faeces | place: Denmark | collected 2011
GTTTTTTCCCCCTCCATTGGCGCTTTCGTGAACCTTAACGCAAGTAGAGTCCAAACTCAGATTTTCCATATCCGCATCTTCGGACAAGGCGTGAAATATCGCTTCCAATGTACCATCATCCCGCCATTTGGCAAATCGGGCATAAACGGACTGCCAGGGGCCATACACCTCCGGCAGTTCCCGCCACTGCGCTCCGCTGCGGGCAATCCATAGCATTCCATTGAGCATTTTTCGGTCATCTTTCCGAGGCCGGCCTCGTTTCCCTGTCTTTGGGGGCGGAAGCACTGCTTTCACTCGTTCCCATTGTCCTTTTGTCAATTCATATCTCTTCATTCCTCTATTTTCGCACTTACCATCGATTTGTGCAATATTTATTTTTCAAACAAGCCCTAGTCCTTTCTGCAGGAGAGATTCAATGTACTTTTTCACCGTGTTTTCTGTTGAATGAATACTGTTTGCAATCATTTGTAAAGTGATTTGATTCGGCGGATTACGGCTTTGATGGTAGCAGAGGTAAGAAAAAATTTTGAACTCGATTGGCCTGAGTTTGTGATCCCATATTTCGTTGGGCATGGAGAAACGGTACTGCCTTGAATCTCGCGCAGGCCAACCAATAGGTGGGCTATATTTTCTCATGGAGCTTTGCCTCCGGCAGTATTTTTCTCCACCCAATGGATGAATTCTCCTTTGGGTACCACCATCCTGCTACCGATTTTCAGAACCGGGAAACCAGATTCATGCATGAGTTCGTAGCTGCTGGCTGGCGATATTCCTAGTACCTTTGCGATGATCTCTGCGTTGAGAAAGAGAGGCAGTTCACTGTAATCTCTGGTTTGTGATGTTTTCATTTGAGAGTTCCTTTCTGCAATTTTGTTGCAAATTACACGCAGAACAACCTCTCATTTCCGATTCACCCCGTTGGTACGCTCGCTCCATTTTATGAAGGTCTTGGCGATACTTCGCCCAAGGAGAATTGCATGGATGGTAGCAGAGATTCGGCTGTCGAGGTGCAGTCAAGTTTTGAGGCAGCGATATTCTCAGGTTATTGACTTCTGATTTTCCATCTGATACACTGGCCTCGGTGCCGATAGGATACCACAGACAAGAACCCGATTCAATAGATTCGGGCTAGGACAGGCAAATCCCAAATCTTGATCGGTTACAGGAAGGATAGGTATGGCAGAGGAGTTAGATCGCATCGAAAGAATCTACACATACACCTACGACCAGTTTACGGTGTTCTTTTACGGCAACCATGTTTACATCGGTGGGAAGGAATACCCCATCGGACAGTGCTGTGTGGATATGGTAAATCTGAATGAAGCGGTTTTGAATGAGATCAGCCAGCGGGTCAATACATTCGTCCCTGCAGCCCTGGCAATGCTTGAAGAAAAAACAGACAGCGCCGCTGCTTTCGCGCAGGAGAGGCTGAACGCTGTCTGGGATATTGTATTTTCTTTGCCGGTTTACCGGGATCTGAAAATGGATGAGGAGTGCAATTATCACACTTTTGAGAGGCTTATGGCAGATGAAGAGAAGTGGGCGCAGGTGCAGGATCAGGCTTCAGAAGGTCATGCGATATATCAGGGCATGATAGCAGGTCTGGTTTGTTTCGTGGACAAGCTCCAGAGGTTTCGGAAGCAGATCGCTGGGATGACAGAGCGGTATTTGGAGCTGTTAAACTGGAGAAACAGTGATGCTTATGCCGATGCGTACTCCCGTTTCTATGCCGATATGATTTGCGTCAGCGCACAGTTTGGTGAGGATTTTGACCAGAGCTTTCCTGTGCAGGTCGACTTTGTCCCCATGATGTATCCCAATGAGGAGGACAGATTTTTTATCGCGGAGAAGGCGACCTTCAATAGCCTGACAAACTTCCTGCGGACGGAATTTTACCGGGGGCTTGCCCTGGGCAATGCCCCACGCCGCTGCCATAACTGTGGGCGGTATTTCTTGTTGACAAAAGGGTACGATACCTGCTACTGCAACAACATTGCTCCCGGCGAAACCACGCGCACCTGCCGGAAGGTGGGAGCGCACCGCAAAGAGATGCGAGGAAAAGCGAACCGCAGTCCGGCTCAGATAGAATATGATCGGACCTATAACCGTTTGAAGGTTCGGAAGCAGAGAAAGAAGATCAGCACCAGCGAGTGGAACGCCGCTGTGGCAAAGGCGCAGGAGTTGGTGGCGCAATCTGAGCGTGGGGAACTGACGGATGAGGAACTGAAGCGGAAATTGGACGAGTTATGAGATGACAGACCTTATCTTTGCAGACACAGGTGCAAATCATCAGCTATTGCCTGGCCGGATAGAGGCAGCCGATAGGTATATTTGTCCACGGCATACAGGAACGACGGCAGTTTCATAGAGAAGCTGCCGCCGCCAAGTTTATTTTCCGGAAATCAAATCTCTATATCGATACGGTGTCTCATAGGACGCGCTGGTCTGTCTGCTTTCCTCCCAATAGTAGATTCCACTGGAAAGGGAGTATTCGTTCCAACATGCATACACCGGACCAGTAGCCCCATCTGCACGGAATTATAGCCCCACCGAGCCGGAACTGCCCGCCAATCAAATCCCGGTATCTTTTCCGCATCAAGCAGGGGAGGCAGGCAGCACAGCAATGCGCCGTGCTGTCCGCCCCCATATTTTACCACTTCTTTATCCCGATTTATTTTGATTCAATAAAAACAGAAATCCTGTGCATCAGCGCGGCAAACTGAGCACGAGTGACAGAAGACAGCGGATCCATGCGATTTTCGCCAATTCCTCTGAAAATTCCGTAGTGGTAGAGAATCTGGAACGCCTCCCTGCCAGCATCGGTCATTTGCTCGGCATCCGCGAAGGTGATTCCGGAGACGTCTACATTGGTATCCACCCCCATGCTCCGCAGGAACTTCACAAGCATGATAGCCATGCCATCGCGCGACAACTCAGCGGTCCCGGTAAAGGAGCTGTAGTCTGGCAGAATGCCGGACTGCTTAGCCCAAATCGCCGCATTTGTGTACCACTGTCCGGGCGTGACGTCGTCATAGGATACGCCATCAAACTGTGTCAGATCAATCTTGAGAAGACGAGCCAATACGGTGACGATGGTGGCCTGGGAAATCGCTTCGTTCGGCGCAAAGGTGGTTTCAGTCACTCCGACCATAATCTCGTTTTCCTTCGCCCACTTTACATCATCGTAGAACCAGTTCTGCTCCAACACATCGGAGTAAAGCCCCTTGGGCACCTCGGGGACAGGAGTCGGTGTCTCATCCTTTTTGCTGTCATCTGTTGAGGGCTTTGTGTTGCCTGGATTCTTATTCCCAGAACTGGATGAGCCGCCGGAGCTTCCCGGATTGGAAGGCCTGGGATTGTTCGTTCCGGGGTTAGACGGGCCGGGATTGCTCGGCTTAGAGGAGACTCCCTCAATGACATAGTTCTGGGCAGCGCGTTTCAGAGTACCGTCATCCTTGTCTCCTTCGCGGAACTCCGCAGCGATAGTGTGTGTCTTGCCACTGCCATCGTCATTGCCGTCAAGGGTTTCGCCGTAAATCGTGATAACGGTGCTTCCACTCTCGGCCTGGTAATCAACGCCCTTTGTGAGTTTGCGGCCATCCAGCCACAGGTCGATAAAGTCGCCCAGCTCACCCTCCGTCTTGAATGTCTGCGTCTTGTATCCGTTCAAAACGAAGTGGTAGCCGCCTTGGTCTTCTCCGATATGTTCCGTGACGTCATAACCGGAGTCAGTCGCTGTATAGACGTTCGTATCAGTGTTTTCGACGATTTTCAGCGTGAATTCTTTCTCGTCATAGAGCGTGGGGTCATTGTTGTATGTGGCTCGTACCGTGAAGGTAAATTCGCCGGCTGCCTGGGGAACGCCGTAGACCTCGCCGTTCGGCTTCACAATCATGCCGCCCGGCAATGCGCCAGCAACCAGTTCAAACTTGATGGCATCGGACGCATACATATTGTTGGTTTGGATTACGCTGGAATATGGCACGTACTTGACGCCATCCACTAGGGTGGTTGTAGTAATCTTCGGTACGCCTGCGGTTCCTGTCAGCTTGATTCTTACCTCTTCTTTGGTGCCAGTGGAGCCGATAATCAAAGTACCACTGATAGTGCCAGCCCCATCTGGAAGCAGCCGAACCTTTGCCACGTTTTTCAACTCGCCCTCAGAAACATCGTTGCTGTTATCCGTCATTTTATGTTCAGTCGTATCGAATGCAGCCAAGGACGTGCTTTGAGCATCCTCTCGAACCGTCCAGTAATCATCCAGCTTGATGCTTTGGGCGTTTTCGAGCTTCACATAAAGTTCTGTAAGTTCGGCATCGCCGATATTGGCAAAGAACACATCGTGATGGTTTCCATGAGCGTCGTCCAGAAACACTTCGCGGATAGGCGTCCCGTCAGTGTCGCAGTGACTGGGATCTGCGTTGGTCGCTCCATTCACAAAGAGTTTGGCCCCACCACTCTGTTTCGTCAGGAATGTGACCCAGTAGTTCTTCAGGTGGGTCCCATTCTCCGCTGCTGCGGAGTAGTGGATGGCATCTCCAGACTTGAAAGAAATTGAGGACTTTCCGGATTCCTGCTTCACTGTACTCTCGTTGTCGTGGCCGAGGTGTACATCTACCTTGTTGCCCTGATAGAAAACGGGGTAGATAGTTGTTCCGTCAGGAATTGCAGAAGTTCCATCCAGGAGGAAGACCGTCTGATAGCCATTGTAGTAGTAACTGTCATTTCCGTACGGCATTACGTAGTAGTTATATTGAGATTTCCCTTCCAATTTATAGGCTGTTCTCATTCGGAAATAGGTATCAGCGGACAGCGGCCCGGGGGCATCGGGCAATTTTGTATCCTCCACGGCCTTTACAGTTACGCTTAGAACTTTATCATTTTTCGTGAAGACGGTAAAGGTTACCCCTTGGCTGAAGTCAGCCTTGTACCCGCCGTCTTGTTCCGCGTCAGAAAAGAGTTCACTCGTGATATCCTTTGCTCCTGCCGCCCCCGCCTCGGCTTTGGTTTTGAAGATGCCAACGTAAGACGCATCAACGAATTCTATTCCATTTTCCCCGCCTGTATCTTCAGGATCAGGACTGACGAGCCACAGATTAAAATAGTAGCTTCCATTTGCCAAATACCCGCTCCCCATGGTGTACAGGTAGGTGTTGCTCCCATCATAGCGCTGGTGGTTTGATACTCTCGGGCGATATGTTTGATACTGGCTTTCCGCCTCCGCATATAGACCAGAGCCTGGCTGCAACCGAAAGCTGCCCAAATACATATAGAGGCCAAAGGGCAATATCTGAGCGACCTCATCACCGCGATAGAGCACCACCGTAAATTCAGGAAGATTCCGCCAGTTAGAGTAATCGGCCAAATGAGCATCTGTCCCGGTTGTCTTCCAAATGTTGGTGACTTCGATTCCGGCGCTTGGCAGGGTCTCAACTGATCTGTAGTAGCCCTCATATACAACCACCCTCAGACTGTTATGGTCGGGGAACTGGCTGTTCAACCCCATACTGATACGAGCGGAGCCTTCCGTCCACTTGCCCTCTCCAATATTAAGCTGATACCTTTGCTTTCCATCGGCATCTCCACTGCAGTACTGGTCATACACCTCAAGGGCCTCACCGGCCTCTGTGAAGGCGCTGAATGTTAGCACATCGCTTAGCGGACACACCTTGACTTCAACAATATATCTGATGTTATTTTTGTCCAACTGGTCGTCCGATCCAACAATCAACTCAAGATTTGACCACGAAGACCCGCTGTATTCAGGCGTCAAATCAAGTTTTGTGGTTTTGTCAGCGATGGTAAAATCGTCATTTGAGTAGCCTTTGGCCCATACTACCGCAGACCCGTCGCTGACGGTTTGTCCTTTCAAGACGACATCCACACCGACCTCCTTCAACTCAGCCGGAAGGTACTTCGTCAAGTCGACATTCAACTCTACTTCCTTCAATGGAAGCAGCGATGCAGGCATAATGCCGTATTCAGGGTCATTTACAAAAATCTTGTGCTCGGGATAGGCTGGTACATATTCGCCGCTGATTTCAAGACTGAGGTGCTCTGGAACCCCACCCATGCAGGCTACATAGAACGTGTGACCGCCGACAACTACACTGTCGTTTTCATCCATAAACCATTCAGTTGTTGTCTGGCCCTGATATGTGAACTGTACTTCATAGGGGAAAAATGGGGCCTCTTCATACAGTTCAATCGTGTAGCTGCCATCCTCCGCAAAGAGCGCGTACGGTGTTTCACCCTGCTCCGCCTTTTCAACATCGTAGCCGACCTCTATATCCATGTACGATGTGTTGAAAATCACGGAATCGTTGGAGATTGTATACGAATCATTGCCTATCATTTCGGGGTCGGTAATGGGGGCGGCAGTTTCCCCATCTGCTGGGACATTTTCCTGCTGAGACTCATCCTCCTCAGACGGTATATCTGCCGGTGGACTCACCTCAGCCTCTTCCGACGGTGTGTCTACCGGAGAACTTACCTCATCCTCCGGCGGTGCGCCGCCCTCGTCCGTCTCTGTTGCAAAGGCGGCGCCTGGTAGCGTGGAGAGCAGCATCACAACCGTCAAGAGTGCTGCTATCCATTTGTTTGGTTTTCGCATTAAACTTACTCCCTTCTTTTATTTTGCGAGAGCATACAGCTCTTGCAAGGAATAAATGCGGCATTGCCGCAGATTCCCCCTCATGTCATCGAAAAGAAGCCTGCCATCTGGTGTAATATCGCACAAATTGGGCAACCTTGCAAGGATCTCCAGATTGTCATTGAGCAGCAACCCGTAGCGACCTCCCTGTGTGGTCATGTATTCCGTGATAATATACTCCCCAACTTGCGTAACATAGGTGAGATAGGCATCGCTCTCCAGTGAACCGACCTCCTCCCCTGTTGCCTTATCGTACACAGCGGGAGTCCCGTGCAGGGGGCGCTCAATACGGAATTTATCTGTTTCAAACTCCTCATAGAGGCTTCTATTCGGCACCTCGCCCTGTTCTTCCGATATCAGCACTCCATCTACAGCCGAATATGTACGTACGGTGCCATCATTGTAAATGACCTCCAAACAGCTTCCATCATCATTTTTCCGGTACTGCTGGTCATATACCTCCTCGGAGTCGGGAATGGATGTCTCTTCAAGAATTTCACCATCCAGAGAGTAAAGCCTGAATTGGTCGAATTTGAACAGCATCACAGTAGATTCATCTCCGCTCAGCCGTGCTTCAAGGTGGGGGTAGCCTCTTTCGTATGAGAATAGCTGGGCATCAGCGTGCATTTCAAGCCGCAGGACGTGCAAATATGGGCTGTCTGAGCTCGCGACGACTGCGATTTCGCCTACAACCTTTGCAAAATCGCAGTTCCCATCCAGGGTATGGCTTTCAAGAAGCACCGCCTCGGAATCGAAGAAGGAATAGGACCCGCCCGGACATGCGGTAATCACATATGGTTTGCTGAGTTCATAGCCAATGATGTCCGAATCAGCGTAAGCCACTTCCTCCTGCTCTCCGGTGACTGGGTGTATCCGGACTAGAATGTTCTCGGATGAGATGTAAATCCCCTCCGAGGTTGTTTTTGCATGGAACGCTGCCTTTGAGGACGAGAAGCCACCCGTCTGTATTTGTTCTTGTGTGTCAATTATGGCAAATATGGATTGTCCATCACCATTTGCGGAAAAGGCGAAGTATTCCTCGTAAAAACCGCCCTCAAAGCGCTTAAAATCTGAGGATGGGAAAATGGACATATCCTCTCCATCGTCTCTCAGGTCATAAATCATCAGAGCGCCGTCCTTGAAGCTGACAGCGAGCATGGTTCCGTCCGCATTTAGCGCGAACAGGTCACTTTCCGGGTCAATAAAGACATCATTTGGAGCGACCTTTTGACGCTGATTTTGGAATGTGACAACCTTGAGTACTGTGCCGGTCGCTACATCGTAAAGTGTCGCGAGGTTTTCATCTCTGTCAACTGTGACCGCTCTGAGTCCGTCTTCGGACACCACTATCTCCGTTGACGGCGCACCGGTCCAAAGCTCTGCGCTGGAGGAGATGCTGTAGGCGCGTAATGCATCAATGCCTGCATACAGAATAGTATCCTCATCAACAAAGGCCAGGTCCGCCCAGGCGGATGGCTCCGCAGGAAGCTCCGCGAGTCGTTCCCCGCTGATGGGATCAAATATAAACAGCGTCCCGCTTACCATTGCCGCAAGGCGGGTTCCATTGGGTGACATCTCAACTTTAAGAGGTTCGCTAGGCAATTCCAGCAGCAGATGAGATTTGAACCCATCGGAAAGGTCGTAGACGCCCAGCGCATCCGTCAGCGCCTTCTGCGATTGGGCATCATAGGGAGAGTCAAGAGCTAGCGCATTTAGGGCAGAACTGATCGCAGTTCGGACATCACCTTTTTGGTAGGCAGCTTCGGATGCCGTTACCTCCGCTAAAGCCTGCTTCGCATTTCGTTCTGCCACTTCTGCTGCCCGTGCTTCCTCTTCCGCCAACCGTGCAATTTCTGCTGCCTCCGCTTGCTCTTGCTCCATCTGACGCAGGCCAGCAAAAGTACAGATGCCTCCCGTCAAAAAGGCCACCGCTAACAAAACTGATGCAATCTTGACTTGGCGCTTGTGACGGATGGTGCGGGGATCATTGTCATGGAGGCGCTTGAAGGCATCCAGCATCTCTTGAGCTGTCTGGTAACGCTGGTCCGGGTCCGGGGCCATGGCCTTTTGGATAATGGCGGCAACTGCCGGGCTGACACTGGGGATCTGGATGGGCGCCACCTGCCGCGCGTCCGGGTCAGGACGGATACCGGAGAACAGATGATAGAGCGTAGCACCCAAGCTGTAGATATCCGATCGGACATCCAGCAGCACCGTCTTCTTGGGACCGCCGCCGGTACTCCGGGAACTGCCGCTGGTTTGCCTGGCCTGTTCCGGCGAGGCGCTTTCCGTGTCTCCCAGCAACTCCGTGGTATCATCGCCGGAGAAGAAGGTCCGTGCCCTGGCGTGGGTGTAGTCCAAGCCGTAGTGTTCCGGCGAGGCATATCCCCGGCTGTACCCCACCCGGATGGAACCATCTTCCCCCAAGGCCAGGGCAATGTTAAAGTCAATGAGGCATATATCACCTTGGGGGGTGAGCATAATGTTTGCCGGCTTGATATCGCTGTGGAGGATGCCGTGGGGAGGCCGGCCATGGAGATAACACAGGGCCTCCAGTAACTGGCAGGACCACTTGATGAGCTGGGGCTGGGGGAAGTGCTCCCCCCGCTGGAGGTGCCTGTCCAGGCTCTCGCCCTCGATGTAGTCCATCACTGTGTAGACCGTGTCCCCTTCGGCCACAAAGTCGTACACCTGGGGAATGTAAGTGTGACTGAGGTTTTTCAGCGCATCTACCTCCCGGCGCAGGACCTCCGGCTTGGCGGCCAAGGTCCGTTTGTCGGCCTTGAGAACCACCAGTTTATCCAGGCGGACATGTCGGCCCAGATAAACAATGCCACCTCCGCCGGAGCCGATTTTTTCTCTCAGCTCGTAGGTCGATGCTATCATTTGAGGCATACTTTTTTCCATCCTTAGTGTCTCCTAGGTCCAAACTCTGCCGCCAGCTTCTCCCGCAGGCGTTTGCCAGAGAACCGCAGGACCGCGAAAGTAATTACCGCGCCCACGACCGACGCCGCCATCAAAGCAACGCCTGTCAAAAATAGCGGGTGATATTGCGCGAGTATATCCATATCAGAAAACTCCTCTTCACAATGTGTGTACCCGGAGATAGATGAGAGAGTAGTTGTCCCCAGCTCCGTTACCCTCAATCTCTCTGGAGAGAGTTGCCGCCAAGACATCCGGTTCGGGTCGTCCAAACAGAATCCTCCGCCTCAGCCCCCCCATGTCAGCGAAACGATACACCCCATCGCTGCACAGGAAAAACCGGTCACCCTGCCGGATCTCGTCTGTCCGCAGGGTGAACTCCGGCACGGCGCGGATACCTACTGCCCCGGCCAACTTGCCTTGGACACCGCCTCCCTCCGAGGCGCACACGTCATCGGTGGTGATCTGGCGGAAGGACATCCTTCGGGCCAGATAAATTCTGCTGTCCCCTGCAGACAGGGAGACGCAGTTGCCCTCCAGCAGGAATAGCAACGCAAGCGTGGATGCTGCCGCAGACTCCCCGAAGCGGCCGATTACCTCCCGATTCACGTGGAAAAGGACATCCTTCAGCTCCGAGACCGCATTCTGGAACCTCATACGGGCGCCAGCGGGGAGAAAGGTTCCCTCCCACCACCGATCATACTCGTCCCGGAGCATTCCGCTGACAACCTCGCCGTGGTCTCTCCCGCCCACGCCGTCTGCCACAAGGAACAGCCCGCCCCTGCCGGAGCTTCGCATCAGTATAGCGTCCTCGTTGGCGGCCCGGGCAAGTCCAGTATTGGAACAGCCTGAAAATATGAGATTCATCGTATCTCCACAACCATCTCAAGTCTTCCCAGCTTGATTGTGCTTCCATTGGAGATTTCCGCCACATCCCCCACACGGATTCCGTCCACATAGGTTCCATTTTTGGACTTTAAATCCCGGATTTTAAAGATACTGCCATCCATAAAGATCTCGCAGTGAGTCCCGGAGACCGACTTCTCATAGTTGAGGACAATCTGGTTTTCGGGATTTCTCCCGACGGTCACCTTGTCCCGCAACGGGGCCTCAAAATGCCGGTTGGGGTTGACCCGGTCTGTCAGGCTCAGCATCAGCCGGCTATCATTGTTGACCAAAATCACCGTGTCGCCGCCCTTATAGCCATCGTCCACCTCAGTCACGTCGCTGCCGCCCGTCCAGTCTACGGACTCAATGCGCTCCTTTTTCTTCTTGCCCAGCAGTACCACTACCACCACCACAACAGCCACCACAAGGGCTATAGCCAGAATCAGGATGGGGATGAGCATGGACTTCTTTGGCCCGGGCCCGGGCTCTGGCTCCGGATCAGGAGCGGGTTCAGGCTTGGGGGCCGACTCGGGCTCTGGCTCAGGTGCTGGCGTCACACTGCCGAAGGGCATAGATGCCTGGCTCTCCGCCACGGTTCCATCGCCGAAGGTGACCTGCAGCCCCTTCTGGGAGCCGTCCCGGAGTTTCTCCGGGATCTCCACCGTCACGCACACCGGCAGCTCGTCGCCGTTCAGAGTCTGGGAAACGGCGAGGGTATCGGTCATGTCGCTGAGGGACCAGCTCAGGCCGTTGGTTTGCCGGGAGAGGGAGTACATCTCCTTGAGCAGATGGTCGTTGTCCTTTCTCTTGCAGCCCAGGGTGTAGATGGGCAGGCTGTTCTTCTCCAGATGGCGGTTGAGCTCCTCACGGGTCAGGCCGCCGGGGTTGTTGTCCACGCCATCGGAGATGACCACCACCCGGACGAAGGCCAACTCCTCCCGCTGGTTCTCCCTGTCCAGAACCTCGTCCAGGACATCGGTGAGGTAGGTCTCCTGGTTGATATATTCAATGGCGTCGATCTGTGCCTTTAGATCCGGGTAACTCTGGCTGTTCTCCATCAGGATCCCCAGCTTGTCGTTAAACGTACAGAGATTGAACTGCTCATCGGCGGCCCGGCCAGCCACCAGGTCGGTCAGCAGCTGCTTGGTCTTGTTCCGGTCCGCCTTGTCGATAGAGATCGAGTTGTCTACCAGCAGCCAAGTGACGATAGTGAGGTTCCCATCCGTGCCGGAGATGGTCACATTGCTGGCGGGCTCTGTCCCCACCCGCGCGTCGGCGGTGAGGCTCTCCCCCTTGTGTTTGATGTACAGCAACACGGAGTCCTCTGTCACATGCTGCTCCATGACAGCGGCAGACTCCACCGCCAAGGCAACGAGCGTAGCCGCGAGCATTAAAAATGCCGCGACTGCGCTGAGGAGTCCCCTTTTCAGTTTTCTCCTATGTCCGTTCATTGGCAATCCTCCACGCCACAAGCTCGGCGTCCCTGATTCGCTGGGCAATTGTGCGGATTGTCGAGGCGATATTGGCGAGGTTCCCGGCGGTAGCCCGCATATCGCCCTCCACCTTCTGGCCCTTTTTGATGTACTGGGGAGCGCTGTCGCTCTTCCAAGCCCCGTGGACATCGTTGAGGATCCCCTCCATGGTGTTGTCCGCCGCTTTTTTCAGCTGCCCGGAGATGCCCTCCAGTTTCTTGGCCTGCTCAATGGCCCGGTCATAGTTGAAATAAATTTCCGACAGGCTGCTCATTCCACCCGCCCCCTCCTTATACAATTTGGTCGGTCTTCAGCTGCGCGTTGGTGCTGGCCACCGACTTCTCCGTCTCAATAAAGATGCCGGCGGTGGTCAGCAGGTCTCTAGGGTGCTCCTCCAGACGGCGGACGATGAAGTTGATGTCCTCCTTGTAGGAGGCGTAGCTTTCCCGGTCCCGGTCGCCAGTGTCGCCCTGCCAATAGCCCTTTGTCTTGGCAGAGATGCTCTCAATGCGGTCAAAACGCCTTTTGACCTCCTTTGCGATCCTGTCAAACCACTCGGACTGCTTCTGCATATCCTCAGGCGTTGTACGCAATACGATATCAGCCATATGTCCTCCTCACAATTCCTCTCGTTTTTACTTCCTATACCCGGATGGAGGAGACAATCTGCGAAACCGTATTCTCGCATTTGTCGTACTCCGCGCGGGCTGTGCTTGTCTTTGTCGTCAGATCCCGCACCGCCTTCTCCAGCTCCCTGAGCCGACGGACGTCATCCCGGACCGCCTGGTCAAAGGCCCTGGCCGAGTTCCCCTCCCACTTGTTCAGCAGCGTGGCCAGAGCCGCCTCTAGGGACTCACAGCAGGCCCGCAGCCCCTTCAACTCCTCCTCAATGCTGCCCACATCGGAGCGGAGGGTGTTTGTGTTTACCTCAATCAGTCTGCTCGCCATTCCATTTCCCCCTTGCTATTTGTATAGGATTTTTTGAATTCGCCTGTGTACGTCGTCACTGACCCCGTAGATGACCATCTCCCCGACGTCCTGACGGGGCCGCCGGACGTCCTCCAGGTCCTCCGCGCTCCGCTCCTCGGTCAGTCGGTAGACCTCTGCGATCTCCCGCAGGGCGTTGGACAGGTTGACGATTCTGGCCGTCAGCAGGGCCAGATCCTCCTCCTGCCGCTGGAGCGCTGACCTGCACTCGTCCAGGTCGGAGAGCTGGCGGAGCTGACGCCGGGCGTCCTCCACACACTCCCTGGACCGGCGCACGGTCCGGGAGAGGTCCAGCAGCCGCATACTGGCATTATTCGCTTTTTCGGAGTTAATTTCAATATGCATCAGGCACGCTCCTTTTGGTTGTTCCTATCATAGCACACCCGCCTCTCCCGGCAGTCCCTTCCCGACAAACGGCAGGTTTTCGGGGATAAACAGCCCGTCGATCCGTTGGCGGCGGGCGGCTACACCAGAATGAGTTCCGCCCCGCCGCAGATACCGTAGTCGCTCAGGCAGCAGCTGCGGTCGCACTGCACGCCGTTCTCCACGGAGCAGAGCACCATGTTCTCCAGTCTGCCGCCAAAGGGGACGCACTCCTTCTGAATGACCAGCTCCACCAGCTCCTCAATCAGGTCCCCCACCTTTGCCCTCTCCTCCACGGAGAAGTTGTACACCTTTTCCAGCGCGGGCACTCTTACATCAACGATGATCATAGACCGTACTCTCCCTTTCCAAAGCAGTCTGCCAGCATCCGCGACAGCGCTTCCTCCGTATAAATAGTGACCTCCCGCTCCACCTCGTCCCGGCTGCAGATGAGGCAACCGCTCCTCCCCTTCCGCACCTCGTGGGTCACCAGAAGGGGACCGCCGTTGACATATTTCTCCAGGCGTAGAAGGACCCGCCCGCCGACCTCCGCCAGCTCATCGGCAAAGAACTCACCCAACTCCCCGGCGTCAGCGTCCTTCAGGACCGGGCGCTCCAGGAAGCCGGAGTCAAAAAGCCACTCCCGCAGATTTGCCCGCTCCAAGGGCCGCACCACCGACGCCCTCAAGAGCCTTATGAAGCTGGCTCCCAAGACCGCCGTCGTGGAACGGGACGGCGTGGAAACGGAAGTTCCGATTGAACGGGTGCAGAAAGACGATGTGTTT
>OFHN01001774.1_pt1 | contig 14059 bp, 11 predicted proteins | sample 1521321 | NCBI WGS metagenome assembly OFHN01 (sample SAMEA3504130, study PRJEB24116) | mouse gut metagenome | biome: mouse gut; feature: mouse-associated habitat; material: faeces | place: Denmark | collected 2011
TGCACGCTGGGCGATAATGCCGCCGATGCCGGCGCTGACATAGAGCGCCTTGACCATTTCCTCTGCAGGATAGTTTTTTTCCTCTTCCAGCGAGAGAAAGACTGCGGGAAGCACGCCGCAGGAACCCGCTGTGGGAGCCGCCACGATGCGCTTCATGCAGGCATTGGATTCCCCCATCTTGATGGCTTTTTCCATGACAAGCCCCAGGAAGGAACCGCAGAGGAGCGCATCATTCCGACGGGCGGCGGCCACTTTTTCCCCGTCCCTGCCCACCAGCCCGCTGGCGGAGGAAAGGGTGGGGTCGTAGGAAGCGTCCGCGCTCTTCATGGCATGATACATCTCCTCCATTTTCCGGAAAGCGGCTTCAGGGGTGATTTCCATTTCCTTACAGTCGTCGTCTCTTACGATTTCCCAAAAACTTTTTCCAGTATTTTTCTCTATATCAATGATCTCCTGAAATGACTGATACATATGTCTCCTCCATGTTGATATTATGCTTCCTCTTTTAGTCCCAGATACGTTACTTTTAAGATACCTTCCAGATGCGACAGCCAGCGGATAGCGGTTTCAGGCACCTCTTGATCGCATTCCAGCACGATAACGGCATTTCCGCCCTTGGAAGAGCGGTACAGCTGCATGGTGGCAATATTGATGGATTTGTGGCTTAACATGGATGTGATTTCGGTTACATGTCCGGGCTGGTCCAGATTGCTGACTACAAGAGTAGGATAATCTCCGGAGAAATTGGCGGGAAGTCCGTCAATCTCCGTGACGCGGATAGCGCCGCCCCCCACAGAAGCTGCCACGATTTCCATTTTTCGTCCGTCTGTCCCGGTCAGGTGCAGTTTTACGGAGTTGGGATGTACTTCTCCCAAATCAATGCCGGACATACGATATTGCATTCCGTTTTCTTCGGCATACCGAAAACTGTCCGCAATCCTGGAATCATCTACCGGAAAGCCCAGAAGTCCGGCGATCAATGCCTTGTCTGTTCCATGTCCCTTGCCGGTGGCAAGAAATGAGCCATGGAAATAAATATCCGCATCCTGCACGGGAGTGCCCAGCAGCTTTCTCGCGATGTTTCCTATTTTGGCTGCTCCGGCAGTGTGGGAGCTGGAGGGGCCCACCATAACGGGGCCGATGATGTCAAATGAATTCATAGCTTCAGGTTCCTCTTTTATACAGATGGTTTCTATGGGACTGGTTCTGTTTCTACTATATCTTAGTTTCGGAGAAATTGCAAGCAGATACCGGAAATATAATTTGCTTGAAATTTGGGAAGATTACCTTTATAATGGGATTGGTGAGTCAGATAAATAATCGCGGCCGCATATCCGATTCAGTGCAGTGCCCTGACGGAATGCGGGTGAGGAAAGTCCGGGCTTCACAGGGCAGGATGCCGGATAACGTCCGGTGGAGGCGACTCCAAGGCCAGTGCAATAGAAATATACAGCAGAAAGCCGGTCACGGACTGGCCTTCTGTAATGGTGGAAAGGCAGTGTAAGAGACTACCGTCCGTCCGGTAACGGGCGGAGCCATGTAAACCCCATCCGAAGCAAGACCAGAACGAAGGCGACAGGTCGGCCCGGCCTGCTTTCAGGTAGGTCGCTGGATGCGGCTGGTAACAGCCGTACTAGATAGATGATTATTCACGACATAACCCGGCTTATCGTCCGGCTCACCGCTTAAATGCCGGAAATGCTTGATTTTACAGGCTTTTCCGGTATTTCTTAATTCAGGCTTTTTCCAGGAATTCCTCCGTGACACCTAAATGTTCAGATGATTCTGCAATATTCTGGCAGTGATGTTTATAGGCATCAAGAATTCCCATAAGGTCAATGAGCCTATCATAGGCATGAACACGTCCAAAACGTTCCTGTTTCCTATTGTTTTCAAATAAAACAGATTAAAAATTTTCGTCCCGGTTCGGTGAAGAGCCGGGGCGCCTGTTATCCAAGATGGAGTTGTGATTTCAAGGCATCCTGTAAACCAGGACAGCACGTTCATTGGGCTGTACTTCCACTTGGGAAAGAGGGGGAGGGGCAGGTCTAGTTAAATAAATGCTTTATTCCGTGGACAGTGTGAACTGTTCCACCAGCTGTTTCAGGCCTGCCGCCTCGGCGGAAAGCTGTTCGCTTGCGGACGCACCCTCCTGGGCGGTGGCGCTGTTGTTCTGGACCACTATGGATATCTGGTTGATTCCTTCGGATACCTGCCAGACAGCCTCGGCCTGCTCGTTGGATACCGTTGCGATGTTGTCAATGGAATTCACAACGGACTGAATGCTGTTTACCACTCCGGACAGGATATCGGCGGTCTCCTTGGCAATGCCGGAACCCTCGTGTACCGCCAGGGAAGAGCGCTCGATAAGGGCGGAGGTGTTTTTGGAAGCCTGGGCGGATTTACCGGCCAGGTTGCGGACTTCTTCGGCCACCACGGCAAAACCTTTGCCGGCCGTTCCGGCCCTGGCAGCTTCCACAGCGGCGTTCAGTGCCAGGATATTGGTCTGGAAGGCGATATCTTCTATGGTTTTCAGTATCTTTTCGATCTCATTGGAACAGGTCTGGATATTATTCATGGCATCCATCAGCTTCTGCATCTGCTGATTGCATTGGGATACTTCTTCGCCTGCCCGGTGGGTCTGGGAACGGACTTCCACTGCGCCGGCGGCGGTATGCTTTGCCTGGGAAGAAATCTCAGTGACCTGGGAGGCCAGTTCTTCCACTGCGCTGGCCTGCTCCACAGTTCCCTGGCTGAGTGTCTGGGCACTGGAAGACAGCTGGCTGCTGGCAGAGGCAACCTGGTTGGAGGAAGCGTTCACCTGGCGTATGATATGGCTTAACTCTACCTTCATATGGCGCATGGAGAGCAGGATATTCCGGAAACTGCCCACATACACTTCTTCCCGGCTGGTGTGGACATCCAGATTCTGGTTGGCAAGCTGGGTCAGCAGGTAGCTGATGTCGTTGATAACGGTGCCCAGGCCTTCTACCAGGGAAGTGGTGGAGCGGGCAAGCATGCCTGTCTCGTCTTTGCTGTTGATTTTCGGCATGGGTGTCTCCAGATCGCCTTCCACCAGTAACTGCATCCGTTTGGCGCAGGCTTTCATGGGCTTGCTGATACTGCCTGCCAGAAGCAGGGCGACCACGATGGATATGAGGACGCTTCCGATCATTACCAGGATGTTGATGGACATGCCTTTGTATGTAGTGGACAGGTAATTCAGCTGGGGAGCGGTGACCGCGATGCTCCATCCGTCCGTCCCGTTCACCGGCGCATAAGCCATAAACATTTTGCCGGCGGAACTGTCATAGCTTCCGAAGCCGTTTTCACCCCGACGCATGGCGGCGTGAAGACTGGCAAGGTCTTTCAGGGAGGAGTCGCTTCCGGACTCGGCTTCAATGTTCTGAACCGTGATGGTATCCAGGGTAATATCGGCGATGGTGTCACCGGATTTGTTGATCATATAGGCCCTGCTGTTTTCTCCGATCTGAATGGAAGAGACAATGTTGTTCAGGAAGGTCTCGGGGGGAACAAAGTAGACTACGCCTGCGATGGTGCCGCCATGGGTTCCGTCGGCATAGAGCGGGGCCGCAACCATAATGGACAGTTCACCTGTTATCTTGCTGATTAAAGGCTCCGATACATAGATATTGCCCTGCATGGCCTGCTGCACATATTCACGGTCGGAATAATCCTTACCGTCAAAAATACTGATGCCGTCCGTGCCGATGATATTTCCTCTCTGGAAGTTGTGCATGGAGCAGCGTTCGTCGATGATGGATTTTTTCTCTTCCGGTGAGATTTCCGGATCGGATAACTGGGGAATGCAGCCTGTATCCATAGCCACGTTGCGGTAAGCGGTGAGTTCCTGTTCCACGCGCTCTGCCGCCAGAACTGCGGTTTCGCTCATCATGTGATCCACGGTGGTAATGGTGCTGCGGTAATTGGGAATAATGCCGGAAATGCCTGCTGCAACCAGGGCTGTCACCACGGTCACGATGAGGCATAAGGTGATTTTGGTGCGAATGCTTTTCATGTTGTCTTACCCTCACTTGTGTCAGTTGTTTTTGGTTTTAGAATAAACCATATATTGATATTATACGAGCGTGTACTTGTGTTTGTCAACCCTTAGAGGTGTTTGAAAATTCATCCCTGCCATCTGCCGGAAAGCAGTTTTCAAACACGCTCCAGGGTGTTCGGAAAACAACATCACTTTCTTTTCTTTTTTCTTGCAATTCTTTCCGTCCTTTCTTATAATAAGGATAGAAATTTGGACATATGATAGTTTGGGAGGATACTATATTCAGCAGGAAGGAAAAGCGGCTTCCTGTATTCTGATTTATGGAGAAGTGTTCCTGATGTGCAGGACAACGGCGCGGAAACGCGTGTATTACCGAACTGAAACGGGAGGAAATTTATCATGGCAAAAGACGATTATGTGAAAGCGTTTAAAATGGGAAAGAAGGACTATCAGTCCAGGATGTTTAAGGGAGAGAAACCCACATTGCAGGTACTTGACGATTTTATGCCGGAGAAGGGTACCTATCATGAGGTGCCGCTGGGGCTGGTCCAGGTGCCCATAGCGCAGATTGTGGGGACGAAGACCGTAGGGCGGAGCAGCTCTTTCGCGGGGAATTTTATGCCGATTCTATGGGAAGACACGGAATTTGCGTTTAAGTGGATTAATCTCAGTGAGAGCCAGAAGGAAGAAGGTATCCGGGATCCCATCAAGGCCTATGAATATATGAATAAATTCTATGTGGAGGAAGGCAATAAGCGAGTCAGTGTCATGAAATATTTCGGCGCGGTCTCCATTCCGGGCAATGTGACCCGGATTGTGCCGAAGCGCACGGAAGAAAAAGAAAATAAGATTTACTATGAGTTTATGGATTTTTATCAGTATGCGCCCATTAATTACATCTGGTTTTCGCAGGAGGGAAGCTTTGCGAAGCTGGTAGAGGCTGTGGGGAAGGAACCGGGGCAGGTGTGGACGGAGGATGAGCTGCTGAAATTCAGCGCCCTTTACACCCGCTTTACATCAGAGTACGAGGCTAAGGGCGGCGGCAAACTGAAAATTACGGAGGGAGATGCTTTCCTGGCGTTTATTTCTCTTCACGGATATGACGCGGTGGACGAGAAGACTACCAACGAGCTTCGGAATCTGGTTGCGAAGACCTGGGAGGAATTTGAACTTCTGCAGGAGGAGGGGGATATTGAGCTGAAGATGACGCCCAGCCATGAGAAGAAACCGCTTCCGCTGCTGAGCAGGCTGCTCCCGCTGAGTACGCCCAAGCTGAAGGTAGCGTTTATCTATGAGAAGACACCGGGAACTTCGGCATGGACCTATGCGCATGAACTGGGAAGGCAGTATGTGGAGCAGATCTTTTCGGATGAGCTGACCACTGTGTGCTATGAGAACGGAACCGAGGAGAATGTGGGTTCCCTGATAGAGAAAGCCATTGATTGCGGCTGCAAGCTGATTTTTACCACTACGCCTCCCTTTGTGCAGGCCAGTGTGAAAGCGGCGATTGCCAACCCGGAGGTGCGTATTTTAAACTGCTCGCTGAATACTTCCCACAGGTACATCCGTACATATTATTCGCGGATGCATGAGGCAAAGTTCCTGATGGGCGCCATCGCGGGGGCCATGGCGGAGAACAGCAGGCTGACATATATTGCGGATTATCCCATATTCGGCTCCATCGCAAACATCAACGCGTTTGCGCTGGGGGCAAAGATGATCAATCCCAGGGCAAAGGTTTATCTGGAGTGGTCTACCATGAAGGAGGTGGATCTGGATAAAAAAATAAGGGAGACCGGTTCCTCCTGTATCTCCGGCCGGGATATGGTGATTCCGGAGGAAGCGTCGCGGTTTTTCGGGATTTACCATGTGGACGGGGAGCATACGAGAAATCTTGCCATGCCGCTGTACCATTGGGGAAAGTTTTATGAGCAGCTTCTCCGGACGATTATCGACGGGACATGGAAGTACGACGACGACACCGGCACCACAAAGGCGATCAATTACTGGTGGGGGATGTCTGCGGGGGTTATCGACGTGGTATGCTCCAGACAGCTGCCCATTGGAACCAGGCGGTTGGTGGAGCTGCTGAAGGCTACCATCAGCTCGGACCGTTTCAATCCGTTTTCAGGCATTCTGTACTCTCAGGACGGCATGGTGCAGGCAGATCCCAACGGCAGCATGCTTCCGGAGGACATCATGACCATGGACTGGCTGGCGGAAAATGTAATCGGTTCCATTCCGACCAAGGAAGAATTGACGGAGAAGGCAGAGCCTGTCATTAAGCAGCAGGGTGTAAAGGGCTGACGGTTTCATCACGGTTACAGGATAGCTGCGGCGTCTCCCGGCGGAAGGCTGCCATTGCAGGAACCGGAAGACTCTGAGGACGGCCCAGGCGGGAGCGGTTATACAGGAGAAAACCAGAGGGAGCAGCCCTGTGCGGGGGTTTATGCAGGGCTGCCTTCCGGGCAGGAAGCTTACAGGAAGAACCCGGCAGAAGGAGATGCCGCCAGCTGTGGGAAGAAAGGCTTGTTATGAAGATAATGGTAATTGCGGACGAAGAGTCAAAGTATCTGTGGGATTTTTTTGAGAAAAGTATGCTGGATGGAATCGACCTGATTATATCCTGCGGCGACCTGGATCCGCGGTACCTTTCTTTTCTGGTGACATTCGCCTCGGCGCCTGTTTTGTATGTACACGGAAATCATGATAAAAAGTATGAGCAGATTCCGCCTGAGGGCTGTATCTGCATTGAAGATCGGGTTTATGTCTACAATGGAGTGCGTATCCTGGGACTGGGGGGATCCATGCGTTATAAGCCGGGACCGCACCAGTTTACGGAGAAGCAGATGGCAAAGCGGGTCAGGAAGCTGCGGTTCAAGCTGTTCCGCAAGGGAGGCTTTGATATATTGGTAACCCATTCGCCGGCCTACCAGCTCAATGACGGGCGGGACCTGCCGCATCAGGGGTTTAAGGTGTTCCGCACATTGATGGAAAAGTATCACCCCAAGTACTTTCTTCACGGGCATGTACACATGTCTTACGGAAGACAGCATAAGCGGTATGACAAATATATGGATACCCATATCATCAATGCTTATGAGCGATGTGTGTTTGAATTTGAGGACGAGAACCCCCAGGAGCATATCCGCTGAGGCAGGTTCCGCTTATATGAGGGCACGGGCTTTCGACGGGGAATGTTTCCGCAGGTGCTGCAGGTGTGTCGAAGCGGCTTTACTCTTTAGTGCTATCGCGCAGCGATTTAAATTTAGGAGGAAAAAAGATGCGTCTGATTACCACAACGGAAAAAACGGCCGAAATTTTCGGCGATGAAGAGAGTGTCCGCATCCTTGCGGAAGCGGGCTTTGATGCCATAGACTGGGGCTTTTTTGAGATGGCTGCCGGAAAGGGGGCCTGGTGTACGGATGGCTGGAAGGAGCATGCGCTGCATTTGAAGAAGCTGGGGAAGGAATACGGGATTGCTTTCGGCCAGGCCCATGCGCCGTTTCCTTCTTCTTATGGGGAAGCCCGGGAGGATTCCGTGGCCCGGGAGCGGATTCTGCGGTCCATACACGCAGCTTCGCTGATGGGGATACGGAATATCGTTGTGCATCCCGTTCAGCATCTGACTTACGCAAAGGAAAAACAACGCCTGTGGGAAGAGAATCTGGCATTTTACCGCAGCCTTATCCCTTATTGCGAGGAATACGGCATCCGGGTCTGCGCGGAAAATATGTGGCAGTACGATAACAGGCGCAGGTATATCGTGGACAGCGTCTGTTCTCAGCCGGAGGAATTCTGCGGATTGCTGGACGCGCTGGACAGCCCCTGGATTGTGGGATGCCTGGATTTGGGGCATTGTGCCCTGGTGGGTGTGGAGCCGGAGGACTTTATCCGGGCCATGGGAAAGGACAGGCTCCAGGCGCTCCATGTCCATGATGTGGATTATCTTCACGACTGCCATACCATGCCTTTTACGAAGAACCTGGACTGGGAAGCCGTCACCCGGGCATTGGCGGAGATCGGATATCAAGGGGATTTCACCTTTGAGGCGGACAGCTTTTATGAGGGATTCCCACCGCAGCTGGTGCCGGATGCCTGTAAGCTGATGGAGCGTACCGGAAGGTACCTGATCGGGCGGATCCTGGCATACGCTGACGGAGGACAGGGGGTATAGGAAGGGGACGTAACGCAAAAGAGTCAGCTGACGCTTAAATTCGCATACTTTTTAGGCGACACGCCCACAGCCTTGGTAAAAGCCTTGAAAAAGCTGCTGTAGTCTCCAAAACCGCTTTTCTCAAAAGCAACGCTCACACTGTCGCCTTCGCTGAGATGGACCTTGGCGATGCTGATGCGGCGGGCGGTGATGTATTTATTGATGGTGGTGCCGGTGGCCTGCCTGAATATCCGGCAGATATAGGACTCGCTTAAGAAGAAGTTCTCCGCAAGCTGCTCTACCGTAATGCTCTGACCGATATTTTGATTGATATAAGCCAGAATGTCGTCCACCTGCCGGCTGTATTTGTAAGTGCTTACACAGTTTTCTCCGGCATTTGCGTCGGAGAGGGCATTGATCATTACCATCAGTTCCATGAAAGCCGCCTGTTCCACAATGTCGTGGGCATAGCCCCTGGCGGAGGTAATTTTGCTGATGTAATAGAGAAAGCGGCTCTGGGCGGTCTTGTCCAGGGACACCTTGTGCTGGAAACGGCTGTCCCGGTTGGAAAAGCAGTAATCCAGATCGGTATACGGGGTGGAGAGGCGCTTGACGAAATCCGGATAGATGGATAATACGATCCGTTCGTGGACGCTGTTGTCTATCTGGGTGAGTTTGTGGCTCTCGTACTGGTTGATGATAAACAGATCTCCGGGTGAAATGGGGTAAAAGCGGTTGTCTATGAGGAACTGCTTTCCCCCGGAGATGGAATAATACAGCTCATAACAGTCATGGATGTGCATTTCCATGGCTTTTTCTTCTTTGTAAAGGTGGGCAATGGAAAATGTTTTGGTGCGCTCACAGTTTTCGATTGCGGTTTTGCAGGAATTGACCTCTACCATGTTTCGACGCTCCTTTCACGCAGGCGGCATATAAATGGCCGGTGTTTTCCATCATATATGAAATGTTCAATATTTGCAAGTTTTTGAGAAATATTTGAATAGACTTTGAGATTTTTTTCTTGTATACTGTTATCACAGGCAATTTAAGGGAAAATATACGGACAGAAAGAGAGGTATCAGCGTGGAACTTAGAACAGCAGTATCCCCGAGGGATGTGAAGCATTATACCACGGAGCGCCTGAGAGAGGAGTTTCTGATTCAGAATCTCTTCGTACCGGGTGAGATTAAGCTGGTATACAGCCACATTGACAGAATCATTACGGGTGCGGCAGTGCCGGTGGAACCCATTGCCCTGACGGCGGGCGAGGAACTGAGGGCGGCGTACTTCTGCCAGAGAAGGGAACTGGGCGCCATCAATATCGGAGGCCCGGGTTCCGTGACCGTGGACGGCAGGGTGTACAGGGTAGGCTTCAAGGAGGCCATGTACATCGGCATGGGCGCAAAGGAGATTGTCTTTGCCAGCGACGATGCCTCCTCGCCTGCAAAATTTTATCTGAATTCCGCACCTGCCCACAGAACCTGCCCTACCGTGCTGATTAAGCCGGAGGGAATACCGGAGGAGGGTGTCGTTATCGTAAAGGACGAGAACAAAGTGGAGCTTGGCTGCCTGGAAGACGCAAACCACCGTGTGATCTGCAAATACATCCTTCCCGGCCAGGTGGAGAGCTGCCAGCTGGAGATGGGCATGACCAGGCTGGAACCCGGAAGCGTGTGGAATACCATGCCCTGCCATACACATGACAGGCGTATGGAGGTGTATCTGTATTTTGAGATGCCGGAAGACGCCTTCGTCATGCACTACATGGGAGAGCCGCAGGAGACACGCCATATCGTCATGCGCAATGAGGAGGCGGTAATTTCGCCCAGCTGGTCCATCCATTCCGGCTGCGGCTCCCGGGCCTATACCTTTATCTGGGGCATGGTGGGGGAGAACCAGGATTTTGACGACATGGACGGCGTTGCCATGAAAGATTTGATGTAAGGGGAGCTTCTGGCAGGGCTGATGTTGGCTGTTGATAATAAATTGAAAATGAGAAGAAGGAGAAACAAAACATGTCAGAATTTACAAGTTTTTCACTGCAGGGAAAAGTAGCGCTTGTAACGGGCGCTTCCTATGGAATCGGCTTTGCCATCGCGTCCGCGTATGCGGAGTGCGGCGCCGTCATCTGCTTCAATGATATCAGTCAGGAGCTGGTGGACAAGGGGCTGGCTGCATATGAGGAGAAGGGAATCAAAGCCCACGGCTATGTATGTGATGTGACCGATGAGGATGCGGTAAACGCATTGGTTGCGCGGATTGAGAAGGAAGTGGGTGTCATTGACATTCTGGTCAACAATGCCGGAATCATCAAGAGAATTCCCATGACCGAAATGACCGCCGCACAGTTCCGCCAGGTAATCGACATTGATTTGAACGGTCCCTTCATTGTATCCAAGGCTGTCATTCCCTCCATGATCAAGAAAGGGCACGGCAAGATTATCAACATCTGCTCCATGATGTCCGAGCTTGGCCGTGAGACGGTATCTGCCTACGCTTCCGCGAAGGGCGGCCTGAAGATGCTCACCAGGAATATCTGTTCCGAGTACGGGCGCTACAACATCCAGTGCAACGGCCTTGGACCCGGCTATATCGAGACACCCCAGACGGCTCCGCTGCGTGAGCTTCAGCCGGACGGCAGCAGGCATCCCTTCGACCAGTTTATCTGTGCCAAGACCCCTGCAAACAGGTGGCTGAAGCCGGAAGAGCTTACGGGACCGGCAGTGTTCCTGGCTTCCGATGCTTCCAATGCCGTAAACGGCCATATCCTGTATGTGGACGGCGGCATTCTGGCGTACATCGGAAAGCAGCCTGAATAAGCAGTCAGGGCGGGGAGACGCCCTGGTCATGGGTGGATTTCCGGGCGGCACTCCTTCAGGAAGGGGCAGGTTGTGTAAGGGCAATTATATAAAAATAAAACAAACGAATCTGACGGCCGGCGCCGCGTGAGCGGATGGTTCACTGTCAGTCCTCGGGATGCGGGAGGCGCCGCCGGGATGCGAATGCATTGCGGCGTTTGCCCGTATTTCCGGGAAAAATAATAAACCGGAGGCAAATCCTGAAATGAAAATAGCATTGATAAACGAAAACAGCCAGGCGGCCAAGAACGAACTTATCTGCAGGACTTTGAAAAATGTGGTTGAACCCATGGGGCATGAAGTGTATAATTATGGCATGTGCGGTGCGGAGGACCCCAATGCGCTGACCTATGTGCAGAACGGCATCCTTGCGGCGGTGCTGCTGAATTCCGGCGCGGCGGATTATGTGATTACAGGCTGCGGTACCGGCGAGGGTGCCATGCTGGCATGCAATTCTTTTCCGAAGGTGCTGTGCGGGCATATTGAGTCGCCCCTGGATGCCTATCTCTTCTCACAGGTCAACGACGGCAACTGTGTAGCCCTTCCCTTCGCGGAGAACTTTGGCTGGGGCGGCGAACTGAACCTTCAGTATATATTCGAGAAGCTGTTCTGTGCGCCCGGAGGCGGCGGATATCCGCCCGAGAGAGTGGAGCCTGAGCAGAGAAACAAGAAAATCCTGGATAAAGTAAAGGAAGTGACCCATACTGATATGGTAACCATACTGAAGAACCTGGACAGGGAACTGGTTAGGGGCGCTTTGTCGGGGGACAGGTTCCGGGAGTACTTCTTTGCGAACTGCAGGTGTGACAGGATTGCGGAGGCGGTCATGGAAGTATTGAAATAATATAAATGTAACAGCATGTACGGACATGCGGAAAAGAGGGAGAAATGAACGCAGTATTAGAGCAGATCAGTAAAATCGGTATCGTGCCTGTTGTGAAGATTGACAGGGCTGAGGACGCGCTTCCCCTGGCAAAGGCATTGTGCGCAGGCGGGCTTCCCTGCGCGGAGGTGACGTTCCGCACCGACGCGGCCGCGGAGGCCATCAAAATCATGACCACAAACTTTCCTGACATGTGCGTGGGAGCCGGCACCGTGCTGAATGCGGAGCAGGTGGACGCGGCGGTGGAAGCCGGCGCGAAATTCATCGTCAGCCCCGGACTGAACCCCAGGACCGTGAAGTACTGTATCGAGAAAAACGTGCCTGTTACCCCCGGTACATCCAGCCCTTCCGATATTGAGCAGGCCATTGAACTGGGGCTGGAGGTGGTGAAGTTTTTCCCGGCAGAGCAGTCCGGCGGGCTTGCTAAAATCAAAGCCATGGCGGCGCCTTATGTGAATATGAAGTTTATGCCCACCGGCGGCATTAACGCCAAAAACCTTACAGATTACCTTGATTTCAAGAAGGTCATTGCATGCGGCGGTTCCTGGATGGTACCCGGCGACCTGATTAACGCCGGCCAGTGGGACAAGATTGAGCAGCTTACCAGGGAAGCGGTTCAGACCATGCTGGGCTTCGAGCTTGCCCATATCGGCATTAATTCCGAAAGCAAGGAAGAGGCGGATAAGAGCGTTAACCGCCTGGCATTCCTGTTCGGCACGCCTGTGAAGACGGGCAGCGGCGGCAGCTTTGCAGGCACCATCGTGGAGGTGCTTAACACCCACGGCAGGGGAACACACGGGCATATTGCCATCAGGACGAATTATATCGAACGGGCAATCAACTACATGCGCACCGTGCTGGGCGCGGAGTTTGAAGAGCCTATCATGAAGGGCGACAAGATCAATGCCATTTACCTGAAAGAGGAAATCGGCGGCTTCGCGGTACACCTTCTCCAGAAATAAGCAGGCATGCCGGCGTGGTATGACCCAGAAACTATAATTCAGGAGAAAGAATAGAAGAAAGGATTTAACAAAACAATGGCGAAAGTAATTACCATGGGTGAGATCATGCTGCGGCTGTCCACACCCAACTTTGAAAAATTTATTCAGGCGGATGAATTCGACATCAACTACGGCGGCGGGGAAGCCAATGTGGCAGTATCCCTGGCAAATTACGGGCATGACGCGGAGTTCGTGACGGCGGTGCCTGACAATGAGATCGGCGAGTGCGCAGTTGCGGCTCTGCGGAAGTACAATGTAGGAACAAAGCATATCGCAAGGTGCGGTGAGAGGCTGGGCATTTATTTCCTGGAGAGCGGCTCCTCCATGAGGCCTTCCAAGGTCGTGTATGACAGGGCACATTCCTCCATTTCCACCGCAACGGCGGACGACTTTGATTTTGATGCCGTTTTTGCGGGAGCGGACTGGTTCCACTTCACGGGAATCACGCCGGCCGTGTCCGACGCGGCGGCCGTGCTGACCGAGGAAGCCCTGAAAGCGGCAAAGAAGCATGGTGTGAAGGTTTCCGTGGATCTGAATTTCCGCAAAAAGCTGTGGACCTCCGAGAAGGCGCAGAAGGTAATGAAGAACCTGATGCAGTATGTGGATGTGTGCATCGGAAACGAAGAGGACGCGGAGCTGGTGCTTGGCTATAAGCCCGGCAAGACGGATGTCACCAGCGGCGATTTGGAGCTGGCCGGATACAAATCCATTTTTGAGCAGATGGTTGCTGACTACAACTTTGAATACTGCGTTTCTTCCCTGAGAGTGAGCCATTCCGCTTCAGACAACGGCTGGTCGGCCTGCATCTATTCCAGGGACACGAAGGAGTTCTATCATTCTAAGGAGTACAGCATCCATCCCATCGTCGACCGTGTGGGCGGCGGTGACTCCTTCGCAGGCGGTGTTATCTGCGGCATGCTGGACGGCAGGGATTTCAAGGCGGCTTTGGAATACGGAGTGGCTGCTTCTGCGCTGAAGCACACGATTCCCGGCGATTTTAACCTGGTGTCCAGGAAAGAGGTGGAGACGCTGGCCGGCGGTGATGCTTCCGGGCGTGTACAGAGATAGGCGGCTCTGAAAAGCTTTTGATATATTTTTATGGGATTACAAGTGAGGGGGATGTCTGCACGGCAGATG
>OFHN01001777.1_pt1 | contig 14048 bp, 9 predicted proteins | sample 1521321 | NCBI WGS metagenome assembly OFHN01 (sample SAMEA3504130, study PRJEB24116) | mouse gut metagenome | biome: mouse gut; feature: mouse-associated habitat; material: faeces | place: Denmark | collected 2011
CCCTCCCGCCGCTTCAGATCGAACACCATACGAACATTTTCGGACAGGTCCTCCAGATACCACTCGTTTACCAGGCCGTTGATCTGGCGGGCCTTTTTGTTGCCCTTCACCTCGGTGTCGGCATTGTCCGCCACTGCGACGAACCGAATCCCCCAGAGGGGAACAGGCCGTGGATGTACTTCTCTACCAGCTCCATGTCCCGGGTGAAGCGGGACTGGGATTTGCACAGGACGATTTGGAACTTTTTCTGCTTGGCGGCCTCGATCATTCGGTTGAAGCCCGGGCGGTCGCTGTCCACCCCTGAGAAGTCCTCATCGCAATAAATCGAGTAGATATCCCAGCCGTGTTCGATGGCGTAGTGGGTCAGCAGGGATCTCTGGTTCTGGATGCTTTCGGACTCGGGTTGGTGCTTGTCTTCGTCCTCCTTACTCAGTCGTGTATAGATCGCGCAAAGGATCTGTCACACCTCCTCAAAGGCGTAACTGCTCATTACCATCATACTCCATGAGCAGCCGCATGGCAAGAAATTATTTGAAATGCCTTTGCCGATACAACGGCAAAAGCAAGTTTATGGGCAGATAACAGCAAATATGAAAGCAGCAGATGCCATTGACACATCTGCTGCTTTCATATTTTGACAAAATATTGTGAACTCTCAGCGCATACCTGACCGCTGTAATCCCAATCCATGTAAATAGATGTCAGGGAAATGGTAGCGGACAGGATCGCTTATCCTACGCTGGTATTTTTTAATTACTCCAATATTGATTAGATTGTGAATTTCTTCCGCTGGGTTTTCCGAATTGGATTGTTCAATAGCATTTTTCAGTAAATCTTCACTTACCGGGGAGCGTTGCACCGTATTTTTGAGTTTTTCAAAGAAATCACGATACTCTGTGAATTCTTCCTTCAAGTCGGCAACTCGTTTATCAGAAACCTCACCCAACGTGTCTTCAAAGCACCTGGGACGTATGATGCTTTTCGTAATTGATGCGGTTCTCTGTCTCAATTTTTCTTCTGCAGATGCAGCTTTGGAAAAAATGTCAATCATGCTGCGCGGGACAATGACGCCCCTTGTATCAGCAAGGCGGTTTTTAAACCAATTATATGTGGATGCCTTATTGCCGCTCCCCATTTTAGCGCCAATTATTGCAGCTAACAGGTTCTTATTGATTGGTTCGTCCGCTTTCGGGATATAGCCCAATCCTGTTTGTCCCGCTGTTTCCAAAACTGTCGCTATTTCATACCCAGCGGATTTAGTGTACCAATTCCTTATTTCTTCACTCTGACTGAGTACGCGTTTCCAAACCATAGCAAAAAGTTGGTCATACTCCCACTTGATAGAGGACGAATAGTTGCGCAGCTTCACTTTGTCAGCTACATTGATTTCACGCTCAAAAATATCTTCTCGCAAGAATATTTTGCATCGGATGGAGGTGAGGCTGCTCATATTTTTATACCAAATATCGACTAACTCACTGAGGAACCTCCCTCTACTCACCGGGGAAACAATACGATCCAGCGCGTCATAAATAACTGTGATATATTTCCCAATATCAGTATATTTTCTATCAACCTCTTTCAAAATTTCACTCAACTGAAACGCCATATTGGCATTGAGGTTTTTAATAGCAGTCGAATCCAAAGAAGTATTTGCCATCTCAAGCATCCATACCGGCATCATTTCCTGCAGCGATGGGTCAGACTCGACCAATACCTTGATAATTTCAAAATACCAAAACGCACGAATTGCCTCTGGTTCTGTTAAAAGAGGAACGATATCGCTATACGAGGTGACGTTTGATGTGCCAACCAGCCAATCCATCCGTTCATACTGAGCTGTATCAATACCTAAATATTCTGCCAGCGATATAGCGTATTCTTTGTGTTTCAATGCGCTGAATAGCGCTGTTTTGCCGACACCCTTTTGCCCTTGAATTAAGAATTTCTTGGGGTCAAAAATGAACGAAAATGCCTGAAGTGGGTAAAACTTGTTTTGCAGTTCTGCAAGTGAAGAAAATTCATCCTCTGCCGCGGCTGTTTCTAGACCTCCCATTATGCTGGAAAATGCTTGAATAATCGTTTCTTGTAGCTCTACGGAGATACTAACCTCAGAATTTGTATCAACATCGGTAGAAATAGCATCTAAAATCGTATCTGCTAAATGGTTATACTCGCCACTTTGTTCCTCGAATGCCTGAATGAGTTGATCTGTATTTTGCAGCACCTCTGCTGCCAAATTATATGATAGCTTTATTGGAAAATGTTCTGCAGTTTCATCATCAATAGCCACTTTTCCCTCGCTATACGCTGGATCACATCCACAAAGCGTCTCATACGCTCCTTCCATATAAATATTTTCCTCAATTTTTGCGACTTCATCATTGGATGGAACCTTAGCATTAATTAAAAGAAACGGGATACCTGCTTTTTTCATATGTGGAAGCACCATTTTCATCCCGTCCACGTTTTGCTGGCTGCCATAAAAGAACAGCAGCGCCAAATCTGAATATCTGGCCAGTGTAATCCCGCCTATTTGATGGATTCCAGATCGTGTATCAATAAAAACGACATCTGGTGCAGCAAAATCAGTTAATATTGAGAGAAGCAGATCAATCGGTGTTTTTTCACTGGAGTACAGAGGGACATCCAAATCAAATCGCATTAAAGCCTTTCGATATAGATCGGGACGATTTTTCAAGGCACTACCGTAAGCGGGCATGACATGAATATCTCCGCCTGTAGATGTGGCCTGACACAATTCTCCTACTGGATAAATATATTCGTCGATCGAAAATCCACTTTCCGAACCGTGGAGCGTACTGCATTCAATCAGAAAATCTAACAGGCCATACTTGGGTAGATATTCCTGCGGAAACAGTCCGGAAACCCCAGGGGCCTCCAAATCAAAGTCGATCAGCATAACATGCTTTCCTTGGCGGGCCAATGAAATTGCCGCCATAAGCATTGAAGTTGTCCTACCGACCCCTCCCTTGAACGAATAGAAGCTTACTAATTTGCATGTTCTGTTTTGATCATAATGAGTTTCTTGGCGATCCTCCCAGTATAGGTTTGTCAGGAATTTTTCAAACAACCAAATATGCTCCGAAATTGGCTCTGTTTTTCTCTTCCGTTTGTCAATCTCGCTTTTGAGAAAAATATTTGCTTCATAAAAATCACAGCCCTGGAACCATGCCCCGATTTCAGCGGACAATCTCTCTGAGATAGTATCCGCAAGTTCATTGTTCCGGCTTTCTAAATAAATCATCAGTTTTCCATGAATGTTTTGGACGATGTACACTTCAGCCTCTTGGCCTTTGATAGCAGCAGAAATTATCTCGACGGATCGAGAAACAACAATGTCATGATGTACGATCTGTTCCATTTATGAACCCTCCTCCCCTAATACAACAGATGAAATAAATCCAAAAATGGCATCAAGCTCATTTATGTAATGTCTGCTCCAATCTTCCGTCCCCCACATTGGATGCTCTCCATACCGATATTTCGGATTCCAATAAGGATAACCGTTTGCGCCAGCATAAATATATGGACACATATTTTCCGGCATAAACTGATATCGGGCTGGAACTCCTATGCCGACCGAAATACATTGTTCAAGTTCAAGATTTAACTTCTGGATTCCATGGGTAAACTGTTTCACGTCACGTATAGTATACCGTGTTCCATCGCCTTTTAGCCCAAATGTGCAAAGCATATATTTCAAGGCACATTCCAGGACATACCCGCTTAAATAGCAGCAATTATAGTATTCTTTCTTTTCAAATAACAACTTGGCATCTTTATACATACGCTCCAAGGTCGCCAGAAAATTCGGATCATTCATGAGCGGCACAGAAATTCACCTCTCTCTTTATTCCCATGATTGAAATCTTTGTCTTAGTATAGCACGTAATACTTGAAAAAACAACCAAAATATATACCTTCTCTAACAAGTAAGGAGCGTTTCAGCAGTTCCAAAACATACTGGCTCTGCTGGCGATCCGCGCTCAAGTGCGCTTGCCCATATCTTATACTATTGATGAAAACTCTTTGGGTTCAATAATATTGTAATTTTTGTCTAAACGTGGTATGATTTACGAAACGTTATTACTCCAGCAATTAAGATATCACAAATAGCCGTGTAAAAACCATTGATATATCTGTGTTTTCATGTTCCAAGCTACGATTATTTAATTGCCGAAGTAATAACTGAAAGGACGGGGGATTATGTTTCAAGCCGACCTTTTGGAAAGCATCCCGGAGACCAGATATCTCTCAGTGGACAACTATACAATCTACCGGCCTATCATGCGTATCTTTTACTTGGAACACCAGAAAATGCACTATCAAATGGACCGAGACACCGTACTGTCCCTGCTTCAGCGGCAGACAGGATTCGCCGACTACACCCCGGAGAAATTGACCTCGGATTTGCAGCAACTGGTCAACTGGAAAAACCTCACCCCGATCCAGGACCCGCGCAAGCCCCGCACCATCGCTGAATTTAAAAACCGTCAGTTCCAATACATGATGTCCCAGCCGGCCATTGAGATCGAGCGGATGACAATCACGCTGGAGAACCTGTCCGCCCGGGCCTCCGGTCTTTCCATCAGCCCCTTCCGACGCATCCGGGAGGACCTGCGCAAAGCGGAGCGGCTGGATGAGCTGCCCCTCCGAGAGGTTCATGCCTGGTGGCAGGATTTGCAGGAGGATTTCCATCGTCTGAGCCAAAATCACCAGGACTATCTCCGGGAGTTCTATGGGCCTGGGATGGAGATGCAGATGAAATCGGTGGATTTCATCCTCTATAAACAGCATCTGATCCGCTATCTGGAGGAATTCGTCCAGGATCTCCAGCGCAGCGCCGCTCAAATCGGCGCACAGCTGGAACGCTTCACCCCGGAACAGACAGAACATATTTTAGACCTGATCCAACGCAGCGAGCTGGAAATCCCCCGGCCCCAGTCTGAGCAATCCCCTAACTGGGAGGCTGAGCTGCGGACCCGCAACCTGGGCGTCTGGCAGTCGCTGTCCGATTGGTTTATCGGCAGCGAATCCACCGCACGGCAGGTGTTGAACGTCACCAACGAGGTGATCCGCAGGGCAGTGCAGAATGCCGCCCTGCTGGTGCAGATGGAAAACATGGGGGTGAGCAATAAAGCGGAGCTGAACCATCTGCTCGCGCTGTTTGCCAGCTGCCAGTCCGTTGATGAGGCCCACCGGCTGTCCGCCTTGGTGTTCGGCGTCCAGCAGGTGCGGCACTTCGCTTTTTTTGCCATTCGGGAGAGCGAGCGGGTCGATCTGAGCACCTATGAGGAGCCGCCTTTCGAGTATCCGCTCCAACCCAGGACACGGACTTACAAGCCCCGGCTGGATCGGTCCGGCTTCCCGGACAAAAGCGCCGAAAAGGCGGCCCAACGGCAGAAAATCCTGGCGGATGAGCAAGCCCTCCGCCAGGAAGTTTTGAGCTATATCCAAAACGGGACACTGGACTTGGCCGCATTGGAACGTCCCGTCTCACCCGCTGTACGCACGGTGTTTCTGTCCTGGGTGGCCGCCGCCAACCTCAGTCCCGATGGATGGGGCCAGACCCAGTATGGCCAGCGTTATACCTTGAAAAAACGGACTAATCAGACCTGTACTCTGGTCTGCACCGACGGCACCCTGACCATGCCAAGCTGCGCGCTGCTGTTTGAGGAGGCCGGCCATGAATGAGTTTCGCGCACTGTTGGACCAATTTTGGGTCACCCGAGCGAAAAATAAGGAGCTTTATTTTGCGTTGAAACGTATTCTGCCGGAATACCGCAGGTTGATCAACGAGCAGCTGGGCTGGAACCTGATCGTCAATGAAGCTATCGTCAAACTGGAAAAGGTCCCGCCCCGGGCCCTGCCCTGGATGGGTATTCAGTTCTTTCAAGACCCCATGGATTACTGCTTGCTGTGTGCTGTTCTGCTCTTTCTGGCAGATCTGGATGATGGCGCTCCGTTCCTGCTCTCCTCCCTGACCCGGGCGGTGGAAACCTTTTTGGCGGAGGTCAGTCCGGTGGACTGGACCCAGTTCCTTCACCGCAAGTCGCTGGTGCGGGTGCTCCAATATGCCCAGGAGATCGGCCTGGTGTTGGTCTATGACGGAGACAGCACGGGCTTTGGTGGGAATCGGGATCAAGAGGTGCTCTATGAAAACACCGGCCTGTCCCGCCATTTTCCGGTTCACTTTGGCCGGGATATCATGGAATGTCGGTCCATTGAGGATTTTGAGGCCTTTGCCTGGGAGGGCGAGGAGACGGAGAGCCGCCGCCACCGAATCTACCGGCAGCTGGCGCTGACCCCCGGATTGTATTGCTCCGACGAAAGCCGAAGCGACTATGACTACGTCAAGAATCAGCGCAAGGCAATCAATGCCAGCCTGGACAAAGCCCTGGACGGCGAACTTCAGGTCCACAAAAACGGAGCGTTTTTCCTTTTGTCCGAGGGGGATCGCTGCGGGGCTGTCTATCCCGGCGCGCGGGCGCTGTCCGATGCGGCGCTGCTGCTGTGTGCCCAGCTCCGGGAGGAAATTGAACAGGGGCGGTATTTTCGCCGGGAGGATGATACGGTGCTGCTGTCTGGTTGGGAATTCCGGCATGAGGTAGGACGGTGCCGTGCCCAGTGGGGAAACGGCTGGGGTTCCCAGATACGGGCCATGTCTTTGGAGCGGATGGTCCAGGAGCTGACGGACTATATGGCGGAGTGGATGCTGTTGGAAAAACTGGAGGGCGATATTCTGCTTGCTCCTGCCGTGGGGAAGCTGGTGGGGCATTATCCCGCCTCTTTTCACAATGAATCAAGCGAGGGGGAGGAAGATGAACCGCTGGAAGATGAATAAACTGGGATTTCTCAATTTCTGGCTGTATGACCAGGAGGAATTTTACCTGAACGACGGACACATCCTCCTGCGGGGCAATAACGCCGCAGGGAAATCCATCACCACCCAGAGCTTTGTCCCCTTTATACTGGACGGGAACCGCAGTCCGGAGCGGCTGGACCCATTCGGCACCCGGGACCGCAAAATGGACTTCTACCTCCTGGGTGACGGGGAGCGGGAGGAATCCACCGGCTATTTGTATCTGGAATTTCGTAAGTCCGGCGCGGAGGAATACCGGACCATAGGCGTGGGAATGAGGGCCCAGAGGGGAAAGGGAATCGACTTCTGGGGCTTTTGCCTGCGGGACGGGCGCCGGGTAGGGCTGGACGGCCTGCGGCTGTATGAAAAGGTGGGCGGACAAAACCTGCCCCTCAGTAAGCAGAAGCTGCGCAATCTCATTGGGGATCAGGACTGTTGGGCAGAGAGCACAACAAAATACAAAGAGATGGTCAACGACCAGATTTTCGGTTTTCGAGACATCCGGCAATATGACCAGCTGATCCAACTGTTAATCCAGGTGCGCAGGCCCAAGCTGTCCAAGGATTTCCGCCCCTCGCTGGTGAAGAACATCCTAAACGACTCCCTGCAAGTGCTGACAGATGACGACCTATCCGCCATGGTCAGCACCATGGAGCAGATGGATCAGCTGGAGGACACCCTGCATGGATACCGAAAGGCCATCCAGGACGCCAAGGTCATCCGCAACGAGTACAACCGGTATAACCAATACATTTTGGGCGCCAAAGGGCAGGCATATTTGGAGGCCCGGAGCAGAACGCAGAGCCTGCAAAAGCAGGTCCAGGATGAGACGGATCGCCAGCGGGATCTGGAGCGGCAGCTCAGGGAGCAAAGCGAACGGCAGGAACAGTCTGGCGCTGCACTGGAGCGAGCGGAAGCCCAGCGTCAGGCCATGGGCGAGGACGACCTGTCCGCCAAGCAATCCCGTCTCCAGCAGGCGGAGGGGGAGTGTGCCCGTTTGGAGGAGCAGTTGTCCCGAGGAGAGGAACAGCTTCACAGCCTGGAAGATGGGATCGCCAGACGGGAGGTCCGGCTGCGGGATCTGACGCGGAACAGCGAGGATGCCCGCGCTGCGGTGCGCCAGTCCCTGCGGGAACTGAACGAGCAAAATGAGCTTTTGGAGCTGGGACAGGAGCATCAGCAGTACGTTCACGATATTCAGGCGGAGCGGCCAGAGGTTGACAGCCAATCCGTCCAGTCCGCGCTCCGGCAGAGACGCCGCCAAATCGAAGAGGTCCTGGACGTTTTAAGGCGGGCGGAGGAGGCCCGGGGTGTCTACGACAGGGCCTGTCAGGCTCTGGATGAGGCCGCCGGCCATGTGCGGGAGGCCAAGATCGTTCTCGGCGACGCCCAGGTTCAGGAGCGGGAGGAACGGGATAAGCTGCTGGAGGGGTTTACCATTTGGCGTGAGGGAAACCGGCAGATGGCTGTCCCCCAGGATATCTGGAAGGAGGTCCGGCATGCCCTCACCACATACCGCGTTACGGCGGATTGGAGCCCTCTCCGGGATAAAATGGACGCGTGTTTCCGAGCCCGGCAGTCGTCCCTTTTGGAGCAAAAGTTCCGGACAGACAGCGCCCTGTCTGCTTTACAGGCAAAACGGAGCGAGCTGGAACGTCAATTGAATCAGATCAAGGACAGTCCCGACCCCGAACCTCCGCGGCGCACACAAATCCAGGAAACCCGTATCCATCTGGCTATGGCCGGGGTACCCTGCGCCCCTCTGTATGAGCTGGTGGACTTTGCGCCCGAGCTGCCCCAGGAGCGCCGGGATCTGCTGGAGGCCCAGCTGCTGGACGCCGGACTGCTGGACGCCCTGGTAGTACCCCAGGAGCATCTGCCAGCGGTCAGAGAGCTGCTGGCGGAACACCCGGATCGCTTTCTCGTCCCAGGTCCTGCTGCCGCCGACCCCATTGACAGCCTGACCCCGGACGCCACGGGCCGCTTCCCCGAAGAGGCCGCCGCCTGCCTGCGGGGGATTTCCCAATCCGACCTGACCACGGAAACCGCCCTGCTTCCTGACGGGCGATTCCGCTGCGGCATGGTTCGGGGGCACAGCCGGGCTGAGGCTCCGGCGGGCTTTATCGGCGCTGCCGCCCGAAAGGCCAACCGCCTGCGCCAGATCCAGGAGCTGGAGGGGCAGCTGGAGCGGCTTGCCGAAAAGGTGCAAACCGTTCAGGCGGAACTGGAAGCCTGTGAGGGACAACTGACCCAGCTGGAGTCGGAGCGCGCCCATATGCCCACGGCGGAGGAACTGGACCAGGCGCTGGCTTTGCTGGAGCAAGCCCGCAGGGCGCTCCAGCTGGCTGAGGAAGAGGAAGAACGCAGGGCATCCGCCGCCCAGGAGGCAAAAAAAGGCTGGACCGCATTGCAACAAAAGGTCCTTGATGGGAGCGCGGGACTTCCCTATGAGAGAACCGTTTCCGCCTATGAGGAGGCCCAGGGAGCCGCAGCCGATTATCAGGGTGCATTGAATACCTTGGACAGTCACCGGCAGAAATTGAATTACATGATTCGTTCCATGCAGGATGAGCAGGATAATATTGATCGGGATCATGACCTAGCAGACAGCCGTAGAAAAGAAAACCAGGGGATACAAGGGGAGATTTCGGTCAAACAGGCCAGCGCCCAGGAGCTTAGGGATTTTTTGAACCGGCCCGAAAACCAGGCTCGGGTTCACCGCCTGGCGGAGCTGGCGCGGGAAATCGACCTTCAGAATCGTGAAAAGCGGGACGCGGAAATACAACGTGCCCGCTTGGAGGAACAGCTCAACAGTTCCGCCGCGATGATGGCGGGGCGGAAGGACGATCTGACCAAGGCCATGATCCATGAGCAGGACATGGAACAGTATTTTCAGGAGGACTGGAACCTGGGGCTGTCCGATTTGAGCAAAGACCTGGGACTGGAGGAGCGCGCCCGGCAGGCCGCAAGCAAAATCCCGGCCTCCGCAAGGGGGCGCACCCCGGCGGAGATGGGGGAGTCGGTATCCAGAAACTATCAGGCGAACAGGGGCAGCCTGTCCAACTACCACCCGGAGATCAAAATGATTTTTGACGCCGCCAGCCGGCCCAACCAGCTCCGGCAGCGTTACGCCATCACGCTGAAAAAGGGCGGAAAAGAACTGACGCTGGATGGGTTTATCCAGTCTCTGCAAAACGATATAGATACGACCGGCGCGCTTTTGGAGGATCGGGATCGGGAGTTGTTTGAAAACATCCTGACAGAAACCATCAGCCACACCCTGCGCGCCCGCGTCGAGGCCAGCGGCCAGTGGGTCAGAAGCATGACCGGTCTGATGGCGACGCTCACCACCTCCATGGGATTGAAATTCAGTCTGGACTGGAAAGAGAAAAAGGCGGAGGGTGCCGGAGAGCTGGACACCGCCCAACTGGTTATTTTACTGAATAAAGATCGGGCGCTGCTCACCCCGGAGGACAGCCAAAAGGTTTCCGGCCATTTCCGCAATAAAGTCAAGCACGCCCGGGAGAATGCCGTTGAACAGGGGATTGGGGTGAATTACGCCGACCTGATCCGCTCCGTGCTGGATTATCGTGACTGGTATGAGTTCCATCTGTATTACCAGAGGGGGGAATACAGCAAAAAGGAGCTCACCGACCGGGCCTTTAACCGGTTCAGCGGCGGGGAAAAAGCGATGGCCATGTATGTGCCCCTGTTTGCCGCTGTCTCGGCCCAGTATGTAAAGGGCGGGGAGTCCTGCCCCATGCTGCTGGCGCTGGACGAGGCGTTCGCCGGTGTGGACGATCAGAACATCAGCGCGATGTTTGACCTGATGAGGATTTTGGACTTTGACTACATTATCAACTCCCAGGTTCTGTGGGGCTGCTATGCCAACGTGCCCGACCTGGACATCGCCGAGATGCACCATCCGCCCAATGCTCCGGTGGTCACCATCCTGCATTATTTCTGGAACGGCAGGCAGAGGATGCTCAAGGAGGACGTTTTATGAGCGAACAGGTGCGGGAGTGCGTGGAATATTTCCGTTCCAATCCCGGGTACCACCGAATTTTGACCGCGCTGCGGCAGAAATACCAGCGCTATGGCCGGGCGGCGGGTACCATCTGCCTGCCCGATGCCTCTGAGGAGGAGTGTGGGGCGGCCAGAAGTTTTTTTGGCCGGTTCTTTTCCCCGCCCCTTCGATTCCAGGCGGCCCAGTTTGAAGAAGAGCTCCAAACGGGAGCTTTTCGAGGCGTTTTCCTAAAGGAAGTGCTGGAGGCGTATTTCGGCACAGAGCTCCACACCAGGAAGGAGACAAAAGAGGCGCTGGACGGCGCACTGTCCGCTATACTCCGTCAGGCAATGGAGACTATGCGGGGAGAGAGCGGTGCGCAATGGCTCAGAGCACTGGGGAAAAAGCGGGGCGGGGCATATATCCTGCTCCGCCGGGAGACCGCAAAAGATCCAAGCAGCGCATCAGCCAGCCTGACCCAAACGTGCCGGGCCTCAGATTGTTTGGAGGCGAGGACACATGGAAAGATCCGTCTGGCCGTTCTCAGTGCTGAGGCCACCTCAGATCCCCACGCGCTGGACCAGGGGACTCTGTCCGGAAAGCTGTTTCTGCACCTGCTGGCGTTCCGATCCGGCTCGGAATTTCCGGGGAGCGCAGAGCAGCGGGAGCGGCTGTACTATGAGAACGGCATCCTCTGCGACAGCATTTCCAGCTTGGTGACTCAGGTGGGGCTTGTTCTCTGCACGGAAAACGAGGAGCACCCCGCCTATCGCCTGCTTCGGGAAAAAAACGAAGGATGTACCCTCTCTCTGGCCAGCTTGTCCGGCCTGACCTGTGCCCACAGCCCCTCTGGGCGGGCCTATATTGTGGAAAACGAGATGGTATTTGCCCAGCTCTGCGACAAGGCTGCGCAGTTTTTCTCCCCTCTCATCTGCACCTCCGGCCAGCCCTCGGTAGCGGCGCTCCGCCTGTTGGATCTGCTGGCGGCCAGCGGGATCAAGCTGTTTTACTCCGGCGATTTTGATGGAAAGGGCCTGTCCATTGCGGTACAGCTGTGCGCCCGCTATCCCGCTCTGCTGAAACCCTGGCATATGACCCCCGAGGACTATGAACGGTGCCGCTCTGAGATCAGTTTGAGTGATGCCAGCCTGTCGCTTCTCCAGGGGTGTGCCGGGACTGCGCTGGAGAACACCGCCGGTTCGATTGAACAGCACCGCTGCGCCGGATATCAGGAGCTGTTGATTCCGCAGCTGGAGGCGGACTTGATGGAGACATCGTAGCTTTGGAACAGCTCCACGATCTGCATGCGCTGGGAGCTGTGTCCCCAAAGCCGATCGTCTGCAACGATCAATTGGTCGATTTCCGACCGCATGGCGGCATAGAGCGCGGGCGTCAGTCCACTCTGTGGGAACGGACAGCCATCCCCGGCACAGACAGAGAACCCTGCTACGGTGTCCCGCGGGCAAAGTGCGCTGTCCCTTATCTGCTGAATCTGATCCAAACCATCGCCATAAATCCATGTTCGCATAAAGCGCTGCTCCTTTGTAAGTAATCCGGACAAAATAAAATATGATAGAAGTATCTGAAACATACTTCTGTCACACTTATTCTGGGATGTTTTTTTGACTTTTATGCTATACGATGATTCGTATTGAGAACATTGAGGCGCTGATGCAAGCATCATTTTTGAAGTTCTTTTCTGAGCCAAGTTGTAACGGCCCGGCAGATGATATGAGCAGAGGAGCTTACGCAAGCCGGATGATGTTCAATGATAGTCAAAGATTGGCCTTTCATGAAATCGCCTCCTATAGAACGGTATGCAGTTATAATGCGGGATATGAAAACAAAAGCGCCAATGCACCAATTTGTTTCCTATTGTGTGTTTTGTATGAAAAAGCGCTTGTGACTGAGGGTAAGCAAAAGAGCGCATATCCGAAAGATATTTGCATGAGGAAGTGACTTTAATGCCGCTGCATCCAGAAAGCCATTACACTTTGGCCGACGCCTTGGCCTGGGGTGAACAGGACCATAATGAGCTGATTTACGGAATTCCATTTGATTTGAAAATACCGCTCAGAATCCATCAGGAAATCAGGGGAAGTTTAGGCATCCAGTTCTATACCTACGCGGAAGGGAAAGCGTGTGAGGTTTACTGTGTTCCCCTCGCCGTCCGTCCTTTTGAGCGGGATGGAGACTGTCCAGAGAATGTGGACACGCTGGTGGAACCGGATATCACGGTGGTGTGCGACCTCTCTAAACTGGATGACATCGGGTGCAGGGGCGCCTGATTTGGTGGTGGAGATTCTTTCCCCCTGGACTCATCGGCATGACAGATTCACAAAGTTCAACCTCTATCAAAAGGCCGGCGTCCGGGAATATTGGATTGTGGACCCTGACAGCAAATGCGTCCAGGTCTTTACTTTGACAGATGGTTATTTCAAAGCGGTAGATTTCGGTGAGGCCGGCGACAAGTTGAGCGTGAATGTTCTGGATGACTGTGTCATCGATCTGTCCAGGGTGTTTTCTGAGTAGCAAAAAATGGAGCAGGCGGGCAACATCCCGCCTGCTTTTTTAATTAGCATCCTGTTTTTGTCCGCTGTTTTTGTTGTGGGCGATCCAATTCAAAAGAGCGTCCCGCTCATTGGGTATCTCCCCGCTGAGCACCCGCTCTAGCAGCCCCTTCAACACCTGTCCCACCTCCGGGCCCGGCGCGATTCCCCCAGCCACCACATCCCGTCCATCCACGGCTAAGTCCTTCAGGGTAAAACACTGCCGCTCCGCCAGAATCTGCTCCGCCTTGGCTCTGATCTCGTCCAGCTCCGCCAGCCGATCCTTTACCTTTTCCGGGTCCTGCCCCATATTGTCTGCCCGCTTGACCTCCAGAAGCTGAAAGAATGTCTCCGTCTCCAGCCGGCCCAGCCAGCGGCGGATGACCTGACTCCTGGGCAGCAGCTGGGCGTCGTGATGTTCCACCAGAGTGACCACCCGCTCCCGGGTCTTGTTGTCAAATTTCATCGTCCGAAGCATCTGATTGGCCAGCTTGGCGCTGACGGCGGGATGTCCGTAGAAGTGGTCGATCCCCTTTTCATCGGTAGACTTGCAGGCGGGTTTCCCGATGTCATGGAGCAGCATGGCCAGCCGCAGGGTCACATCGGC
>OFHN01001779.1_pt1 | contig 14037 bp, 12 predicted proteins | sample 1521321 | NCBI WGS metagenome assembly OFHN01 (sample SAMEA3504130, study PRJEB24116) | mouse gut metagenome | biome: mouse gut; feature: mouse-associated habitat; material: faeces | place: Denmark | collected 2011
ATGAAATGAACAGGACAGGAAGAACTGATTGGAATGCTTTCACAAATTTCTCAAAAACACAAGAAGAGTGGTAAAATATTTTCTTTAAACATTACCAAAGCTGTTCCAAAGCTGAAATAGAGCTTTAGAACAGCTTTGGAGAAATTCTATTTTTTTACTTCCCAATATCCAAATCGTTTCCCTCCTTTACGTTCTATTTTCCCCTCATCCACCAATTCTTTCACAATTTTTTGTATATGTGTCCTCGTTTCGTTAAAAGCTTCCTGCAATTCCTTTTGAGTTGCTGTCGGTTGATTTTGTAGATATTCAACTATTTTCATTTTCAAAGCTGTATTCTCAGCTTTGGAATCCAGCTTTAAAACGTGCTTATCAGATATTGAAACAGCAGTTAACTTTATCATAATATCTTCTGAATGTACCACATACTCTGGCTGTAAGGTTCCGTATTCGTTATATACTTCAAAGATTTTTTGAATCCCTCGTCCCCAGCTTTCAATGTAGCCTGCTCTAAAAAACGCTCTTGCAATTTTGGGATTATATGGTCGGGATTGATGCCTTTGTAACAGGGATTCCATTGTCCAATCGGAGGGAAATACGCATTCATTACTAATATACATTGCATCATCTTCAATACGAATCTGTATAGGTATTCCGGCACTCCAACGAGAATGTACAAGTGCATTATAAAGTGCCTCCCGCACTGCGTCTTTTGGAAAAGGATATGTTTCTACTCTTGTTAAATTGTCAAGTAAACTGTTAATCCATTTGCTGTAGGATGCTTTCTGGACGCTGTGGAAGGATCAGCAGCACATGGAGGACAAAGATATTCCCCCTTGTTTCTATACTCATAGCTCCGCCATATTTTTCGGCCACCGTTTTTACATTGGACAGCCCCGTCCCTTTTTTGAACGCGCCTTTACCACGGAAGCTGTTCTCAACCTCCATCATAAGGAAATCCCCCTGTATGCGCCCGGATACCTGGATATACTTTTCCTTGCCAGCATCCAGGCTTTTACATGCATGGATTGCGTTGTCCAAAGCATTGGACAGGACAATGCAGATATCAATATCCCGCAGGCCGCAGGGGTACGGAAGAAGAAGGGAACAATCCACGCCTATCCCCATGCTCTTTGCAATCCCCAGTTTGTTTCCCACCAGGACATCCACTACCGGGTTATTGGTGCTGCAGGGGAAGGACATTGTTTCCGCCATATCGTCCATATCTTCCATATAGCTTACCGCCTCCTCCAGTTTCCCGCTCTGGATGAGTTTTTTTACCACTGCAATATGGTTTCTGATATCATGGCGGAATGATTTTGTCCTGTCATAACGGGCTCTCGCCTCTTCCACATACCGGTTCAGGGAATGCTCTTCCTGTTCCAGCAGCGATAATTCCGTGCTGAGGCGGAAATTCTGCTGCAATTTCTTATAAGAAAACAGTATGCAGAACAGGCTTAAAAGTCCCAAAAAATGCATGGTGAACAGCTGCCAGTGGCTGAGCAGGTACCTGTAAGGCCCTCCCTCATCTAAGACCTCAAACTGGAATTCAAATGAGATTTTATTGATATACTCACTCATAACAAATATCATCAGGACTGGAATGAAAACCAGAAACATCTGCTGCTTTTCCGCTGCCGTATAAAAGGGATACGCCACATCCCTTGGATAAAAGACATCCCTGGAATAGTAACGGTACAGCATATAATAACAAAACCCGGTAAGCGCCAGTGACACCGCCTCGCTGGCCAGCATGGCCGCAATACCATCCGTATCATAAAAAACAGCCGGCAGAAACGCGCATAAAAGGCTTATCAGGGAGTTCACAATTCCATAGCATAACAGCACGATTTCGGTCGTCAGGGCTGCATACAAAAGGGAAGACTTGATATCCGCATGGCAGGCCAGCACCCCGCATGCTGTAAGAAGAAACACAATCACCATAAAGCCGATTATTGTTCGCACCGGGATAAAATTATTGACAATTACCGCACATAACGCAAACAGGAAATAAAAAGGAGGCCATAGTTTCTTTTTCAGGCTTTTTACCAGAAAATAAAACTGGAAGGCTCCTTCGATGACACCCATAATATAGATATTGAAAAAATCTAAATACTCAGCCATTTTCTCTGCCTCATATGTATCACCTCTTATATATTTTTCATATACTGCAGGACAACCCCTGAGAACTCCTTGCTCCGCAGCCGTGATACAGGAACCTCCCCGCCGTTATCCATATAGGCAGTCCCGTTTTTATATCCTTTTAAATGCTTCAGATTGATAAGGTAGCTCCTGTGGCACCGAAAAAAATGATTGTTCAGCTTCGTTTCCAGATTTTCAATCCGTTCATAATAATCAATAACCTCGCCAGAAGCCAGGTTCAGATATATTTTCCGGTCTATGACCTCACAAAAGACAATCTCATCCTCCCGGATGATGCGGCCCTCATATCCCTTTTGGACCAGAAGGCTGTCTTCGCTGGCGTTTTGCATAGAAGCGCAAAGGCGCTCCATGGTTTTTTCAAACTGTTTTTCATCCACCGGCTTGATCAGATAATCGTAGGCCTGTACCTCAAAAGACCGGAACACCATCTCTTTCAGTACTGTGATAAAAATCAGAAAGCCCTGGAACTTATCTGCCCTCAGTTTCCTTGCCGTTTCCATGCCATCCATGCCCTTCATCTGGATATCCAGAAACAGGATGTCGATCTGCCCATCGTAGCCCAGCAGCTCTTCACCACTTAAAAATGTCCGAAGATGGATCTCCCTGTTCTTTTTACGGAAAAAATCGGAGACAAAAGCCCTTATATGGTCGGACATATGTTTTTCATCATCACAGATTGCAATACGGATCAATGCGCCACCTCCCCGCCACCGTATAGGCAGACATATTATTATAGCCTGCCCAAAACATGAAAACAATTTTATTGCTATGAAATGCTTTTTGGCTGCCACGAAATGCATAACTGATTCCCACCTTCGTCCGATACGTTCGTCCGATACCGGTTCGATACTACGCGGGCCGGCTTATTGTAAATGAAAATAACCGCCATGATAAATTGCGGTTACCATGAACCGAGAAGGATGTTCTGCCTGGTGTAATCGTGGGCCTCCTACTATTCATATAAACTATCAATCAAATGTCCAACCATAAAATCAAAGGTTTCCATGTGATCGTATGGAAGAATATCCTTATTTTTGATATTTATAATTAAAGAGTAAATAACTGACATCGCCAAATCCGTATCAACCTTAAATTTCAAATTCGATTGGCCTAAAAAAAGCTGTTGGCCCATATGATTGGATTCCTCTATTTTTTTTGCCTGTTCCTCTGATAATTTATTCATCAAAATTGTAAAATCCGTACTGTCCGAATCATACAAAAAAGTGTTTTTATCATATTCCCGATAAATGAGCTTTAAGGCTTCAGCAACACCATACTTATCTTTATGTTTTTCGATTACCTCTGATGCCGCATTGCAGATTTGTTCTTGCACGGAACACAACACTTCACAAAAGAGAGCTTCTTTCGATTCATAAAAAAGATAAAACGCCCCTTTTGAGATTCCTACCTGTTTACAAAGGTCATCGACACTTGTTTTCTTATAACCATACTGTGTCCAGCTCTGCTTACAGGCCTCCCGCAAACTTCTTTTGATATTTTCTTTTTCTCGTTCTGTAAAACTTCTTGCCATATCGTTTTCTCCTTACAATGACCTAAAACACTGTATCAGTCACATACACAATACGCTCTATGCCTGTAAACGTCAAGAAAAATATTTCCAAAGCTTTTCCCCATTCCTGATAATCCCCCCGACTGTTGAAGATATCCGGTGATGACACATTCCTGGGAAAGCCCCATCGCAAGAGAAGAGTCCCTGCAAGGTTACGCAAAACCGAACAATATCGTTTCTTTTTCCTCTGGTATAAATTTCATAGATTTCAAGCTCTTTATTGCCAATTCAAAATACCTGTTCATTTCTTGTTCTGCATACGCTAAAGCACCTGACTTGGAAAACAAATCCCTAATTGCATTCATATCCTCATAAGTTAAATTTTCTTTTCCATAATACCGAAGAAGAGTACTGAAATACTCTTTCTGGTTCCGTATATATGCATATAATAAAGTTTGCTTAAACTCTGTTATATCAGAGTCAACATTCTTCCCTATATTATCTTCATCTGCATAGATTCCAAGTATGTCATCTTTTATTTGAAATGCTATTCCCAGGCTCTCTGCAAAACTTTCTATTATAACTCCATGCCGTTCTTTTCATCCTCCATGCTACAATACCCTTATTTATTATACATGGTTTGTTGGCATATGGGAAGGGATCCCCCGGCAAATCCATCCTCAATGGCAGCCCATTCCTGTAGAGAAGGCATCCTGATTTATCCCTCATTCATACAACAACGTGATGCCATCATAATCACTTACCTGTATCGCATCTATATTTTGTTCCGATGATCTTTTATTATTTATGTAGACATTCCAATGCTTCTTCTCATTTTGACATTCATTGACCGATGTGATAATCCCATTATCATTCATACCGATCAATATTCCTTCATTCTTATTATTGATTGTTTCCACAACATCACGCATCGTCGGGGCACTATCCTTAAGAAGCATACTGGCCAGATACATAACGCCCTCCTCTCCCTGTATTGCTATATCTGCCCATACTTCCGCCTTATTATCGCCTTCAAATACCAATGTGTATTCATCCGGCTTTCTATCCGAGTTCTGGATTGCTCCAGCAATAAAAAAGATTGCAATTACTGCTACAGCCGACAAAATAAAAACTTTTATTTTTCCCATATTCCTTTACTCCTTATATCTGATTTTTTCAACTGCGGATTGTTTCTCCAACAGATCACTGCACCTGTTGGCAATGAACCATTGCAGAAACCAAAGCACTGCTGCGAGCAACAGGCTTTCCATTATGGGGAAGTAATATACAGCATAATCCGCCTGTTTTTTGAACATAAGGAATGCTATATATCCCGCAGGATAGCCTATTGCCATCCCTATTATGGATGAAACAGCCACAATGTAAAAACTTTCAAATTGTAACAGCCTTTTTTCCTGCCGCAATGTAAGCCCTATTGCCTCCAATATGCCCAATTCTTTCTTCCTGGACAAAACATTCGTAAATGTTGTATTCGCTAAATTAAAGACAACGATCAGGAACAGGATCATTAAAAAACCATGGGAAACAGCTGAGACCATATTTTTCTGTTCCTCAAGCTCCCTCTTTAAATCCATATAAGAAACGAGAGTTATATCTTCTCTCCCGCCCAGCATTTCCTGTAATTCTGTTTTAAGCTCCTGCCCTCCCTGGCTGCCTGCTGATATGACAATTCTCTGTATACGGGTATCCATGCCTAAATGTCCTAACAGGTTCTGGTGGACGATCAGATCGCATCCCGATGCCTTGTATCCCCGGTAAGTGATATTGTTGGAAACAATGGCTAATACGCTTACTGCAAATTCACTTCCGTCCGATTTTTTGAAACACAGCACATCCCCCGGAGACAGATTGGATATGCCATCATCAACGGCTATGATATAATTGCCTGTTTCCAGCAGCCCGGAATCAAATGTCCCGGCAGTTATATACTTTTCGGCACCTTCCAAAAATTCACTGTCGTATCCATACAGGATAGAGCCAATATCTTCATATCCTATCCCCAGCTCCATATATTCCTCCGGCAGCTCAATATGGTTTTCCGCGGATTGTTCTGCCCACCAGATACGTTCATACATGATTGTATGATAATTTTCTATTTCCTCATAATTGTCCAATTCATGAAGGAAGTCCGCATCCAGCAGGTCTATGTGTTCCCTGCCTCTTGAAACCGTATCAGAAATCTGTATGCTGTAGTCCCCTCCTATCGTCAGGTCCGCCAGGCTGTCTAAGTTCATGCTTCCTATGATGCTGCCTGCCACAATAAACAGAATAAATGTTGAGGCCACAGAAAGGATATTAAAGGCTAATTTTCTCTTATACCTGGAAATATAGGTATATGCCAGATATTTTATGCTGATTTTATCTGCCAGCTTTCCCCCATTTCTGTTTTTGATATTTACCGGATTGTAATGATAAGCCCCTGTCACGGATATCTGCATCATTTTTCGCAGGGGAGAGCCTGATGCGAACAGGACGATAAAATATCCTATGGCCGCAGCCGTTACAAAAGAGAGTACCGGAATGTCTGTAACAATCTCTGGCATGCCCCTGTTCATCTTATTTGTAAGAGGAACCACACAAAAACTCATGCCTGCCCCGACGGCAATGCCTGCCATGATGCCCAGCGTACCCAGGATCAGTGATCCATAAAGGACAAACATCCTTAACTGCAGGTCCGTTGCTCCTATTGCTTTGAATATCCCATATATTTTTATATTCTGTCCGAAATAGATATTGTAAATGTTAAGCACAACTATTATGGCTATAAAAAGGATAAAGCATATGATGACTGCCAGCCCGAAAACATCCTGTATTTCAATGCCGAACGCATCCAGGTATGCAGTATTAAAATTTATATTTTCCTCACGGATTCCCATGGCAAGTGCCAGGTCTTCCACCTGTTTCCTGCATTCAAAATTTGATCCCAGGCGTATTTTCACATTGCAGGAAATTTTCTCTGATATACTTTCCAAAAAATCCTTGTCTAAAATAACATAAGAAATGTTACCTGCCCTCAGCGATTCTATATCGCCCAGGATACCCACAATCTGAAAATCCTTTTCTATCTGGCGGACTTCTCCGGTATCTATGTCCGCTATGTTAAATGACAAACGGATCTTTGCACCCGGTTCAGCCCCCAATCCCAATGTTTCCATAACCCACTTGTCCATAACAATTTCATCTTCTCCCTGGGGCATATGTCCTGCATAAAGATGATAAACTTTTTCCAGATCTTCAAAAGCAACAACCTGCGGCGAAATATAACTGCTGACAATACCTGTATTGACAATCTGCACATCATCAGCCTTGTATGTGATATAACTCCCGCAAATATCATGGCTCTTCCCTATTCTTTCAAGCTGCCATATCCCCACACCCATATATTCCGCATGATATTCCCCTTCCTTTTCCAGAGCCTCCTTTTTTTCCAGGCTCCTGTAACTGTTCCAGTATATGATCACGCTGAAAATAAGGCATACTGACAACATAACTGTGAATATGATCAGTAAACTTCTGCGTTTATTATAAAAGATATTTTTTATGGCAAGATGCCACATGGTTCCGTTCTTCATTTTCGTTTCCACTCCATCATCTTTTTTGGGTAACCGCAGCCCCGTCAACTACCCTTATGATTGTGTCTGCCTTCCCTGCAAGCATCTCGTTGTGGGTGACAATCAGCAATGTCTGGCCAAACCTTTTACATACATCCAATAATAGCCGGAATACCTTGCCGCCTGTCTTACTGTCTAAATTCCCTGTCGGTTCATCTGCCAAAACGATTGACGGTTTCAGGACCAGTGCCCTGGCGATTGCCACACGCTGCTGCTGCCCTCCGGAGAGTTCTTCCGGAAAACTATTTTTTTTAGCAGACAATTCCAGACGCTCCAACAGTTCACATGCGAATGCTTTGTCTAATGATTTTCCGTCAATCCCTACGGGCAGGATGATATTTTCCCATACATTCAGAAAAGGCATCAGATTATAGGATTGAAAAATAAATCCGATATTCCGGCGTCTGAACACAGTCAGGTTCTTTCCTTCATCATAAATAGATGTCCCTTTAATAAAGACCTTTCCGGCATCCGGCTTATCCAGGCCGCCGAGCAGGTTCAGCAAGGTACTCTTACCCGCACCCGATTGTCCTATGATAGAAACGTATTCCCCCTTACTTATACTGATATTTACATGGTCGACGGCTTTGGTCACTGTTCCGTTATGGCTGTAATACTTTGACAAGTCTGTTGTTTTTAAAATTTCCATACCTTTCCTCACACTCCATTTCCTATCCATTAGGATATCATCCATTTCACAACAAACAGACAACGGGGAAAAAAATAATAAACAACGGGCAGCACGCTCCGCGAACTGCCCTTATGTTAAAAAAAGAAGCTGCTTTCACAGCTTCCTCTTTGCCATATGTTATTTCACCTGAAATGTTGCCCTTGCCATGCCCCCGCCCTCGGAACGGTTTTCCACGGTGAGCTTCCCTCCGTGTTTTTCACAGCATATCCGGCTGATATACAATCCAATCCCCAGATGCTGCAGGCCAGTTTTCTGATGCCCTCCCCCGGCCTGGTGTATGTCTTCTGGCAGTGAAAATCCCTGAGGATATCCTTTTCCATCATCCGCCACTTCCAACGCCAGGCTGTCTCCGTCGAGGATAAAGCGGACTGAGACATTCTCATTTGCAAACCGCAGGGCATTGGATATCAGGTTTTCTGCCACTTCAAGGACAAATCCGGCATCTGCCTGGAAATCTTTATCAGCATATACCGGAAGGAATGTCACATTTCTCCCATACTCTTCCCCCAACACCCCGGCCGACATCCGTATCCTGGTTTCCAGCTGTTTCAGGCTTGTCGGTTCCCAAACCGCTTCCCTGGTCTCCAACCCGGACAATATGCGCATCGTTTCCACAAAACGGTTTATTCTGTCAATCTGCTCCATCCCTTCCTGCAGCATTTCTTCTGTCTTCTCCTGGCTTAATGCACTCCCTGGCAAAAATTCCAGCATCATTTCCTGATATCCCCGCAGGGTAGCAAGCGGTGTGCGGATATCATGGGCTATAGCTGCACGGAGCATCTTTTCTGCTTCCACCATACGCCACATCTTCCGGTTATTAGACTCCAGTTCTGTACGCATCTTTTCAAATTCCGCACATAATTGTCCCAGTTCATCATGATTCTCATAGTTGATATGAAAGTCAAGGTTATTCTCCTCAATCTGCCTTGAGGCAGCCTTTAACTCCTGCAAAGGCTTCTGTATCTTGTTACGGTAAAACAACAGTACGGCGATCACGATTCCGGGGACAGAGAATACCAGAAATCCATATACGAGAATAAAATCACACAGTTCTAAAAGAAACCTGCCCTGCCCTGACCTGATATATAAATCCGGCTTGGCAGGCAGATTCCCATCATAATATACGGAACCGTCACTGATTTCCTTTGCAGACTGCACCTGAACTCCGAAAGCCGCTGCTCCATAAGCTGCTATCCACAGCAGAAGGCTCACGAAAAGGCTGATAAAAATATATAGGATGACAGACTTTCTGATTGACAGGTTTCTTAATTTATCCATTTATAGCCCACTCCCCAAACCGTTTCAATATAATCCCTCTGTGTATGCTGCGCCAGCTTTTTCCGAATCCGCCGGACTAGCTCTGTAATACTGCGGCTGTCACCCTCTGCATCGCAGCCGCAGATTCTCTCATAAATCTGCTCCCTGTCAAATACCTGCCCCGGATGCATGGACAAAAATTCAATAATTGCATACTCTGTCTTTGTAAGTTCTATTGTCCCGCTTTCTACTTCTACCTCCCTGGCGGTATAATCTATCATCATTCCATTGCGTGAATAATATTTTGTATTCCGCTGCCGGCGTTCTTCCCGGTTCAGATGGGCTGTTATCCTTGCTTCCAGTTCCTTCAAACTAAACGGTTTTAATATATAGTCATCCCCGCCGGACAGCAAACCGTTTACCCTGTCCTGCTCATCCACTCTTGCCGTGAGAAAAAGAATCGGACAGGATACCTTATTCCGGATCTGTCTGCATACTTCCAACCCGTCCATATCCGGCATGTTGATATCCAACAAGATCAAGTCCACTCTGTCACGGCATTTCTCTAATGCCTCTACGCCAGTAGCAGCACTCCGCACATCATAGTTCTTCATGGTAAAATAATTCTCCAGCATTTTCACTAATGCCCTGTCATCGTCTACGACCAAAAGTTTATACTTCATGTTTTCCTCCTCTATACATATTTATATCGAAGATTTTTCTACAAAGTATAGACAGTATTCCCGACGTTCAGATTTTTTCCAAAAAGACAGATAAGCTTCAGGACGCTTTTCCTGTGGCAGTACTTTCAAATGGCTGGTACGCCATGCACCCCCAATGTTTGCCCTGTTATAATGTTAAAAGAAAAATTATGAATCTAGTCAAGCATTACTGATATGCAGGTTTACAAAAAAAGATTGCTGCTCCGGCGCTACAAATAAATAATCCCAACAATGGATGAATCCCATTTGTAACGGGCTTAAACACTGAATCACCGACTCCGGCCTGTACCACAAAATAGAAACAGAACGCGCCCAAATACCCGGCAACTGGATTTTTCACAACGGAGGCGCAAAGCTGCCTTGCAAACCCTAACACCACACATGCTGCCACAGCCCATTCTGGGGAAAAATATGCCCAGGCCAAGTATAATGCCCTGCATGCCGCAGCAGAAGATGCCGACATCTTTGGTAGGGTGCTGAAAAGCAACACTGTCCACATCCGGCTCTACATAGACTCCTACTGGGAGTACCAGAAACGCCTTGACACAATCATAGATGTACTCCTTGCTTCTGTTGATTGCCTGAAAAGAGATCCGGTCTATGAACACATCCAACTAGTCCAATCGCTGCGGGGTATTGGCTTCATGAGCACAGTGGTCCTGGTCGCAGAAATGGGAAACTTTGACCTGTTTTCCTCCCCAAAGAAACTGTATGCCTACTCCGACCTAAATCCTGTCCGGGAAGTTCAATGGGGATAAGGTACAATGCCAAAAAAGGAACCAGCCTCGCCAGGCGCATCCTGCATATGGTATCACTCAATAACCTTAAGGTAGACACGGTCAACGAGATGCCCATAAATCCGGTCATCCACAGCTATTATGCCGACATTGATATTTTTTATCTGGACTTTTAACCTTTTTGGTAAATTCATAAAGTCCTATTCCAACAGCTAAAGATAAATTAAGGGAATCTATCTCTTTTGAATGAGGAATTAGTATGCTTTTCCCCACATCTAACCAACCATCATCTAACCCTGTAGCTTCATTTCCAAAAACCAAAGAAAACGGCACATTTTCGGGATAAATTTCATCTAAGGCCACTGCCCCTTTTAACATAAACGGATATATTTTTCTTTCATTGCCATATTTTTTGTAATATTCTTCAAAAGAGCTAAAGCTTTGAAAATTTATATGAAAAAGAGCTCCCATAGTAGCACGTACAACTTTGGGGCTAAAAATATCTACCGCAGGTTCAATTACCGCTAAGTCATGAATCCCAAATCCAACACATGTACGAATAATAGTTCCCATATTTCCGCTATCACTCGGATTTACAAGTACGACGTGATTTCTATTATGAACCAATTCGCAACTATATTTTCGAAAAACCCCGATTAACAAACAGTTATCTTTATCTCTAATCCTTTCTATAATATGGTCATTTATTGTAATATCAATATTATTTTTTTCACAAATGTCATATACTTTTTTCCTATTTTCTTTTGAAACATTCGTATGCAGAAGAACCATTTCCACATATTGTACTTTATTTTGTAAAAGTTCAAATGTAGGAAACATACTAAAAGTATATGAATGACTGTTCTTTTTATTATATTTTTTCAATTCCTTATTTGAAATCATATCTCTCTCCATTTTTCAATTATATCACGCTTGCTTACTACTATTTTAAACAATTATTGTTTTCTCCCAATATTCTTCAAAATATAATAAACACTGGACTTTGCGCATAATTATTCCAATTATATATTGACTTTTCCTCTATACCATAGTCTTGTTCTCCATATACGCAGAAGATAGGGCATGGAGGTAATGTCAGATGCCATTCATCTGTAAAGTTATGTAGTAGTAAAAAATCATTTTTTACTACTGGCAACAAATAATCCTTAAACTCTTTACTATGCAAAACGTCTTCCGGCACTTTTCTAACATTCCGCATTATGTCGTAGAGGTCTTTGTCCGATTTTAATTGCAGTTTCCATCCTCTTACCTCTTTGCGTATAGCTTTCTTTGCTTTCTCACTGATTGCCGGAAGGAATTTTATAAAGAACTTCCCATATCTGTTCTTGGCATGTCTTGGATGGAATATATATCCCAGAAAATCAAAGAAAGTATTCTCATGATTCCCTCTCCGGTCATCGTCTTTGCAGTATACTATCCTTGTCTTCTCCTGGTTCAGTTCCAAACGATAACTCTGGAACCTCTGTCCCAACCTTCTCCGCAGGTATTTCGCCTGTTTCTGGGAGACGCAGTGCGCTATCCCATCATCAACATATCTTGCCCATGGTATCGCCGGAAATTCCTTTACCATGGAATCATCGAACACATAGTGCAGGAACAGGTTCGCCAATACTGGGCTTATCACCCCGCCTTATGTGGAGTTAAATCCGCCTGCCAAAGCATTTCCATAGCCCAATAGCAACAGGCAAAAAGGAATACCTGCTATCCGATTATAGCACAGTATTCCTTTTTGCCATAACATTTTTTAAGGAGAAAGGAATAATATCATGGCATTAGACAAAAACGGGAAAGGACTTCCAAAAGGATTTTACAAACGGCCAACTATAATTATACTATATATTTAACTGCAGACTTCTTATAGAACAGCAGACCTTGCAATCGCTCCCATCCCAAAACAGATATTTATGAACATAATATTGCCAAAAGCGACTTGTACCTTTCCGTCTCTTTTTTTATATCCCTGGCGGTGACACCGTAATACAGATATATCTTTTTAAACAGCTTCTTCAACTCTTTCATGGTTTTCTTATCCCCGCTAAATGAGCCGCCAATCACCTGCCAGACAGTCTCCACCCCTATCTGCATCCTGCCGTTCCCAGAACACTTTATCTCATATATGTGAAAATCTATAGGGAAGATATCATCTGCAATTTCCGCTGCTATCTTCTCCCGCTTCTGGAGCTGTTCATAGAATGCTTTTAGAGCTTTCACATCTTCCCCTTCGGGCGGCTCCAAATCCATCAGTTCCCCAAGCAAATCCGGGCGGTGACGCATTACAAGGGATGCCTTTAAGCACTTCCTCTGTTCCTGATAATTAAAAGACTGCTGCGAAACCTCAGTCGCACCGTATTCCCGTTTCAGCAGTTCCACGACTTCCTCCAGTGTATGGGGATTGGCAGTAATCCGCTTTTTTATCCTGTTGCTTTTTAATTTGCGGAAATGATTCCCTATGCGTGTTTTGAATTTCACCTTGCCGCCTTTTCCAGCAATAAAAATACTTGTAGGTCCATCAGCGCCACCTATAATGGATACACTGCCTGCGCCCTTTCCCATATCTACATCCCCCATTCAAAAAATAAATCCTGGTCCCCGATTCCCCAATCTGCCGGAAAGCCAGGGATGCCTGCCCTTGTTCACCTGTGGATTATTAGGTATATTCAACTATAAAGATATTTCTTACTCAAACTCACCACTGATACTTCCTCTTTGGATGATATACATTTCCGCCTTTTTCAGAAAATTTCTTTTCGTAGAGTTGGCACTTATATTTATTTCACAATCCAAAGAATAGACTGTAAAACGATAAATATGCTTTTTCTCTTTCGGCGGCTTCGGCCCTGCATAACGGTGCAGGCCATATCCTATTCCCTGGCGGGCATTCCCCAACATTGGCACAACCTTGCCAGCTGGAATGTTTCCCTCTATTTTATCAGCGGCGGGAATATTCCATATGATCCAATGCGTAAAATCCTTAACCGGATGTGATAAATCTTCCAATGTAACAGCGAGAGTTTTCGCATTCGGGGATAAGTTTTTAATTAAAAATTCCGGCGATATGTCCTGCCCCCGCCCCGTATATTCAATGGGAAATCTGCTTCCGTTATCCATGCCAATACACTGAAATTCCAAAACATCATTATTCATAATTCCTCCAAATATCTTTAATCCACTTTTCAGAGCCACACCCATACCTAGCAGTTTATTCTTATATTCCCGGCAACTTCCTCCCCCTGATCCTAAGATTCCCCAATCTGCCGGAAAGCCGGGGATGCCTGCCTTCTGTGCCATAATGTATCCTATAACTGTT
>OFHN01001782.1_pt1 | contig 14010 bp, 10 predicted proteins | sample 1521321 | NCBI WGS metagenome assembly OFHN01 (sample SAMEA3504130, study PRJEB24116) | mouse gut metagenome | biome: mouse gut; feature: mouse-associated habitat; material: faeces | place: Denmark | collected 2011
GTTCCCATCCCGAACACGGCAGTTAAGCTCACTCGCGCCGAAAATACTTGGCTGGTAACGGCCTGGGAAAATAGGTAGTGCCGACACAATAGGGGTCTGGTCTTAACCGGGCCAGGCCCCTTTGATATTCCTCCTTAGCTCAGTTGGTAGAGCATGCGGCTGTTAACCGCAGGGTCGTTGGTTCGAGTCCAACAGGGGGAGCCATTCTGATGCGCATACCGCCACTATTTCGGTGGCGGTATGCGTGAATCAGAAAGTGACCGGCGTGGGCCTTTAGCTCAGTTGGTTAGAGCAGCCGGCTCATAACCGGTCGGTCCCGGGTTCGAGTCCCTGAAGGCCCACCATACAGGGGTATAGCTCAGCTGGTAGAGCATCGGTCTCCAAAACCGAGTGCCGAGGGTTCGAATCCTTCTGCCCCTGCCACTAAAATTTCAGCTTTTGCTGTTCCTATACAGACGAGATGGCGCGGTAGTTCAGTTGGTTAGAACGCCGGCCTGTCACGCCGGAGGTCGAGGGTTCAAGTCCCTTCCGCGTCGCCATTTATGCTGCTATAGCTCAGTCGGTAGAGCGCATCCTTGGTAAGGATGAGGTCCCCAGTTCAAATCTGGGTAGCAGCTCCATAAAAACCGCTTAAATCGAGAGATTTAGGCGGTTTTTGCTTGATTTATTCAACTTCTTCGGGGGTTTTAAATTTCTCAAAAGACCTCGTTACTGAAAAAATGGGCTTTTTGCAAAAGATTTTGCAATTTTTGAGGGGCTTTAGGAGCTTAAAACCCTTGTGCTGCAAGGATTTCCGGGTTTCCAACCTTGCAAATTTCCTGCAACTGCTGGGGGCTTATGCGGAGTAGGCCCGGTCAACGACTGCGGCGGCCTTTCTGATGGTTTCACGGCCCTTGACATAGTATCGTAGGGTCATGGCTGAGGTGGTATGTCCTGCCGCCGCCTGTGCCAGCTTTATGTCCTTGGTTTGGTCGTATAGGTCAGTGAGTACGGTAGTACGAAAGCGGATAGGTGTGATGTTCTCGGTAAAGCCTGTGTTCCGCTTGATACGGTCGCACATCTTTCTGACCTGGGTATAGGACAGGGGCCGCTTGCCGCCGAACACAAATTCGCCCTCTTTGACCTGGGAAAGGTGGTCCGCCCTTGTGGGCAGGCGGATTTTGTTCCCTTTCCTGAAAGTTTCTGCTTATTTTATTTCTTGTTCGGTTCTTAGTAGTTGTTTCGTTGTCGCTCTCCGCTGGTGCTTTTGTGTACGTACGGTAATTGATAATGTTTCGCAACGTCCCCCCCATCATCGGTGATTGATATGGTCTTTTCGTAGGTCAGGGGCATTCCGCTGACCTTTGCCTGGGCAGACGCGACAAGCAGAACAGGCCAAAAGAGGAGAAGTGCATTTTCGCCAATTCCGGCGCAAATGCGCTTCTCCTCTCTATATTATTGACGGTATAGAGACAAAGAGTACAATTATCATGAGGTCCTCTTTGCCAGCCGCTATGAAACCATTTTGATATTTTAGCTATTGCATTGATATATGGGAGACAGACCTTGAGATATAATAAATAAAAAAAGGAGGGGACGGCGATGTTTCAGCCAGACAGCTTTCTAATACGATTTCTGACAAAAGTGTGCGATCTGCTGTTTTTGAATATCGTGTTTGTCCTCTCCTGCGCCACAGTAGTGTTTTCAGGGGCGGCTGTCACGTCGTTGTACGCCGTGATGCTGAAAATGATTCGAGGGCGGGACTACACACCTATCAAAGACTTCCTCCGGGCACTGAGGGAAAACTTCCTGCCGTCCTTTCCGGCCACCATCCTGCTGTTTGTAGATGTGACCCTTTTGGCGCTCCTCCATACTGCGCTCTACGCCGAGACCCTACTCATGCCGCCGGCGCTGTTCATTTTGTTGACGATCATCGCCGTTTTTTTGACAACCCTGCTGTCCTGGCTGTTTCCCTTGCTGGCCCGTTTTGAGAATACCTTTCCCAACCACCTGGGCAACGCGGCCCGGTTGGCGCTGGCCAATCTGCCGGTTACATTTTTGCTGACCGCAGTCAATCTGCTGCCCCTTCTGCTCTGTGTGTTGATTCCCGCTTCACTGGGCGTGGTGTTTGCCTTTTGGATGTTGTTCGGCTTCGCGGTTGGGGCCTGGGGAAACTCCTTCTATCTGAACAGAATTTTTGAAGCGCTGCAAGGAGGCTGAACGAAATGGATGATCTGCTCTCTTATCAAAATTACGAGCTGGTTTTTGAGGACAACTTCGATAGCCCAGCACTGGACCGGAACCGCTGGAACGTGGAGCTGCATGAGCCGGGCTGGGTCAATGAGGAATTGCAGGAATATGTGGACTCTGAGGAGAACATTTTTTTGAGAGACGGCAAGCTGCTGATTCGTCCTGTGAAGACGGTCCACAAGGACGGAAGCCCCTCCTACACCTCCGGGCGGATATCCACACAGCACAAGCGCGACTTCACCTACGGACTGTTCAGGGCCCGGCTGAGGGTGCCCAAGGGGAGAGGGTTCCTGCCCGCCTTTTGGCTGATGACCACCGACGAGGACAAGTACGGCCAGTGGCCGGTATGCGGAGAGATCGACATCATGGAGGTTAAGGGAGATCAGACCGGGACGAACCACGGCACCATCCACTACGGTCTGCCTCATGAGGAGAATCAGGGGACTCTAACCCTGTCCCAGGGGGACTTTTCGGAGGAATTTCACGACTTCGCCTTGCTGTGGGAGCCGGAGGTAATCCGTTGGTATGTGGACGGCAGGCTGTTCCATGAGGTCGTCCAGTGGCCCACCGCCCCCTTCCATCACAACATGTATCTCATCCTGAATCTGGCTGTGGGCGGGAGCTGGGTGGGATACCCCGACGAGACGACAGACTTTGAACATGCCGTCTTTGCGGTGGACTATGTGCGGGTCTATCAGAAGAAACCATAATTTTTGGAGGTGAACACAGTGGAACAGATTCGTTTTTTAGACGATGGCGGGACCTTTGCGCTGAAAAACCCCGAAGAGGTCAGTGGTCTCTACTTCCCCCTGGCCAGCGAGACCGGCCTGAAAAGTGCCATCACCCCCAGTTTGGGCGGGGACTGCAAGCTGGACCAGGAGACCTTCCTCCTGGAGCCGGTGAGCATAGAGGACCTGCACGCCAGCCGCGCCACCCGGAATATCTGGTGCGGGGTGGACGGCGCGGGGGCCTGGTCTGTTACCGGAATGTCGGCGGAACAGGAGCTGGTCAAATTCTCTCCGGCCCAGGAGGACAGCCAGGTAACAGCGGGCCTGATGCGGCACACGCTGGAGCGGACCTCCCGGACATTCCAGCTGGCAGCGGCGGTGATCTCTTTCGTCCCCAAAGACAGGAACGTGGAAATTCTCCTGGTGTCCCTTGAAAACCGGGGGACTTACCGCCGGGAACTGTCGGTCTATGGAGCCATCCCCATCTATGGCCGCAGCGCCGCCAACCTCCGGGACCACAGGAACGTGACCTCAATGCTCCACCGAATCAAAACCACGGAGCACGGAGTGCTGGTCTGTCCCACCATGTCCTTTGATGAGCGGGGCCACCGGCGCAATGAGACGGTCTACTATGTGCTGGGCTGTACCGGAAGCGGCTGTGCGCCGGAAGCGTTTTACCCCACGGTGGAGGAGTGGATCGGCGAGGGCGGCACCTATACCCATCCCCGTTCGCTCTACGAGGGCCGTCCGGGCCGGAGCGCTGGGTGTGAAGCCACCGGGCGGGAGGCCATAGGGGCGTTCCGTTTCGCCCCCGTCACCCTGGAACCTGGACAGCGGGCGGAGTACGTCCTCCTTCTGGGGGCGGAGGCCGGAGAGGAGGATGTCCTGGAGACGTTCCAGGCGTACAATACCACCGCCAAGGTGAGGGAAGCTTTGGCGGCGACAGAGACCCACTGGCAGAAACAGGTGAACGTCCGCTATCACACGGGCAATCCCGACTTCGACCGCTGGATGCGGTGGGTCAGCTTTCAGCCCTTTCTGCGCCGGCTCTACGGCTGTTCTTTCCTCCCCCACCACGACTACGGACGGGGGGGCCGGGGCTGGCGGGACCTGTGGCAGGACTGCCTGTCTCTGCTCCTGATGGACCCCCAGAACGTGGGGGAGATGATCGAGAAAAACTTCGGCGGCGTGCGGGTGGACGGCACCAACGCCACCATCATCGGCGCGGGGGACGGCAATTTTATCGCCGACCGCAACGGCATCGTCCGGGTGTGGATGGACCACGCCCTCTGGCCCCAAATCACCACCAAGCTGTACATCGACCAGACCGGGGACGTGGGTATCCTGAACCGGGAGGTCCCCTACTTTAAGGACCGCCAGGTGATGCGGGGGGAGGAATTTGACCCCCAGTGGAACGAGGAGGAGGGGCCGCTCCAGCGCACGGATAGCGGCGAGGTCTATCGCGGGAGCATTCTGGAGCATCTTCTGATCCAGCAGCTCACCGCCTTCTACGATGTGGGGGAGCACAACATCTGCCGCCTCCGAGGGGCGGACTGGAACGACGCCCTGGACATGGCGGAGGAGCGGGGGGAGAGTGTGGCCTTCACCTGCGCCTACGCCGGGAACCTGCGGGGGCTGGCGGGGCTGATCCGGCTGCTGGAGCGAGAGACTTCTGGCGGTATGGTGGAGCTAATGGAGGAGCTGACCGTCCTGCTGAGCCTGCCCGCCTATGACAGCGGAGCGCAGAAGCGGGAGGTCCTGTCCCGGTACGCCGCCCAGTGCCGCCACACGGTGAGCGGAAAGCGGGTCCGGGTTCCTCTGGACGCCTTGGCCGCCAACCTGGAGGAAAAGGCCGGCTGGCTGACCGGACACCTCCGGAAGCAGGAGTGGATTGACCACGGGGCGGACGGGGGCTGGTTCAACAGCTACTACGACAACCACGGACGGCCTGTGGAGGGGGTCCAGCCCGACGGTAGCGTTCGCATGATGCTCACCGGGCAGGTCTTCGCCGTGATGAGCGGTACGGCCACCGAGGAGCAGATCAAGGCCATCACCCGGAGCGCGGACCGGTATCTCTACCAGAAGGAGATCGGGGGCTACCGGCTGAACACCGATTTCCACGAGCTGAAATTTGACATGGGCCGGATGTTCGGCTTCGCCTACGGGGAGAAGGAGAACGGTGCGGTTTTCTCCCATATGACGGTGATGTATGCCAATGCCCTCTACCGCCGGGGCTTTGTCCGGGAGGGATACAAGGCCCTCCAAGCCCTGGCTGACACGGCCATGGACTTCCAGACCAGCAGGATTTATCCCGGCATCCCAGAGTATTTCCGGGCAGACGGCCGGGGGATGTACCACTACCTCACCGGCGCGGCCAGCTGGTATATGCTGACGGTAATCACCCAGGCCTTCGGCGTCCACGGCGAGGGGGGAGACCTTGTCATCGAACCCAAGCTGGTGCGGGAGCAGTTTGACGAGGCTGGGGAGGCGGCCATCGACTTCTCCTTTGCCGGGAAGCAGTTCCGTGTGGTGATCGTCAACCGGGAGGGCAAAGATTTTGGGGAGTACCGAGCCCCCAGGATGGTGCTCCGCCGGGAGGAGATCGACCGCCTGCCGGAGCGTGGGAATACCATCAGAGTCGAATTGACTTGATAAGCTCCCTCCCGCAAGGAGGGGAAGGAAAAATCAGAATAAGGAGAGGATGGAATGCAGTACGGATATTTTGACGGCCGGGCCAGGGAGTATGTCATCACCCGGCCTGACACCCCGGCGCCCTGGGCCAACTATCTGGGGTCCCCGGAGTACGGTGCGCTGATCTCCAACAACGCGGGGGGATACAGTTTTGTACGCTCCGGGGCCAACGGGAGGATTTTACGCTACATATTCAACCAGTTCGACCAACCTGGGCGGTATCTCTACCTCCGGGATAACGACAGCGGGGATTTTTGGTCGGCCTCCTGGCAGCCGGTGGGCAAGGACCTGGAGGCTTACAAAAGCGAGTGCCGACACGGGACGGGCTACACCAAAATGCTGGCCGATTACAGCGGCATCCACAGCGAGGCGGTGTACTACGTCCCCCTGGGGGCCTCCTACGAGGTTTGGCAGCTAAATGTGACCAACCGGTCGGACCGGCGGCGGACCCTCACTCTCACTGGCTACGCGGAGTTTACCAACAATGGCAACTATGAGCAGGACCAGGTGAATCTGCAATACTCCCAGTTCATCACCCGGACCCTCTTCCACCAAAACCGCGTCCGCCAGCAGATACACGGCAACCTGGACGCCCAGAGCAGCGACGTGGACGCGAAGATCGTCATCGAGCGCTTCTTCGGTCTGGCCGGAGAGGAGATTTCCTCCTACTGCGGGGACAGGGCGGAGTTTCTCGGTCCCTACCGGGGCTACGGAAACCCGGTGGGGGTGGAGTCCGGCGACCTTGGGAATACCCTCAACTACAACGGCAACAGCTGCGGGGCGCTATCCACGGTTGTGGCCCTGGAGCCGGGGGAGAGCAGGACAATGGCCTTCCTACTGGGGGAGAAGCCCGACCGTGAGAGCGCCGCCCTGCTGGAGCGCTATCAAGACCCGGCGGCGGTGTGCGCGCAGGAGCTGGAGGTGCTCACCGCCCACTGGCACGGCAAACTGTCCCGCTTCCAGGTGAAAACCCCCTGCCCGGAGTTCGACATCATGGTCAACACCTGGAACGCCTACAACAGCTTCATCACCTTCACATGGTCCCGGGCGGCCTCCTTCTTCTACTGCGGCCTGCGCAACGGCTACGGCTACCGGGACACGGTGCAGGACATCCAGGGCGTCATCCACCTGGAGCCGGAGGCGGCCAAGGAAAAACTGCGGTTCATGCTCTCCGCCCAGGTGGACCACGGGGGCGGCTTGCCGCTGGTGAAGTTCACCCACGATCCCGGCCACGAGGACACCCCCGAGGACGAGTCCTACGTCCGGGAGACTGGCCACCCCGCCTACCGGGCCGACGACGCCTTGTGGCTGTTCCCCACGGTGTACAAGTACATCGCAGAGACGGGAGACACCGCCTTTCTGGACGAGGTAATCCCCTACGCCAACCGGGACCAGGGGACGGTGTACGGCCACCTGAAGCGGGCGCTGGACTTCTCCCTGAACCACTTAGGCCCCCACGGGATGCCCGCCGGACTCCACGCCGACTGGAACGACTGCCTGCGCTTGGGGGCGGAGGGGGAGTCCTCCTTCGTGGCCTTTCAGTTCTACTATGCCTTCACCATTCTGCGGGAGTTCGCCGCCTGGAAGGAGGACAGCCCCTATCTCTCCTGGCTGGAGCGGGAGCAGGGGCGGCTCCGGAGCCTGCTCAACGATTTTTGCTGGGACGGGGACCGGTTTATCCGGGGCTTTACAGAATCGGGCGAGGTCATCGGGAACCACTGCGCCCCCGAGGCCAGCCTGTGGCTCAACCCCCAAAGCTGGGCGGTCATCAGCGGCCTGGCGGACGAAAAACAGGCCGGACTGGCCATGGACAACGTCTATCACCGGCTGAATACCGAATACGGCGCGATTTTGATGGACCCGCCCTACCATGCCCACGCCTTTGACGGGGCGCTGGCGGTCATCTACAACGCCGGGGTGAAGGAGAACGCCGGGGTGTTCTCCCAGTCCCAGGGCTGGCTGATTCTGGCGGAGGCGCTGCTGGGCCACGGGGAGCGGGCCTTCACCTACTTCAAAGAGAACGCCCCCTCCATGCAGAACGACCGGGCGGAGATTCGAAAAATCGAGCCCTACTGCTACGGCCAGTTCACCGAGGGCAAGGCCAGTCCCCACGCCGGGCGCTCCCACGTCCACTGGCTCACCGGCACCGCCTCCACCGTCATGGTGGGCTGCGTGGAGGGCATTCTGGGGATGCGGCCCGACCTGGGGGGCATAAAGATCGCGCCCTCCATCCCGAAGGATTGGAAGACGCTGGAAATCTGGAAGGATTTCCGGGGGAAGAAGCTCCACATCCGGGTGGAAAACCCCAGTGGGAAAGAGACAGGCTGCGCGAAGCTCACCGTCAACGGGGAGGAGCTGCCCGGAAACTATGTCCCGGCGGAGGCCCTCACCGAGAACACCGAGATCGTGCTGACTATGTAGCCGGCTCCCGGTTCACGTTCCAGTTGTTGAGATAGTTCTGCTTTCGGTAGGCCTTGGGGGTCATCCCTGTCTGGGAGCGGAAGTGCTGGATGAAGTGGCTCTGGGAGGAGTAGGACAGCATGACGGCAATCTCCACAAAGTCGTAGTCGCTGAACCGGAGGAGGTTCTTGGCCATGTCGATCTTCCGCTGGCGGATATACTCGCTGACGGAGATGCCCGTCTCCTGCTTGAAAATCCGGGACAGGTGGGTGGGGGAGATGTTGATGGCCTCGGCCAGCTCGTTCACTGTGATCCGGTCCATGATGTGGACGTAGATGTAGTCGATGGCCTCAGCCACCTGCTTGGAGGAGGCGATGTTTTTCCGCAGCTGCCGCATCCGGCATACGAAGTCCATTGCCATCTGGTCGTGGACATAGACGATCTCCGACATGTTGTTGCAGCAGTCCATCCTTCGGATATACTCGTCGCTGAGACCGAAGGCCTCCTCCAGAGGCATCCCGCCCTCCATGCAGAAGCGGGTGAGCATGGCGGCGGTGACCACAAAGTGGTAGCGCAGGTTGGTCACCGGGTTGTCGGAGAGCTTGCCCACCCCCTCCATGTTCTCAAAGGCCCCCCGGCTGCAATTTTCCTGCACCGCGTCAATGAGGCCCGCCGCCACCGAGCGGTAGAACAAAAATTCCTCCCCCGGCTCCCGGTGGCTGGTGATTTCGCCCTCCTCCTCCAGAAGAACGGGCTGCCAGCTTGGCTGTCTGTCCATAGGGGCACCTCCCTGAAATTTTGGCACAAATATATCATGGATTTGACATTTTCGCAAGAGGTTTCAGCGAAATCATGTCATGGATTTGATATTAGTTTGTTCGTTTTTATATACGGTCGATACCTGCCTATCTATAATATTAGCAGTACGACAGCCCCACGGGCTGCACAAAGTGAGTATAGGAGGAGTGGAACATGAGAAAAAAGAGAATCTTAGGCCTGGCGCTGGCATCCGTGACGGTTCTCGGGCTGCTGAGCGGATGCGGAGGGGGCGGCGGCGGCCTGCTCAGCGGCGTGCAGGCCAGCGACGGCGGCAAGGTCCTGAACATCTACGTGTGGAACGAGGAGTTCCAGGGCAAGTTCAACGAGAATTACCCCCAGGTGGAGCGGCTCTCGGACGACAAATCCATCGCCTATCTGAAGGACGGCACCGAGGTCCACTGGATTGTCAACCCCACCCAGGACGGCGTCTATCAGCAGAAGCTGGATGAGGCGCTGCTCAAGCAGGGCAGGGTGGCCGCCGACGACCGGATTGACATGTTCTTGGTGGAGGCGGACTACGCCCTGAAATATGTCGACCCGGAGGTCAATGTGGCGCTCCCCATCTCCCAGCTGGGGATCACCGACGCGGACATCGCCAACCAGTACCGCTACACCCTGGAGGCCATGACCGGCTCCGACGGTGAGATCAGGGGATTGAGCTACCAGGCCACCCCCGGCATGCTGGTCTACCGCCGCTCCATCGCCAAGGCCGTCCTGGGCACCGACGACCCGGAGACCGTAGGCGCCGCCGTGGCCGACTGGGATAAGTTTTACGAGACGGCGGAGCAGATGAAGGCCGCCGGCTATTACATGTACTCCGGCCGGGCGGACACCGCCCGGGTGTATTCCAACAACGTCTCCGCCCCCTGGGTGAAGAACGACAAGACCGTGGTGGTGGACCCCAACATGATGAACTGGGTGGACCGCTCCATGGAGGACATTGAGAGCGGCATCAGCCACAACGTGCCGGGCCAGTGGAACGACGAGTGGAACAAGGACATGGGCCCCGACTCCAAGGTGTTCTGTTTCTTCCTCCCCGCCTGGGGTCTGGATGTGTGTATCGCCCCCAACGTGAAGGATACCGCCGCCGCCCAGGATTGGGCCGTCTGCCCCAGCCCCCAGAGCTTCTTCTGGGGCGGCACCTGGCTGGTGGCCGCCAACGGCACCGATAACGCCTCCCAGGTCAGGGATATCATGCTGACCATGACCGCCGACCGGGACCTTCTGCGCACCCTGGCCATGAACTACGGCGAAATGAGCAACGACCAGCCTTTGATGGAGGAGCTGGCTCAGTCTCCCGACTTCGGCATCGAGCTGCTGGGCGGACAGAACTACATCGGCGTGCTGTCCGATGTGGCGGCCACAGTGGACCTGTCCAACATCTCCTCCTATGACCAGGGCTGTGTGGAGGAGTTCCAAAACACCTTTGGCGATTACTTCAACGGCGTCATCAGCCTGGACAAGGCCAAGGACAACTTTGAGATGGCCATCACCGAGCGCTACCCCTGGCTGGTGGGCGGCGGCGTGCTTTGGCCGTAAACCGCTGTGAAAGGAGGACTTCTGATGAAAAACGAGAATCGAATCAAAAGCGTCAGCTATGCCAAATGGGGATATATTTTTATCCTCCCCTTCTTTTTAAGCTATGCCATCTTCTCGCTCATCCCGCTGGCGGACACCATCCGCAACAGCTTCTATGAGTACTACGCCTTCGGCCTGAAGACCGTGGGCCCCAACTGGACCGGGCTGTCCAACTACACCTCCCTGCTCTCCTCCGACCTGCCCAAGTACGCCTGGAACACCTTTGTCATGTGGATTCTGGGCTTTGTGCCCCAGATTATCGTGGCGCTGGTGCTGGCCTCCTGGTTTACTGACGCCCGGCTGAAAATCCGGGGCAAGCAGTTCTTCAAGGTGGTCATCTACCTGCCCAACCTGATTATGGCCTCCGCCTTCGCCATGCTGTTCTTCGCCCTGTTCTCCAACGCCGGACCCGTCAACAGCATCCTGCTGCGCATGGGTGTGGTGGGAGAGGCCATCCGGTTTATGGAGTCCACCCTGGGCGCCCGCACCCTGGTAGGGCTGATGAACTTCCTCATGTGGTTCGGCAACACCACCATTATGCTGATGGCGGCGATTATGGGCATCAATCCCTCCATCTTTGAGGCGGCGGAGCTGGACGGCTGCACCCACCTCCAGAAATTTTTCAAGATTACCCTGCCCCAGATCAAGCCCCTGCTGACCTACACCCTGATTACCTCCCTCATCGGCGGCCTGCAGATGTTCGACGTGCCCCAGATCCTCACTGGCGGCAAGGGCGCCCCTGACCGCACCACCATGACGCTGATTATGTACCTGAATAAACACCTCCAGGCCAAAAACTACGGCATCGCCGGCGCGCTGTCCGTCTTCCTGTTTATCATCAGCGCCATTCTCTGCTGGTTCGTCTTTAAGATGAACACCGACTCCGACCCGGACGGCTCCAAGTCCGCGGCCAAGCGCGCCAAGAAAGGGGGCAAAGCGTAATGGAGAACAAAAAATCCAGCGGACGAACCATTCTGGCCCATGTGGTGCTGATTATCCTGGCGTTTCTGTGTCTGTTCTTCTTCTACATCCTGATTGTCAACGCCACCCGCTCCCACGCGCAGCTCCAGCTGGGCTTCTCCGCCCTGCCCGGCTCCAGCCTGCTCACCAACTTCAAAAGCGTCATCAACGACCCGGCTATCCCCATCCTGAAGGGCATCCAGAACAGTTTGATTGTCTCCGGCTGCTGCGCCGCCATCGTGACCTACTTCTCCGCCCTGACGGCCTACGGCATCTACGCCTACGACTTCAAGCTGAAGCGCGCCGCCTTCACCTTTATCATGGCCATCCTGGTCATGCCCACCCAGGTGACGGCCCTGGGCTTCCTGCGGCTGATTACCGGCATGGGGCTGGACGACTCCCTGATTCCCTTGATTATCCCCTCCATCGCCTCCCCCGCCGTGTTCTACTTTATGCACAGCTATATGCAGTCCTCCCTGCCCAAGGAGCTGATTGAGGCGGCCCGGATTGACGGCTCTCAGGAGTTCGGCACCTTCAACCGCATTGTCCTGCCCATTATGAAGCCCGCCATCGCGGTGCAGGCTATCTTCACCTTTGTGGGCTCCTGGAACAACTACTTCATCCCCGCTCTGGTAATTACCTCCAAGAGCAAGCAGACCCTGCCCATCATGATCGCCACCCTTCGGGGCGCGGACTACATGAACTTCGACATGGGAAAAATCTACATGATGATTACCATCGCCATTGTGCCCATCATTATCATCTACCTGCTTTTGTCGAAGTTTATCGTAGAAGGCGTCACCTTGGGCGGCGTCAAGGAGTAACGATGGCAAGGAGAGACCGCACATGGAAAAATGGATTCGCACCCGCTATCAGCCCAATCTGCCCCTCGACGGCGAACGCCGCGTGACGGCCTGCCCGGAACACATCGCCCTCTCCCGGCAGGCCGCCCAGGAGGGCATGGTGCTGCTGAAAAACCGAAACAGCCTGCTCCCCCTGGCCCCCGGCAGCCGGGTGGCTCTGTTCGGAAAGGGCAGTTTCGACTATGTAAAAGGCGGAGGAGGCAGCGGCGACGTGACCTGCGCATATGTCCGCAATGTCTGCGACGGGTTGAAAGAGGAGGGCGTTTTCGTCTACGAACCCCTTTCGGACTACTACCGGGCTTATGTCGCGGAGCGCTATGCCGCCGGGGACATCCCCGGATTGATGGCGGAGCCGGAGCTTCCGGTGGAACTGCTGTCCTCGGCGCGGGAACATGCGGATACCGCCGTGATCGTCCTCAGCCGCTTCTCCGGCGAGGGCTGGGACCGGATTCCCGTGATTCCCGAGAACAAGGACTATGTGTGGGCCGACGAGGTGCTTATGCCCCAGCGGGCCCAGAGGATCTTCCCCAAGGGGGATTATTACCTGACGGACGCTGAGAGCGCCATGGTGGACCAGGTCTGCGCCGCCTTTGACCGGGTGGCCGTGGTGCTGAACGCGGGCGGCGTCATGGATGTCTCCTGGTTCTATGAGAACGACCGGATTTCCTCCGTGCTGCTGGCCTATCAGGGCGGTATGGAGGGCGGAAGCGCCATCGCCGCCCTGCTGGCCGGAAAGGCCAATCCCTGCGGCAAGCTGCCGGACACCTTTGCCCGGGACCTGGACGACTACCCATCCACGGAGCATTTCCACGACTCCACAAACTATGTGGAATACGCCGAGGATGTCTATGTGGGCTACCGGTATTTCGAGACCCTGCCGGGCGCGGCGGAGCGGGTCTGCTATCCCTTCGGCTTCGGCCTGTCCTACACCCGCTTTGCTCTGGAGGTCCTGGAGGCCGGGGCGGAAAACGGAATAATTCAGATCCGCACCCAAGTGACCAACATCGGGGACCGGGCGGGGAAGGAAGTGGTCCAGCTCTATTTCTGCCCGCCCAAGGGGCTGCTGCAAAAGCCCTCCCGAAATCTGACGGCGTTCCGCAAAACCGGACTTCTGGGCCCCGGCGAGAGCGAAACGGTGACGCTGTCCTTTGCCGTATCGGATATGGCCAGCTTTGACGACCTGGGAAAGATCGCCCCCTCCGCCTGGGTGCTGGAAAAAGGCCGCTATGATCTGTATCTGGGGACCAGTGTCCGGGACGTGGAAAAGCTGGATTTTGCCTGGGAACAGGCGGAGACGGAAATCGTCCGGCAGTGCAGGAATGTCCTGGCCCCGTCCCAGCTGGCGAAGCGTCTCCAAGCGGATGGGACCTGGGAGTATCTGCCTGCCGCCCCGGCGGTAGACACGGATGCCAACGCCCTTGTTCCCCTGGATCCCAATACCCTGGAGGCGGTGGCCCCGGAAGCGCGGGCCAGAGGGCGGTACTGGCTGGCCCGGCCTTACCCGGAGGGGGTGCGGCCCCTGTCTGAGGTGGCGGAGGGAAAACTGACCCTGGACGCTTTCATGGCCCAGCTCCGTGACGAGGACCTCATCCATCTGCTGGGCGGCCAGTCCAACGTAGGTGTTTCCAATACCTTTGGCATTGGGAACCTGCCGGAATACGGCGTGCCCAACATCACTACAGCCGACGGCCCTGCGGGCCTTCGGATTCAGCCGGAGGCGGGCGTGTGCACCACCGCCTGGC
>OFHN01001786.1_pt1 | contig 13988 bp, 10 predicted proteins | sample 1521321 | NCBI WGS metagenome assembly OFHN01 (sample SAMEA3504130, study PRJEB24116) | mouse gut metagenome | biome: mouse gut; feature: mouse-associated habitat; material: faeces | place: Denmark | collected 2011
CAAAAAACTTCATTAGGTACTGTAGAGGTAGTTATATTTCGTCCATTTATCCCAAAGATAATTGCAGGTGTTTTGAGGAAAAAGAAGCTTTTGACAATTTTGTCAAGGTATGCAGTGACTTTGGGGATGATAAAGGACAAATCCTTGAAAAACTGGGATATCTTTATATTTTATCATATCGAACATATGCCCTTTCTCTAACCAGAGTTTCAAATAGAAATTGTATGGCAATGTGGAATGGTTATGCGAAAGAAGGCGTAAGGATTGAATTTGATGAAACATTAATTGATTATTTAGAAAAGCAGAACAAAGAAACCCTTAGCATGGTGGCAGATAATGTAAAATATAGGGCAAAGATGAGGACGCTAAGATATGTTTTCGGAAGGGAGATGGAAAAGGATTTTTTCAAAAGGGCAGCTTTCTTTGAAAAAGTTGATGCTTATGCGTATGAAAAAGAGTTTAGAATTGTGGCAACAAAATTCGGTATTGCAGATGCATTCCAGATGATGTTTATTCCATATGCGAAGGAATTTGTGTTAGAATTTGGCCAATTAAAACAAAATATCGCCAGGTATTTATTGCCTTATAATATTATAGGGGAAGATGAGGAATATTTACTAGGGGATTATTTGCCGTATATAAAATCTGTGCAAGCATCACCATATATTCCGAAATCAAAAGAACAGGAAGTCAAAAGGGTTTGCGATCAACATGGCTTGTATTACCGCGGAGTTTCCCAAATTAGGAATTTCCGATTTGAAATATGAGTGAACAGATAATAAGAAGTGAGAATGTCTATATGCCAGAGCCGTTGGATAACAAAATTACAATTCCCCAAATAAAAGTTGATTATACTAAAATTAAAAAATCCTAGAGGTATGCTTTGTTTATCGTGGTAATGGGAAAGGAAATAACAAACTTCCCTACAAGGAGAAGCGGGGAAATAAAGCTGAGATATAAAAATAGACTGGAGCCTGCATGATTATGGAAATTACATATAGGAATGAACTGAAAAGTTTACAAAGTTGGATTGATAATGTTAACAGGAGCTTGTTATATTATAGAGAAGTAATGATAGATGTTGTTTCAGCAAATGCAATTTGTTATGATATCAGTATTATACAAGACGGAATTAGGAATGAGTATCCTTTTTATGCAGAAAAACTTAAGTATATTCCTGGAAATCTCTTCATGAATTCTATATATGGAAATGTTATAATAAATAGGGCTGCGTTTGGAGAGTTGTTTGTTATCGTTCAACATATTGGGAGAGAACCTGTAAATATGGCTATTTGGAATGAAATACATCCCTGCATTGCAATAGTTTCTCAAGAGCTTTTTCGTAACGGGTATTATGATTCGGCAGCAGAAAAGGCAGTTAAAGAAGTGGAAAGCAGGCTGAGAAAATTATTTCAACAATTGAAGCCTGGGGCTGGGGTGCCAACTAAGGTTACTGATATTATAGGCGCGTTGCTCTCGGAGAATGGTGCATATCAATTTGCGGATTTAACTACGGCAAGCGGAAAGAACTACCGGAGGGGGATACAATGCTTATTTGAAGGGATTTTTTTCGCATATAGGAATCCGGCAGCGCATGAAAATTTGCAATGTTCCAAAAGGCAGGCCATGGAGCAGATAATGTTATCAAGCCAGTTGATGTATGTATTAGATAGTGAATAAATATCAAATTTTATACCTGTAAATTCTATTTGATGGTAAGATTAGTGCAGAATATGGATTAACATTGATTCTATAACGGAAATCAGGATACGAAAGTCGGAAAGATAGATGGGTTTATAGGAGGATATGTATGAGCGAGCTGAGAGCAAAAGAATACAGGAGATTTGAAGAGATCAAACAAGTTCGTAACGATGGAACGGAATTTTGGAGCGCAAGAGAACTTGCAGTGGCATTGGACTATAATAAATGGGAAAATTTTGCAAAAGTGATAAAAAGGGCAATGATTGCCTGCGAAAACAGCGGACATGCGGTTGCTTACGATTTTCCTGAAGTCAGGAAAATCGTAGAGGCCGGAGTAACGAAGAAACCGATACTGGACTATGAGCTTACACGATATGCGTGTTACTTGATTGTGCAGAATGGAGATCCAAGAAAAGAAGTAATTGCATTAGGGCAGACATATTTTGCTATCCAGACATATCGCCAGGAAGTGGCAGATCATTTTAACGAATTGAGTGAGGATAGTAGGAGACTTGTTGTCCGAGGGGATATCAAGCAATGGAATCAAATGCTTGCAGAAACAGCGCATAATGCGGGTGTTATTACAAATGAAGAATTTGCGATTTTTCAGAATGCAGGCTACATAGGGCTGTATGGTGGTTTGGATGTAAATGATATCCATGCTAGAAAAGGCTTAGAAGTTGGACAGAAAATTCTTGATTACATGGGTAGCACAGAGTTGATTGCTAATTTGTTTCGTATTTCGCAGACAGAAGAAAAATTGCGGAAGGATAAAGTACACAATGCAGAAACTGCCACTTCTGCCCATTACTCTGTCGGGCGAGAGGTAAGAACTGCGATTGAGAAAATTGGCGGAACGATGCCTGAGGATTTACCAACACCTGAAAAAAGTATTCAACAAATTGAAAAGGAACAGATGGCTCGCTTAAAAGCAAAAGCGAAAGAGGGAAAATTAATGCTGGATGAGTAAATTGACGTATAGTATCAGTAAATTTTTCCAAAAGCAAATCAAATTCATTATAGAATGAAATGAGTTGATTTTGAATTTTTTGATGAAAGTTGTATTTTGAAAAAATCTTCGTGATGCAGCGAAGATTTTTTGAGGATGCACTTCTCAAGATGAATTTTAAAGAAACAGGAACAAGATTGGCAAAGGTGCATAGACTTATGCCAAGGGCGGAATCCCTTCCAAGTGCATCAGGTTTCAATACACAACGCACGAAAGTCCTCAGTCGATGATACAATCGGCTGAGGACTTTTTAATTTTGCATATGAAAAAGCCTTGAAAACAAGGGAATAGCGGGATGCCGGGGGTGCAGATGGCCTCTGGTGTCCTGCTTTCTTCGTTTTGTGGGGGTAGGACGCCATTAACAAATGTTTGGATTTGAACCCTCTCCCTGTCCAGTGGGAGGGAAAATTAAAAGGTTGGGGGAATCGTTGAAAAGTTGGCATACCATTTACTGACCGTTCTCCAGGTCATGGAGAGTTTTCCCGTCCTGGGTTTTCCAGGAAGTCCATCCGTTTGCGCTTTTCCCTATAACAAACATAGCCGCTCCAGATGGGCTGGCAAGAAGGACGTCTTCCAATAGGACATAGTTTTCGCCCACTTGAGCCGATTTTCGGCGTTCCCTGATTCCAGCTGAGACAGTGCTGTCATCCTGCGGCGAAATGCTGCTGCCCCGTAGCACAACAAAGCCATCACTGGTTTGCTTTGCCATAGCGTTGACGGTTATACCATACTGCTTTACTGTACGGGTAAGGTAGAACTTAACACCCTCATCTGTTTCTGCTCCATCTCCTGGCCGCTCTTTTGTTGATGGAATCTGACTCAGAGGGACAAAAACCTTGTGTCCCAATGTACCCATGATGAGCTTAGCAAAATCAATGAACTCCTCCAACTCACTTTCTTTCTCCTCAGTTATGTTCCCGGAGGTGGGATCATTGCCGTTCTTCACTTCGTAGCGGTTGGCAGCAATAGCGAGATTGCAGAAACGATTTTCAAGATAACTGATCTCCGTGGGGCCAAAGGAATTGTTTGATGTTGTAAATACTACTGCCTCTGTCCAGTAATCCTTTTCTGGATTACGCTTATGCTCCTGCAGACGGTTAAGGATGCCTTCGCCATTTTTCCTGGCCCCGGCCTGTCCTATATACACAACCAGTTTCCCCGTTTGGTCGGAGGTTCCAAATAGGAAATATACACCGCTCTGCTTTAAGTCATCCCGTTCCTTGCACTTGTCAAGTTCAGTACGGGGAATTTTATAGGCGATACCTGTCCAGTTGGCAAGGGTGCATTTGATGCGACCATTGACGTCACCGTCCATAAGGAATAGGTTTATACTTTTTCCGCGCACTATGGTGTCCTCCCTTAATTTTCTGAATACTGACGGCTCTGAATAGATACCGAGCTCTCCCTGCCTCTTTGGGAGAAAAGATTAAAACATAGGAAAGGAGATTAAGAAGTGCTATCTTCGCCACTCTTGAAGCTTCTGCCAATTCCAAAATACTTCTCAAAAAAGACTTTCAATTTATTAATAATGGTCTGTTTTTTCTTAGCACGGTTTCCACCACCAAAGCGGCTGACTGGAGGCATCAATTTGTCTATATCTGTACCAACTGTTTTTACCTCACCTTCCCGGAAAGCATTCTCCAAGAATTTTTTGGTTTCATCCGGCTTAAGCTTTTCTTCCTGAATAATCTTCTCCAAGTCCTCCTCGCGCTGTCGAGAAACGTAATCGTTCCACTCATTCATCACATCTTCAACATCGTTGATGCCTGCAATGAAGGATTCAATCAACTGCTTCTTGCTGCGCAGTTCCGGACTGGCATCAACGGCCTTTCTAATCGTGATAAGAACTTCCTTATCCTCGCAATGCGTATCATGATACTTTTTTACGAGCATGAGGATATAGTCAATATTGATTTCGATTTGTTTGATTAATTCGATTTCAAACACGATATCATCAATGATGTCCGTGCTTTCACCATTTTCGCGCTTGCGTTTCCATTCATCTCTCAAGTCTTGATAGCGTCCAAGATAGTCCTGCAAATCACGCTCCGTGAGCAGTTCCTTTTCTGCGAACTCATCAAAGGACACAAGCAGATTTCGCATACGCAGAATAGCGCCAAATAGGGAGATGAAATCCTTCTGGTTCTGCTCACCTATGATCTGTGTCTCTATCAGCGGGAACTTGGTGGTCAGGTCTTCAACCATATCCGTATAGCCTGGCATCTGTTTGCCGTCCACGGACTCATAGCCGTAGTAATAATCCTTAAAGCTCTTCATGAGCACAATGCCGCCGGCATTTTTATCTCCAAACAGAGAGATAGCTGCGTCCACACGCTTCTGCAGGTTGCGGAAGCAGACGATATTGCCAAAGCTTTTTATGCTATTCAGAATACGGTTTGTACGACTGAACGCCTGGATGAGCCCGTGCATTTTCAGATTCTTGTCCACCCACAGCGTGTTGAGCGTTGTTGCGTCAAAGCCTGTCAGGAACATATTCACTACGATAAGCAAATCCAGTTCCTTGTTCTTCATACGGAGCGAAACATCCTTATAGTAGTTCTGGAACTTATCGCTGGATGTATCGTAGTTCGTATGGAACATTTCATTGTAGTCGCTGATGGCGGATTCCAGAAAGTCGCGGGAGTTCTGGTCAAGTGCGGAGGTATCTTCTGGGTTCTCCTCGTCCAGAATGCCGTCAATTTCCTCCTCATTCGCAGCATAACTGTAAATAACCGCAATTTTCAGATTCTTGGTCGGGTCATTCCTGATAATTCTGCGGAACTCGTCATAGTAGAGTTTTGCCATTGGGACCGAGGACACGGCAAAAATAGAGTTAAATCCACTCAGCCGCTGTTTCCGCTTAATCTCTTCGACCTTGCCGCGATCGGCTGAAGCGACTTCTGCAATATTCGTCAGCGCATTATAGACGTAAGTCTTGTCGCCGCGATAGGTCTTCTGGTCGAAATGGTCAAGGATATAGTTGGCTACAAGGGAGATACGCTCCGGGGCCTCAAAAGCTTTTTTCCGGTCGATGTTCCATACTTCCTCGTCATCAATATCCGCATCGAGGTCCATTGTCTTGATGTAATCCACGCGGAACGGAAGCACATTCTTATCATTGATGGCATCCACGATGGTGTATGCGTGGAGCTGATCGCCAAAGGTCTGCTCCGTGGTAAAGTACTTTGGATTTGTCCGAGCGCCGGCATTCGCCGGGAAAATCGGCGTGCCGGTAAAGCCAAACATATAGTACTTCTGAAATGCCTTTACAATGGCGTCGTGCATATCTCCAAACTGGCTACGGTGGCACTCATCAAATATGATAACAATCTGTCGGCTGTAAGCCTCATGATTCTTGTGTTTTTTAATAAAGGTCGAAAGTTTCTGAATCGTCGTGATGATAATGTGTGACTTGGGATTGCGCAGCTGCCGCTCCAGAACAGCGGAGGATGAGTTGCTGTCGGCACAGCCTTTCTCAAAGCGGTCATACTCCTTCATGGTCTGGTAGTCCAGATCCTTACGGTCGACCACAAAGAGCACTTTATCTATATAAGGCAGCTGCGTTGCCAGCCTTGCGGTCTTGAAGGAGGTCAGTGTTTTGCCGGAGCCAGTGGTGTGCCAAATATAGCCACCGGCGGCAATATCGCCGTACTTTTTATAGTTATGCGCAATTTCAATCCGGTTTAGAATCCGCTCGGTCGCCGTGATCTGATATGGCCGCATGACCATAAGCATCTTTTCCGAGGTAAAAACGCAATACCGGGTCAGGACATTCAGCAAGGTATGCTTTGCAAAGAAGGTTTTAGTAAAGTCGATTAGATCAGGGATGACCTTGTTGTTGGCATCCGCCCAGAAGGATGTAAATTCAAAGCTGTTGCTGGTCTTACCCTTCTTGGGGCTGCGTGTCGTTGCTTCTTTGATAGCGTTGCTCCGGGTGCTGTTGGAGTAGTACTTGGTGTTTGTGCCATTGGAGATGACAAAAATCTGCACGTACTCGAACAGGCCGCTACCAGCCCAGAAGCTGTCCCGCTGATACCGCTCGATCTGATTGAAAGCCTCCCGGATGGCGACACCGCGCCGTTTCAGCTCCACATGAACCAGCGGCAGACCGTTCACCAGTATCGTAACATCGTAGCGGTTATCATAGGCTGCGCCTTCTGCCTGACCAATCACATACTGATTGATGACCTGTAGACGGTTGTTGTGGATGTTCTTGCGGTCAATGAGCGTGATGTTCTTTGTCATGTTGTCATCACGCTTCAAAACCTGCACGAAATCCTCCTGGATTTTTGCGGTCTTCTCCACGATATGTTCATTGGGATTGGCGATAACAGAGGTAAAGAACCGCTCCCATTCGGTATCCGAGAATTTGTATTTGTTCAGTTCCTCCAGACGCTCCCGCAGATTGGCAATCAGCTCGGCCTCGGAGTGTATGGGCAGATAGGTATATCCCTGCTCACCGAGCAGCCGGATGAATTCTTTCTCCAGTGCAGCTTCCGACTCGTAGCTTTCGGAACGGGCTTTGACAGGTTCGTATTCCGTCACCACGGTATTCTGATTCGTCTCTGCGACTATGTTAAAATAAGGCATTTCCTTTCACCTCCTGCGTATTCTGGGAGGGTTTATCCCTCCATTACCTGAAAGGCCAGTAATTTATCCCGATAGTATTCGTATTGCTTTTGTCGGGCTTCAATCTCTGCGGGCAGGCCAATATTTAAGTCAGAGCAGATAGCATCAAAGTTGTCTAGGATGTTGACAATGCATTGCTGAACGGGGAGGGACGGAACAGGAATTTCTGTATCCAATATCAGTGAGGAATTGAGGTCACCACGTGCACCCTGCTTTTTTGTAAGGAGTTCTTGATACTTACTGCACACGCAGTAATAAACATATCGGTAGAGGGCCTGTGATGGATCAATTTCCATATTCAAACAATGCTGATTTGTTGTAGTACGAATTTTGTTGATTGCACATCTTCCAGCAGATGCGCCCGAGATTGCAACAATAACACAATTTTCGGGAATCCATTTTGCAGATGTTTCTTTGACTGCTGTTTCTGTAATGAATGTATTGACCTCACGGATTTCATTAAATTGGACATCTTGCGTTCTGATCCAAGGAATAGTGCCACCTTCATAATAGTTACTATTCCCTTTTTTTGGTGTTCCACCAGAACAGCTACTTTTGACAATGCTGCGAAGACTGCGATTTACGACACTGGATGTTCCATCTTCAAATGTGTCGAAAGACAGTAGCTTATCTCGGTAGAATTCATACTGTTTCTTCCTTGCTGTAAGCTCCGCTGTAAGCTCCGCTGTAAGCTCCGTGAAATTGTCCAGAATGCGGACAATTTCACGCTGTACCTCGATAGGAGGTACAGGAATCGTTACCTTTTCCATAAGTTTTTTGGAAACATTAAAGCGAGTGACACCGCTTGCGGTTTTTACAATCTGATACCGTAAATCAGCTGACCTGAAAAGATGCTTCGAAAAATCCGGTAGCATGACTGAGGGATCATTGAATCGGAAAATAAAGCAAAAGCTATTAAGATACAGTGGCTCATCCGGTTCTTTGGTTACCACTGAAGACAAACCGCATTCATCAAGTGTTTCAGAAGAACCCGTAAAAATGACGTCGCAATACTCCAAAGTGCGTTGTTTTTCTCCGTGTTCGATTTTTACCCTATCCTCCGGATTCAGATTCAGCGCCGAATTAGAGTAAACGTTACGGTAAGTGATGAACTTTGCAGTTCCATCGATGAAGTCGTCCTTTGATTTTCCGGTAATCCCTCCATAGAATTTGCCCAGCTCCCCAAGAGAATAAAAAGGAATACCTTTGGGGCAAAATTTCGATATTAACTCATCAATTCTGCTCATGATTCTATTCCTTTCCTGAAAGAATCTCCTTTAGCGATCTTCCACTCTCGTCTTTCCATGCCGTCAGACCATTAGTACTGGCACCGGTAACATAATTAGCGGCTGTTGATGAACTCTTAAATACAACATCCCTAATCACCGTACCGTCGCTCACAGTACCTGCCCTGGATTTTTCAATAGATTTAGCTCCTCTAAATTTCTCGCTGTGTGCCACAGATTCAGAAATTTTGCTTCCTTTAAGGACCGTAAATGAGCCTGCCGTTTCATCATACTCAGCGATGGCAGTTACGCCATTTTTTCTATTAAGGTATAGTCTCATACGCCTTGTCTCCCTTCGATTTCCACAATGATCTTATCTATCTCATTACGGAGAACCTGTTCGCGGGCCACGATTTTTTTGATTTCGGCATTGAGTTTTTCAATGTCGATTTTTTCCCGCTTATCTTCCTGCTCAACATACGTGCTGACAGAGAGATTATATTTTACGGCCTTTACTCTGTCATAGGAAACCCGACTGCAAAAATGCGGCTTATCTGTGCGGTCAGTAAAGGCTTGCACGATGGTATCGATATTTTCCGGTGTCAATTTGTTATTGTTGGTAACTTTGACGTACTCATTGCTGGCATCTATAAAGAGAATATCGTTATCCACCTTGCCCCTTTTCATCACCAGAATACAAGTGGCAATAGGTGTACCGAAAAACAAATTGCTGGGGAGCTGGATGATGCAATCCACAAAGTTATTGTCCACCAGGTACTTCCTGATTTTTTGCTCCGCACCGCCGCGATACATAATGCCAGGGAAGCAGACGATGGCAGCCGTGCCGTTCGGCGCAAGCCACGAGAGGGCGTGCATGATGAATGCCAAGTCAGCCTTGGACTTCGGCGCCAGAACACCTGCCGGGGAGAACCGGGGATCATTGATGAGCAACGGATTTTCATCGCCCGCCCACTTTATGGAGTATGGGGGATTGGAAACGATCAGCTCGAAGGGCTCATCATCCCAGTGCATGGGGTTAACCAGCGTGTCCTCACACTCAATGCTGAACTTGTCGAAGCCGATGTCGTGCAGGAACATATTGATGCGGCAAAGGTTATAGGTGGTGATGTTGATCTCCTGTCCAAAGAAGCCGTTCTGCACCGAGTCCTTGCCCAGAATTTTCTCGACCTTCAGGAGCAGAGAACCGGAGCCACACGCCGGGTCATAGACCTTGTTGATTTTGGTCTTGCTGACGGTACCCAGCCGAGTGAGCAGCACAGAGACATCCGCCGGGGTGAAAAACTCGCCGCCGGATTTACCTGCGTTGGAGGCGTACATGGTCATGAGATATTCGTAGGCGTCGCCAAAGGCATCGATTTCATGATCCTTGACAGAGCCAAGATTCATGGACGCGATGCCGTCGAGCAGCTTCACCAAGCGTTCATTCCGCTTTGCTACGGTACTGCCGAGCTTGTTGCTGTTGACGTCAAAGTCATCAAACAGACCTGCAAAGCTGCCCTCAGAAATACTGCCCTTGGCGGATTCCTCGATATGGCGGAAAACCGCCTCCAGCTTCTCGTTGAGAAGCATTTCCGCACCGTTGGGATATTTCCAGCTCTCGCCACGATCAGCCTTTGCACGAACATTGCAGAAAAGTTCGCTGGGCAGGATAAAGAAGCCTTTTTCCTCGACCAAGCCTTCACGGGCTTCCTCAGCGTCCGCATCTGACATTTTTTCATAGTCAAATCCGGCATTGCCAGCTGCGTGTTCACCCTCATTGATATAGGCAGTCAGATTTTCGGATATGTACCGATAGAACATCGTGCCAAGTACATAGTTCTTAAAATCCCAGCCGTCTACAGCTCCACGCAGGTCGTCGGCAATCGCCCATATTGCGCGATGCAGTTCTTCCCGCTCTTGTTCCTTTTTGTTATCCACTGCCATCGCCTATTCCTCCGTTTCCATCTGTTTATCAGCATCGGCGCTTTCGCCGCTTTCGACCCAGGCATCCACTTCGGAAACCCGGAACTTATATTGTCGTCCAACTTTGTGATATGGAATTGTACCTTTTTTGATCCAGGATCGGATGGTGTCTTTACTGACATCCAGATGGTCTGCAATATCCTCAAGGCTTACCCAGCGTTCAATTTCATTCATCTCAGAACCTCCAATATGTGTGTCCTTACCTGTATTTATTGACTTTCTGTTTCTCTGCGATTTCCATGTAGTACTCTTTTACACACTCGAAGACTTCTATTAGCCCAGCGCTTTCACACAAATCCCGAAAATCCTTATGTTTTTCGGGATTCTGCAAAAAGGTTAACGGATCAACATCATATATAAATCCAAAACAGGCGGTGCCTCCCGCTTTGCTCAAAAGGGGGAATGGTGTTATTTCAAGATCCTGCCAGTATTCCATGTCGTTCATATATACAACATCATGCTTCATTCCTCTCAGGAAAGTGTGTTCCTTTTCTTCCGGATCGTCCGGGTCAATAGCTCTTTCATAATAACCGGCTACATACTGAATCGCCGTTTCATCCTGAACAATAGTCTGATCCATCGCACCGATTACAAAGTTGTTTGGCTGTTCAAGGATGGTGAGAAGCAGCTCTACGACAATATTCTTGGTATGATTTGCCGCAGGTATCATGTCGAACTTTTCCGCTTTTAAAGGGGAAGTCATATACTGCTGTATCAGCGGCTCATCAAATAGCGTATATTGGACGTTCCCAAACCCATAATGAAGGAATCGCAGGAAGGCTTCCTTGTCTGATTTTCCTTTGAAAATTGTATCCAGGTATGGCAGCAGGATGCACACATCCACCTTATCCCTGGACATCTTGTACAGCATCATCAACGCATCCAGACTGCGGAAGGAGTCTATCTTTCTGTTAAGAAGCTGGCTACCCATATCCTTTGTCAGGTCTGTATCCGCAAAATAGAAGTACTCCGCAAAGAAGTAGTCCTGAAATCCGGGATCAATATAGAATATGCCTGATTCCTGCTCATACATCATGCACGCCGTTGCGCAGACATCCTGTTCAAAGCGATCCACATCGAATATGGATGGGTTTTGGAGTCCCTTGCTGGTCTTGAGCATCTTGAAGTATTTCTCAAAAGACCGCTGGTCAAACTGATATACGCCGTCCATATAGGCAAGGGAGCAGAACTCCCGAAATACGGTCGTAAACTCCCGACCACTGCCGACGCTGTGAAAGAAGCGGTCAAACGATTCCTTCTCTTCATCGTGCCCGCGAATGAGAGCTTTGTACATAAGGTCATAGAATCGAATCCGGTCACCATTAAAATCACGCAACTGTTCGTAGTTGTTGACCATGATGGTTAGAAGCATGGGATTTGTAGCCATAAATCCATTCTTTCTGACATAGCCTCTGCTGCCGCCGATAAAGGACTGGATGATGTCTTTTGCGGACTTATCTTCGACTCTGGCCAACAGTTTATCGATAAGTGTTTCAGCCTGATCCTCATTCAGCGGATGGATGTACATCTGGACAAATTCCCGGATGCCGCTTATGGCAGAGCATTGGCGCGAGGAGATTACAACCTGATTATTTGAGTAGTGATGGCACAGTTCTGTCAGCTTACGCTGGAAGAATTTTGTCTCCACCGGATTCATTTCATCAAGACCATCCATCAAAATTTCTGCCTGGCCTTTTTCCAGTACATCCTTGAGCCGGTCCTCTGTAAAGGTAGGATCGAATTCCTGAACTGCTTCTGTCAGGAACGGAAGTAGCCCTGAATAGCTGTCTGAGAAATTTCTCAGTTCCACAAAAATAGGAAGGAGTCCAGTCTCATTGATATGCTCTGCCGCCTCCAGAAAGAGGTGCTGCAGCATCAGTGTTTTGCCGTAACCGCACGCTCCTATGAGGATCATTCGACGGACTTCACCACGGTGCGTGCTGGGTCTTCTTAACGTGGGCAGCGTGGCGTTTTCCACATATTTACCTCTGATTCTATGTGGAAATGCAGCAGAAGAGGTTCCTATGTTGTTACATACAAAGAACTCACTCATTACGCGCTCTTCGCTACCCGGCATCTTCATATATTTATATTTTCTTTTTGCCTCCCACAGATAGGTTCCAAAACCTTTCAATTCGGGAGGCTTTTTGTATTCAGTGGGGATGACATTGCGTGCAGAGCCGCCGCCCGATGCGATTGCATGAAACTGGGCCGTGACAGCTCTGGCAAACTTCATCTTATCGGGTTGCTCGTCTTCTTCAAGCGTTATTTCAAAGCTATCCATGAGGGTCTTGAGGTGATTTTCGTTTATAACCGCCATTAAGCCCTTCTGAAGCTTTCGATTATCGAAACTCCTGATCACCTCCGCCCAGATAGCACTATCTGGCTTTCTGGCACCGGTCTCCCACTTTTCAAAAGTGCTGTCCGACGGGCAGATAATATCTTCATTCGCTTCATCCAGTCCGTACTCGAAGAAAAACATGGGTATCTTTTTCTTCGCTTTGTACCCGACAAGACCGCCGCCATCAGGCAGGTAGAACTTCTGTAAAAACTCGCTGTATTCCAAATGACCACCCTCCCTCAAAGAAAAAATGGCTGTTGTCCGTGCTTGTCCGAACAATGTCCGTGTTTTTTCATTCCTGTCCGCAAAATGTCTGTTTTTGAGTCAGCGAGAAAAATCTTCTCCGATTTTATACTTACTACAGAAAGCTAAAACAGCCTTCTGAACTCGTCTTGAACATCGGTTACCTTGAGTAAATCCTACTAATTCCTACTCATTATACTGCATCCGGGACGAAAACACAATCGTTTTGTCGAAAAAGATCCATTCTGCACAGAAAGTTCAGCAGAATACCCAAAGCGGCAAAAGAAATCAAAGCAGCTCTGACCGTTGAGATAACAAAATATCGCAGCCTGTGTGCGCACATGGGCGAGGATGCTATAATCGCCGACCCTCCCTGTTGGGAGAGGCGTTATCAGCACCCTTGATCCTGTGCGCTTTTTTGGCTGTGCATGATCCGGGGCTGATACGCTCCGGCCATTTTTGTGTTCCCGCCCTGCCCGCCTCAGGCGGAAAGGACACAAAAATGAAAATTAAGTACAAGTTTGCCACCGGCGAAGTCATGGAGATCGAGGTCTCCGATGAGATTGGTGCCGTGATTACCGCCAGCCGCAAAGCCGAACACGCTCTGGAAGAGCGCAACCGCTACCACTGCTATTCTCTCGATGCTATCGACTACGAGGGTCTTGAGTATGGCGAGTGCGATGAATATCCCATTGAGGACGATTCTGCAGAACGGGCGGAGCGCATTAACACCGCCTTCTCTCACCTCACTGAAGTCCAGCAGCGTCGCCTTCGTCTGTATGCGGATGGCAAGACTCTGCGGGAGATTGCCGCATTGGAGAATACCAGATTCCAGTCGGTGGCAGAGTCCATTGAA
>OFHN01001791.1_pt1 | contig 13965 bp, 21 predicted proteins | sample 1521321 | NCBI WGS metagenome assembly OFHN01 (sample SAMEA3504130, study PRJEB24116) | mouse gut metagenome | biome: mouse gut; feature: mouse-associated habitat; material: faeces | place: Denmark | collected 2011
TTGTTTCATATTATGCCGGGTGGGCACACGTTCTAACGGGTGAAAGTCCCCAATCCGCCTGGCAGTGGACAGCCGAAGCCAAGGGTGTCCATCGTGAGGTGGAATCTGAATTATCCTAGTAGAATTATTATCCGAGTAATCAATAGAAAAGCCGGAAAATACAGTACTTTCTAAATACTTTTAGGATAAGTTTTCTCCGAATTATTATGTAGTGCATATCGCGCACAGAAAGGAGAAAGCTTATGGATTTTCAGATTAACATTCACACGGATTTTGAATCGCATGTGGAACAGTTTCTGCTTGAACTATTGGAAAGGGGGTATTCACAAAACACAGTTAACGGTTACAGGTCTTACCTGAATAGGATGAAAAAATATATCCTTTCACTGCAGGAACCAGTGTATACAGAGAAAACTGCCCATACATTCATGGAAAATGCCGTTCCAGATCTGCCAGTCAGCACAAGCAGCAGGAAACATATCCTGACAAGCATCCGACGTTTTAACGATTACCTTTCGGGCAGTCCTTATATATTCCGGAAAAATAAAGGAGCACAGATGCCGCCACTGGTTTTTCGGGATATAGTAAATGACTATATAACCTACATGTCAGAACAAGGATACAAAAGGGCAGCGATAGAAGTCAGAAAAATTTTTGCGGTACAATTCCTGGCATCGGTTTATCAACAGGGAGTACACTCCATTAATGAGATCTCCGGAGCCCATGTGGGATGTGCTGTCCTTTCCGCCTCTTCTGTAGAGGGAATGTGCCAGAAACTGCCCTGTTTTCTTAAATTTTTGTACCAAAAAGGACTGGCAGCTCCCGAACTGCAAAAAGCCATACCATCCGTAATCCCAAAGAAAAATCTGCCATCTGTTTATAACAGGGATGAACTGATTCAGATTTTATCAGCCATTGATACTTCCACCCTTCCCGGGAAACGTGATGATGCAATACTGGTTCTTTTGATGACATATGGACTTCGCGTAAAAGACTTAATTCGCATGCGGCAACGGAAAACCACCCAGCCAAAGTTGGGTGCAGCGGTGGTTTGGAGTGGCGCTTGAGAGAAGCGGGATCCATCAGGCACGCCGGCATCCGGGAGAAAGGGGTATCTGCCCGCATTGCATAAGGCATACATTTGTATTCCGTTCTTTTCATCATTCAGGAGATACCTTTGAAAACACAGTACCATTTCTGTCAGCTTACCTTGGGCATGAGAACATCATGGAGACTGACCGGTATCTGCGCTTTTCGTATGAATTATATACCGAAGCGCATGAAAAGATTTCTGAATATACCGAGGGAGTATTTCCGGAGGTGGGAGGATGAAGAGACAGAATGTATTTTTAGGTGTGCTATCTGATTATCTTTCAAAACATGTCACCGTTACAAAGGGGTTAAGCCAGAACACTGTCCGGTCTTATACCTATACATTTCAATTGCTTTTCGTATTCCTGAAGGAAACAAAAGTATTGGCACAGGAAAAAATCAGTTTCAGCATCCTCAGCCAGGATACTTTAGAATCATTTCTCACATGGATGGAAGAAAAGCGCGGGTGCTGTATCAGCACAAGGAACCAGAAACTCAGTGGACTGTCTGCTTTTGCAAAATACGCTGTAAACAGGGAACCCGTTATGGCTTCCGGTTTTTATAATGCTGTGAGAGGGATACCTAAAAAGAAGTTTTCCAAAACCATCCCTGTTTACTTTACAAAAGAAGAAATATCAATACGGTTACGTCTGCCGGCCGGAAACGGGAAAACGGAATACAGAAACCGTATCCTTCTCAGTGTCCTTTACGCCACAGGAGCCAGGGCACAGGAAATATGTGATGTCAGGGTTGGGGATGTCTGTTTCGGCGATAGGACATCCATAAAGCTTCTTGGCAAGGGCAACAAGGCCAGAAAGGTGACCATACCTGCAAAGTGTGCCGCATTATTAAAGGCTTACCTGACACATGAAAATAAACTGGCATCTTTAGACAGCCATGTTTTTTCCAGCCAGACAAATGAGCATATGAGTATCTCCTGTGTAGAGGAAATCGTAAAAAAATATATGAGGATAGCGAAGCAGGAAAACCCGTTATTGTTCCGTGAAAAAAACTATACCCCGCATTCTTTCCGGCATTCGATCGCAGTACATATGCTGGAATCCGGGATACCGCTTCCCGTGATAAAAAACTTTCTTGGCCATTCATCCATAGAAGTAACAATGATTTATGCAACTGTAAGTGATGAACTTAAAAATAAATATCTAAAAGAAAATGGAATTACAGCAGCTCTTATTGAAGAAGGGCAAAAGGAATCAAGGGCAAGACCTTGTTATCCAGGATTAGATTTTCTGGACAGGATATAAAAGTTATCCGAGGAAAGAGTCTGAACAGTCAGAAAAAGCAATATATCCAGACTCTTTCTCGGATAATAATTCTACTAGGATAACTCAGATTATCTGAGTTCTCAGATAATCTGAAGAAAGGATTAGGCAAAACTCTGGCTTGCTACATTTGAGGCTAAATGCAGGGATAAGGTTGCCAAACAAACCAAAGTCCGATAACTGCACGGAACTGTATTTATCCGGGAAATCCGGCAGTATGCCACGATACAGGAACTGGACGAGGGTATCTTAAACCGCCTTACCAGCCGGATTCTGGTGGGAGAGGTGAAAAAGAAGCCGGGTTCCCTATTCTCCGGCTTCCGGGATAAACTGGAAGTTAAGAATATCTTTTCAAAATCCCTTTATAAAACCTATATGCCAAATAAATCCCAACCGAGCAATCAAACACTAATAGCCCAATTCCAGCAATAGGAAAAACTACAAATAAAATCCCCGTCAATAAGAAGCATAACGCACACTTTTTATATAATCCAGCTATTTCCGTATTATAGCCTTTTACATCTTTAACTTTATCCTTCAGTGAGGTGTCTCCACTCCAAAAATTAATAGGCTCACTGCTATCTTTATTATAAACACTTATAACAAAGAAAGGGAAAGCACATAATAAGCAACATACCAGAGCTACTATTCTTCCAACCAATATACCAACCTCCTCAAACTCTGATTTTTTCAGTTTTACAACTGGAATTTATCTTCTTTTATACACAACTATCTGCGGCTCCATTCCATTGCATCCATATTCACATACAAGCAGATACTTATCATCCGCAGCAATGCCATAACATCTGTCACTGCCGGGGATTTCAATTTGACTTCCCCAATAAACACGATAGTCCTCCAGTAATTTGACAGATTGCCCGTTTGTCAAATGGTATTCCAGATTTATGTAAAATCCATTCAGCAAATTGAGGTCATTAACCTGTAAGCCCTGAATTCCAAGTGCATTGAATTCCTCTATCAACGTCTCTTTCATCTTTTTGAATGCTTCCAAACCGCCCTGTTTGATACATTCCGCCGCAATGCACGCTCCTCCAAAAGGATGCCCGTCTGTTTTCACGCAACCGCCGCAATCATCCCTCCTGCTGCATTTGTCACAGCATTCGGCCCCACAAATTGATAACATACTGATTCCTCCACAAATTTCGAGTTATTGTTGTGTTCAGTTTAGCACATTTATAGGACATTTACAAGATTCCGTGTATGAAAAAGCTAAAAGAATGAATTCTTCACTTGACAATGTGGCAAAGAGCTTTTAACTCCAGACGAGGTTCGTATGCTTGATAACCGCTACGCACTTCTTTTTGTGCGTGGGAACGCCCCGTCATAGATTTGAAGTACAACATCTTGAAACACCTAAACGTGAAACTGAACGTCGACGGGGGAAAGCCGTCGTATATCCACGGCGAGCCAACACAGGCGGTCGCAACTTTTGTGTTTGGCGGGGATATTCCAAAAGACGCTGTTGCGCGTAAACCCTGTCCGTAGCCTTTTGTTGTATATGGGCTGTTTCCTGCAAATGGAACGGATCTAGCAGAAGGCATGATACCAAGAGTATCTGACTTCTGCTATTTTTTTGTGCGTAAGGCATAAGCCAAGCTGGAATGCTTGCATTCCAATTTGGCGCTGCCCGCGAACCGTGGGCAACTTGCATAAACATGTTTCCCACGGTTGTCCATTTTGGAAAATCAAACAGGAAAAAGAGAGGACAATGATTATGAGTTTATTAGAAGTTACGGGATTAACACATTCTTTTGGAGAAAATTATCTGTTTAAAAATGCGGATTTTACATTGAACAAAGGGGAGCATATCGGGATTGTCGGTCAGAACGGGGCGGGAAAAAGCACGTTCATAAAGATTTGCACAGAGCAGCTTATCCCCGACTCTGGCAGGATAGTATGGCAGCCGAACACAAAAATAGGGTATCTCGACCAGTACGCCCAAATTGAAAAAAGCGTGGCGATGAGGGAGTTCCTGCAATCCGCATTTTCTGGGCTGTATGAGATAGAAAACAGGATGAATGAACTGTACTGCCAGTCTGCGGACGGGGACATGGCGAAGCTAAACACGGCGGCAAGGTATCAGGAAGAATTAGAGCGCAAGGAGTTTTATTTGATTGATACAAAGATAGAACAGGTGGCAACAGGTCTGGGCTTAACGGCAATCGGGTTAGACAGACCGATTGAGCAGATGAGCGGCGGGCAGAGGGCAAAGGTCATACTGGCGAAACTGCTGCTTGAGAAGCCAGATATTTTGCTTTTGGACGAGCCGACAAACTTTTTGGACAAGGAACATGTTACATGGCTTGCCGAATATCTTTCCAGCCTGCAAAACGCTTTTCTGGTAGTATCGCATGACTATGACTTTTTAGAGAGAATATCCACAAGGATATGCGACATTGACAACGAGAAGATTACAAAATATTTTGGCACTTATTCAGAGTTCGCGAGAAAAAAGGCACTGCTTCGTGAGGATTATATCAGACAGTATGCCGCACAGCAGAAAACAATCAAAAAGACGGAAGAATTTATCCGCAGGAATATTGCAGGGAGAAAGTCAAAAATGGCTCGTGGCAGGCAGAAACAGCTTGACCGAATGGATAAGATGGAAGCTCTGGAACAGAAAGAAACCAAGCCGCATTTTCGGTTTACGGCTCTCCCGCTGACTACGACAGAGCATCTAAATGTAAAACATCTGGATGTTGGCTACCATTATCCTGTTTTGTCAGATATCAGCTTTTCCATAAAAGGGGGAGAAAAAATTGTTATGACGGGATTTAACGGCATCGGCAAATCCACCCTGCTAAAAACGCTTATCAGCCAAATACCCTCATTAAGCGGGAGTTTCCGTTTTTCGGAGCAGGTAAAGATTGGGTATTTTGAGCAGGAGCTGGCATGGGCGGATATAGAAAAAACGCCCATTCAGATTGTTTCCGATGCTTACCCGTCGCTTGCGATAAAAGACGTAAGAAAGCGTCTTGCAGGCTGCGGCATCTCAAGCAAACACGCCATGCAGGAAATCGGGACTTTAAGCGGAGGGGAACAGGCAAAGGTTAAAATGTGCCTGCTTATGATGAAGCCGTGCAATTTCCTTATCATGGACGAGCCGACAAACCATCTTGATGCGCTTGCGAAAGAATCGTTGAAAACCGCACTGGAGGAATTTGAGGGGACAGTGCTATTGGTGTCACATGAAGAAGCGTTTTACCGTGAGTGGACGCAGAAAGTGATAAATATAGAGAAGAAAATATAGGCCAAAAGGCAAGAAATGTGAGCCTTTCTACTGGCCAGAATGGCGGTTATATCAATAGGAATTGAAAATAAAAAAAGTTTTCCGTTAATGGTATCGATTTTCTATATCTGCGATTATTTCGGCATAACGCCAATGAAATTTTTTTAATACAAGCAATTCTGCACCCATTGACATTGCGAAGATAACAGAGCAGCTATAATTTAGGGGCTTCTCTACCGATGGAAGAAACAGAAATGCGGTTGTGTGAAATATGTACAATTTTTTTCTGGCTGACCGTTGGAATTTTTATATAAAATCCAAGAAAATTTTGAAAATAATGCAAAAAAAGACTTGCATTCCATGTGGTTATCGTTTATACTAGTTACTGTTGTGACATAGAGTGTTGATACGGAAGGTTGCCAAAAGCCCCAGAATACAAGGCTTGAGGGTTTTTCCGAGGAGCGATGTCCAGTTCATGAAACCGGGCGGCAAGTCACTGTACTGAATAATCCAGGGGAGGTCTGTCCTGAAAAGGACGGCCGGAGTATCTGACGTTGCCGGATACACCCGGATGAGTGTGCAGTCGCCACTTGTCGTGCTGAAATCAAAAGTACGAATAAGGAGGAGACTTTTTTTATGGCAAATCCAAAAATCAGAATCAGTCTTAAAGCGTATGATCACAAGCTGATCGACCAGTCGGCAGCACAGATCATCGAAACGGCAAAAAAGACAGGAGCGCAGATCAGCGGCCCTATCCCTCTGCCGACAAAGAAGGAAGTTGTTACAATCATCAGAGCGGTGCACAAGTACAAGGATTCCAGAGAGCAGTTTGAGATGCGCACGCACAAGAGACTGATTGACATTCTGAGCCCTACACCTAAGACAGCAGACGCGCTGAGCCGTCTGGATCTGCCCGCAGGCGTGGATATTACATTGAAAGTGATGAAATAAGGACGGTCTTTGAATAAAAGGGCAACGAACCGGAATTATTTTACAAAGAGAACATCCAAAACTGGTTTATATAAGAAATAGTAAACTTGCTACAACTCTTATATGACTAGAATGATTACCCGAGCAACTGAAGGTTTCAGGCCGAAGGCTGCGGAGGGCAATCCGCTGTAGAAAATTTAGGAGGTGCAACAATCATGAAGAAGGCTATTATAGCTAAGAAAATCGGCATGACACAGGTCTTCACGGAAAACGGCGCATTGGTGCCCGTAACAGTTCTGGAAGCAGGCCCCTGTGTTGTAATCCAGAAAAAGACAATGGAAAACGACGGCTACGAAGCGATTCAGGTTGGCTTTGGCGAAATCAAAGACAAACATGTAACAAAGCCCATGAAGGGTCACTTTGAAAAGGCTGGCGTTCCCGCAAGAAAATATGTGAAGGAACTCAGGATGGAGGATACCAGCGCATACGAAGTCGGCGCGGAAATCAAGGCTGACGTATTCGCGGCAGGCGAAAGAGTAGACGCAAGCGGCGTTTCCAAAGGTAAAGGCTTCCAGAGCACAATCAAGAGATACAATGCACAGAGAGGCCCTATGGGCCACGGCTCCAAATCCCACAGGGTTGTTGGTTCCATGGGTTCTTCCGCAACACCCAGCTGCGTGAAAAAAGGCAAAAGAATGCCTGGCCACATGGGCAGTGTAAACGTAACTATCCAGAACCTTGAAATCGTCCGCGCTGACGCAGAAAAGAACCTGCTGCTCATCAAGGGTGCCGTTCCTGGGCCCAAGGGTTCCGTTCTGGTAATCAAAGACAGCGTAAAGGCCTGATAAACTTTACGGAAGGAGGAAACTAACATGGCAAATGTTGCAGTATTAAACATGAATGGCGACCAGGTTGGTACGATTGACCTGAACGACGCTATTTTCGGTATAGAAGCAAACGAACACGTAATGCATTTGGCTGTTGTGCAGTATCTGGCTAACCAGAGACAGGGTACGCAGAGCACAAAAACCAGAGCGGAGGTTCGCGGCGGCGGCAGAAAGCCTTACAGACAGAAAGGCACAGGCAGAGCAAGACAGGGCTCCATCCGTTCTCCTCAGTGGGTTGGCGGCGGCGTTGTATTCGCTCCCAAGCCGAGGGATTATTCCTTTAAGCTGAACAAGAAGGTAAAACGCCTGGCGCTCCAGTCCGCGCTTTCCACAAAGGCTGCAGAAGGCAAAATTATCGTGCTGGATGACCTGAGCCTGACAGAAGTAAAAACAAAGGAAATGGCAAAGGTGCTGGCGAATATCAAATGCGGCAAGGCTCTTATCGTGATGGATGGCTCCAACACAAACGTAATGCTTTCCGCGAGAAATATTCCTGAAGTAAAAACAGCTTCCGTAAGCACTATCAACGTATATGACCTGCTGAAGTACAACACGCTGGTTGTAACGAAGGACGCGGTAGCGAAGATCGAGGAGGTGTACGCATAATGGCTGACCTGAAATATTATGACGTAATCTTGAAACCCGTTATCACGGAAAACAGTATGTCCATTCTGGACGAAAAGAAATATACCTTCCTTGTACACCCCGATGCGACAAAAGCACAGGTAAAGGACGCGGTAGAAAAAATGTTCGAAGGCGCGAAGGTTGCAGCTGTCAACACAATGAACTATGACGGCAAGCCCAAGAGAAGAGGCTTTCACTTCGGCAGAACAAAAAAATATAAAAAAGCTATCGTAAAGCTGACAGCTGAAAGCAAGGATATCGAAATCTTCCAGGGAATGTAATTTTCCGGAAGAAACAAAAACGCAAAACACACGGCAGCGTGTAGACGAATAGAAATCCGAAAGGAGTGGACGAGAGATGGCAATTAAGAGATATAAACCCTATACACCATCCAGAAGACACATGACAGTGTCCGCATTTGACGAAATCACAAAATCCACGCCCGAGAAATCTCTGGTGGTTCACCTGAAGAAGAACTCCGGCAGAAACAATCAGGGCAAACTGACCGTTCGCCACCGCGGCGGCGGCTCCAAGATTAAATACAGAATCATTGACTTCAAACGCAACAAAGACGGCGTGCCTGCACTGGTAAAGGCAATCGAATACGATCCCAACAGAACGGCAAACATCGCGCTGATTGCTTATGCGGACGGCGAAAAGGCTTACATTCTGGCTCCTGCCGGCCTGAAGGTTGGCGACCATGTAATGAACGGCCCTGACGCGGAAGTAAAACTGGGCAACGCTCTTCCGATGAGCAGAATCCCCGTAGGCGCAAATATCCACAATATTGAAATGAAGCCCGGCAAAGGCGGCCAGCTGGTTCGTTCCGCAGGCAATGTGGCACAGCTGATGGCAAAAGAAGGCAAATATGCGACTGTAAAGCTGCCCTCCGGCGAAATGAGACTGCTGCCCATCGAATGCAGAGCAACAGTAGGTCAGGTAGGCAATCTGGACCATGAACTGGTACACATCGGTAAAGCCGGCAGAAAACGTCACATGGGTATCCGTCCGACAGTAAGAGGTTCTGTAATGAACCCGAACGACCACCCTCACGGCGGCGGCGAAGGCAGAGCGCCGATTGGCCGTCCTTCCCCGATGACACCCTGGGGCAAACCCGCAATGGGCTACAAGACCAGAAACAAACACAAAGCATCCAACAAGTATATTATCCGCCGCAGAAACGGCTAAGAAGTCAGAATGTGCTTAGGGCAGCCTGAGCGCGGAAAACGAACAAGGAGGATTAAACTATGAGCAGATCACTCAAAAAGGGACCGTTCGCTGACGACCACCTGCTGAAGAAAATCGACGCGATGAACGCGGCGGGCGAAAAGAACGTAATCAAAACATGGTCCCGCCGTTCCACAATTTACCCCGATATGATCGGTCATACGATTGCAGTTTACGACGGCAGAAAACATGTTCCTGTATATATCACTGAAGACATGGTAGGCCACAAGCTGGGCGAGTTCGCACTGACAAGAACTTACAGAGGCCACGGCAAAGACGCTGAAAAGAAATCGAGAGTCCGCTAATTTATCCGTAATGAAAGGAGGTTTCGTTCATGGCAAAAGGACACAGAAGCCAAATTAAGAAGGAAAGAAATATTGCAACACAGGAAAAAAGACCCCATGCGACCGCGAAATATGTGGGCATCCCTGCGACAAAGGCGAAGATCGTTCTGGATCAGATTAAGGGCAAGGACGTTGCTACGGCGGCAGCACTGCTGAATTATTCTCCCAGATATGCGGCGGCAATCATCGGCAAGGTTCTGAAATCTGCGATGGCAAACGCTGAAAACAACCTGGGTATGGACGTAGATAAACTGTATGTGGAAGAGGTAAGCGCAGACCAGGGCCCGACAATGAAAAGGATTCAGCCTAGGGCACAGGGCAGAGCATATCGGATCCTCAAGAGATCCTGCCATATTTCCATCATTCTCAATGAGAGATAAGGAGGTACGAAATGGGACAGAAAGTAAATCCGCATGGATTAAGAGTCGGCATCATCAAAGACTGGGATACCAAATGGTATGCAGAAAAGGACTTTGCTGATTACCTGATTGAAGATGTTAACATCAGAAAATTCATCAAAAAGAAACTTTACGCTTCCGGCGTTTCCAAAATCGCTATCGAAAGAACAGCTGGCAGGGTAAAGATCAGCGTATATACCGCGAAGCCCGGCATCGTAATTGGTAAGAACGGCCAGGCTATCGAGGAACTGAAGAACGAGCTTCAGAAAATGACAGCACAGAAGGTTGCTGTAAATATCGAAGAAATCAAAAGACCTGAGTTGGACGCACAGCTTGTGGCTGAAAATATCGCTTTGCAGCTGGAAAACCGTGTAACATTCCGTCGCGCAATGAAACAGGCTATGGGCAGAACAATGAAATTCGGCGCGAAGGGCATCAAGACAATGGTAAGCGGACGCCTTGGCGGCGCGGATATCGCCCGCAGCGAAACTTACCACGAAGGCACCATTCCCCTTCAGACACTGCGCGCAGACATCGACTACGGCTTTGCAGAAGCTGACACAACATACGGCAAGCTGGGCGTAAAGGTTTGGATTTACAAAGGAGAGGTACTTCCTGTAAAAGCAGCAAAAAAGGAAGGAGGCGCTAAGTAATTATGTTAATGCCTAAGAGAGTAAAGCACCGGAAACAGCAGAGAGGCTCCATGAAGGGCCGTGCATATAGAGGCAACAAGGTGACATATGGCGATTTCGGCATCATGGCTATGGAGCCGAGCTGGATCACATCCAACCAGATTGAGGCAGCCCGCGTTGCAATGACAAGACACATCAAACGTGGCGGTGACGTCTGGATTAAGGTTTTCCCCGACAAGCCCGTATCCGCGAAGCCTATCGGCACCCGTATGGGTTCTGGTAAAGGCGCGCCTGAGTACTGGGTAGCGGTAGTAAAGCCCGGCAGAGTAATGTTTGAAATCGGCGGTGTGGCTGAGGAAACTGCAAGAGAAGCATTGAGACTGGCAATCCACAAGCTGCCTATCAAGTGCAAAATCGTTTCCAAGGCGGAAGCAGCAGAAATGGCAGGTGAGCATCAGTGAAAACAAAAGGCTATGTAAACGAATTGATGGGCAAGACCGCGGACGAACTGCAGAAAGACCTTGTTTCCGCTAAGAAAGAATTGTTCAACCTGAGATTCCAGAACGCTACAAATCAGCTTGACAATACAGCAAGGATCAAGGAAGTCCGCAAGAACATCGCGAGAATCCAGACGATCATCACAAAAAAGGCGAGAGAAGCAAAATAAGCAATCCCTGAGCGAAAGGAGGCACCATTGTGGAAGAAAGAAATCTTCGCAAAACCAGAGTGGGCAGAGTAGTCAGCGACAAAATGGATAAAACTATTGTTGTGGCTGTGGAAGATAAAGTAAAACATCCTTTGTACGGAAAAATCATCAACAGAACATACAAGCTGAAAGCGCATGACGAAAACAACGAATGCGGCATCGGCGACCGCGTAAAGGTTATGGAAACCAGACCTCTTTCCAAGGATAAGAGATGGAGACTGGTAAGCATCATCGAAAAAGCAAAATAATCCTTTTTGGAGAGGAGGCATTCAAATGGTTCAACAGGAAACCAGATTAAAGGTAGCAGATAATTCCGGAGCGAAAGAACTCCTTTGCATCAGAGTGCTGGGCGGTTCCACCAGAAGATACGCGGGCGTAGGCGACATTATCGTTGCTGCGGTTAAAGACGCAACACCCGGCGGCGTTGTGAAAAAAGGCGACGTTGTAAAGGCGGTTGTAGTCAGAACAGTACACCCCGTAGGCAGAGCCGACGGCAGCTATATCAGATTTGACGAAAACGCGGCGGTTATCATCAAAGATGACAAAAACCCCAGAGGTACCCGTATCTTTGGACCCGTCGCAAGAGAGCTGAGAGAGAAGCAGTTCATGAAAATTCTTTCTCTGGCGCCGGAAGTATTATAAGAGGAGGTGTGCAGAGTGGCAAACATGAAATTGAAAACAGGTGACAAGGTCGTTGTCATTGCCGGCAGGGATAAAGGCAAGGAAGGCAAGATCGTTGCAGTAGATAAAAAGAACAACAGGGTTCTTGTGGAAGGCGTTAACATGGTTTCCAAGCACACAAAGCCCAACATGCAGCACCAGCAGGGCGGCATCGTTAAGAAAGAAAACTACATCCACGCTTCCAATGTGATGTATGTGCATAACGGCAAGCCGACACGCCTGGGCGCAGTAATCAAGGACGGCAAAAAGGTCAGAGTCGCGAAAAAAACAGGTGAAGTGATTGATTAAGCCCTGTGAAAGGAGGTAAACAATGAGCAGATTAAAAGATTTCTATGAAGCGGAAATCATTCCTGAAATGACGAAGAAATTTTCTTATAAAAATAAACTGGCTGTCCCCAAGCTGGAAAAAATCATCATCAACATGGGTGTAGGCGAGGCCAGAGAAAATGCGAAGGTACTGGACGGCGCGGTAAACGATATGACAATCATCTCCGGCCAGAAGCCCATGATTACCAAGGCGAAAAAATCCATCGCGAACTTCAAACTGCGTGAAGGCATGAACATCGGCTGCAAGGTTACGCTGAGAGGTGCCAGAATGTACGAATTCGCAGACAGGCTCATCAACATCGCGCTGCCCCGTGTACGTGACTTCCGCGGCGTTAAGGCAAACAGCTTTGACGGCAGAGGCAACTACACAATGGGCATCAAGGAGCAACTGATTTTCCCCGAAATCGAATATGACAAGGTGGACAAAATCAGAGGCATGGACATTGTTTTTGTTACAACGGCAAAAACGGACGAGGAAGCAAGAGAATTGCTGAGATTGTTCGGTATGCCTTTCGCGAAATAAGGAGGGACAGAAATGGCGAAAAAAGCTATGGTGATCAAACAGCAGAGAGCACCCAAGTTCTCCACTAGAGCGTATACAAGATGCAGAGTGTGCGGCAGACCCCACTCTGTACTGAGAAAATATGGTATCTGCCGTATTTGCTTCCGCGAACTGGCATACAAGGGCCAGATTCCGGGCGTAAAGAAAGCAAGCTGGTAAATCGAAAGGAGGAATTCAAATGTCAATGAGCGACCCAATCGCTGATATGCTCACAAGAATCAGAAACGGCAATACTGCGAAACACGATACAGTCGATGTTCCTTCTTCCAAAATGAAGAAAGCAATCGCGGATATTTTAGTAGCGGAAGGCTACGTAAAAGGCTATGAGGTGATCGAGGACGGTATCAAATCCACCCTCCGCATCAGCTTGAAATACGGCGTTGACAAAAACCAGAAGGTCATTACAGGGCTGAAGAGAATTTCCAAGCCCGGCCTGAGAGTTTTTGCGGGCAAGGACGAACTGCCCAAGGTTCTGGGCGGCCTGGGAACGGCAATCATTTCCACAAGCCAGGGCCTGATGACAGACAAGGAAGCGAGAAAGAACGGCGTAGGCGGCGAGGTTATCGCTTTCATCTGGTAAGAGAAGAAGACAAATAGGAGGTGCAGAACATGTCAAGAATCGGCAAATTGCCCGTAGCGGTACCCGCCGGTGTGGAAGTCAAGCTGGGTGAAGAAAACCTGCTGACAATCAAAGGCCCCAAGGGCACACTGGAACGGAAATTATCCGCTGACATGAATATCGCAGTTGAGGCTGGGCAGATCGTTGTTACAAGACCCAGCGACCTGAAAAAACATAGAGCATTACATGGCCTGACAAGAACACTGATTTACAACATGGTTGTAGGCGTGACAGAAGGCTACGAAAAAACACTGGAAATCAACGGCGTTGGTTACAGGGCGGCAAAATCCGGCAAGAAGCTGACGCTGACGCTGGGCTATTCCCACCCCGTAGAGATGGAAGACCCCGCCGGCATTGAGACCATTGTGGAAGGCACAAACAAAATCATTGTTAAGGGTATTGA
>OFHN01001794.1_pt1 | contig 13946 bp, 16 predicted proteins | sample 1521321 | NCBI WGS metagenome assembly OFHN01 (sample SAMEA3504130, study PRJEB24116) | mouse gut metagenome | biome: mouse gut; feature: mouse-associated habitat; material: faeces | place: Denmark | collected 2011
CCAATCGTGCGCCTTGCAGTACGCCATGAGCCGCTCCTTCTGCGCCCCGATGGAGTAGCCCTCCTGCGCCTGTTCCAGCGTGGAGACACGGATATACAGAGCCGCGCGTTTCATACCAGAACACCCCTCATTCCAACAAACTCGGCAAAATCCAGAGGTCTTGCAAGTAATCGTCCAAATTGATTGGAAGGATTGTCTGATTTGCAACGCCAAGAATTGTATCCGAATCCAAAGTGAAGCTGATGGCCTTTCCCTCTTCCCCGTCCGTCATATCAGCAACAGCCCAATATTGGATTTCCGGGCACGAATCAAAACCGTGATTTGTGATCAGTTCGCAGACATCGTGGTAATTTTGCCGGATGGTCAATTTGTTTGTCAAATTCGGCGATGTTTTGGCTTTCACGATAATCACGCCTTTTCCGGCGTATACATCCCCGCCATATCTGACTTCCAGAAGTTCACCGGATTCAAGTTCAAGATTCCCAGTATCCAGCGTACCGAAATCATCGGGAGTTAGCGAATTGAAATCCAGAATGAAATCCCCCTCCGGCTCTGAACCAGCGTCCCCGTCCCCAGAATTGGACGGTGCAGAGGGCGTGTTCTCGGTGGGCGGCTCGGACTGTACAGGTTTCTGGGATTCAGCAGGAGCGGAGGTTTCCGGCTTCACTGGGGCTTCGGAGGGCGCAGACGCATGAACGCTGGCAGACGGCTCTGGTGGCTTGGATTCAGAGGGAGTGGACGCAGGGGATTCCGTCTGCGCCGCTTTTTCTGCTTCCCGTCTGGCGGCTTCCTCAGCTTCCTTTGCCGCAGCCTTCTCCGCTGCGATCCGCTCCCGTTCGGCGATTTGCTCCGGCGTAGGATGGTAGGTCATGCCAATGCCCACAGAGGAAACAAGAAGGACGGCAGCGCAAACGGCGGCGGCGATAGCAACAGGCTTCTTTGGTTTCTTTTTGACCGCCCTGACCGCCAGCAGGACAAGAGCAACCACCAGGGCAACGCCGGACGCAACCAGCAGGAAGCTAAACAGACCTACCATTGATTTCCCCTCCCTTCATCAATTCCAGCCCCAGGCTGGCCGTAGCGGACACCAGCACGTCCGTGTTCCCGCAGGACGAAGCCGGGGACAGCCGGACACAGATACCGCCCCCGCGCCCAGGAACGCCGCTGTCAGCCGTCACAGAGCCGCTGGCGGCATCCACAGCGATGCCACGGAAGCCCCGGTCAGCAAGGCAATCCCGCACCAGCGGCAGCCAATCGGCGCAAGAGCCGCGGACCCGGACAGACCGCGACACAGATTCAGACACACACATAGACATACCTCCTACTCGGATTTTTCAGATTCAGAGCCGTCAGCAATCTCGAAAGCGGCTTTCAACAGCTGGATACGCTGCCGGACATCCAGCGATTCATACACCCGCACCAACTCGGCGCATTCCTCGGAGAGCAGCTTTTCCCCGCCGTTGCGGACGATGATCGTCCCCGTGTGCGGCCCCAGATTCCCGGAGACAGAGCCGTTATTCACGAAGGAATCACGAGGGTGTTCCTCCCCGGTCAACAGCCATTCCATAGACACGCTGAAGAATTCGGCGATTTTTGGAATCAACTTCGCAGGGGGATCAGAGCCGCGTGTCCGCCAATTTCCTACCCCGCGTTCTCCCGCCCCAATAAAAGTCGAAAATTCTTTTTGCGTTCGGTGGCTTTCATCCAAAAGCCGGAATACCCGTTCGTTTATTGTCACTTGGAACACCTCCATATCGGTTTAGATTTTGCGTCATTTGCTCTTAAAAAGTCGCACAAGAGATGACGGACGCACCCACGAACGACTGACGGTTTACGCCGCACTATCAGCAGAAAAGCGAACCTCAAAGCCTCGCAATAGAGAACGCCCACCAATTCTCTTGAAAATTCATCAAAAGGGCTTGACAAACCACAAGTGAAGCGGTATTATAAAAGAGCAAACGAGCATAGACGCAATCGAGAAAGAGCGTCCTTGCTTGATGTACACCACATAACCGCATAACCACTATACCACAAACGAACCCGAATTGAAAGAGAAAAACGCAAATTTTTAAGGAGGTGAGAGCATGGCAGTACAGGAGCGACAGGAGCGCGGTGCGGATTACCAGTGCTTTTCTGTGAGGATGCAGAAGGACATCTACAACACGCTGAACGATTGGGCGTGGATGCACCGACTGTCCCTCGCGCGGGCGTGTTCCACGCTGCTGAACAAGGCCCTTGCCGCAGAGCAGGGGGAAACCTACATCCCGGAGGACGGAGGGATTCAGCGTGGCAAAGAGACCGACTAACCCGAAATCTCCCACAACTTCCCAAAAAGTGCGGGGGGGTAGCACTACTCACCAGAAACCGCCGACTACGGCGGCGAAACGGGCATCCGGGGACAAACGGCTCGATGCCATCCTGGAAGCCATGACTGAGGAACTGCTTACAGCCCTTGAACAAGATTATAAACCGAAAGAGAGGTGAGTACCACGAGCAGCGAATGCGAGAATCTCTACAAATTGTGCAGAACATCCGCAGGGTTTACGCAGGAAGCGGCGGCAGAACTGCTGGCGATTTCCCCACGGACGCTCTCGGACTACGAAAACGACCGAGCAAAAGTGCCGGATGACATCGTGGACGCAATGAGCAATCACTACAAGTCACCGCTGCTGGCGTGGTGGCATTTGAGGAACACCAGCGTCCTGGGAAAATACCTCCCGGACGTGGTAATGCCGCAGACGCACGGAGACATGATCGCCCAGCTTTCCATCGCAGAGTGGCGGCTGAGACAGGTGGTCGATGACATCCAGCGGATCATGGAGAACGGCAAGGTCGAGGAACACGAAAAGCCGGATTTCAAAAAAGCGATGGAGTTTGTCCGACAAATCAACAGCAAACTGCTGTCGGTCATCGTTTACGCGGAGGGAGTAGAATGACGATCCCATACAACGAAGCAGGACAAAGGGCATTCGATGTTTTCTACCGGGTGGCCGAAAAGCTGTACGCAAGCGCACAGGCGGCAACCAGCGAGTACATAGCGCAGCACCTCCCGGCTTGCGAGACGGTCGCAGAGACCCACGCAGATGGAAAGTACCGCAGGACGGTGCGGACGGCGGCCGGCAAGACGCACACGGTCAGCTACGACTACAGGACAAAGAGCATCGAAGCGGCATAGGCAAGGGGGACAGAATGAGCGAGGACGCTTTGAACGCAAAAAAAGAGCGCAGCCTGCCGGACATAGCAGACTGCACCCATAACCGAAAGCGAACAAAGCGAATGACAACGCTCTGACGCAACCCCATTATACCCAAAGACAACGGTTTTTGTCAATGGGGATTTCAGAGAAAGGGGGAACAGACCATGAACATTTGCGTTTTTATGGGACGGCTCACGGCAGAGCCGGAACTGCGGATGACACCGAACAACGTGATGGTCGCAACCTTCACGCTGGCGGTGGAGCGCAAGCGCACCAAGGGCAAGGCGGCTACTGACTTTTTCGATGTGGTCGCTTGGCGGGAACGCGGCGAATTTGCCAGCAAATACCTCCACAAAGGACAGCGGGTGGTGGTGCAGGGCGAAATGCTGACCCGCAGCTACACCGACCGCAACGGCGTGAAGCGGAAAGCCTACGAACTGACCGCAGACCAGATTTTCTTTGCGGACAGCAAGCAGGAAGCGACCCAAGCGGCGCAGTACGAGCTGCCGATGGACGCAGGAGAGTACGATGACGGCGAAATGCCGTGGCATTAGACCGAAAGGAGCATAGACAATGATGACAGCGCAAGACACTATCGTCCAGCTGAACAACTACCCACGGGACAAGTACAACGTCCTGATCCCCGTGACCTCGATGCAGGTCATGAGCGCGATGCAGAAAATCATCGTGAACGAGGTGCGGCTGGACACAAACACGAACTCCAGCAAGGACATCTACTACGACAAGCAGACGGGCAAGTACGCCATTACCGCAGTCGGCGGCACAAAGCTGGCGGCGGCAGCGAACATCAGCATCGTCCAGAACGAGGGCGAACAGCCGGAGGTCTGCAAGCGGTGTATCGAGATGGCGAAAGCAACGGGAAAGGCGCAGTCCTGCGGGAGCTGCCCCCACGCCTACGATGTAAAGCACACGGTGACCGTCCGGGTGCCGGAGCCGAGTGGCGGCTTCCGGCTGATTACCAAAAGCAAGGAAATCGACTGCTCGCTGGAGAAAGCGTCCATGACGGATGCGCAGTATAAACGGTTCCTGCCGCACAGGGCAAGCATGGCAGAGACCAAAGCGTACATGAGATGCCTGAGAGCCGCCCTCGGATTGGCGCAGGGCTACACCCTGCAGGAACTGCAAAAGCCCTTTGTGATCGCCCACATCGTCCCGAATTTGGATGCGCCGGAGATGCGGAACGCCTTAATCAGCAACTCGCTCCGGGACATGGGACTGCTGTTCGAGACTACAGCCGCACAGCCGCAGATCGCACAACAGGCACAGCAGCCGCTGGCACTGTCGGACGGGGCGATTCAGATGGCGGCAGAGGACGCGGCAGACACAGGCGAACCCTACCGGGAAAGCGACTACCAGGACAACGAATCGGATGCGCTTCCTTGGGACGATGCGCCGACCCCACAGCAGCCGCAGGGCATCGTATGCGAGGGGTGCGGACAACTGATAACCGAAACGGCAAGCAGGAACGGGCAGAAATGGACACCGGAAGCAATCCGGGATTTCTCCACGCGGAGATTCGGTCGGTGTCTTTGCCCGGACTGCCAGAAAGCGAATAACGGGAGGAATGGCAGATGATGAAGATTTTACACTGCGCCGACCTTCACCTGGGGGATCTGAACGGTCCCGTCAAGGATGGGCAGAACGCACGGCGCGAGGACACGCTGAAATGCATGAGGGCGATAGCGCAGACGGCGGCGGTCGAGAAGCCGCAGGTGGCAATCATCGCCGGGGACCTTTTCAACCGCAGCCGGGTATGGGCAGACACGGCACTGGATGACATAGACGCGGCGGTGACCGACTTCATCCGGCCGCTCTGCAGGGAATGCGAAAAAGTGGCGCTTCTTTTCGGGACGCAGAACCACGACAACCCGAAAGCGTTCAACACCCTGCGGATTCTCACCCAGGGGATGCACAACCTGACCATCTACACAGCCCCGGAGGTGGACACGCTCAAAACGAGCGCAGGGGATGTGCAGATTCTCGCCATGCCGGGATTTGACAAGGGGCGGCTTCGGGTGTTCATGCCGGACGCAGATGCGGAGACAGAGAACAAAAACGCCACCACGCTGGTCAACGAAATCATCATGGGGCTTTCGGCAGAAGCCTACAAGACGAAGCCGGCCGCCAGGATTCTGGTGGCGCATTACACGGTCGCAGGGTGCGAATCAGAGAGCGGTCAGACCTTCCTCGCGGGGCAGGACGTGGTGATCCTGCCGCAGACCATCGACAGCGCAGGGGTGACGCTGGGGTGCTTCGGACACATCCACAAACCCCAGCGGCTCGGATGCAACACGCCGGCCTATTACAGCGGCAGCCCGAACCAGCTGACGTTCAATGATGAGGGCATGGAACACGGCTTCTACATTCACGAAATCGAGGGGAACGAGGTCATCCAGAGCCGCTTCATTCACACGCCGGAGCGCAGACACCTGACGCTGAAGCTGACAGACGAACAGCTGGCGGGATTCATCGAGACCGGGACGCTGGACGGAGTGCCATTCCAGGCAGAGGGCGCAATCCTGCGGGTTTTCTACAACGCCACGCAGGAACAGGAAAAGGCACTGAACCGGGCGGCACTGCAAACCAGCCTGATGCAACAGGGCGCGTTTTATGTGGCTGACTTCATCCGGGACGAACCGCAGGACACGCTGGTCACAGAGACTGCGACAGAGGATGATCCCAGGGCGGCACTGCACAGCTACCTGACTACGGTGCAGGAAACGGACGGCAAGCTGACGGACGATGACATCAAGCGGCTGGACGAACTGGCAGACCCCATCATCCGGCAAGCCGATGACGGTCGGGAAGCCAACCAGCACACCGGGGCGTTTCTTCCGAAACGGATTGAGGTCACGAACTACCGCAGCTACACACACGCCGCGTTTGACTTTGAGGAAATCCGCATGGCGATGGTCAACGGGCAGAACGGCGTAGGCAAGAGCAGCCTGTTCATGGATGCCATCGCGGACTGCCTGTACGAAACCAGTCGGGACGGAGCGAAGGGCGAATGGGTGCGCGAGGGCGAAAAGAAGGGCGCAATCACCTTCGAGTTTGAGATGGGCGGCTACGAGTACCGGGTGGCAAGAACCCGCACCAAGAGCAAAGGGACGCTGGCACTGGCAAGGAAAAACCGGGACACCGGGGAATGGGAGAACTACGGCGATACCACCATGCCGCTGACGCAGGAAAAGATAATCCGCACGATTGGGATGGACTGCCAGACCTTCTGCTCCATCGCTCTGATCCGGCAGGACGCATACGGGATTTTCTTGGAATCCGACAGCGACCGCAGGATGGAAGTCCTGTCCAGCCTTCTCAACCTGGGGCTTTACGACCGGGCAGAGGAAATCGCAAAGGACAAAGCGACCGAACGGCGGCGCAAGCTGGCGGCACTCCATGACCGCATGAGCGTCCTGGACACGCAGATGGCGGCAAGGGAACAGGTCGAGAGCGAACTGAGCGAGTGCGAGAAGGACAAGGCACTCTACGCAGCGCAGATGACCGCCGTAGAGGGGCAAATAAAGGCGCAGGAGCGCGAGGAAGCACTCAGGCAGGAACTTATACGGCAAGCCCAGGAAAAGGCGCAGGAAGCCGCAAAATTGGGCGCACAGGCGCAGGAAAAAGAGCGGGAACTGCAAAAGCAGCGGACAGAGATGGAAAGCGCATCCGCACTGGCGGCGATGGCAGACGCAGCGACACAGGCGGCGCAGGAAGTCGCACAGGCGCGGGAACGGCTCGAACCGCTGGCACAGGACGAAGCCCAGCTTCAGACGCTGACCGACAGGCTTACGAAACTGCGGATGAGCGCACAGGCGGCGCGGGACAAAGCCGCCCAGCTTCAGACCGCCAGACAGGGACAGGCGGCAACACTGAATCGCAGGGACGAAATCGAAGCCGCCGTGCGGGAAATGGACGCAGTACGGGCAGAGCGGCAAGCCCTCACCCCCAGGCTGGCGGCACAGGCAGACTGGACCCGGCGCATTTCGGAATTGAAAGCGGAAACGCAGGCCTTCCTCGCTGACAGCCGGGTGCGGATCGGGAACCTCAAAGCACAGCTGGAGACAGCGCAGAAAAAGGCACAGCTTCTGACCGCCAGCGGATGCCCGATAGCCGAAACCGCATCCTGCGAGTTTCTGAAGGACGCACAGGCGGCAAAATCCAGCATCGCAGGGCTTGAACAGGAACTGAACGCCGTCAAGACTGCGGACAGGGCGAAATATGAGCAAACCCAAAAAGAGATAGCGGACGCACAGAGCCAGCTGGAGAAGCTGGGGAACCCGCAAGGGGAACTGGACGCACTCGGACAGAGAGAGCGCAAGGCGGCAACGCTGGCGGCACAGGCGGCAAGCCTGGAAGCGGCGGCGGCAACCATCGCACAGCTTGACAGGCAGATCGCCGAACAGAAACAGGCGGCTGAGGACGCAGAAAAGGAAGCCGCAGACATCCAGAGCCGGACAGAGCCGCTCACAAAGAGCGCAGAGACGGCAAAGGCACTCCGCAGCGAAATCCAAGCAAAGGAACGGACAGCCGCCCTGCAAGCACGATGTGCCGCCGCTGTAGCGACCGTGACGGCTTTGCAGACCACAGTGGACATACTGACCAAGGACATCGAAAAAACGCGGCAGGACGCGGCTGGGGCGGCGCAGGAAGCCGCAGAGATGCAGTCGAGAGTGCCGGAGAAGGACGCGCTGACAGGGCTGGAATTTTTGAAAGGCCAGAAAACGAAGCTGGAACAGGACATCGAATCGCTGGCAACCCGGATGGGCGGCTTACAGGCAAAGCTGGAAGCCATCGCAGACGCAAAAGCCCAATGGGAGACCTACCGGGACGAAAAGAGCGCAGCGGCAAAAGCCCTGACCGACTACCAGACGCTGGAAAACAGCTTCGGGATTGACGGCATCCAGTACGTCATCATCCGGGGCATCGTGCCGGAGATACAGGGCAGAGCAAACGCAATCCTCTCGGCGATGACGGGCGGCAGGATGGCGGTGGATTTCCGCACAGAGCGTGAGAACAAGACCAACAGCAAGATCGTCAACAGCCTGGACGTTTGGATCACCAGTCTGACGGGCGGGTGCAGACCTTACAGCAGTCACAGCGGCGGCGAAAAGGTCAAGATTGCGCTGGCGGTTACCCTTGCGCTGGCAGACGTGAAAGCCCGGAGAGCCGGGGTACAGCTGGGGATGCTTTTCATTGACGAGCCGCCCTTCCTGGATGGGGACGGCACGGACGCATACGCGGATGCGCTCACCAACATGGCGAACCGTAACCCGGACATGAGGATTCTGGCAATCAGCCACGACCCGCAGCTGAAAGCGAGATTTGCGCAGAACATCACAGTGACCGCAGGGGACAACGGCAGCGAGGTCTCAATGGGATAGGAGGTGTTGGTGAATGGCTTGGATAGAAAGCCACCAAGAACTACGCCACCACTACAAGACCAAACGCCTTGCAAGGGAACTGAAGGTCACGGTGGCGGCCGCAATCGGGCATTTGCACTGCCTTTGGTGGTGGGCGATTGACTTCGCGCCGGACGGTGACCTCTCAAAGTTTGACGATTACGAGATCGCAGACGCAATCGGGTACGAGGGCAAAGACCCCACCAAGGCGAAAGCCGCACTGATTTCTGCGGGGTTTTTAGACAACAGCGATACTGGAACCATTACAATCCATGACTGGTATGATTATTCGGGACAGCTTGGGGACAAGCGCATCGAAAGCCGGAAAAAGGAACGGGACAGGAAAGCGGAATACCGCGCAAGGAAGAAAGCGGAAGCAGAAGCAGGGCGGGACACAGGCGCAAGTCCCGCCGCTGTCCCAAAAGAAAAAGCGGATTGTCCCGAACCTGTCCCGTGGGACAGTCCCGCAGAAAACGGGACAGTCCCGCCCCTACAGTACAGTACAGGACAGGACAGTAAAGGACAGAACCCTACCGTACAGGAACAGGACAGGACAGTACCCCCCTCACCCCCCGCAAGCGGGGGGGACGAGCGAGGGTGTCGAGCCGGATGCGCAGGAAAGGCGATTCGAGCAATTCTGGGCGATTTACCCGAAAAAGCAGGGCAAGGGTGACGCACTCAAGGTCTGGAAACGGCTGAAGCCGGACAAGGCTTTATTCGAGCAAATCCTGACAAGCGTCAAGGCACACGCCAGCCGCAACCCGCAATGGCAGCGGGACGGAGGGCAGTACATCCCGAACCCGGCAACATGGCTCAGGCAGACACGATGGCTTGATGAGATACCAGCCCAAGAAGGAGGTGCGGCAAATGCCGGAAGAAAGACGGAAAGAATCGGCGGCGCAGACGGATACGCTGACTTCCAGCGAAGCACAGGCTTTAGAAGCGCAGATAGCGACACAGACGCTGACAGTTAAACAGGCGGTCTGCTATTTCGGCAACGGGTACTACGGCGCAAACGGGCTGACAACCCCGCCGAATTATGCCACGGTCACGCAGATACGGCGGCTGGCGCACAAGACCAGGATGGCAGTCAAAGGGCTGAACCCTTGGGGAGATGACGGCTGCTTTCTGGGATTCCACGAACGCAAGGCAGAGCCGCTGGTGATACCAGAGCCGGGGCGGTGCGAATTCTGCGGAGCGACACTCGACCACATCGGGATCATGCGGCATCGGCAGAGCGGCGCATACGAGTGGGAAGTGGAGCGATGGTCGGACGTGCCGCTGCGGTGCGAGTGCGAACAGGCAAAGGCAAAATGGGACGCACTGGAAGCCGAGGAACAACGGCGGCAGCAGGAAGAACTCAGCCGCAGGAAACGGGTGGAGAACGCACTGGCGCGAAGCGGCATGAAAAAGCGATTCCTCGCCCGGACATTCGCAAACTTCCAGACGGACACGGCGGGGAGAGCCAAAGCGCACAGGACGGCGAAAGAGTACGCCGATAACTTCACGGCGCACATGGCGAACGGGGACGGGCTGTACATCGAGGGAACCTTCGGGACCGGAAAGACGCACCTTGCGGCGGCGATAGCGATCCAGCTGATGGAACAGGGACACAATGTGATTTTCAAGACAGCGGATGATCTTCTGCGGGACATCAAAGCGACATTTGACGATACCGGGCAGGAGGAAAAGAAGGTCATCGACAGGCTGAAAACTTGCGAACTGCTGGTGATTGACGATATTGGCAAGGAACAGGCAACGGACTGGTCAACGGCGCAGCTTTACGCAATCATCAACGACCGCTACGAGTGTCAGCGACCGCTGATCATCACAACAAATTTCAACGAAAACGACTTGGTAGCTGTGGAAAGTCCGAAAGGCGTAGGCGAACACAGAATACGGGCGATTTTAAGTCGGCTCCACGAAACGTGCAGACTGCTGACGATGAGCTGGCCGGATTGGAGGGGAGCGCAATAGCAAGCACATACGGAAACCGGGGAATGTCCTTCGAGGGGCTGATAGAGTACGCAAACAACAGATACCAGCAGACCGGGAGGGCAATCGTAACAAAACAACACACGCTCTGCAAGCCGCTCAGAAACGGCACAGGGCAGATCGTGAGCGCAAAGTACGAGGAAAAGGCAACGGTGGATTTCATGGGGCAGTACGCAGGAACGCCGATAGCCTTTGAAGCAAAGCACTGCGCCGCAGACAAGATAGACTTGAAGCGGGTAGAGCCGCATCAATGCGATTTCCTGCGGGATTGGACGGCGCAGGGCAACGGGATAGGCTTTGTGCTGATCAGCTTCCAGCTTTCGGATTTTTACCTGATCCCCTGGTGCTACTGGCAAGCCGCGATCACGGCAAGGGAAGCAAAGCAGGGCGGGAGCGTGTGCTTCAACCCGATGTGGACGGACTGGAACACGACCGGGAAAGCAAGCGTCCGCAAAGACGAACTGCCGGAGGAATGGCGGGTGAAGCTGGGCGGCGCGGCGGCGATAGACTACCTCGCAACGGTTGACAGGCTCTGGCGCATCGGGCGGTAGCAGGAAGCAGAACGCAGAGAAACGAGGAAACGGGTATGATGACATTAGGCTCACTTTTTGACGGTGCGGGGGGCTTCCCCCTGGCGGGAACGATGGCAGGGATAACGCCCCTGTGGGCTTCGGAGATTGAACCGTTCCCCATCCGGGTGACAACCCGGCGATTCCCGGACATGAAGCACCTGGGGAGCATTACGGCGATAAACGGCGGCGAAATCGAACCCGTGGACATCGTGACCTTTGGCAGCCCGTGTCAAGACCTGAGCGTAGCCGGCCGGCGGCAGGGACTGAGCGGGGAGCGGTCGGGGCTGTTCCTCGAAGCAATACGAATCATCAAGGAAATGAGGGAAAAGACACATGGACGGAAACCGAGATACATCGTCTGGGAGAATGTCCCCGGAGCCTTTAGCAGCAACGCAGGGCGGGACTTCCAGGCAGTCCTTACAGAGATCATCCGAATCGCAGAGCCAAACGCCCCCGATGTGCCACTACCTGACAAGCGATGGCCGATGGCAGACCTCTACGGCGGAAACGGCTGGTCTCTTGCCTACAGGGTGTACGATGCTCAATTTTGGGGAGTACCCCAGCGAAGAAAGAGAATCTACCTTGTCGCAGATTTTGGAGGAAACAGTGCCGGAAAAATACAATTTGAGTGCGACCGCCTGTGCGGGGATTCTCCGCAGGGCGCAGGAGCGGGGGAAGAAACTGCCGGAACTGCTGGAAAGCACCTTGAGGAATCAGGCAGGGCAGTCTGCCTAAACGACCAGGGCGGCAGCCGCATGGAGGTATCCGAGGGCATAGCCGGGACGCTCCGCTCCGAGATGCACGGACACCCGCCGATGGTAGCATTTCACCTGACGCAAGACCCGATAACCGATGAGGAAAAATCCCCCTGCATCGGGACAGGTAATCCGACAGGGGGCCAGGCAACGGTCGGCGTGATGCTCCCAGCGGCATACGGGCTGTCCAGCAGAGCAAGCAACGCATGGCAAAGCCCGAACCCGGACAGCGGGTGCTACCCGGCAAGAGTGGCGCGGACGCTGAACACGAACGGCGGGGACGCAACGTGCAATCAGGGCGGCAACCTCATCGTGGCGCGAGTTTTCGAGAACCACGGGCAAGATACCCGGTTCAGAGACAGCGGGGACATCGCACAAACGGTGGTCGCAAAGTACGGCACAGGTGGCGGCAATCAGCCGCTGGTGGTGCAACCAGCGTTCTCGATAGCAAGGGACTGCTTCACAGCAAGCGAGGAAACAGCCCACACGCTCACGGCAGAGGACACGCAGGGCTTTGTGGCGCATCCGACCATCGCCATCCAGGGGAGCATGATAGGACGCAGGAAAGAGAACGGCCCGCAGGGGGACGGCATCAACGAAGGCGTGTGCTTCACGCTCAACACCTCGGATCAGCACGCCGTATGTGCGCCAGGGCAGCCGTTCACCATAGGCAACGGGCAAGTCCACGATTTATCACTGGACGATAAAGCCCGGACGCTGAACTGTATGCATGACGCACAGATTCTGCTGGAGCCGCAGGACGAAAGCGGATACCCGTACATAGTGCGGCGGCTCATCCCGCTGGAATGCGGTAGATTGCAGGGCTACCCGGATGACTGGCTCGATGGACTGGAAACACCGGAACCGACAGAGGAAGAAATCGACTGGTGGATGGACGTGTTCGAGACGCACCGAAAGGTCACGAAGCCGGACACGAAACCGAAAACCCGGAAACAGGTGCGCAAGTGGCTGCAAGACCCCCGAAACGACAGCGCAGAGTACAAGATGTGGGGCAACTCGCTGGCAATACCGAACGCATACCACGTCCTCGCAGGGATAGCAGAGGAAATGCTGGCGGAGCCATCCTGCGATGTAAAGCACAGCAGAATAAAGGCACACGAGCCGCCGATGGCAAATAATCAACAGCCGGAATACGAACAACTAACAATTTTCGATTATTTAGACAACATAAATGGTCAAACGAACTAAAACGCAAGAAAAGAGGGCGAGAAGCATGGAAATCCATACCTACCCGGAGATGAACCAGAAAATCAAAGACATCCTGCGGCTGGGGGATGACCCGATGTGCCTGTACGCAGCCGCCCGGATTGAGGAACTGGAAACGCTTCTGGCGGCAGCGGTGAAGGACATCTGGAATTTTTCGACCGGGAACACTTGCCGATCCTGCATCCACTGGGCAGCCGGACGATGCTTCAGACCGGGGGCGAAGGACTGCGCTGGCTACAGCTGGTGGAAGTGGCGCGGCTTCGCAGATGACAGCGAACAGCCCGAAACGGCGGCACAGGTAGCCATGCGGCACTTGGAAGAACTCGCCAAGGTATCCGCTACCCGGTTCGACCGGATCAGGGCTTGCACTACTCCGGCAGACATGGCTATGGAACTGAACAAGAATGAGCGGCGATTCTGCCCGATGGAGTATAGCCAGAAACACCCGGACTGCGATACATCGTGCGGGGAATGCATAACCAACTGGCTGAACGGGGAAAGCGAAACATGACAGACCGAAAGCGAGGTAAAGCGGATGAGCGAATACTTCACGCTCACAGCAAGGCGGTGCAAGGAATGCGGAAGAATTCTGGTGAGCGAGGAATCAGTCAAGCGCGGATACGGATGCCAATGCGCCAGGAAAGCGAAGGAAAAAGAACTGGATCAACAACCGCTGGACGGGCAGATAAGTCTGCTTGATGCCATAAAAAACCGAAAGCGAGGAATGAACAATGTTAAAGACAAAAATCGAGTGGTGCGATTCCACATGGAATCCCATCAC